>ERZ651776.2113-NODE-2113-length-22205-cov-4.416847_pt1 | contig 22205 bp, 27 predicted proteins | sample MGYA00514761_ERZ651776 | MGnify/ENA metagenome assembly ERZ651776 | reverse complement strand
GAAATTAAAAACATGCTTGCCGGGGTTGGTTCTCAAATGACTACTGGCGGATTAGAAATGGGCTTAAATCAGGCTGGGTTAGATGCTCAATATGCAGAATTTATGAGAGAGCAACAAGATCCACTAATGAAATTGCAAGCGTTATTGGCTGGAGCTTCTGGTGTGCCTGGGGGGTTAGGCACTACCACTGGAACAACACGAAAAGGAATTGGAGACACTCTCGGTGGAATTATGGGCGCGGCAGGATCGCTCGGCACTGGCTTTGGCGGCTACGGTTTTTTTAACAGAAACCCTGTAAAAGACTGATTAAGGATTTAAAAGATGGCAGTTAAAAATAAAACTAGGGCAGAGATCGATGCGGAAATTTTAGCAAATTTCATTAAAGTGAATAACGCTGCCAAAGCAAAAGCAAAAACGCAACGGGATAAAGACAATCTTTATTACGAAAATGCCAACAGAGATTTTGCCGCTAAAGACGCAAAATGGTGGCGAGACTACGAGGCAAAAGTTTTAGCTAATTCTGGCGATGATTGGAATGACGCGGCAGTGGCGGAAACTTTAAAAAATGAAGAGCTAATGATGGAAGCAGACAGAGCAAACATTGCAGCTAGATCAAGGTATGATGCCGGGGAAACTTCTAGTGCTATGGATGCGATAAATGCTAAAAATGCTTTGCGAGCCGAGCAAGAATTTAACGCAAAAAGCAACAACCAGTCTGGCGTGTTAGGTTCAAGGAGTATGCAAGATATGTATGGAGCGTTAAGACAGCAAAACCAAAATCAATTAAACGAGGAGCAACTTAGGCCACGTTTACGTCCAGTTGTTGAGGAATTACCGTCTGGCTTATTAAATACTACTGGCGAAACTGTACGTGATGGGTCGGCAGGAGAAGGTGGGTCCATATCAAACACTGTCAACGAAACTGTTGTTAACGAGACTCCTCCTCCTCCAGCTTCAACACCAGTTGAAAAACCTGGCATGTACGAGTCTCTCAGTAAAACTCAGAAACGTATGATGGCATTTGCTGGATTGCGTGACGCTGGTGCTGCACTCCAGGGTCGGGAGGGTAACGCTCTTAACAATCTGATGCGTGATTTTACCGATCGAGCAGATCAACGTAGAAAAGCTGAAGCTGAGAAAGCGTCTAGGGAAAGAAATAATCTTCTTTTTTCTACAATGAACACAAATCCTACTTTAAAAGCCGACGGAACATTATTTAGCGTACCGGAAGTTATGGCTAATTACGATAAAATAATGCAAAACATGATGAATGGAGCAATAACTAATCCAGCTTTGGCTCCAGTTATGATTCAACTTTCAGACAGAATTAAAGAACAAAAAGAAGAGTTGAAAACTGATACAATAGCATTGCAAACCAGTGGATCTCTTATTGATGCGATTGATGATATATTAGCAGTACCTAATGAAGAATTAGAAGTTATTTCTGGTGTAGGTGGTGGTTTTAAAGGTTTTCTGGCTGGTATAGGAGTTTTAGGGGCAGACGCAAATGCGTTACAACAAGCATTTGAACAAGTTAACGGTAAATTGTTTCTACAAGCTTTCCAAGGCTTAAAGGGCGGTGGACAGATAACAGAAAAAGAAGGCGATGCTGCAACAAAAGCTTTAGTAAAATTCAATTCTAGTTCATCCGCAAAACTTAAAAAACAAGCTTTAATGGAGTTACGCGATATATCTTTAACTTTATTGCAAAAAACAAATTTGGCTTACCGTGGTGAATTTATGCTACCAGAAAAAATTGAAGTTCCTGACTTATAAAAATAAAGGTAATTAAAATGGTCGAACAAGTAAAAAATATAGAAAATGCTAAAAAATGGCTAAACAATAATCCAGACCTTGTTGCCGACTTTGAGCAAAAGTATGGCGTAGGTTCGGCAAAAGAGGTAATGGACGGAACTTACGGCAATATTAAATATATGGACGACGGTGGAAAAATAGTAGAAAAAAATGGAGTTAAAACGTATTTATCTGGAGATGGTTACGCAACTACTGATTTAGCAACAATTTCTAAAATTTTAAAAGAAAATGGAAACGCTGGTGAAGTTTCTAAAAAAAGTTTTTATAAAGACGTTATTGATCAAGCACCCACTGGACTTTCAACTTTAAATAAACTTACCGAAAATGCATTTGTTGTTGGCGAAGGTATTCCCAGGGCAGCTCAGTTTGTTTCTGATAAGCTTGGTTTTGACACTAATGTAGGTGAAAATATAAGACTTAATAGAAAAGCAATGCAAGAAGTATACCCTAAAACTTCTAACACATTAAGGTTTGCTGGGGCGGTTGGAACAGCAGTACCAGCAGTAAGTGCTCTTTTGCCAAACGCATTAAGAATGGCTGGCTCGTCTATACTTAAAAGATCAACACTTGGAGCACTAGGTTCTGGCATTGGGTGGGCAGGAGAAGGTGCTTTTCAAGGTGCAATGGAAGACGCTGATTCTTTTGAGCAAAGAAAGAAAAATGCTATTCAGCGCGGAGTTTTGCAAGGTGGTTTTGCAGGTGCTTTTGGAATTTTAGGGCCATCATTTGCACATTTTTCAAAACCATTACTAGCTAAAATAAGAGATTTTTTCCCAAAATCACAATCATCTTTAGTAAGTAAAACAGAATTAAATAAAGATGCAGCGGAAGTTGTTGATGAAATAGTTTCTAGTTCTGTGGTATCTAATAAAGCTGCTGGTGAACTTAATACTATTGCAGGACTTTCAAGAGAAACAATGGACGTGGCAGACACTATAGCAAATTCTCCTGGACCCGGTAAAAAAATAATAATTGACCAGCTAGAATCAAACGCTAAAAAAGCTGGGGAAAACCTTAACAAAGAATTAAACGTTATTATGGGTAAAGCTGACGGAGGAAAAGCTAGTCAAAAATTAAATATATCGTCTTCTACATCTCAAAACAGAAAAAATTTATATAATGAAGCGTACAAGGTTTCTATACCTTGGAATACAACAGCTTCAAATAACTTAAAGCAATTAATGCAAAAATTAAGTCCAGAAGATATAACGTCATCAAATAAAGTTTCTAAGCTCGAAGGTGTTGCACCAATTAAAATTAAAGAGAACATGAGCGATGAAGCTGTAGTAGCATTAGACGATGGTTGGTATGTATACCAATCCCAAAACAGTGAAGGAATTATGCAAACTAATGCAATATCTAAGCCTACTATGGAGCAACTAGATATGATTACGCGTGATCTATTTGGTAAAAGTAGAGCACTTACAGACAACCCTACTCTAAAAAATAGCTACGCTAATATGTCAGCAGAAATTAGAAAAGAACTTGATAACATTAATCCATCTTACAAATTAGCTAGGAGTTCTGGTCAAGACAACATTGAGCGACAATTAGCAGTAGATTTAGGATCTATGATATTTAAACCTTCGTTAACTTTTGATGATTTTCAACTTGCAATTTCAGGTATGAGTGCAGGGCAACGTGACGCACTAAAGCAAGCTGTTAGAAACAAATTTGATGAAATGGCTAGTAACGTCAAGACCAGGTTAGCAGGGACAGATGCGGAAAGTGCTTTGCAAGCTGCTGAAATAGTTAAAAGCACGTCTTCCGAGTCAATGAGAAAGAAATTAAAACTTGTTCTTGGTGATGCAGATACAAAAAAAATATTTGCAGCTTTTGAAAAATCAACAAATCCACTGCTGTTAGTTTCTCATATTAAAAAAGGTTCCGCTACTTATTCAAGAAATGCGTATAATAAAATGATAGGAAACTTAGATCCAACAAATAAAAAGACAATAGTAGACATGGACGCTAGAAGTATTTTAAAAAGAATAGGACAAGCTGGAAGTGAACCAGATTTAACACGCCAAAAAGATGCTCAAATTGCGTTAGCTAAAATGTTGGGAGAGCCACGCACAGTTAAAGGTTTAAATAGCCAGCTTGATTTGTTAAAATCTTTTGGAGAAAAAGGCAGAAAAGACGCTGAAATTACTGGCGGAATGTCCAGATTGTTAGAGCAAAGTTTTCCAGCAATGGGCAGAGTTGTTGGAGGTAAACAGCGAGAAGACAATAGTTTTATTAATACAAACCCATACGCAGGTTTTCTAAAAGGGTTACTTAACTAAACGCGCTCTAGTTTTTTCTTTTTAGTGGGTACAAGTGCGTCTAACTCAATGATTTTGCTTGCAGCTTCTTCACATATGCGCCTTACAGCACCTGGATTTTGACTACGCCAAGCTATTTTAAGCTCTGCAACTAATTCTTGTGTTTTATCATCCATAATATCTCTCCTAAATATATTTCTGGATAGTGAACGCTTTAGCTCGAATTGTCAATTAAGTGTTGATTGTATGATATTTTTAAAATAGAATATAATTACATTCGTATTATTTATACATAATGTCCTCCTCCCTACCCACTCAGTGAAAGCTGGGTGGGTTTTTTTATCACATATATAATTATATTAACAAAATGCTTGCTTTAAGCTTGCAATACGTTAAGCGATGTTTTATCTGTAATGCATGGACAAACAAGGGAGAGACATAATGGACAACATTAAGAGAGAAACATTTAAGCGGTTGCTCGATAGCCGTTTACCCAAAGCTCACAAGTCAATTAAATTGTTGGGCAATTTATCTCGAAAAGGTCAATACGAATACACACAACTTGAGGCTCAAGAATTAATTAAAGGGTTGAGAAATGAGGTTAATCAATTGGCCGTAAAATTTAAAGTCACTACAACCCCAGAGCCTATTGCTACAAACATAGCAGAAACAACTATTGAGGGAAATTTAGATAAGAACGATATGAGTAATTTGGCTTGGGCATATGATATGCTCTTGAGAGGGCGTAACGAAGATGCTCACACACTCATTAAGCGTGTATTAAAAAACCACAGAGGGTTGCATAATGCTATTTAACACTGAGGTCAAAGCACCATTGCAATCACGTATCAAGTTAATGATATTGACTTACGATTATATTAGCGAGCGATACACCAATCAAGACAGGGAATTGGTCGTTAAAATCATGGCAGGTTTACTGAGGGAGGTAATGGAAAATGAGGCTAAGTGAATTGAAAGATTGGCTCCAAGTTCAGATTGATCGCCACGCACGCACGTTACAAGAGTCTAACGACAAACGCATTGTGAACGACGCAAAGTCTAAAATGTGGGCGTATAAACGAACATTACTAAGAGCCAAGGGAGGTTATTGAAATGCTTGAATGGATTAAAGATGGCGTTGCAACAGTTTTATTTTTTATAATTTTATATGGGTCATGGTTTTTATTGGGCCATCTCACAGGATTATTGTGATAATGATTAATTTAATGTTGGGAGATTGCTTTGATAAAATCAAAGAAATTAAAACAGATTCAATCGATATGGTGGTTACTTCACCTCCATATAACAGAAAAAGAAATGATAAATATAACAATCATACCGATATTGTTAGCAATTACGTTAAATTTTTAGAGACATCTATTAATGATTGTTTGCGTATTTGTAATGGAAACGTGTTCTACAACATTCAAAAAAACAGTTATAATAAAAAAGATGTACACAAAATTATGGGTATTTTTTCTGAGCAAATAATTGAAGTGTTGATTTGGAGAAAGTCCAATCCTATGCCAAACCCATATTTGATTAATGCATACGAGTACATTTTAGTTTTGTCTAAAAATAACAAATCTCTTAAAGCTAATAAAACATATACTTTAAACCACTTTACAACACCTGTTTACTCATCAAACCCACACAAAAAAATTCATAGAGCCGTCATGCATCCAGAAGCGGCAAGGTTTATTTTGGATAATTTTGGGGGAAAAGGAGACGTTGTGTGCGATCCTTTTATGGGTTTAGGAACAACTGGGGTAGAGAGCGTAAAAGCTGGACTGGGCTTTGTAGGAATAGAAATTAATTCTGATTATTTTAATATAGCAAAGCAACAAATTAAATACTCAATGCCAGATTTATTTTTAGTTACTTAACGCCAACATATTTGTAGGAAGTATTAACTTATGGCGATTAACAAAGAGCGATTAAGCCCAGAGAGAATAAAAATAATTGTATTGGGAATATTGCAAGAGCAATAAAGGAGATACAAAATGCTAAATTTAAGTAAGGTTCCATCGCCTATCGTGTGTGTTACTTGCGATGGCAAAGGGTGGACGTTAGAGCCTAATCCATTCAACACTGGTGATGTTAGTTGGGAGGAATGTTTTGCGTGTAACGGATTGGGACGCACGCACGCTCAAACAAAAAGGTGGCCACACCTTAGTAACAATGGAGAAGTAAAATGAAAACAATAGATAAGATGGATCTAAAGGATTATTTTGACAAAAAGTTGGAAAATTCTGATGTCAGGCAAATCGGTTGGAGAATACGTGGAGAGGTTTTGGACGGAGTAAAGTTACTCAGCATACGAGATCGCATCCCAATGGCCTCGATTGCCGAAGCTGCAATGCGCGAATACCTAAAAGTAAAGGGCATTAAACTTTCGACAGACGGTGAAACTAATTGATCTGCGGCATTGATCCGGGGTATCGTACTGGCGGAGTCTCTGTTGTGTCCGACGGATTTGCAGAGACCCACGATTTACCAATCTTTACTGAGGGTGGAGTTGATGTCCACGCATTGTTAGACATCCTCACGTCAGTAAAAATCAAACATATTTATATAGAAAAGCAACAAGCAATGCCACGCCAGGGCGTTGTTTCGATGTTTAAATTGGGATTAGCATTTGGCCAGGTTCAAACGTGTGTGGCGTTATCACTGATACCATATACCCTAGTTAGACCCGTTCAGTGGAAAAAATTCTATCATTTACCAAAAGATAAAGACGCTGCACGTCTATTGGCCATACGTAATTACCCTCAATTAGCCAATCAGCTAAAACGTAAAAAAGATGAGCATCGGGCGGAAAGCCTATTAATTGCCAAATATGGGAGTAATCAACGTGATTAAATTGGATATGAGTAACGAAGAATACCACCAATCGGAAGCTATAAGCGCGTCAGCCGTTAAAACGGTTGCACAAAAAAGCTTGGGCCACTGGAAATACGGTGAGATAAAGCAATCTATTGCGATGGAAATTGGAACGGCTACCCACACGCTCGTATTAGAGCCAGATAATAAGAACTTAGTGATATGTGGCCCGGCTACACGTCGTGGCAAGGCGTGGGAAGACGCTAAGATTGAGGCCCACGCAAACGGGGCAGTCGTATTAACAGAGCCAGATTATCAGCACGTTCAGAAAATAGCTGACTCTGTGAGATCAAACACCCACGTAAAAAACCTACTCAGCGGAGATTTAGTTGTGGAGGCATCCGTGTTTAATACGGACTTAGATCACAAAATAGAGGTGAGGTGTAGGCCGGATGCCTGGCGTAAGGACATTAGTGCCATAATAGACTTAAAGACAACTATTGATGCATCGCCCGAAGGATTTGGCAAGTCGTGCGCTAATTTTGGATATCACATACAAGAAGCATTTTACCGACGTGTTATGGAGACAGAGGGTTACGAGATCGACCGCTTTATCTTTGTGGCCGTTGAAAAAGTAGCACCTTACGCTACAGGAATTTACGAACTGGATGAAACTTCATTAATAGAAGGTCGCGCAGCCGTAAATTATGCACTGGAAAAGATGGCCAGTGCTAAAATATCAGGCGAATACCCAACTGGATTTGGAGAGCAAACTACACTTCAAATACCCAGGTGGTCGTTCAAATTCACAAAATCATTATAAAAAAGGATACAACAAATGCCAATAGAATTTGGAAATACAGAAAATCAAACATTCTCATATGTCAGAGTCCACGCGCCATCAAATACGTGGACTCTTAAAACTGGCGATGAAGAGACAAAGGTTGACATGTCAAAAGGTATATCGATTGACATAAAAAACGTAAAGTTTGGGTGGCTAAAGATCGACGTTGGAATAAGAGATTGGGTTGAGTGGGAATCAACGTCCAGCCCATCGCCAAAGCCGGCAGACGATTACAAGCAGGGTTTTGAGGTAACGTGCTTTTATAATGGCGTTGAGGCAGTGTTTTCCAACAATACGTTTTGGGGAGGTCAGTTTATTGCCAAACTATACAATCAAGCAGAGAAACACCCAGAGTTTAAAAGTAAAGTCCCAATTGTCAAAGTTAGTGCATCTACACCTATTAAGGTTGGCAAAGGCACGTCGTACGACCTTGGGTTTACCATAAACGACTGGGATACAGACCCCAAATCAAACGCGCAGCCGCCCAAAGAGGCGAAAGCTGTTGAAGCAGAAGTAAGTTTCGACGACTTTAAATAAGCGTATGGCCACCGCTTTAGGGCGGTGGCTTCACTAAATTTGGGGAAGACATTTATGAGTATACAATATTTTACCAAGGTCAAAGAGAATTGCGTTAGCGAAATCGCACTCTCTGCACCAGGTCAGCGTAATGAAATTTTAAACAAAGCCGCATTTTCTATAGGCAGGCACTCACATTTTGAGGGCGTGGACGTAGATGCAGCTCTGTCAGACATATCTACAGCAGCAAAAGCCATTGGCCTAAACGACATTGAGATTAAATCTACCATGGGTAGCGGTTTCTCACGTGGCCTACAAAGCCCAAAGGAGCTTACAGGCTCTGAGCAGGCTCCATATGAAGCCTCCGAGATGACTAAGCTCATACAACGCTTGGTTAAGAAAAATCTAATAGAGAACGACGCTGAAAGCCGCAAAGATAAAATAACAAAAGCGCAGGCGATATGGGATGGCTGCATTGAGATATCGCCAAAAAACAAGGACGCAGTGCGTCCAGCAATTTTATATTTAAATAGTCGAGCGATAAATGCGAGAACGGCTACAAAGTCAGCCAAGTTCAGCCCAAATGTTTACGGAGGCCCGGCATTAATCTTCCCGGCATTAGATATGAACGGCGATATAACGGGCGTTCAGTCGGTATTAATTGACGTTGAGGGCAAGAAACGCACCCACAAAGACGTGTCAAAGTACAGCCGAGGTGTTATTTCTGGCAGCTCAATGCACGCAAAGTTTAATACGGAGCTGCCGTTTATATTAACGGAGGGTCCGGAAGACGCGCTGTCGGTGATGCAAGTGGTTGGCAAAGCAGCGAATGTCGTGTGTACATTTGGCAAAGCTGGGATGTCTACATTTGTAGCACCCCGAAAATCACACATAATTATATGTGCAGATCCAGACTTAAACGTGGAAAAAACGTCTGAAAATTTAAAATATAGCAACGATATAACAATTGCATCGGTTGCATTTGGCAAGCTAGACCCGGAAACTCTGGACGCAAATGATTATTTAATCAAGTTTGGCTCAGATAAGTTAAACGAAGCCATACAAAATGCCGAGCTTATAAAGGTTCCAGACATATCAAACCCAGTTGATCTCAGCGATAGTGACTGGCCAACCGAATACACAATGTTTAACGAAATGCTGCTACCTCGAAGGAGGTGGGTTTACGACAAACATTATCTCAGGAGCTTTGTTTCCGTGCTGGCATCGGCTGGAGGAGTTGGTAAAACGTCACTACAAATAGTGGAGGCACTTGCAATTTGTACCGGGAAAAACCTTCTCGGTGAGGAAGTACACGAGCAATCAAACGTCTGGATCGTTAACCTGGAGGACCCAATTGAGGAAATGCAACGAAAAATATTAGCAGCGATGGGCCACTATAACATAAAGCCAGAAGAAATTAGGGGCAGATTATTCCTCGATGCAGGGCGTGATTTCCAGCTTTCATTCGCAACGCAGACACGCGACGGCGTTATCCCCAACCAAGCTCTAGTTGAGCACCTCATCCAAGAAATACCCCGGAGAGACATTGGATGCGTATTTATTGATCCATTTGTCGGAGCACATTCGGTGTCGGAAAACGATAACGTGGCCATAAATACCGTGCTAACTCAGATAAGAAGTGTGGCAGATGAGACAAGCTGCGCGATTGGATTGGTCCACCACATCAGAAAAGGCAACGGGGAAGAGGCAAATGTAGACTCAGTTCGAGGTGCTGGATCGCTAATAGGAGCCGCACGTGCAGCCAGAGTTATTAATAAAATATCCTCAGAGGAAGCCATGAAACTGGGTGTGCAGGAGGAGGATTCGCTAGGAATATTCCGGTGCGATGACGGAAAAGCAAACCTCGCACCGCCCTCAAACAAAGCCGTATACAGAAAAATGATAGGCTGCAAAATCGCAAATGGGGAATATGTAGGCGTCGCAACGCCTTATAAATTGCCCGATTTATTCGACGGAATCACCACCAGAAACGCTATGGAAGTGCAACAATTAGTCGATACAGCAGCCCAAACTGAGCCATTTAGAGCGTCCTCCCAGGCTAAACATTGGGTCGGTTTAGCGGTCGCAGAAGTGCTAAAATTAGACATAAAAAAGAGGGCAGATAAGAGCCGAATTTCAGCCATATTAAAGCAGTGGATTGATACAAATGTACTCAAAAATGAGCAGTATTTGGATAAGCGTCAGGGCAGAGAAGTGGCAGCTATTTTTGTGGGAGAATGGATAAATGTGTCGGAAGCAGGAGGGTGATAGTGTGATAAATATGTCTCCTTTCTGGGTGAGGAGATTCTCCTCACTTAGCGGAAAATGGTCACTGCTTCCTCACCTCCTCACCCCTTCATAGGGGTGTGGGGGGTGAGGAGGTGAGTAAATGCGATGATTTTGGAAAATTCAAGGTGAGGAAACAATGAGGAGATTTTACATTGGCTAAGAGAAAATACACAGCACAGAAAATAAAAGATCGAAAGACTTTTGATGCGACTGGCGAAGACAGTAAACCTATTCCGGCATCGATCTGGGGACAGCTCGAACCGCTGGATAAAAAGGCACGAGAAAAGATGCTAATTTGGGGCGATACTTTGCCGTCAAATGTGCAGCCAGAATTAGCTGGAATGTTTCGCCAAGCTTACGAGAATTTGGGGGAAGCTGTCGAAGCGGAAGATGTCATCAAAGTTAACAAGATTGCGTTGGAATTAATTAAGGGTTGGGACGTGTTAGAGAGGAACGCAATTAAGAACGGTCACGAGCCATTGCCAAAACATTGTTACGCCATTGAAATTGACGGAGATATAATTTGCGTTGCAATGTCTCAAGCTAAAGAGTTGCGTGAGAAATATCCGACCTGGATAGTTTACGATTGGGAAGACGTGGCAAGAATTATAAAAGCGAGTAACGCTGCACATTTTCTGAAGACAGCAATCGAAAGCTTTCCAGATGCAAAGATTAAAAACATTACGGTAAAAGGTAAGACAGTTTATAATGAAGACGAGATACCATTTTAGGGAGAAACAATGAAACGTAACGATTTACTAACAGAAGCTGGTAAAAAGATTAATGTTGACCGGGCTAATGTTTATGGCGATGCAAAGTTAAACCACACGCGAATTGCACAAGGCTGGAATATTATATTAAACTCAGTTGATGGAGACATTAACGAGGGTCACGTGGTTTTAATGATGGATTGGCTTAAGACATCCAGGTTGCTAGAAACAATTAGCCACGAAGATTCTTGGCAAGATAAGATTGGTTACGCTGCTTTGGGTGGCGAATTTATGATTAAAACAGAAGGAGAAGAATAATGGGTGCAATTATGAGAAAACGAGTTAAGCAATTGGAAACGATTGGCGAGGAAGAAATCTTTGATAGGATCTCAAATGGAATGACAGTTCGTTCTTTCATTTCAGAGATGGGGATGGGATGGCGAGCCTTCTATAAGTGGTTAGATAGCCATGAGGGACGCAGAGGGCGTTACGAGGAGGCTATGCACGCGTCAGCGCATTTCTACGCCAACAGAGCCGTAGACACTGCACAGGCGGCTGATATCGGCTCTGTGAACGTTGCAAGATTACAGGTTGATACGGATAAGTGGATAGCATCGAAGCTATCTCCAGTGTATGACGTGCGTCAAAGGGACGTGAATGTTAACATAAGTGTGCAAGATCTGCACGCTCAAGCTCACGAATTGCTGGCTAATAATGCAGATGTTATCGATGTTGTAGCTGAAGAAGTTAAGCACGAAGTGTTGGAATCTGTTAAGGATAATAGCGATGGTAACGAAGAAAAAGCACATTGATTGACACGACGCGCGCATACGGGAGCAATAGGTCAACATTGCTTACATATTATAGGTCAACAATGCTGACCTATTACTGGGCAAAGTGTCCTATAAATAAACATATTATTGGGGAGAAATTGGCTAAGTCATTGATATTGTTACATAATCACCTTAATAATTTAGTTAACATAATAAGTATTATGAGACAAACGGGTCGATCTAGGTATATATCTGTCTTTTACCCCCCCCCTTATTTTATTTCGGTGGGGTGTAAATGTGAAGGTCCCCAACACGTACCGACGTACCACCCCCCACCCCTTTGAAAATTTTTTTAGGAGAATGTCATGAATGAAAAAAATTATCGCGAGAACCCGTTTGTAAAATTGATGCAGCGTTACATGAATGACCCGGTTCGGTTTGCTCGCGAAGTTGTTGGCGTTGAGCCTGACCCGTGGCAAATTGAATTTTTGGAGGCGGTTGCTAATAAGGACACTAGGCGTATTTCTGTAAGGTCTGGCCACGGCGTTGGCAAGTCGACTGGTGCTGCTATGGCTGCTGTGTGGCATGTTTTGATGCGTAGCCCGTCCAAGACTGTTATTACTGCCCCGACTTCTGCGCAGTTGTTTGACGCGTTATTTGCTGAGATGAAGACGATTGCGAAAAATTTGAAGCCGCCCTTTAGTGAGTTGCTAGAGATTAAGTCTGATCGTATTGAGTTGAAGGGTAAGAACGAGAGCACGTTTATTTCGTGTAGGACATCGAGGCAGGAGCAGCCGGAGGCGTTAGCTGGCGTACACTCTGACCATGTTTTATTGATGGCTGACGAGGCGAGTGGTATTCCTGAGTCTGTGTTTGAGGCTGCGTCTGGTTCGATGTCTGGCCACAGTGCAACGACTGTGTTGACGGGAAACCCCACCCGTAACACTGGGTTTTTTTATGACACGCATCACAGATTGAAGGAGTTTTGGACCACGATGCATGTTTCGTGCATGGAATCGCCTCGCGTTAGCGATGATTTTATTAACGACATGAAGATTAGGTATGGCGAAGATTCCCCGGCGTATCACGTTAGGGTATTGGGTAATTTTCCGCCATCTGAGGAGGACACGGTTATTCCGGTGAGTTTTGTTGACCACGCGATGCAGAATAAAGTTGAGGTTGCCGAGACTACTACGGCAATTTGGGGTTTGGATGTAGCGCGTAAGGGTGGCGATAGCTCTGTTTTATGTCGGAGGCAGGGTCCGTTGATACATCCTTTGACTGTGTGGAGGGGTTTGGATTTGATGCAGCTTACGGGTGCGGTTAAGGCGGAATATGATTTAGTGTCGCCAAGTCGTCGTCCCGTGGAGATTATTGTTGACAGTAATGGGTTTGGTGCTGGTGTTTTGGATCGGTTGCGCGAGTTGGAGTTGCCTGCGCGTGGTTTGAATGTGTCGGAAGCGTCGTCGAGCAAGCAAACGTATTTGAATTTACGTGCCGAGCTGTGGTTTAAAACGAAAGCGTGGCTTGCCGGGATGGATGTGCAGCTCCCCAATGATGATTTGTTATTTGCGGAGTTAGTCGCGCCGCGTTATTTCTTTACATCGAGTGGCAAGATCCAGGTGGAGTCGAAGGATGCCATGAAACGTCGAAAGATAGCCTCGCCTGACAGAGCTGATGCGGTGTGTCTGTGTTTGGCGACCGATAACACAACTATGCGTTACGGTGTGTCTTCTTTGGGCGCGTGGGCGCGTCCTTTAAAGCGTAATATAAAAGGTGTTGTTTAAAATTTGTATTTTTGGTATATAAAATTATTATCTGTTCAACAGGAGAATTAGATGGAGTATAGCGACGAAGACGACATAGCGGTTGAAGGTGAGATGACCGAAGACGAGTTGCAGGGTATTCTCGCTGGCCAAATTGATGACGCTGTTGATTATAGTGACAATACTGTTTCGCCCAGCCGTGCTACTGCCACTAAGTATTACCGGGGCGAGGCGTTTGGCGATGAGGAGGACGGTCGGTCGCAAGTTGTGTCGATGGATGTGCGTGATACTGTTCAGTCTATATTGCCAAGTTTAATGCGTATTTTTACGAGTTCAGATAAAACTGTTGAGTATGCCCCTAATGGCCCAGAGGATGTCGCGGCAGCGGAGCAAGCGTCAGATTACGCTAATTACATTGTAAATCGCGATAATCCGGGGTTCTTGGTAATGTACAGTGCTTTCAAAGATGCGTTGATTAGGAAAGTTGGCGTTATAAAGGCATATTGGGACGACGACGCAAAAATTAGTACCGATAAATTGACTGGTTTGGATGAGATGGCGTTGAGTGCGTTAATGTCTGATCCTGATAGCGATGTAGATATTACGGAGTCTTACACTGTTTCTGAGGAAATGGAGGAGATGATTGACCCTCAAACGGGCCAGCCTGTTTCTGTTCCTCCGCCTATGTTTTACGATGTTACGGTGAGGCGTGAAAGTTCTAATGGCAAGGTTAAGATTGAAAGCATCCCCCCAGAGGAGTTTTTAATTGACAGGCGTGCTAAGTCTATTGATGCAGCGGAATATGTTGCACATCGTCGTATTGTAACTGTGTCTGAGTTGGTTGCGATGGGGTACGAAGAAGAGGAGATGGTGGGGTTGTCATCCACGACAGATGACATGGATTTCAATGTGGAGAGATACACCAGGAACCCGGCATTGCAAAATGCAACTGGCCAGCGTGACGATGACGCAATGAGAAAAGTTTTATACATTGAGAATTACATACGCATTGATTTTGATGGCGATGGCGTTTCTGAATTGCGTAAGATTTGTACTGCTGGGGATGCTAATAAAATATTATTGAATGAGCCGTGTTCTGCGGCTCCGTTTGCATCGTTTTGTCCCGATCCAGAGCCACATGATTTTTATGGGCTAAGTATGTTTGATATTGTTGGCGATATTCAGCGTATTAAATCGGTGATTTTGCGTAATACGTTAGATAGTTTGGCGATGTCTATTCACCCTCGAATGGCTGTTGTTGAGGGAATGGCGAATATTGAAGACGTAATGAATACTGAAATGGGTGCAATTATTAGGCAGAGAGCTGCCGGGCAAGTTACACCTTTAGCGATGCCATTTGTTGGCCAGCAAGCTTTCCCAGTGCTAAATTATATGGATGACGTTAAGCAATCTCGCACTGGAATATCGAGAGCTGCGGCTGGTTTAGATGCCGACGCTTTGCAATCGTCTACAGCTTCCGCTGTTAATGCTACTGTATCGGCTGCACAGCAGCACATTGAGTTAATAGCGCGTATTTTTGCTGAGACTGGTATGAAGGATTTATATAAATTAATATTACATCTTATAACGACGCACCAAGATCAGGAGCGAATGATTAAACTTAGAAATGAGTTTGTGCCGATTGATCCCAGGGTTTGGGATGCGAATATGGATGTATCTGTTAACGTAGCTCTGGGTCGAGGTACAGATACTGAGCGTATGATGATGTTACGCCAGATTGGTGAAATGCAGAAAGAGGCAATGCAAACTATGGGTGCTCAGAATCCTTTGACCGATGTTAATAAACTGTCAAACACTTTAAAAGCTATGACAGAGCTATCTGGGTTTAAGGATACATCTCAATTCTGGAACGATCCGCAACAATTCCAGCCACAACAGGAAGAAGAAAAGCCGGATATTAATGAAATGCTTGTACAGGTTCAGATTAAAGACATTGAGGCTGATATTCAAAAGAAAATGGCTGACCTAGAATTGCAACGCGAAAAAATGGTAATGGAAGACGATAGAAAGCGTGACGAGTTGGAGGCTGATATTCTAATGAAGACTGAAGAATTAAAAGCTAAATACGGCACGCAAATTAACGTTGAGAAGATAAAGGGTGACTTGGCGATTGATCGAGAAGTTTTAAAGTCTCAAGCGGAAGTAATAAAAGGTGCTATTGATGACTAAAACTACACAGCAAATCGTGGATGACGGTCATTTTGCTAAAAGATTGCTTGACGATGTTGATTTTCAGCGGTTTTTAGGCGAGATTGAAGGTGACTACTGGGAGATGTTTAATTCTTCTAGTGATGGAGATATAGGTGGCCGTGAGGCTATTTTTATGAAAATGCGCGGAACACAGATGGTAAAACAGAAACTTCGCGCATGGATCGACAACGCAACACTTAGTAAACCACTTACTAAATAAATTATAGGAGAAGAAGTCAATGTCAGAAGTCAACACCCCGACGCGGATTGGTATGGCAGAAGCTACGCAAGCAATCAATTCACTTATAGCACCCGATGAGGATACTGCTGAACAAATTGATGCGCCAGATGAAGTCTTAGAAGATCAAGACGGAGTCGAAATGGCGGAAAGTGAGACTGAAGAAGATGTTTCAGAAACACTTGAAGCCGAATCTGAAGAAGAAGATGACCAAGAAGACGATTCAGAAGACACTTCTTATGACCTGGAGAAACTATTGCAAGTGCAATTAGAGGTAAACGGGGAAGAGAAAACGGTTGAAGAATTGAGGAAAGGTTATTTGCGAACTTCGGATTATACTCGAAAAACCACTGCTTTAGCTGACAGGAAAAGATCTCTTGACGCTGAATACCAGAAGGTTTCAGAGGAACGTGCTCAGTATCTTCAAATGTTACCGGTCTTGGCCGAACAATTGAAACAGGAACAGCCAGAACCAGATTGGGATAGTCTATTTAATATGGACCCTAAATCAGCGAGAATAGCAGAAACTAATTATCGTAAAGAAAAACAGCTAAAAGCAGAACAATTGGAATCTATTAAACAAGAAAACGAAAGAGTCGCAAAGTTGGAGTCTCAGCGTGTAGAATATTTAAATTCACAATATTTAGATAGGCAGCGCGAGTTACTACCCGACCTAATTCCGCAATGGCGTGATTCAACTGTAGCTCAAAAAGAGTCAACAGAACTCCGTAGTTTTTTATTAAATGAAGGTTTTGATGAATCTGCTATAAATAGCTTACAAGATGCCTCACTCGTTAAGTTGGCTAGAAAAGCCATGTTATACGACCAAGGGGCTAACAAAGTTTCTGAGGCAAAAGCTACGCCTAAGAAACAAAAAGTAAAAACTTTACGTTCTGGATCTCGCGGTAGTCAGCCTATTCCTAAAACTGAGTTAAAACGAGCGCAACAGCGTTTACAGCAAAGCGGTCGTGTTTCAGACGCGGCTGAAATGATTAAAAACTTAAAATTATAAAGGAATAAAAAATGGCTATAATTGCAAATACATTCACGTCGTTTAACGCGGCTGGAATTAGGGAGAGTCTAGCGAATACTATTGCTATGATTTCTCCAGAGGATACCCCATTTATGTCAAATATTGGCAGCACAAAGGTATCAAATACACGTTTCGATTGGCAAACTGATGCACTTGGTGCAGTAGTAACCACAGCGAGAATTGACGGCGATGACGTAACGACTTTTGACGCTACTCCAGCCACAACTCGTATTGGAAATTACTCGCAGATTCTTAGACGTACAGTCATCGTGGCTGACAACTTAGAGTTCCAAGACAAGGCGGGCCGGGCGAATGAGCTAAGTTATCAACTTGCACACCGTGGACGTGAATTAAAAAGAGACATAGAATCGGTTTTGCTTCTTAACAACGCTGCTGCTATTGGTGGAGCACCAAACACACCACGGCAAACTGCTGGTCTAGGTGCCTGGGTTGCTGCGAATGTTTCTTTATCAACAGGCGGTGGAGTAAATGGAGCAAATCCAGTCGGAGCAAACGGAACGGCAGCTAGAACTGACGGTACTCAGAGAGCTATGACTGAGCCAATGGTGAAAGCTGTTATGCAATCCGCTTACGCTAATGGCGGAAAACCATCTATGCTTATGGTTGGAGCTTTTAATAAAGGCACAGTTTCTGGCTTTGCTGGTATTGCAGCTCAAAGGTATATGGCTCCTTCTGATTCGCCGACTACTATTATCGGTACAGCAGATGTCTATATGTCAGATTTTGGAACTTTAAACGTAGTTCCAAACAGGTTCCAAAGAGCTAGAGATACTTGGCTAATTGATCCTGAGTATGTTTCAGTTGCGAACTTGCGTCCTATCGAGCAAAAAGTTCTTGCTAAAACAGGCGATGCTGAAAAACGAATGGTAATCTGGGAAGGCGGCTTGATTGTAAATACTGAAGCGGCTCACGGTTTGGTTGCTGATTGTACAACAGCTTAAATAATATTTTTAAGGGCGGCATATGTCGCCCTTAATTTTACGAGGAGAAAAAGATGCAAAAAAGACTTTTTGATAGTGACCCTTTAACTGGAATTAAAAAATATTGGCACGTAAAATCTAATGGAGAGTTTGTGGTTGAAACCACGCAAGACGTATCTAGTGTGGTTGAATATAACAAAAGAAATTACAATGAACGCCCCGGTAAATTTGGTGAACTTTCAAAAGTTGCTTCCATTCCGCTTTCAGTATACTATGATCTAAAGAGAAAAGGCATTGCTGACGATCCGGTAGCTTTAAAGAAATGGATGAACGATAGTAACAACAGAGTTTTTAGAACTAGGAGTGGACGATTGTGAGTTTAACAACGTATACAGAATTAAAAGCTTCAATTGCTGATTGGCTTCTTAGAGATGATTTAACAGCAGTTATTCCAGATTTTATTGCACTTGCCGAGGCTCAAATGAACCGACAAATTCGCGACCACCGAATGGTTAAGCGATCTGATGCAAGTCTTACAACAGCTTACACAACTTTTCCGTCTGATTGGCAGGAAACTATTAGATTTCAGTTGAGCACATCTCCAATTGTTGTTTTGGAGTTTTTAACGCCCAACCAGGCTAGTGACGCTGTAAGTCGTTTTTCTTCTGCTGGTAAACCAATTTATTTTTCTACTATTGGAGAAAGCGTAGAGTTAATACCCAGCCCGGATAGTACTTACACAACTGAGCTTACATATTATGGTAAAATACCAGAATTATCCGCAACTAACGCATCAAACTGGCTTTTAACAGATGCACCTGATTTATATTTGTATGGCTCTCTATTACAAGCAGCTCCATATTTAAATGAAGATACCAGAATTGGTACATGGCAATCTCTATATTCTAAAGGAGTTGAAGAAATGAAAATTATGGATCAAAGAGCACGTATTGGATCATCTAGTATCCGTATGCGTCCTTCGGCTATGGCTTAATTATGAGCAAAGCTAGAATAGAACAAATTGAAATTACGTTAAGTAAGCACGACGAATCAATTCAAACAGCTATTAATAGTTTAAATTCTATACATGCAACTTTACAACAGATAAAATGGTTTGCAGTGGGCGGAGTAGCAGTAATTATTGCAAGCCAATTTGGGTTGTTAGAAATTTTAAATTTAATGAAATTTTAACAAAGGAAAGAATTATGAAAAAAGGTGGAAAGAAAAAGGGCGGAAAGAAAAAAGGTTACTAGAAAGGATAATACTATGGAATATATAAAAAATCGTTTAAAAGAGCCATCCACCTGGGGTGCTGCTGGAATCATTCTAATTGGGTGCGGCGTGCTTTTTGCTGGAGAACTTATATTCGTGGGCCTTGGCTGCGGCGTTCTTGGAATGATAATGAAAGACGAGAAGTAAATTTCGTTATGCCTAGAAACAGAATTTACTGGAAAACACTTCCTATTTTAGTTGTGTTTTTTTTGTTATTAGTAATGATGTCTAGTTGTAGTACAATAAGTTGCAAAGTTCTTTCTTTGAATAACATTTGTTCATGGGGGGCGGTAGATGAGAGTTAAGAAAAAAACTGTTTTAATATGCTTTCTTATAGCCTTTATTATGGTTGGTTATTTGTTTTTTGCGGCTATAACACAAGCCGCAGATAGTAACACGGTTTCCTCGACTGTTATAGATAAGTCTGTGGGAACGGCAAGTGCGCCAGGAATAAACATCAACCAGAATGATTCTTGCGGTACGGCTAACTCCATAGCAATACAATCTCAGATCCTCGGCATTGCTAGAGGTAAGGCTATAATTGATTTGAATTGTGAGCGCATTAAATTAGCTAGGGTTCTAGGGCAAAGCGGTTTGCGCGTGGCATCAGTTTCTGTGCTATGTGGTGATCCATCTGGCCGTGTATTTGACGCTATGTGGAGGGCAGGAACGACCTGTCCATTTGGTTCTCTGTTAGATCAGGGCTTGATTGGCGAAGAGGCTAAAGTCATGTGGGCGAAGAACCCAACCATGATTCCCGAAGGTAGCCACTTTCGGAAAATGATTGAAACAGCCAATGTAGTAAAGGCCGAAAAGAAAAAAGCAGATGCAAAAATTAAAAAGAAAAAGTTAAAAGAAAAGAAAGTAACCAAGGATGAGACATCAACCAGTAAGAAAGGTGGCTTGCTTCTTAGCATTGTTACTATACTGCTCATCCTCTAAGGCAGATATAAACTGTGCCACAGATGTAGTCGGCCTATGTACTCCAGACATATCTTATACCATTACCGAGACAGTAACCGAGGAGAGTTACTCTGAGGGCGATGGAATTACAACGATAACAACAACGAACACAGAAACAACGGTAGACACTGTTGTAAATACTGACTCAGGAGATATTCTTGATGGTGACAACGATTTTGTACCTTCTACTAAAGAAGGAGATATGGATTCTGATTGGGGAGGCCAGGGGCCAGCTTCGATGTCAACAGGATCTACTTGTGGTCAACTTGGTGCAGATAAGTGCGCTCAGATAACAGGCTCTGGTAATAGCACCTCTACGATGGGTGTCAGTGGTATGGGTACTACATTTATACAGACTATTGATATATCAGACTTAAATATTAGCAATGGAGGCAAGACAACGTACACTATTAAGGTAGACAAGCAGGACGCGGCTGACTCCATATACATGCACATTACAGGCAAAGATGGATCTTCAGTTAAGTTTGCTGGTACGGATATTTTATCTGCGGCAGGCGTAGACACAGGATATGCCTCCTACTCTGGTGGTTTTGATTTTGGCGGTAATCTCACATCACTTATCGTGGAAATTGGCGGTCGAGATATTAATCTAGCAATCGGTCCAGTATTTGATGATGTTAGTATAAATACAATCTACAATGTTATTAGTCAGGTTATTACGAACTCTATTACAACTGTCGAGCAGTGGGTCAGTCTTAATATTGGTGGAGATACCGAGTTAGAATTAGTAGAGGATTTAATAGGTAATAATGATTTTGAAGAGACAGATGGTGGCTTTATTGAGATAACGCCAATCAATGAAGATACAGAAGACTACTCTGACATGGATAGCGTTGAGGCTGAGATCGATGATATTGTGGCTGGCTTTGATGAAATACCTACATTTGAGGTAGAGATCCCCACATTTGAGATGCCAGATATAAATACAAATATAGATGTAGATACAATCGAAACAAATATAGAGGCTGAGATAGAGTCACAGATAGATATAGATACTACACCTCCCGAACCAATAGCAGAGCCAGAGCCAGAGGTAACTCCTGTAATTGAAAAAGCTGAAGAGGGCGAGATGGTAGAAGTTGAGCCAGAAAAAGAAGAAGTTGTTGTCGCGGAAAAAGAAGTCGAGCCTGAGCCAGAGAAAGAAGAAGTAGTTGTCGCGGAAAAAGAAGTTGAACCTGAGATAAAAAAAGAAGTTGAGCCAGAGCCAGAGAAAGAAGAAATAGTCGTGGCGAAGAAAGAGCCTGAGAAGAAAGTAAAGACTAAAGAACAGAAGAAGGCTGATAAGCAGAAGGCGGCTAGTAAGATTGTCAAGAAGATGAAGTCCAAGTCAAGTTACTATGATGATACCTCTCAACAGAAGACACTTATTATTATGCAAGTTGTGAGCGGCAACGCAAAGGATTTCTTTTTGAATCAAAATCAGTTACAAGATATACAAGGTTTCTTTTCTAACTTGCCGTCAATTCCTGACGGTAACTTAGGAGCCAGTCCAAATGCGTTTGCGTTCTTTGGCTCTGGAAGTCAGACTATGAATGAAATGATAGAGATACAATATAAGTAGGAGTTCAACATGAGTGAGATAGAGTATGGTGGCGTAAAGGTTTCGGGCAAAGGTTTCCTTGGTAAGCTCATTTGGATCTTACCTTTGTTGGGTACACTGGGAGGAGGCTCTTGGGCGGTTTTTGAGTTTTACAAAGATTACGAAGACATGAAGGAGGCCGTACAG
>ERZ651776.2110-NODE-2110-length-22233-cov-3.494403_pt1 | contig 22233 bp, 15 predicted proteins | sample MGYA00514761_ERZ651776 | MGnify/ENA metagenome assembly ERZ651776 | reverse complement strand
TCCGGCAAAATGTTTGGGCCGGGAGTGTATCCTCCGCAACCGCTTACTGTTCTGGCCCACGCTTTCGGCAACAAGAGTTGGAACGCTTCCAAAGGAGAAGACCGCTATCGTCGCTCGATCTATACCTTTATCAAACGCACCGCACCCTTTGCTGGATTCATGACCTTTGATGGCACTTCAGGCGAAAACTGTCTGGCCAAGCGTGACCGTAGCAATACCCCCCTTCAGGCCCTTACCCTCCTCAATGACGAAATGTATCTTGAACTTGCCCGTGCGGCCGGTCAGGAAGTTCATCAAACCAAAGATGATCCGATTCATTCCCTGTTTCGCCGATTTCTTACCCGACCTCCCAAACAATCCGAAACGGATGCCCTGCGAGCTTATTACGAACAGCAAATCCAACGTCTAGAAAAGGGAGAGATCAAACCTTCAGAAATTACCGCAACCCCTAAGGCCACTCCTGAACTCGCAGGTAAAATACTCCTCGCCCGGGCCATTATGAACTTAGACGAAGCTATCACCAAACCATGATCACACATCCATTACTTCATCGTACCCGTCGCCATTTCTTTCAGGACTGTGGAATTGGAGTCGGCAAGATCGCCCTCGCCTCGCTTCTTGCCAATGAAACCTTCGGTGCAACCGGCACTCCAAACTTCATGCGTTTCCCGGTTAAAGCGAAAAGAGTAATCTATTTGTTTATGGGAGGGGCTCCGAGCCAGCTGGAACTTTTTGATAACAAGCCCAAACTCCAGGAAATTGAAGGTAAACCCATTCCCCCGTCCGTAATCAAAGGACAAAGGTATGCGTTTATTCAACCCGATGCCGCCGTTCTCGGACCACGCTTTCCCTTCGCCAAACACGGTCAGTCTGGTGCGGAATTTTCCGACCGCCTCCCCTATTTATCCAAAATCGCGGACGACCTGACCATCGTCAAGTCGATGCACACCGATCACTTTAACCACGCACCCGCCCAGTTGTTCATGACCACCGGTAGTGGCATCCCTGGCCGTGCCAGTATGGGTTCCTGGCTCAGTTACGGAATCGGAAGCGAAGCCAATGACCTGCCCGGTTTTGTGGTCATGCGCAGTGGGGGAAACTTAAGTGGTGGTTCGGCGATGTGGGGCTCCGGTTTCCTCCCATCCGAGCATCAGGGCGTGCCTTTTCGTGAAGGAGCGGAGCCGATTCTCCATGTAGCCAACCCCAAGGGGATCGACCGCACCGCTCAGCGTCAGACTCTTGATCTTTTGAATACATTGAATCGTGGCTCTCATGGGAAAATGGGAGATCCGGAAATCAATGCCCGTATTGAAGCCTATGAAATGGCCTATCGTATGCAGGCACGGGCACCCGAGTTGATAGATTTTGACAAAGAAAGCCAGGAAACGCTAGATCTGTACGGGGTCAAGAAAGGAAGATCCAATTTTGCCAGTAACTGCCTCCTTGCCCGTCGCCTTGCCGAACGAGGTACCCGCTTCATTCAACTATACCACAGCGGATGGGATGCACATAGCGATGTGGAAGGAAATGTGAAAAATCAGGCAAAAGCAGTCGATCAGGCAAGTGCCGCCCTGGTTCAGGATCTGAAGAGACTGGGCATGCTCGAAGATACCTTGGTGGTATGGGGTGGTGAATTTGGACGCACGCCAATGGTGGAAGCCAGTGCGGCCCTCAACCGCAGTGGCGGGCGCGATCACCACCCACAAGCCTTCACCATGTGGATGGCGGGAGGAGGAACCAAGCCGGGCATCACCGTGGGTAAGACCGATGAACTGGGCTTTCATGTAACCGAGGATCCGGTTCATGTGCATGACCTTCAGGCAACCATTTTAAAACTGATGGGCATTGATCATACCCAACTCTCATTCCGATTCCAGGGTCTTGACTTTCGGTTAACCGGGGTGGAACCACACCATCCAGTAAAGAAATTAATCGCCTAGAATGGTACGATTCTTGCGAGCGATTCTCATTTTTCAGCTCGCAGGTATAGTTTTTTCAAACCTTTGTTTATCTTCAGAAGATACCTTTCCTAGTAAACCAATCACCGTAATCGTTCCTTTTGCGGCAGGAGGAGGTAGTGATGTGTTTGTTCGAATCTTTCAGGATTCCATTCGTAGGAATAAACTTTGTCCCCAGCCCATTGTGGTAAAAAATATCTCCGGTGCAGGGGGAACGATTGGCAGTCGCACGGCACGGGAGGCGGAACCGGATGGACATACGATTCTTTGCCTCCACGATGGAATCTACACGGCTCAACACTATGGAAACGCGGACTGGGGACCAGCAGATTTTGAACCCATCGCTGCAACCGGGCAAAGCGGAGTGGTGATTGCCGTAAGTGAAAACTCTCCCTTTCCATCGTTAACGGAATTAATCGATGAATCGATTCTGCGTCCTTATCAATTAGTCTTCGGAACCAATTTAGGAGCACCAAACCATTATTCAGCTATGTTTTTACAGAAAGGGAAAGAAGGTTCAAAATTTCGTTTCACCCAAACGGGTGGTGGAGCCAAGCGCCTGGCACAACTTAAGGGTGGGCATGTTGATGTAACTGGATTCTCCATATCAGAATATGAACAATTTAAAGCGGCCGGCATTCGGGCACTTGCCGTGATGAGCGAAGAAAGAGAACCAGCCTATCCTAACCTCCCCACGGCGAAGGAACAGGGAGTAAATGCAGAACATGGCCTGATGCAATTTTGGTGGGCACCCCGAGGTACTCCGCCCGACCGGATCGCATACCTGGAAAACCTGCTCCGTCGGGCAATGAATACTGAAACAATTCGAGAACGCCTGGATTTCCTTCATATCAACCCTCTTTTTATTGTAGGTGATGAACTGAAAAAAACAGTCGAACAACGCAGTGCCAATTTGAACGGAATAATCATCGAAAAACCAACCTCACTGCCCCCCCTTCACTGGTTGGTTCTTGGCATGACAATTATTTGCGGAGCTTTTGTCTTAATGGAAAGAAAGAAAGCATGATCGCCCTTTTTTCCGACCCCTTAATTCTCGGGCTTGTTCTTTTGGGAACGACTCTTGGTATAACCGTTGGAGGGATTCCCGGTCTGACCGGGACAATGTTAATTGCCCTCACTCTGCCCTTTACTTTTTCAATGCAACCAGTGGAAGGTCTTGTTCTTCTGGTGGCGATGTATGTGGGAGCGGTGAGTGGTGGATTGATCAGTGCCACCCTTCTCCGCATGCCCGGAACGCCGGCTGCAGTCATGACTACCCTGGACGGTTACCCCATGGCAAACTCAGGTCGACCGGGCCGGGCTTTAGGGTTGGGCATGGGAGCCTCACTCGTGGGGGGAATCATTTCCTGGTTTGCCTTATGGCAATTATCTGAACCCATGGCTGACTGGTCCACCAAGCTGGGTCCCTTTGAACTCTTTTCACTGGTTATACTTGCCCTCGCATTGCTCGCGGGCGTGGGAGAATCCACCCGGGCAAGGGGTTTACTGGCGGGAAGTCTGGGTGTACTCGTGGCCATGCCCGGAATGCATCCAGCCACTGGTGAATTACGGTGGACAATAGAATTTACTTCCATGAACGAGGGCTTTCGTCTTATTCCCGTTCTTATTGGAATGTTTGCCATAGGGAAAATACTGGATGACATTCTTGGGAAAGCAGAAAAAGTGGAAAAAGTAACCGGGAAAGATTCTGCATGGATTCCACTTAGCGATTGGAAAAAACATTTTGTTAATTTAATCAGGTCTTCCGGAATTGGTACATTGATTGGAATTTTACCCGGAGTGGGAGCTAATATTGGATCCTTAGCGGCTTATGTTACCGCAAAAAGGGCTTCTAAAAACGCGGATGAATTTGGCAAGGGAAGTGAGGAGGGAATCGTTGCTTCCGAGTCCGCAAATAACGCAACCGTAGGCGGTGCACTGATCCCTCTCATTGCCCTGGGAATTCCTGGAAGTGTAATTGGAGCAGTCCTTTTAGGTGCCCTCATTGTACATGGTCTGCAACCCGGCCCTTTACTCTTCCGTCAAAACCCCGAAGCCGTGCATGCAATCATTGGCACCGTTTTAGTGGCCAACTTGATGATGTTTCTCATCATGCTGATATGTGCCAGATGGATGGCAAAATTATCCCTAATCCCCAAGAATATTCTCTTTCCAGCGGTTACTCTTTGTTGTGTCTGGGGGGCTTACGCATTAAACGGCCTCTGGTTTGATGTGATCGTAATGTTTGTATTCGGATTACTCGGATGCCTGATGGAACGATCTAAATTGCCCCTGGCCGCATTTGTGATCGGTTTTGTGCTCGCCCCGGTCGCCGAAGAAAACCTGTGTGCCGGCCTTATGGCAAGCGGCGGAAGTTATGTTCCTCTGCTTACCAGACCAATTTCTCTTTGCCTATTGGTCTTGGCTGGCTGCCTACTCCTATGGAAAAAGAAAGATTCGGCAAACAGGTCTTAAATACTTAAAGTCCATTTAATGAGTAAACGGCCCAACATTTTATGGTATTGCACCGACCAGCAGCGCTTTGACACCATTCACGCCCTTGGTAACTCCTTTGTAAAGACTCCGGTATTGGACTCGCTTGTGAAAGAAGGAACTTCTTTTACGCACACCTATTGCCAAAGCCCAATTTGTACCCCCAGTCGGGCAAGTTTCATGAGCGGGCTTTATCCCAGCCGGGTACACAACACCCGTAACGGGAACGAAAGTTTTCCTGGGTGGCCACCCGTGATTACGAAACTAATTGCCGATGCCGGCTACGATTGTGGACTTATTGGAAAATTTCACCTGCAAAGCTCGGGTAAACGAACGGAACCGAGAATTGAAGACGGTTTCTCCTACTGGAAATTCAGTCATGCCCCAAGGGACGATTGGGAGGAAGGGCACGACTATGCCGACTGGGTACGAAACCAGGGAGGAGATCTTAACAAACTGCGTGAAAGTGAAGACAGAGTTCCCACCGAACTGCATCAGACCACATGGGCTTCAGAACGATCGATCGAGTTCATCCAACAGGAAAGGGAAAAACCGTGGTTATTGAATGTCAATATTTACGACCCACACCCTCCCTTCACTCCCCCCAAAAGCTACGCCGATCAATTTGACCCAAATGATATGCCCGGGCCCCATTTTAAAGACAGTGATTTGGATGCTCAGGCCAAGTTGGCTCATTGCGACTTTCAGGATGAAGTACGCACACCGGAGGAACATGACGCCAAGGGAGCACAGGCACGATATTATGCAATGATTGCTCAGATTGATGATCAGTTTGGTCGTATTCTGAAAGCCTTGGAAGAAAGTGGTCAGAGGGAAAACACGGTGATCATTTTCACCAGCGACCACGGGGAATCACTTGGCGATCATGGACTCATGTACAAAGGATGCCGTTTTTATGAAGGACTGGTGCGGGTTCCCCTTATTTTTTCCTGGCCTGGAAACTTCATTCAGAACAGCCAAAATAATGCACTGGTTGAAATGCTCGACTTATCCGCCACCTTGTTAAACTTGGCCAGTGTTGATTTACCGGACTATTTACAGGGAGTCAGCCTGCTTCCCATTCTCTCCGGACAAACGAAAGATGGGGAACACCGTGATTTTGTAAGAAGTGAATACTTCGATGCCCTCGACCCTCACTTCACCGGAGGAAACGGCACTTATGCGACCATGCACAGGACCAGGAAATATAAGCTTTGCGTATACCATGGAAAAGGGGTGGGAGAATTATTTGACCTCGATCAGGATCCGTGGGAACACAATAACCTTTGGGACTCACCCGCCCATTCCGATATCAAAAACCAACTGCTCGCAGAAAGCTTTGATGCCCATGTTCTGCTTACCACTGATGTCGGCTCTAAAAGAATAGCCCCCATGTAATTGGGTCTTGTTGTAACCCCCTTAAATTAGGCTTTTTTACTTTTTTTCAAAAATATTTACTTTCTTTTGAACGTTTTTGGAATTAGTTCCGTCTTACCCATTGACAATAGTCAGTTTGTTTCAGTTTAGTTTGTATTTCAAAAGCCCAAGAACACCGCAGCAATGCGGTGTTTTTGTTTTAAAAGGAATTCAGTAATTTCCAGGTATTACCGATGTATCTAAAATAAATTAACTTTCTTTTGAACGTTTTATAAAGTCTGTTGGTCTTACCCATTGACAATAGTCAGTTTGTTTCAGTTTAGTTTGTGTTTCAAAAGCCAAAAGACACCGCAGAAATGCGGTGTTTTTTTTGGCATAGTTTGAAACTATTCATATAAAAATGACAGCTGTGCTAAATATGCCTTTGCTTCTGAGATTATGATGAGATTGACTTAACACCCAATGAAGAAGCTATTCACATTAAGCATATGTCTAATACTTGAAGCATTTTCTACCTCCCGCCCTAACATTATACTCGTCATGTCAGACGACCACGGTTACGGGGACTGTGGATTCACCGGTCATCCTTTTGTGCAGACTCCCCATTTAGACGACATGGCCAAATCAGGTGTTGTCTTTAATCGATTCTATGCAAGCGCACCGGTCTGTTCACCCACCCGGGCAAGTGTATTGACTGGAAGGCACCCCTTTCGGGTAAATGTTCCCAACCATGGCCACTACCTAAGACCCCAAGAAACCACCATTGCCGAAAAACTCAAGGAAACCGGATACCTGACCGGACACTTTGGAAAGTGGCACATTGGTTCCGTCCAACCCAATAGCCCCACTTCACCCGGTGGCGCTGGCTTTGATGAATGGCTATCAGGTTTGAATTTCTTTGATAACAATCCCTTTCTAAGCCGAAATGGAAATTTCGAACAGATTGAAGGGTCCGGTACGGTCATAACGATGGATGCCACCCTTGCTTTTTTGGAAAAATACCATCAAGGCCCCAAACCTCTCTTTATTGTGACCTGGTTTCCTTCTCCCCATGCTCCCCACCGCGAGGTCCCACAGGACATGCCCAATGCTTCCAACCTTTACAATGATCAAAGAACTGGAATGAAAGGATACTTTCGCGAGATCACCTTGCTTGACCAGCAAATGGGTAGGTTACGTAAAAAGCTTCAGGAATGTAATCTCACGGATAATACACTTCTATTTTATTGCAGTGACAATGGTGGGCTCGATCCTAAAACATCTGGCGGTCGAGAGAGAAAGGGCAGTATTTATGAAGGGGGTTTACGCGTACCGGCAATTCTCGAATGGCCTAATCGCTTTTCTGCAAAAGAAGTTAACACTCCCTGTATTACATCAGATCTTTACCCTACCCTTCTTAGCATAGCCGGAATCGAAAAGGAAAAAGATCAGCCCCCTTTAGATGGAATTAATCTAATGCCGATCCTTTATGGCAAAAAGAACAAACGTCCCCCATTTGGATTTTGGTATGGATTCAGAAACGGACAATCCACATGGAACGACCGTATTATAAAAGATTTACTTGATGCCCAAAAAAATGGAAACCCGACCCCCTATCCGGAACGCATTCTCAAAAATGTAAACGAGTTCGAAACATTCGATCCGGACAATCTTCTTGGACATGCTGCGTGGAATGGTTGGCCTTGGAAGCTCCACCGTATACAAACTAAAGAAGAAACCTATTACGAATTGTACAACTTAGAAAAAGACCCAATGGAGTCTCAAAATCTAGTCGTTACTCAGAGAAAGAGAGTTCAATCCATGACCAATGCCCTGGAAAGTTGGCAAAAATCCGTTCTCCAAAGTTGGTCTGGAAAAGACTATGAAAAAAGTGAAAAATAGAACGAACAGAATTTAATTAATAAATCATGCCTGGATATTTCTACCATCGGGGAATCACCCTTCTTTTCACTCTACTTTTCTTTACCCTTTCCGCTTCTGAAAAAAAAGAGCCTGTCATAACAAAAGAAATTAAACTGAAGGCGGAACCCGGAATAAAAGCTATTTTGCAGGTGCAAAAAGTATTTGGTAAATATTCCATCGAAACACCCCAAATATTTAAAAGGAACCATCAAGAATTTGAACATATAGAAATTGTAAAAGACAAAGAATTGGAAAGTGCCTTTATGTTTACCCTTCGTAGGGATATTGACGGCGACCGGGATAAGGTATGGCCTCAAGGTAAGGAAAGACAAAGAAACGAAATTAAAGGCTACCAGCGGTCACCAGAACCAATGAAAGCGAAAGTAAAAGAAACTCATCATATTAAGTGGTATCTTAAGATTGATAAGTCCTTTCAAATCAATAAGGAATTTTGTCACTTTTTTCAATTAAAGGCAGTGGGCTCAAATAACATAGATGATCCGATCCTCACCTTGTCGGGAGTAACGGAACGGGGGAAACCCCAGCTTCAGCTTCAATGGTGGTCATTCAAGGACTCAGGGAGAATTTTTCTGACCGAATGGGAAAATTCAAAAGATAAATGGTTAATATGTGAATGCATATCAAACTATTCTAAAAACGGTTCCATTGATTTTTCTATTCGCTCCATGGATGGTGAAATTAATCTCAAAAAACAATTGAATAATCTGGAAACCTGGCGGGATGGATTTGAATTTGTACGCCCGAAATGGGGAATCTATCGAAGCTTGGCAAAAGAAAAAGATAAGTTAAACCCTAAGGATCATATTTGGATGAATAATTTTTCGATCCGTAAGATTTAGTCTAGAATTACTGACGCTAAGCTTGCCCTAACTGCCTTCCCGTTCAATGATAGGTCCCTTATGACTGATCCCAGAGAAAAGAAGACCACCATTCATTCCGCTAGACCATGGGGTGACATCTTCATGGTTGTGCGTAACCAAAAATGTTCGGTTGACCTGACCGAAGTAAAACCAGGCGAGCGCGCAAGTTTACATTCTCATGCCATCCGGCATGAACTCTTTCATTTCATGGATGAGGGTGCAGTCCTTGAAATTGACGGTAAACTCTTTCATCCCAAAGCTCATGAAGAATTCATGATCAAACCAGGTCAAAAACACCGGTTCTGGGCAGAAGATAGAATTTTTCGAATGTTGGTGGTCAGCTTTGGTGAATGGAGGGCAGAAGACCAAATCCGCCATGAAGACGACTACGGCCGAAAAGGAGAAACCCTCAAACTTTAAATGCCAAAACCACGCATAGCGGTAACCATGGGCGACCCCGCAGGGATCGGCCCGGAGATCTGCCTGGATCTTCTAACCGATTCCTCCATTGCGGATCTTTGTACACCGATTGTATTTGGAGATGCCAATGTCCTCAGACTATGTGCCCAAAAAACGGATAAATCAGCAGATTTCAAAGAAATCAGTTCAAATGACTTAGTTTCTGCAGCTGGGCCTTGTGTCCTCAACCTTGAGCTTATCGATCAAAGTCTCTTGGAACCGGGCGTGGTTAATGAAGCCACGGGTCACGCCACCTATGGATATATAACCCAAGCAATCGATGCCTGTCTTTCACAATTCGTCCATGCCGTGACCACCTGCCCGGCCAACAAAGAAGCACTGCAATCCGCCGGAATTGCCCAACCGGGACACACCGAGATTTTTGCCGATCGGACCCAATCTAAAAAATTCTGCATGGCCTTTATTTCCGATGAAATCAATTGCAGTTTGGTCACCGTGCATGCTGGCTATCAGGAGGTTCCCCATTTACTGAACGAACAAAGAATTGTGGATGTAATCGAACTTACTCGGGACACACACAAAAAATTGCTTGGAAAAGAGCCACGAATCACGGTATGTGGGCTTAATCCCCACGCTGGGGAAAATGGTTTATTCGGAAACCGCGAAGAAGAACTTATTATACAACCTGCAATGGATAGAATGCGGAAGGAAGGTTGCGACCTCGTAGGCCCGGTCCCTCCTGACACCGCCTTCACCCAATCGCAAAGGAATGTGACCGATGCCTACATCTGTATGTATCACGACCAGGGACTGATTCCAGTCAAGACAATCGCCTTTGAATCAGCGGTGAATGTCACTCTGGGTCTCCCCATCGTCCGTACTTCGGTGGATCATGGAACCGCCCTCGACATCGCTTGGCTTGGCAAGGCGGACTCCCGCAACCTCAAATCGGCCGTTCGGCTTGCGGTGCGGTTGGCAGGCTGAGAAAATTTTGAGGGTCAATCCTTCCATGGTAAAAATCAAATTTCTTTTCACCCTACCCGCTTTCTTTGCTTTTCAATTGTTTTCGGAAGCACCCCTATTACGGGACTTCATGGGAATCAATGGACATTTCCATTTCGATCCAATCCAATACGCCCAAACCTGCAAACTTGCTCGCAATTACCATAATCTAAATTGGGATGTAAAAAAGCCCGGTGATCCCATCACCTTTCCCGTTTGCGTAAATAAAGTGAATTGGAAAACCCATGTGTACGGAAAATGGACCGCACAAAATTTCGAAAATAGCCTTTGTGCGCAGTTCGGATCCTTTGGTGAAAGTAACCAGGACTATGCCTCCATTTGGAGGAATCAGGAGGGCTGGTGTTTTGAATATGGTAAGGCGATGGCACGCTACTTCGGACCTTCGGGGAAGGAAAAGCTGATCACTTCAATCGAGATCGACAACGAACCTGGGAACGATTTTGACGATGCTCTTTATCAATCGATTTTTAAAAATATGGCCCGGGGAATCAGGGCTGGAGACCCGAAAGTCAAAATTGTCACCTGTACGGCTCATGCCACAGCAGCCGACAAGTATTCCAAAGATTTGCGGAAAACTTTTGCTGATCCTGAGATGCTCCCACTTTTTGATGTCATAAATCTGCACACCTACGCTCAACTAAAAAAAGGAATAACCCAAAGCCCTTGGACTCGTACCTATCCTGAAGGCAAAGACACCCCCTATCTCCAGGTTGTCGAAGACACAGTCCGATGGAGAGACCGAATCGCCCCCGACAAGGAGATCTGGATAACCGAATTCGGTTATGACTCCTGCACCCCAAAGGCAATGGCCAAACGCTCGGGGTGGTTCGAAAAGCTGGATTGGCGAGGAGTTACCGACTTGCAGCAAGCCCAGTATTTGATCCGTTCCTTTCTGCTGTTTGCATCCATGAAAGTGGATCGTGCTTACCTTTACTTTTTTGACGATAAGGATGAACCTCAAGTCCATGGTTCATCGGGTCTCACTCGCCACGGAAAACCAAAACCAAGTTTCTATGCAGTTAGCCAACTTTACCGGATTTTGGGTGATTATCGATTCGAACGCATTATTAAACGAACCGAGCAGCTTTACCTCTTTGAATTCTCCAAAGAAGATAAGAGGAATCATCTCTGTTGGGTGGCATGGATGCCGACTGGTTTCCGATCCGATCAAAAAGTTAAAAAAACTGGTCGAACAACTGAGATCACACTTACCGACCTGCCCGCGAAACCAAAACAAATCTTGGCCATGCAAACCTCGGAACAAACCCAAAATAAAGACTTCGTTTCGACCTTGGAGTCTATTACTTTCGAGCTCAGCGAAAGCCCAGCCTATCTATTCTTCGAACCGAAAAAGTAGTTCCTCGTCTTCGATCAATTTCTTTGTATTAAAATCCGACTAGTTGAAGACCAGGCACCTTAGGTTCATCGATGAATTCTACGAAGTGTAATTCCGTATTCCTCTGCTAGTTTCGAGTGAAAACTTTTCAAATCTGAGAACCAAACAAGGAGTTTTATAAAAAAGTTACTTCCCTTCCTTCCACCACTTCTTCATTAAAGCAATATTTGCTTTTATTTCCTCCAGGCGATCTCCCCGTCCTCTCTTGGCAAGGCCATCCAAATAAAGCTGCATATCACTGTCATACATTTTCATCGATTCCACATCCTGCCCCCTGTCTTTAGTTTCAATAATCCACTGATCAAGAGTCTTTCTCATTTTTTGCAAAATTTTGGAGTGTTTAGGTTCCCCTGCCAAATTTGTCAGTTCCCAAGGATCGTCTTTTAAATCATAGAGTTCTTCTTTGGCCCGCTTAGGGGAAAGCAATAGATTCTTTTGCAAATCACTAAGCTTACCTTTTTCTCCCCAATCGCGAATGGCTATATATGTATCCTTATTGTCTTTATAGGCACAGGGTTGCAAATGAGGACGATCCGGGTATCCGTTTCGAATGTACTTATAGCGCAATGTTCGTACCGCCCGGATACGGTCATAGGTCTCATCACATCGATCTCTGGCACTTACCGCAAATTTCCGTTTGAGCACATTTGGACCGAAGAGCGTCCGGGCTTCCATATACTTAGGAATATCAATACCCGCGAAATAAAGAGAGGTGGCGGCCAAATCAATATGAAGAACGGGGTCTTTTCTTACCGTTCCACCTTTAACCCGATTTGGAGCATGAACAAAGAAGGGAATCATCATTCCCTCATCATAGCAAAACTGCTTACCCCGTGCATGGCTGACTCCATGATCAGTAATGAAAAGGATTACTGTATTTTCAAATTCACCCTCCTTTTTTAAACGATCAACAATTTGACCAACCTGAAAATCCATCAGGCTGAAGGTGTCCAGATAAGCGGCCCAGTCTTCGAGAACCACCGGATGCCTTGGGTAGTATGGTGGCAATTTAACATCGGCAGATTTAACATGAGGAATATCTTTTGACGCCCGGGCCTGGGAACGGGCCTTCCCTCCACTAAGGCAAATCTTTGCGAAGAAAGGTTGCTCCTTCTTTCGACCTGACCATTCGGCTGAATCAAAAACGCTGGGGTTCCATTCAAAATTATAGTCCGATTTCCCCAGTCTATTTTTATGTTTTGGGCTGGCAGTACCTGCGGCTGGCCCACTTGAACCTAAACAGGTGTAGTAACCGGCGTCTTTAAATAATTCAGGGATTAATTTGATATGGTCCGGTTTCTGAATTTTCACTTCACCACGCCCGCTTCGGTGATGATGTGCTCCAATACTCGTCTGAAACATACCGGTGATCAATGCTGAACGGGCAGTTGAACAGACGGGTGCGGTGACAGAGGCATTGGTGAAGCGAATTCCATTAGCAGCTAATCCATCCAGCACCGGAGTGTGGACAAGTTTTTCTCCATTAAAACCGTAGTGTTTTGATTGGTCCTCAACAACCAGCCAAAGAATATTGGGACGATTTTGTTCCGCACTTAAAAAGCTAAAACTTGAGAAGGTATAATAAAGAAAGATTAAAATTAAAACAGGTTTCATGACCCGCATCTTAATTTCAACTTACGCATTCAAACAAGTTTATAAGATCCCTTAAACTCACTTCTTCAAGTGAGTGAAGATGCCAATTTGCATCTTTAAGACTAGACGCGTTATGAATTGCAGTGATTCCCAAAACCTTCATGCCTGCGTTTTTTGCGGATGACACTCCATTTGGGGAATCATCAATCGCTAAACAATCTGAAGGAGAAATCCCCATCCCTTCTGCAGCTTTTGCATAAGTGGCGGGGTCAGGTTTTGTTTTAGCTACATCATCACTGGTAACTATGGACTGAAATAACCCGTTTAACTTTCCTCCCGCCAGAGTGGAAAAAGCAGCTTCCACATCCGACCTTCTTGATCCAGTGGCCAATCCAATCGGAAACTTCTCGGCAACCGAACAGACTAATTCAATAGCTCCCGGCATTGCAGTAGCTGATTCCCCAACCAGTCTTTGATAGGCTACAGCTTTCTTTTTCGACCATTCCTGAAATAAGGATTCATCATATTCTATCCCGGAAAACTCAGCCAAGCGTCCCATGGCAAAGCGTTCATCCCCACCCGTACACTTGGTAAGAAAAGTTTCATAGTTTTGATTCATCCGCTCTCCCATTGCTTCGCAAATCGCACTGTAATGAGTGTGTTCGCTTTCGATAATTACACCGTCCATATCAAAGACGACACCCTTCAATTTGGCCGTCATATGATTAGGAGATCAAACTTGAAAAACCCTCAGGCAAATACATCCATCACGGGGTTTGCCTTGTCTCCACCTACTAGAAATGGACGACCTGATGATGCTTGAAATTTTTCTTGGAGGGGAAGACCCGCGGCCCATCCGATGGTTGCATGAAGGTCCGGAACCGTGACCGGATCATTCGGCAATGCTCCGTCTTGATCGCTTGAACCATAGACATAGCCCCTTTTTACCCCACCACCTGCTAAGACAGAAGAGTAACAGATTGGATAATGTCCACGTCCATTACCGCTGTATTGGGGCTTGCGACCAAACTCGGTGGCCAGAACCACCAATGTTTCATCCAGTAATCCCCTTGCTTCCAAATCAGCAATCAAGGCAGCATATGCCTGATCCAAAGGTGGACTTAAATCTTCCATTTCACTTTCGAGGTTATTATGCATATCCCATCCATCGGTTGCCACCTCAACAAACCTGACTCCAGTTTCAACAAGTCGACGAGCCAGCAAACACCCCTGGCCAAACTTATTTAAACCGAATTTTTCGCGAGTAGCACTGTTCTCTTTTGAAATATCGAATGCATCGAGATCCTTACTTTTAAGTAATCTCAGTGTATTATCGTAAAATTCGCGATAGGACCTGACATTGTCATCCTGGTAGCGTGCTGAAAAAAAGGAGCTTAACTTCTCAGAAAGTTTTAATTTATTTCCCAATGCCTCGCTCCCTCCCCGCGTAGCAATGTTTCGAAGGCCGGTATCGGGATCGAGAATGGGAATCGGACTGTAGGCGGTCGGAAAGAATCCATTCCCTTGTTTGGGTGAAGTATTGATACAAGCAGAGGACGGAAGTGTATCATGACTTGACCCAAGATAGTGCTGTGACCACGCCCCAAGATTTGGATGTTTAACGGTATTACGTTGGGCAAAGGCAGTGCGCATAAAGTATTGAGCCGGTCCATGAACTCCAATTTTTGCAGTCATACTCCGGATTAAACAAATTTTATCTGCAATTTTCGCAGTCTTAGGAAGATATTCCGTAACCTGAAAATCTGCTTTTGTTTTAATCGCTTTGCCGGGTCCTTGGGTTTTTCCACGCTTCGGGTCAAAGGTATCAATATGGCTCATCCCTCCTCGGACCTGCAAAAATATTATTCTCTTCGCTTTTCCAAACCCAGCTCCCAAAGGAAGCGAGTTGGAAGCTTTTAGATTAGGAAGAACGGTTAAGCCAAAAGCACCAAGGGCACATTGTTCAACAAATTTTCTTCGGGTCAATTGATATGGTTTCATATTGCGGTGCTGTTTGTTTTACTGAACAAAGAGAAATTCAGTGGAATTAAATAGTGCCCAACTTAAGTCCTCTTTCTTCATTCCCTGAGCAAGAGCTTGCTCTATTGCATTCATTTCATCAGGAGTAGGCGGGCGACAGAAAAAGCTCAAAAAAAGAAACTGAACGGCTGACTTAAAATCTCCTGACCTTCTAAGCATTTTTGAAAGCCTGGCATCTCGATCATATAATAAGCGTTGCACTCCACCGTTCATCAACATGAGTGCCTGAGGAATACTTCCTTCAACACTGGAGTCATTTACCAAATCACGGGATGACTGCCCAAACATTCTAAGAAAATGATTCTCTGGAGCAGGTTGAGAGAGCTCAGAAGCTCTCAAGAGAAAGTAATCATTCATTTTGACAGGTCGTTTCCCGTCCACAAAGTCCGCCTCAACAATTCTCTGGTTTGATTTCAAATAACCATTGTTTTTCATTAATAAGACTTTCTCCCGAACTTCATCTGGACTCATTTGTTCATATGGAAAATCATAGCGGGTAACCCTGTTTGACCGGTCGACTTTATAATCATCAAGGGAGCTGCCCAATACAAGAGCAAGAATCGAGTCCCAAGCTTGCTCGGCAGACATTCTCCTAAGAACCGGCCCGGGGAAAAGGTAATCTTCAGCATCTCCAGAGCTCGGTGTTACGCTCGATACCGCCTGATAGGCTTTGGAATTTAGAATTACTCGCTGAAACTCCCTCAGATCAAAATCTGCCGCGACCATGACCTTACCAAGCAGTTGTAGTAATTCAGGATTTGAAGCTTTCGTGAGATCATCTAAATCCTCCAATGGTTCCTGTACACCCAAACCAAAAAATCTCTTCCACAAGCGATTCGCAATGGCTATGGCAAATCTAGGATTTTTTTTATGGGTAAGCCATTCAGCAAAATTCTGTCTCAATTTACTTGGGTCTGCTTCATCAACTTTTACAGTTAGCTCTTCATCGTCCCAGACAAAAAGCAAAGGATCAACCTGACTTCCCGGTTTAACATCGCTGTAGGCATAATCATCGGGAAACTTCAATGTCTGAGACGATATTGTGTGAACTCGGGCCAGGTTCTGAGCCACTGCAGATGCAACATCTTGCTTGGTAATGCTTCCGTCCGGTAACTTTAATCGATTCCCCACTTTACGCGGATCTCGGTCACTCACATCGGTGGCCCCAAAAAAAGCAGCTAATTCATAAAATTCACGCTGGGTCCAATCTGCCAAAGGATGATCATGACACTGGGCACAGGAAACATTTGCACTCAGAAAAACATTGAGTGTATTGGACAAGTTATCCAAAGGCATTCCCGGATCTCTAAGCAAATAACCTGTAGGACCGGAACTGGCCAAAGTTCCCTCTGCGGTAAGCATTTTATAAACGACCTCATCCCAACGAATATTTTGGGCAATTTGATCCTTTAACCATCTTTCGTAATGATTGAAATTACTCCTTCTTAATTTCCCACGGTGTCTAAGGAGATCTGCCATCCAATTAAAAAGATGGGACCGATAACCATCACTAAGCAGAAGCTGGTCGATGAGCTTTCTGCGTTTTTCAGGGTCTTTATTTTTTAAGAAACTGCTCGCTTCTCCATCGGTCGGGATTCTACCGACCACATCAAGATAAATTCGTCTAACAAAGACAAAATCGTCTGTTTGCTTATTTGGCTGAACCCCGCTCTTAATCAATCTATTTCCAACGGTACGATCAATCCAAAGAGAAGCCGATTTAATCTGATCCACTGTCATGCGAAAATTCTTATCCGCTTCAATCTGAGGAATATTTCTTTTGGACGGCAGCTCCTTGAGTTCCTGAGCAATACTAGGATCGGTTGGTCTTGTGTCCCGTTCCTGACGGTTCTTCTTTTTTCTCTTTCGTTTCGTATCAGTTTCCTCGCTTAAGTCCTTAGGTACTGCTTCAAGAATACTGAAAGCACCAAAATTCAAAGTAAACAGAAGAAGACAGGCTGGTATAAAAAAACGAATCATGAGCTGTGTGTAAGTAGTATGGCTTACTAATCAGAAGATTAAATTAGACTTAATGTAACAAGAAAAAAATTGTGATAAGAAATAAAGTACCCCAATGGGGGCTTAATAAATTTAAATCTATTAACTCATGAAACTCGAAAAAGTTACATTTGGCTAAATAAACAATGTTGCCGATAGTTAATATTGTACATAAGTGTTGATTTTTATTACTTTTTCAACCCAATTAAGTTTCAATGATTAAACTAGTTCTAAAATTCATTTTCCTTATTTCGGTAATTCATTCAGTTTTTTACGGCAGAAGTCCGAATATTCTTTTTATTGCAATTGATGATCTAAGACCAGAGCTAGGAATTTATGGGTCAAAAGTAAAAACTCCTCACATGGATCGTCTTGCTGAAACCGGAGTGCTTTTTGAGAAAGCCTATTGCCAGCAAGCAGTCTGCGGAGCTTCACGACTGTCTATTATGAGCGGGCTGTATCCAACACTTACTGGTGAGCAAACTTTTCATGTCGATGGCTGGAGAGAAAGGCATCCTCATTTACTTACATTAAATCAGTATTTCATGAATAATGGATATAATACGATCGGTCTGGGAAAAATATATCATGGCAATAGCGGACCGGGAGTAGACCCTCAAAACTGGTCACAATGGATTAAACCAAAAAGCGTTCCTCATTATGCAAAAAGGGAAAATGTAGAAGCACTAAACAAAGCCATTAAGGAAAATAAAGTGGGGGACAAAAAAGACCGGCCCAAAGGTCCCCTTACTGAATCTGCAGATGTTCACGATGACACTTACACTGATGGACAAACCACTTCCAAGGCAATTGAAGTTCTTAAAGACCTGAGTCAGAAAAAAAACAATCCATTTTTTCTGGCTGTCGGACTTACTAAACCCCACCTTCCCTTTGTTGCCCCCAAAAAATATTGGGACTTATACGTAAGAGAAGAATTCAGAATGCCAGCTAACAAGAGCATTCCTCCAGGATACCCGATCTATGCGGCTAATCTGTTTGCTTATGAAATGCACAAATACAGTGATTTTGAAGGTAAAAGTCCGAAAGATTTTTCTGATGACACCAACAAACGACTTCTTCACGGTTATGCTGCATGCACTAGCTACGCAGATGCATGCGTTGGTCGGATACTCAATGCACTGGAGAAAAACAATCTCGCAGAAAATACGATTGTTGTATTGTGGGGAGATCATGGATGGAAACTTGGCGATCATTCGAGTTGGTGTAAGCATACAAACTTTGAGTGTGACACTCGTGTGCCATTAATTGTCAGGGATCCTCGACATGAAGGTGGTCAAAAAACCAATCGTCTGGTTGAATTAATTGACCTGTACCCTACGCTTTGTGAACTAACTGGACTTCCAGTTCCGGAACACTGCCAGGGACGAAGTTTTAAAACTCTTCTTTCTGACCCGGAAGCTGGCCACCGACTAGACGCATATAGTTCCTACCCAGCTCTAAAGAACACTGGACACAGCATTCACTTTAAAAACTACCGCTACACAGCATGGCGGGACCCTAAAGGCAATACTGTCGCCCAAGTATTAACTGATCTAAAGTCAGATCCGGGCGAGGTCACCAATTGCATAGATGATCTAGATTACGCCGAGGATTTAACCTATGCTAAAGAAAGGCTAAACCTTCGTATTAATGAGTCCTGTAAACCAAAGCTTTTAAGCGAACCCAAATCGGCACAGAAACAAGTTATCCAAATCAACCCTTCTCCAGAAAACCTCAGGCAATCGATTGATGGATTTGGTGGCTCAATCGCATTTTGGGGAACCCGGGCTGATGATGAGGCGATGGAATATGCATTCAAGGAATTGAAAACTTCTATCCTTCGGGCACAGGGTGAGGTTTCCAAAAAAGGAATTATCGACCACAACCGTGCAATTCTTAAGCGTGCCATGAAATTGAACCCGAAGTTGGAGGTACTGCTTACTTTCTGGCAACCTCGCTCCTCCACCCTTCTTAAAACTGAAGATTGGCTCGATGAAATTCAACAAGGAGAAAATAAACAATATTTCTTGAAACCCAAAATGGAGGATGAATGGGCAAAGGAAATTGTTAGCCGTGTAAAACAATACATTGAATGGGGAATCAATGTGACCAATCTAGGAGTTCAAAATGAAACCAATTATTCTCATATTGGAACTCAGACTTGTATCTGGGACCCAAAAAGACTGAGAAACTTTATCGAAACAAAACTAAAGCCAAGACTGGACCAAGCTGGACTCAATCTACTCATCACCGCCCCCGACCTTGCCTATATTGGCTATAAAGGAAGTGAACTTAAACGATTCCTCCCCACTATTCGAAGCACGAAAGTAGACCTTATAGCCTATCACATGTACGATAGTTACAAAGAGGGTACTGATGGTAGCCTTGACATCCTAAGAGAAAACAGTCGCCAAATCGGAATGATCCGAAAAGAAAATTTTCCGAACAAGAAATTTTGGATGACTGAAACCACAGGTGCCCAATGGAATAATGATGTCTGGCACACCTATGGATGGTTTGAAGGTGCTACTGAATTTGATAAAGCCATCTTGGCCGCTCAATATATGCACATGACATTTACCCAGGCCGAAGCCAACGCATTTTTGTGGTGGGGTCTCCTTTATTCTCTGGCTCCAGATCGCGTAAAACATCTGAAAACCCGACAAAAACACCGTGATGAAGGTCTTGTCCTGGTAGAAGAAAAAAGAGGAGCGAATGGTTATCAAAAATTTCTCGAAAAAACCAAGAAGTTTTACTTCTTTAAACAGTACGCAAATTTTATCTGGAAGGGATCCAAGCGCATTGAAATAAAATCCCCGACTCCCCTTGAAGTAAGCGCTTACCAAACCTATGACAAATCAAGAATCGTGGTGATTGCACTCAACCCATCTGATACAGTTCAGGCAGTCGACCTTAACCTTCCGGAGGGTATGGATTTCAAAAGGGCCTTTCAAACAGATCGAAAATTGAATTGTGAACCGGTACCTCACTCCAGTCCGCTACCAGCTAAATCGATTCGGACTTACATCTACTCCCGCTGAAAAGAAGGAGTTGAATTAAAACGGATTATTCAGATTACTTTTTAGGAATCTCGTTAAGAGTATAGTAAGCAACTTCATGAAGAAGTGGTTGTTCAGTATCTTTCCTGCGAATGCCAGGCATTTTTAATTCGTGCACATGCCCCTTTACCATTCCATCAACTTGTAAATGAACGTGCTTACCATTCTTTCTAGGAATAGCTTTCGTAATCACTGGAACCGTTCCGTCAACCTCTGGACTCCCATATCCCTTTTGATAGATGTATGTGTAGGTCTCCATGGTGTAGGAAGAAATATCGGCCAATGTTTTAATGTCGGCTTCCTGCGTAAAGGTTAGTTCAAAGCCATCAGGCTTCACCCGCATCTCGTGAACCTCGAATGGAACCTTCCCTGTCCAATTTACCCGTTGAAAGGAGAAAGGGCTTTTTCCTCTTGAACCCCATCCACGATTGGTTCCACCCGTAAACATACTGCCATCCTTGGCGAACCTCGCCACGATATTACCGGATCCAAAACCTTCGAGAAACGGAAACACCGCACCCTGATAAAATCCATTTACTTTTTCCAGAAATACACGATGCACTTTAGAATGAGTTTGCTCGGAAACAAATAACTGATTTTTGAACGGACCGAATTTCCCATTAGTCTCATCGCATTCAATCCCAGCCGGTGAATTCCCTACCTTTCCGTGAGGAAGAACAACCGGCGGAGGTATGAGATCAGGAACTCTCTTTCTTTCAATTTCAATTCGACTACCGGATTCTGGTTCTGGTGGTTGGGGACCTAAAGCATTAGTCAATGCAAAGTATTTGTTGCCTGTAGGGTTTCCCTGAAATCCACCTGGCTTTAAGTGCTTCAAAGAGCTCGAGCCGTTCCATAAACCTTGGTTGTCACAATAAAAAACATCACCCAAATGATTAAACCCGATCCCTCCAGGTGAACGAATACCATATCCGGTTGGAATGCATTCACCTTCTTCCGTCACACGCATGCACCATCCGCGAAATGGACTCTTATCATCTGCTCCCCCTGAACCCGTAAGACATAAAATCACCCAAATATCTCCGTTTTTATCGTGCCGGGTACCGAACGCATATTCATGGTAGTTCCCGTTGATTCCCCAGTCATCTGCAACCGTTTCAAATACATCTGCCCGCCCATCACCGTCGCGGTCTTTCATACGGGTAACTTCCGGACGCTGAGTAGCATAAAGCCAACCATCTCTCCAAGAAAGCCCTAGAGTTTCATGAAGTCCCCTCGCATATAAAGTCCATGTGGGTGACGGTTCATCTTCCCAGACGCCCTCCCCTACAAAAATATCTCCTCTTCGGGATGCGACCGCCACTTTATTTCCGGGAAGTATTTCGATGCCGCTTACTTCGATTACCTCCCCTGAAGGAAGTGGAATCGTGGTAATGGGATAATAATCGGACTCAACCGGTAAACTTTTAGAATGATCGTCTGCGAATAACTGAGGGGCAACTGCATAAAAAAAAGTTAAGAGAGTGATGAAAGTTTTCATATTTAAAATGTATAGTTTGTTTAGCTGAACCCAATTACTCAGCCCAGGAATAAGTAATTTTTAATTCGGACTTTCCTTCATTAAATTCAATCGGCACCCGAAGTTCACCCTTTTCAGCAAAAACTTCCCCTCCCTCAACAGAAAGAGACAATTCACTATTGGAAAAAGTATCCTTGTCTTTATCAAAATTTCCCTGAGCAAGACGGAAGTAAAGATTTTGAGAATTTCCCTTACCCACAAATTTGAGCGTTCGATTGATAACTCCAGGCTTTTCATCGAAGGAACTGCTAACGGGAACTGGTTTGTCCGAAATAGAAATTTCATCCCGACTGTATTTAAATGTGGGCCTTTGCAACTTATCCAAAACATAGCCATCAAATTCTAGTTCTTTCGTGCGGTATTCGGACTCTGGCCAAATGGAATCTCTTGTCTTTAACTCAGCTATGGCTAAGCCCTCGGGCAACTGGATGACATCATTCCCGGCTGGCGGTTGAAAGCCTTGCCCACGGGCAATCCAATGTCGAGCTCCATCGATAAAGTCTCCATGCCAAATCATTGCCAACCTCATATTATTAGCATCAAAAGCCAAATT
>ERZ651776.2108-NODE-2108-length-22242-cov-14.262621_pt1 | contig 22242 bp, 27 predicted proteins | sample MGYA00514761_ERZ651776 | MGnify/ENA metagenome assembly ERZ651776 | reverse complement strand
GTAAATAAAGCGGTTAATAGCTTAGACGCTAATTTAGAAAAAGCGAATAAAATTGAGAAAGATGTAGAAGAATTAAAAAAGAAAGTTAAATAAAATGAACACACATATAGTTGCTTTATATGTAATAAATATACTAATAATAATTTTTATTCTTTATCATTATAGTAAACTTAAAGAAATTACAGATATTGATAAGATGATTAAGACTAACTTTGATGAAACAAATAGAAAGTTTGAAGAGGTAAATAAAGCGGTTAATAGCTTAGACGCTAATTTAGAAAAAGCGAATAAAATTGAGAAAGATGTAGAAGAATTAAAGAAACGTCATTGATTATACTGATAAATATTAATACAATTGTTTAATATTTCACTATCTTTACCAATATATCCTTTTTGATCTTTCAATAATTGAAATGCATTTTCAAAATATTCGAAAGCTTTATCATTCATATTATTTTTATGATAAAATATACCCATTAAATGATTCGCATCAGCACTATTAATAGTTGTTAATCGTTGAAAAATAGTTTCAGCATCTTTAACACTTCCGTTTTTATTCATTAATTGTAATAACTTAATGTAATCCGGATTAAATATTAATAAATTATTTTTATTAAACGAACTAGGTAATATACCTATTTTTGAACCTTCTAAAAATAAATGTTTATTAACAATACCAATTTTAACATCTACATTGTCATATATATATTTAGATAATTGAACTCTCATACTGTATTTATGTTCATTAAAGTTTTCATATAGCTTTTTAGCTAATTTACCTGTTATCATATATGCTGATTTTGATGCAATAATATTAGGGTTTCCGGTTAATCTATAATTAATAAGTTCTAAAGGAATACTATCATTATTTTGCGTAGATAATCCAATAATACCAATATCATAATCTTTCATAATAGTATCTTTTATTTTAATAAACTCTTTAATATGACTTAAATGTTCGTTTAACATTACATTGTCATCTTCTAATACCAAACACGTTTCGTTTTCATCCATAGCATTATAAACCAATCTATGTCTTTCAATATTATCTGCCATATATTTGTTAATATTTACAATAGATTTATCAAAATCTTCAACACCAGACTGTTGTAATTTAGTTTTATTAATATATTCTATATCTTTATCAATAGTAATAATATCAAATTCATCTTTAATATATTGTAATATAGTATCAATATATTTTTTACGATTATTAAATCTATTGGATGTTAGAATAAAACATTTCATTTAAGAAATATATAAAAATGATTTCTTATATAAAAAACTAAATATGCTAGAGTTCTGCGAAGTTTGTCACAATCTTTTATATATCACTGTTAATAATGATAAACTTATTAAAGAATGTAAAAATTGCGATAATACAATAGAAAATGATACTACTTCGATGAAAATAATAGAAACAAACTATAAAACAAATAATATTTTATATCAAAAATATTATGCAGAAATTTCAGAGGAAGGAATACCAATAAATAGATTATTAGCAAATGATCCAACATTGCCTAGAATAATAGATCAAAATATTAAACCACCAAGTAATTATAAACATACTGTTGATAAACCAGTAGCATATATAAAAAATATAGATGGGACATATTTATGGATTTCAACTACAACGGGTGAAATATGGCATTAAAAAATGATATTAAAACATTTTAATATAGTAAAAATAATATGGGTTCTTTGTTAAAATACGTTGAATTTGATGATATTAATATAATTCGTGAGAATGTTAAATCTAGTTTAGATGATGTTTTATTAGCTAAAAAATTATTATATAAATATGAATTTACATCTTTGATAGGATTGCGGACAAATGATTTAGCAAATAATATGCCTCCGTTTATAAAAATTGATGAAATTAAAAATAATATGGATTATCGTAAGGTAGCTATAGAAGAATTAAAGCAACGTAAATTATATTATACCATTGTTCGTAAAAACTTTGGTAAAAATATTTATGTCAGTGTATCTGATCCTAAATTAGATTTTTCAGCTGTTGAGCATCTGTTTGATACTTAATATGTAAATGTGTAAAGTCTTCAAAAACTTGACGAGTTACAATAGTATGCTCTAATTTATGTAATTTATTAATATCAATTTTAACATCAGTGTTATATTCTTTATGAATAATACTAATATATAAATTTGTTATTAACTCATTTTTTATTAAATAATTATATATACTTGCGCCACCTATATAATAGCATTGTTCGTTTTTATATTTGTTTAAAGCTTCTTCTATAGAATTTAACACTATAATATCATAGTTTTTTAATAATTCTTCTTTTTTATGTTTAGATCTAGTTAGAACTACATTTATTCTATTAAGTAATGGTTTTTTAGGTAGTGAAGACCAAGTATTATATCCCATAATGATCGTAGCATTGTTTGTAATAATTTTAAACATTTGTAATTCATCTTTAATACTCCAAGGTAATGTGTTATTTATACCAATACCTCCATTTTTACAGCAAGCTAAAACAACATTAACCATTTTTAATATAGAGTATTTAAATAAATCTTATGATAATAATATTTGTTATACTATTAGTATCATTTTTAATATTTATATACATAACACATATTATGGTAGATGTTGAAATAATTAATTTTTTAATAAAAGATGATGATGAATATTGTTCTTCTATGTCTAACCCCGATATTAGAGCAAGAAAAAGTATAGATTATAAAGATTATATTAAACGTGTTGTTAAAGAACAGAAAACATCTAATAAAGAACTGAATATTAAAGATTATATAATATTATTATTCGCTTGTATTCGTGCAGATTTGTATTTTTACAATTTAGATCACGAACTAATACCTAAAAATAATTATATTTCCAAAATATTATGGAAGTTTGCTTTTATCAAATCTAATTTATATGAAAATAAATATCCACATACTCGTAATGATATTATATTTATACATATTGATATATTAAAATCAATATATACTATTGAAAAATATTATGATTTTGTAGCATTATTAATTCACGAAAAATTACATATTTATCAGCGTTATAATAATATTAGTGTTGATAAAGTTTTATTAAAACATAATATAGAAAGAAAACATCTTCGGAAATATTTTAAATTAGTTAGAGCCAATCCCGATCTTAATGATTGGATATATAGCGATAAAAATGGAAAATTAATGATGTCAATTTATAATTCACCATATCCTAGTGGAATTAATGATATTACTAATAAAACCGAATATGAACATCCATATGAAATGATTTCTTATATAATTGAAAATAAATATAGAGATGGCAATTAATTATTCAAATGTTAAGGATATTATAAATATACAATATCAAGATAGAAAACAAAAAGACGGTAGTATGTCTTTAAATAGTTTATATTATGATTTTTTTAAAACAGATATGACTAGTATATTTTCAGATAATGTTATTACAGGAGGTATAGGTAAGATGTTAGGAATTAAAACAGATGAAGATAAAAAGCAAGATAAATTAGATCTAAAAGAATTAGAAAGCAACTATCCTATTGTATATAATAAAGTTAAATATAAATTGTATGGTTACACTTAAAAACTAGACGTTTTTAAATTGTAAAATGAGTGATGATTACATTTTAGAATTAAAAACAGTTCAAGCAACTACATTTAAACAAGTTATTGATGCTTTGAAAGAAATATTAGTAGATGTTAATTTTGAATTTGATGAAACTGGTTTAAAAATAATGGCAATGGACACTAGTCATATAGTTTTAATATTTGCTAAGATGGAAGCAGACGAATTTGAATCATATAAATGTATTGCGGAAAATGGTAAGATCTTTGTAGGATTAAATATGTTTAAATTACATACAATTATCAAAACTATAACTAATAATGATATGTTAACATTGTTTATAGAAAAAGAAAATCCAAATCAATTAGGTATTAAAATTGAAAATCCTGATAAAAATTATAAAACAACCTATAAATTATATATGTTAGATATTGATGTTTTAAATTTTAAAATACCACCAGTTGATTTTAATACTACAATTACTATGCCTACTGTATATTTTCAAAAAATAATTAGAGATATGTATAATATTGCGGAAACAATAGAAATTAGAAGTATTGATAAAAATTTATATTTAAATTGCAAAGGTGAATTTTGCACTCAAGAAACTGTAATTGGTATTGATAATAATTATAGTGTAAATATTAAGAAAAATAACGAAGCAGATACGAATATTATTCAAGGTGTATTTAATTTAAAATACATTGCGATCTTTACAAAATGCACTAATTTATGCGAAAAAGTTGAAATATATTTAAAACAAGAATATCCATTAATTCTTTGTTATAAAATTGCGAATTTAGGAACTATCCAATTAGCATTAAGCCCTGAAATTAATAATACAACTTAAAAAATAAAATGATTATCTCTTTATTTTAAAGTTGTATTATAATTTTTCTAAATTATAAGACATTGTATTATAAACCTTATCTTTATATTCTTCTACATTATCCATTGCTTTTATTAAAGGTAATACTTTAATTGTTGTTTTAAAATTATTATTAAGAAGTAGTTTTGTCCATCCGTGAAATGGATTTTCTTTTTTATACCAATAAAATGTAGGATCAACTGTATGATCTTTATATTTTATTATAATAGGTAAAATATCAATACCTGTAGCAAACGCACCTGTTTTAAAAGGAGCTATATTTTTACCAAGTGGTATTGGATCCATAGCATCCGGAAATATAACTAAGACATTATCATTTGCTTTTCGGGTTTTTACATTTTTTTTTATAGTTTCTACAGTTCCACCTTCTTCAACTATAATACAGCCTAATTTTTCTAAACATAATTTTGTTCCTATAAATACTTTATCCGCATTTTTAGCTGCTAAATATTTAATTTTACCAAAAACACCCGATAAAATAATACCATCCCATAATGATGTATGATTTGATACTATTATAAAAGGTTTGTCCGTTTTACAATAGTTATCAAATAATTCTTTATTTATTACAGTAATGTTTGATAATCTACACACATATAATAATAATTTTATAAAGAATTGTGATAAATTACAAACATATCTTTTAGGCGTTATTACTAATATTAGAAAATAGAAAAATGCCAAAATAATGGAAACAATTATACGTAAAATTATCATATATTAATCATTAGTGTGTTTTTTATATAATAATGTTGAAAACTTAGTAATATTAATGTTATATGATTCTGGATTAACTAATTCATTATTTTGTAACCAAATACGTATTACATTTGCATTTTTTTTAGGCGTTATAGATATACCATTAATATTAGTATTATAACATTCGTTATTACTTAAAGTTTCACTTAAAACTTTTCCACACAAATCAAACCATTTTTCATCAGCTTCTTGTGTTGCTATTTTATATGAAAAACATCCACCATTAATATTATTGCTATCTTCCCATCTAGGCATAATATCATCACGAAAAATAAAAAACATTCCTTTTAACCAATAATTATCTTTGTTTAAAATTTTATAAATCTTACAAAAATCTTCTACTGAACTAATAGTAGCTATATTTTTGAAACTAGCATTATCCCAAGTAGCAGAGTTATCGTGGAAATATAAAGTCCAAATATCAGTAAGATACTGATTTTCCATATTTATTTATAATAAATATTACTTCTTATATAAAATATACTTTTACTTTAGAATATGGATAGTTGCTTTTATTCAAGTATCGTATTTTTAATTTTAGCATTACTTTTAGATAACTTTAGCTTTAAAATATTATTTCTATTTTTATGTATAACTTCAAGTATATTTCATTTATATGATCACGAAATTTATCCGCAAAGAGAAATATATAATATTTATTATTATGATATGCTTTCTATATTATGTATAGCATTATATATTATTACCAATAATATTGTGTATAGCATTGTTATAACTTTAATAATTATAATATTATTCCAAAAAATAAATAGATTTTCTGTTTGTTTTTATCTTGTAGGATTACTTAAAATTATTTATTATCTATGGCAAAAATACAATAATGTTTTAATTTTAACTATTGTTATTGTTGCTTTTATTTCATTTTATGATAATAATATCAAATATAGTCTATATCCTTATCATATTAGTTGGAAACCTACAAATGCTTTAATATGGCATACTTGTAATGCTAGTTTATTATATTTATATTTACAATAAATATTCTATTATTTTCTCAGCTTTTTTTACACCAATACTATCTATAGCTTGTAAATATTCACTTGGATTCTCCCAACCCTCTAAAGTTGCTATAAAATCTTTCATACTACTATGTTCTTCCGCTATTTTTGATGCTATTTTTTGATTTATCATTGGTATTTGGCATAATTGTAAAATAAAACAAGTTTTTTTATCTATATTTTCAATCTTTGTTGTTTTTGTTTTAACCGTATTAACATACGATGTTTCTTTTTTAACAAATCTTGAAGGATTATCTACCAATTTATCATAAATTACTTTAATTGCTTTTGCGGTATTAGATATTGAATTTGTAAAAATAATAGGAATACGATCACGTAATAAAGTATTTATATATGCCGAAGATAATCTTCTATCATTATTAAATATATCATCATTTTCAATAATATACAAAGATTTATCGTAATTATCTAGAATACGTTGCTTTTGATTCTTCCATCTACCATCTTTTATTGAAGCCAAAGCATCACATATCGTTTTTCTTTCAATCAAAATATTACAGTAATCATTTGTTATTATTACATCTCCAATATCCAATTGTTCTACTGATATTGGTATAGTTGGATAATATTCTTTAAAAGTTTCAATTAAACTTTTCTCTCTTGTATCAATTTTAATGATCATATTACTTTATAATAATAAAGTTTTAAGTGATAAAATTATAATATGATTTTCTTTTATTGTTTAATTTTTACACATCAATATCCATACGATTTTTCTTTCGTTAATTAATATAGAGCTTTATTTCTTTTATTAATTGGGCGTTTTTTAATATCTTGTATATTCTTTTGACAAAAATCTTATAATCTGTATGTTTTAACTATTCTGCTTAAACTCATTATTGATTTTTATTTTGCGAATTACCATCTTTATCAATTTTCGTTATTATGATTGACGTTTCTTGTGTGTTTTTAGAGCAATAGCAACATTATCAAATGTTGGTTTTAAAGTTTTTTCACGGTTAAGAGAACATAATATACTATATATCACACCTCTAGTGTGTATTTCTTGAAGCAGTTCTTTTGGTTGAGGATACATACTTTTATTATAAATCATATCCTTAATATCTTCGAGTGCAATAGTAGATTTCTGGTTGGTAAGGGTGGTCATTTGTATGCTAAATATCTTACTTATTTCTTTTCATTTTTATAGGATAAATGATAAAAGGATGTTATCCTTCTATCAATACTATGTTTTGTTTACTCACTACCCGAAGATTTCTTCTGTTCTTGCCACAATTCCGCAATAGCTTTCATCCTGTCCTTAGAATCAAACTTTTCTTTCACCTCCGGCATCTTATCCTTGACAAACTGTTGATAGAGAGTCAGTGCCTTAGGTTCCTTGTCTTCCTTAGACACTTTAGTCTTCCTGACAGTGGTTTTACCGTTCTTAGCTTTGTTGATAACTTTATTCATCTCAGTATCAAAGTCAGCTTCGTCGGTGATATCCATCTTCTTGATGATGGTGATAACGTTCTTGAGCATCTGTTCGTTGGTAAGGGTGGTCATTTGTATGATAAATACTTTACTTACTTCTTTTCATTTTTTTAAGTAAAACTGTAATATTCTTACATTTTTATAGGAAAATTATACAAAAATAAAGTGATAAGTATTATTCTATATTTTACTTACCATTAGAGGATTCTTGGTGTTTTTTCCATAGAATAGCAATAGCTTTCATCCTTTCTTTGGGTTCATACTGATCTTTCACTTCAGGATACTTTTCCTTTACAAAAAGATTATAAGGTGTAGGTGCTTTCTTAGATTTCTTTGATTCTTTTGAATTACTTTTACCGGTAGTTGTTCCTTTCTTAGCTTTCTCAATAATTTTATTCATCTCAGTATCAAAGTCATCTTCTTTATTGATATCCATCTTCTTAATGATGGTTATAACGTTCTTAAACATCTGCTCGTTTGTAAGAGTAGCCATTTATTAAATAATATTATTATTTATTTAAATGATAGTAGCTATTATACTCTTTATATTATTAATTATAATATTAATTGCAACAATTGGTGCCTTAATATATTCTTTAATATGTTTTGGTTATAGTGGAACGCCTATGGACAAAATACTAGGATTAGTTATAGCATATTTACTTGGACCTTTCTATTGGATTTATTATTATTGGCATCCAACTTATTGTAAAAATAATATTAGCAATACGAAACAATAATATCTATATCTAAAGGTTTTGTATAAAATAACCAAAAATTATATTTAAAACATTTTTCGTAATTTTTATTTTTAATATCAGCTATATTATTTTTAATATGATCTTCATATTTATTTAAAGAACATTGTATTACATTTAAATCTTGTTTTTCTTTTGGTAATTTGTCATATATTTCTTTAATATAATTATTAAAAGAACCAGCATTAAAATGTGGTGCTTTGGGATTAGTTGAAGTTTTTACAAAATGTTTGTATTTATTTGTATAATTATTGACCATTTTTTCAACTTTTTTAGTAAAAATTTCTGAATATTTAGCTTGTTCAATGTATAGTTCGGGAACAACACTTTGTTTATTAAGATTTTTAAAATCTTCAAAAATATCAGTATAATTAGATTCCCATATAACGGAAATAAAGATCATTGGATTAATATTATCAATTTCTAATAGTTTTTCAAGAACTTTAAGACGATGATTACCATCATAACAAACCATTTTTTCTTCTTTATCAAAAGCTAAATGTAAAAAGAAATGTAAATGTTTTTTTTCAATATATGTTTCATACATTTCATTAACTTTCTGTTCTTCTTGTGTTCTATTTCTTGACCAATTTTTAACATAGTGCGTTATAATATCAAAAGGTAATAAATAATAATAATATTTATTATTTTCAATACTAATTAAATATTTTTTAATATCACTTTGTTTCATTATATATTATTTAATTAAATGTTTTTTATATAATCGTAAATTATTTCATATCACATACTTTAGGTGTATTATATTTAAAATTACTATTTCTACTACTATCGTAACCAGAAACTTGATTAGCTTGAGAAAAATCGGGAGGATTACAATTATTAAAATTATTTTTATCAGATATTTTTTTATTTTTTGTGTTGATATTAAACTCTTCACCTACACAAGGTTGTTTATATTTAGTATCCCACCAATCAAAATTATAATTTGATCTTTTATTATCACAATGTTTAGGATTAATTACTTCACCAAGTATAAAATAGCCATCTTTATCACCATAATAGCAATTTTTAGAAATCATATGATTTAAAAACATATTATGATTTTGATCAGATTGTTTTTTAGCTAATTTTAACATATTATTACAAGAAATATCAGAAGCAGTTTTATAATGTGTAGATTCCATTTTATTGATTATTAATATAGTTTTTTTGATAATTGCTATATTTTAGTATTATATATAAATAAAAATGGATTCTAAAAAACCTAGACCTAAAAAGGCTACACCTAAAAAGGCTACACCTAAAAAGGCTACACCTAAAAAAGTTGCACCTAAAAAGGTTGCACCTAAAAAGGCTGTTAGATCTACACCTACACATACATTTACATCTACACCTACAGTTATAACATTAAAGCAGAATAAAGCTGATTTTAATTTAGAAAATAAAGCAATATACTTTGCTAAATTAGATACGTGCCATTTCTGTAATGAAATGAAAACAGAATGGGAAAAAGCAAAGCAAAATAATATAAGTATAAAAATATATGAAATTGATGGAAATTATTTAGATAAATATCCAGATATAAAATCATATGTTCCAGGATTTCCTACAATATTAAGATATAATAATGATCAATTTAAAGTGTTTAATAGATTACGAACTGCACAAAATTTTAGTAATTTTATGCGAAACGGTTAACAAAACATTGTTTTGAAGTATCGTTTTCCATTGTAGGTATATTAATATTGATGAAAATATCATCATCTTCTTCTTGTTCTTCTAATATAGGAGTAATATCATTTTTATAAACAATAACATCTTTCATAATGTCAATGTATTTATCTTCATCAATAATAACATCAAAATCACCAGTTCCACAGGGTGCTTTATGTCCTAACATAACATTGGCACTTACACCATTAAGTTGATCATATTCACTAAAAATACTAGCATTAACTAACATATCGGTAGTTTCTTCAAAACTACATTTAGCTAAAGGTCCAACATCACTTCGATTGATACCGTGTCTATCAATAGACATTAATTGTCCTCGGTTTGTCATAGTATCAACTAATAATGATATGTGTCTATAATTAATAGTGCCTTCACCAATTACATTATCTAATTCTAATACAAGTGCTTTTCTAGCGGCTTCAACTCCTAAAGTGTTATAAATTTCTCGTATATCATTTGAACGTGATTTTTCATAAACAACATTAATATCTTTAAACAAAGTTTTCATATTAGTGCCATCTGTATTTAAAGACCAACGTAATACATCTTTAAAAGTATTTTCTTCAATATCATATTCAGGTTTTCTAGTAGATTTCAAAGAAACCTTTTTAATACCTTTCACACCTTTAACAAGCATATTGTAAATCAAATTATATTCAATTGCTTTTAGTATAGTAATATGATCTTCAGTATTACATAAAGTAATAATGTTAGGACTAGATATATCAAGTTTAATACGCATAATGAGTTGATCAGCATTATCATCACTAAATATACAAGAAATGTATTTATTATAATTAATACATATTTGTGTATATAAATCAATCATTTTAATATCATACATAAGCATTTTTTCTTTATCAATTAGTAATCTTAATACTAATTTACTACTTTCTTCTTGTGTATTACTAAAATGGCTATACATTTTTACAAATTCTTTATCTTCTTCAATATTAGTTGAGAGATTACCAGCATCCCAATATATTTCACTTTTATAAACTACATCACATAGACGTATAACTTCAATATTATTTTTGACATTAATTGAATTTTTCTTATATTCTTCAAGTAATCTTTTATAGTCTTCTTCTCTAGTATTAGATGGTATATCAATTTTAGAAATATCATCTTTAAGATGAATAAACATTGTTGGTGTTTTAATGTTCTTGCTAACACTTAATAATTCTTTCAATCGTGGAACACCAGATGTAGCATTAACCGCTGCATCTGTTCCTGATACGTGGAAAGAATCAAGTGTCATTTGAGTTCCTATTTCACCAATTGTTTGCGCAGCAACAATACCAACCATTTCCCCTGGATGTGCTATAGATTGTTTAAAATATTTAGTAATTTTCTCAACAATATAATCAAATATATTTTTCATAAATCCATAATGAACTATCATTTGTTTAGGATTCAAATAAGTATTTACTAATAATCTTAAAGATAAGCACGCTGAAGAATCAAGAATAAGATTTTGTTTAATCCATACAATTTTATCTAAAACATATTCAGGATCTAAATCAGTTTTACGTCTTTTAACTTTAGCATTTTCAAGTTTAGTTTTAGCATCAATTAAGATCCTTTTAAAAGGTATAGGATACAATATATCAGTTTTCATAGAACCGTCGAATACTTCAGTAATAATTGTATTTTTATCATTAACTATTTCTTCAAATAAGTCATTTAATTTAGTATATGTAGAAGCTTTAATTTTATCTGTAATAGATTTTAACATATATATTGATAATTCATCTTCTTTGCGTAATAAATAATTATCTACCATCTCCATTGTATTCATATTAATAACAGGTAGTTCTTGTATTTCCACTTTAGAACCATCAAAACCATCTTCACCATATAAGAATTGAACAATAACCCCTGTAGCATTTCTAACTGTAAAGTCATAATAAACCTTTGTATCTTCCATTGATTTTACTAAGCGCCTCTCAATATAACCCGTATCACTGGTATTCATACAGTGTATCAAGTGTCCCGTTGAAAACATACCAGTTTCAGGAACTGTAACATCATATGCTTTTGGATAAACACTTGCTACAATATCCTGTGGAATAATTTTAATATCTACAATTTCATCTAACACAACCTCATTATGTGTAGAAAAGTTGGAATGTTCTAGTTTTGTAATATCAAGTTTATTAAGTTTGGCTTGTTTATCATTATTTACTAATAATATTTCTTGTTTAAATTTAACTGCCCATTTTGCACGAATATACATAATATATGATGGTTTAGTAGTATGAAAAGATTTTGAATCTTTACCACGATTTTTAATAGTAGGTTCTGTTTTACTTATTTTAGCAAATATTCCAACTCTTGCGCAAAGATTGCTCATTGTAATAATGAGTTTTTCAGAAATAGAACGCGCTTGAATAGTTTTTGTATTTGTATCAATATTACCATCTCCAGAAAAATATCCAGATATGATACCTTTTACAAATTCAATAGGTGCAGTAATAGCACAGTCTGGAACATATTTATTTTCTGCTGTATGCCCTAATATTATTTCTAAGAATTTTGCTAAAATAGTTGAATATCCTACAACACTATATGTTGGATAAGCTCTGTTTTCAGTTCTATCATCAATACGATAATTAATACCAAATTTTGAAAACCAATATTTAGTAAATTCTACTACACCTTCTTCATTTTTTGTAATACATATATCACCTTGTTTAACTCGTGCATTTCCATCTGCTAAAAACAAACCAATAAATACACCATTTTCAAAATCTAAATTAAACATATCTGGAAAATGAGTAGTTATTTTTGTGCTACTATAAGAATATATTGAATTAGGTTTCATCATTTCAATACGATTTTTACCTTCATTTAATGTTCTACGTAAAGCTTTTTGGTTTGGATAAGGTAAAGTAAATTCATTTTCATTATTTTTATCATACCAATCACCTGGTAAAGATCTAGTATTACCAATCATATCCTTTGCTTTAAACAAATCTCTACTAAAGATATATTCATTTTTAGAAAAATACTTAGTCATATCAATATAAGGTTTAATTACATCAGGTGGTTCAGGTAATATTTCAGATACAGGAATAGCATCTCCAATTTTTACATTAGGAGTTTCTGTCGCTACAAATAACTTGTTATCTGAATCCCATATAACGAGTGATTTACTTTTTGTTACTTTAATATTACGACCACTTTTAGTAATGATTTCATATAATATGTCACCTGAATCGTGACGACTTACATTAGTCATTTTACCCCAAATAATATTACCATCTTTATAACAAGATGGAATATAAGCTTCAGTATCAAATAATCCAAGCATTTCCATATTGGCATCTTCTGGTCCAAATTGCTCTACTAAAGTCTTATTATCCGGATTATCAATTTTACTATCAATCCATTCACCAATATTAATATATTTTGTTTCACCATTTTCTATTATTATAATAGGTGTATCTCCTGTTACACTTTTAACAGCAGTATCAATTAATCCTTCACGACCACCCATTGCATGAAAAAATACTTCTTGAGGTGTGAGTCCTTCAATAAATCCGTTTTCTACAAATCCACGTGCTTCAGGACCATCATCATATTTACAATAATGTGGTAAAGTTCTACCTGTAAATCCATAAGGAATACGTTTTCCTTCCACTTTAATTTGTGCTACACAACCCATAATTTGTGTAACATTACTGGTTTTTCCTTTACTACCGGAATTTACCATATTAATCATACGATTTGTATCGTCATTTAAAGTTTTCATACAAATGTTTTCAACATCTTTATTCAACTTATTAACAATATTAATAAGTTTGTTTTCAATAAAAGATTCATTATCATATATCGTATCATTCTTTAATTCACCACGACGAAATTTATCTAATACTTCAATCGCTTCATCTTTATTTTTCTTTATTACCTCTTTAACATTTATTCTATGGTCTTCTTCCATCATTAGATCACTTAACCCTACACTAAAACCATCTAGCATTAACCAACGACAAATTAAACGTTGTGTATTATCTAAAAAGTTTCTACAAGCTGTAGGACCATAATCGTGATAAATTAGAGGTATTAATCCACTAGATAATGATTTAAATGAATGTTTATCTAACTTACCTGCTTTTATTACACTGTTAATAACTTCAAATTTTTTAACTTTAGTATTCATATTTGGCGGTAATATCATTGAATATATTTCTTTGCCAGTATAAATTTTAGTATTAGAAGGTATATTCCCATCAAACATTGAATTTACCATTTGTAAGTTTGATACGGCTTTAGCATCAAGTCTTACTTTATCATCACTAATACGATATGATCCTAATAAAACATCTTGAACCATACCTATAATAGGTACACCATCTTTTTGACTTATTATCATATACGGAATATATGCTAAATCTTTTAATTCATTCATTGTTTGCACCGTTTGTGGTAAATGCATATTCATCTCCATGAATCCCTATAAGTTTCCCTATAGGACAGACTATACCTTAAGCCATCAATAGGAATTGCTAGTTCCTTCAGACCCACTATCATCTAGTCGTTGAACCTTCTCCATATTCTAGCATAACGAACTTAGGAGCTTGGCTGCGGATTGCCCAATCCTTAACTTTATTACCATTGGGTTCGGCTATTAACCGAGTTCCTCTTAAATGTTTCCAAATAAGAGTGGTAGTTAAGGCTCTAAGGGTGTTCCCGTCAATTTGGTAGTGTCGCGTATAATTTATAAATTATACACTAGGTAGTTATATATAGAAAATTACTATTTTCTAGTGGTATTTACACTATTTTCCTATGTAAGTGATACCACAACTTACATAGTAGCTACCTGTTTGGGACAAGATGTTTTATCCCCATCAAAATCTGCATTATATGGCGGTGTATCCAAAACATTTAAACGAAATGTTTTATAAGGCATTACTTTAGCACGATGACACATCATTGACATCTTATGTAAAGATGGTTGCCTATTAAATAATACATAATCATCATCTTGAATATGACGATAAACAACATCACCATATTGTAATCTTTCTGCTATTTCACCAAGATTACAATATTTAATATTAATGATTATACCATTTTTACCACTTTTATGGATATATTTTGCACCAGGCCATTTATCAGGACCATTCAATATCATTTCTCTAACTTTGCTAATATTATTAGTATTTACTATTTCTGGAAATGTTAGATTCATTGCTACTTTAATTGGTATCCCAAGTTGATCTATAGAAATATAAGGATCCGGAGTAATTACAGATCTTGCGGATTGATCAACACGTTTAGCATTTAAATTACCACGAATACGACCATCTTTCTTTTTCATACGATCTGATACACTCTTCATTTTACGTCCATTCCTTTGTAAAGATGCCGTAATACCTGGAATTGAATTATTAAGTAGCGTAAATACGTGATATTGCAAAATTAAAGCAGAATTTTTTAGAATATCTACATTTTGATTACGTTCTTTCTTCTCTTTATAGAATTGATTAAACTTTACAATATCACAAAGCTTATGTGTAAGATCATCCTCACGACGTTGTCCATTTTCTTCAATAATACTAGGTCTTACAGCAGGAGGAGGCACTGGTAATACTGTGCATAATAACCATTCCGGTCTAGACCAAATAGGATTAAAACCAAGAAGTTCAATATCTTTATCACTAAGACGTTTAAATACTTTTAATACTTGTTCTGCTGTAACCTCTGTTTCTTTTTTTTCTTTATTTACCATATATTCCAAATGTAATTTGAAAGGTGTTTTTTTAACATTGAAATGTAAGTAATTTTCACATCCGGTAGAACCATCAAAACCACATTTTCCACCTGTTTTATATTTACTTTGAATTGTTGTAATAAATTTAACATATGCTTCAAACCTTTTATGATTATTTTTAATACCTTTAATACGATTAATCTCTTCTTTAAATACTGGATTAGTTGTATTATCTGATACTATCAATTTACTACAATGAAAACACATACATTTTAATAATTTACGTGTTATGTCGTAAAACATAATATGATATAAAGGTGTTTCAAGAACAATATGACCCATATGATTAGGACAAAGACTAGCTTTTAATCCACAAGTTCCACATAAACGATTAAGTTCTAATGCTCCCATACGAATATCAAATAAACCATTTACAACAGGTTCATTTCCAGCATATGTATCAGTTTTAGTAACTTCACATACTGATCTTTTAATAATTTCATCAGGACTTAATACCGAAAATTGTATTCCTTTTATAGTTTCAATATCAATATCTTGATCTATATTATAGCCTAAAGATGAATATAATGGCATTGCTATTTATATTTATATAATATTAATATCATTTTTAAGTGCAATTATTTTTATAATCAATAGTAATAAAATGATTATTTTTGAAAAATATTTTGATAAAGACAGTTTAATTAAGGTTTATTATTTATATATTGTTTTTGCAATTATATTTTCTTTATTATTTGTTTATATCAAATGTAGATTATATATCAACTTTTTTGATAAGTTTTTATATAAAACTGATAAAAATTATTTACAATATTTAGGTTTCCATATTATAACATACGGAACATTAGGTATCATATTTGGTATAACTGATTACTTTTTAATGATCCTTAAAACTATTATTGTTGAATTATGTATTAATTTTGTTCAAAATTGTAATTTCTTAGAAATTGATGTGAAACAGACTATTTATTCAATTATTTTAAGTATTGTTAGTTTTACTTTAGGATGTCTAATAAACTATTTTTTTCTGAGTAAAAAGAATTAATATAGTGTTTTTTAATTTCATTGTTCGGTAATATTATTGACATTTCGTGATTTTCATTAAAAATTACATAAATAAATATATATATTGTTAAAACTAATAATACTGTTTTATACATATCCTTTGTTGATGCGTATATTATTGCTGTTAATATAATTATTTGAGATAAAGGATGTTTTAGCATTTCTTTTTGTTGTTCAGTAAGTTCCAATGATAAATATTTACTTCCAATATGAATTAATGCTATTGACATAAGTGATAAAGGCTCTATCATCTTTAGGTTGTTCTTTATTTGTTATTCCTTTTTTTATTAATATTATATCCAAATATATTGCTATAGCACATATTAATATTAATAAACCTATCTTTACATCCCATTGTGAAATATAATAAGCAAATAATACTATAAATAGCAATAATAAAGGATTTTCATACACAATTATCATAAAGTATGGATTTTTTATAGATGGGTTTAGTGCTATTATAACAACATATAGTATTAATATGATTAAAATAATTGTTTTCCATATCGTATCCATTTTATATTACTATATTACAAAAGATAATATGCTATATGCAACTTTAGAAGAAGCATATAATATTCCCAGTTTTAAAAAGCCTAAAAAGAAAAAAACAAAAGAGATTGAACTTTCTCCGGAAATTGATCCTTATGATAAATTTGATTCTAGTATGATAGTAAGCAACGATCATTCTAGAATTACTAGCAATAATCAATGTGATCCTTTACAAGCACCACCTTATGTATTTCCTATAGAAGAAAAAGCAAAAAAACAATATGAACAAGCTTTAAATGATATGAATTCTATTGATACAAAAATTGAAAGCAATATTGATGATGAATTAGATGCATATTTAGATGAGGATGAATACACAGAATTTAATAATAATAGTAATAGGATTGATAAGAGTGTTAAGAGTGATAAGAGTGATAAGAGTGATAAGAGTGTTAAAGGTGATAAGAGTGTTAAAGGTGATAAGAATAATGAAAGTGATAAGACTGATAAGACTGATAAGCTATTTGATCGTATATATGAATTACTAATATTAGTATTATTTGCATTATTAATTATATTAATGTGTGAAGCTATTGTTCGTATAGCTAAAAGTTAATATTTTCATCATTATATTCTTCTTCATATAACAATGTATGAACGTATAATGGTTTAGTTCTTCCAACACGATGTGCTCTTCCAATTGCTTGCGTTCTTTCATTATTCATTGAATGATATATAATAACATCTGTAGCAAAACTAATATCAATTCCAGAACCTGCATAATTGGTATTCAATAAAATAACTTTAATTTCACCATTACGAAATCTATCTAAAATATTATTCATACAACCAGTTGTTCCTTTAATTTCTGTAAATGATATATCGTGATTATTTAAATTATTTATAATACTTGAAAAACCATTTTCTATTTTACTAAAAATTAAAAACTTACCATCAGGTTTAGTATTAATAATATCAATTAACGTATTTTCTTTACTTTTAATTTTAGTTTTTGGTTCTGTATTATTTACGATGGTGTTAGTAATAAAAGTAGTATCAGATATATTAATTTCATTTCTACATTCAGGACACTTTTTATTTGTTCTTATCCACATCATTATACAAGTCGCACAATATGAATGTGCGCAATTCAATATTAAAGGATTTGTTAAATTGTCTAAACAAATAGCACAACTTTTATCTTCAATATTACTTATTCTTTGTGTTAAATCTTTAATTTTATTTTCAAGATTAATTATACATTTGTCAATAGATTCAGTTCTTTGTTCTTTTTCTTGATCTGTTAATGACATCATACCTATCATATCTTTTTCACATTTTTTATTATGCAAATCTTTATTCAATTTATTTGTAAAACATTCTATAATACCATTTTCAGTTGCTACATTACCACCAATTTCACGCATAATACCTAATAGATCTGAAGCATTTAATCTTTCTATCTGTGATCTTGATAAATATGGTCTAATGATACTTAAACGATTTAACATTTTACATTTGTAATTTTTTTCAATTATGGGTGGTAGATCAAAACTTTTTTTAATAAATGAATCTTGTGATTTTATTAAAATATGATTTAATTCGTTTTTAATTAATTCACGAATTAGATATACATTTGCATTAACACAATAACGTATATTTAATAAATTAGTATAAGTTGCACTTATTAACCACTTGTATAAAAAAGAAATATTACCAATTGACATTAGAATATCGTGAGCTTCATCTACAATTACTCTTGCCCAATATTTTATAAAATAACTATCGTGTTCCATATAATTCATAAATTTACGTAATGTTGTATTTTTAATTAAAATAAGATCAAATCTTTCAAAATATTTTTTAATTCTTGCGATATTACTATCATTCGGTTTTTCTATTTTTTTTATTATACGAATATCATCTAACAATAAAACTGATAATTTAGTATCATTTTGAATACTTTTTACCCATTGTGTATATACTGGTCCTCGTGGAACTATTACTAAAGTTGTATTAATATATTTTGATCTAATAACATCTGTATTATATTTTTCAATATTTGATACTATTACAGAATTTTTAATAGTATCACCTTGTTTTATTTTAACTTGTGTATTATAACTTTTTAATGACGAATTATTTATTTTTATTGTATTAACTGGTGAATGTGCTACAATAGATAATGCTGTAATTGTCTTACCATAACCTACTTTTTCACCAATAATACCAATATTAGTTGTTATTTCATAATAACTATTTTCATTTGTTTCATCATTATGATATATTTTTTCATCTTGTTCCATCCTACAAGCTTTATAAATACCGGCTAATTGATGTTTTTTTAATGGTAATTTAATTTTTTCATTTTGTTCTAATATAGGAGAATTTTCATCTAACATATCATTATAGTAGTGCATTATTATTATTATTATATAATATATTTTTTATATACCTATATATTTTTATTAACTCCTAACAAAATGCTTTGTAAAATCAAATGCATAAAACAACGGTGCCATTAAGAAATTAAAGATCGTATTTATCGGTAATAATATATTAGCAAAAGCATCTTTATAATTCATATAAAAATCATTCAATATATGTAGCATTATTATAAATATGAAAAAAGTCATAAAAAATCCAATTAAATCTAAATTAATTAATGTATCATAAAGCATTTCTGACAACATTTATTTTATAAAAATAATATAAATGAGTGGTGATAACTCAATTAATAGGAATAAAGATTTAATTGATGGTAATAAATCTAGTATTCAACAAATTCTAGGTGATATTAATGATTTAACACTTGGTGTTGCTACTAAAGATGAAAAAGATAAAATTAAATATACAGGGTATAATGATTGGCGTTTAAAACTTGAAATATATTCTAATATTGATGATACTACTGTTTTAAATAGTAATTTGTTGTTTGATAATAGCAATTCTTTAGAATATGTTGATTATATACATTTATTAGCAGATAGCAATGAAATTGATGTTTCAAGTAATCTTAAATTTGTTGATTATAAATCATTAAACAGCGGTAATAAAATAAGTCGTAATTATCAAGATGACACATATCAAGATTATATTATTACACATAAAGCTGATAAATTATTACTACGTTATACTTTAAATATTTTATTAAAAAAAGATCAAGATTCTCCTATTACTACTAATTTTGACAGTATTAATTTAGCAACACATCATTATTTTATTAATTATGAATATCAAAGTGATGATATTAATGATGGTTATAGTAATTTAATTAAAGGTTGGAATACTATAGATTGGTTCTTTATTTACGATTCTAGTTTAGATAATAGTAATATTGTATTAGGTTTTAATCCTCTTCTTAATGATACACTAAATACTGATGAGTTATACAGTAATGTAGAATTAATTTCAGGTATTTTACCTTACAATCCTAATGGTATTTCAAAAAATACGAAATCTTTAAAATATACAGTTTCTACTATTAATAATCCAGAAGATCAATATATTATAGAAAGTCAAGATATACCTGAACGTGCTTATTATTTAACAAAAACATATTTATGTAATTTTGATTCTATTACAAATGATTTTAATTCTAATATTACATTTGATATGACAAATTTAGGTTATTTTGGTGATGCAAGACTTACATTAAATTCAATTACTTTAAGTAATATTGATTCTACTACTGATTTAAATGTTAAGAATTTTAGTTTTAGTAATATAACTAATGGATTATCTATGCCATTTGCTGATGAACAATTAATTAAACCAAATGCAAGTTATACTTTTGATACTGATAATTTAAATATGAATAATTCAGCTGATTCCAGTTTTGATAGTTATAATTTAACTAATAATATAAATATTACCACAAATTTTGAACCTATAAGTTCATCGTTAAGCTATAATATTGAATTTGAGTTTTATTTAGAAATTAGAAGTAATTCACAAAATACTAATTTGGTTTTTAATCAACAGGAAGCTAAAGCTAGAAAATCTACAAATAATAAAATTATTTTTATGAATGATGGATCTATTGGTATAGGAACAGATGATTCACAAGGTTATTCATTGTATGTTAATAACATATCTAGTTCAAAAAAAGGTATATATTGTGCAGATGACATTACGATATTAAGTGATGAAAAATACAAAACTAATATTAAAACTATTGAAAATCCTATAGAAAAATTAATGGGATTAAGAGGAGTTTCGTATAATAGAATTGATCGTGATATTAATGAAACTCGATTTGGATTTATAGCGCAAGAAGTTCAAAAAGTTTTACCAGAAGCTTGCGATGGCAACAATGGTATTAAAAATACAGATATTGTAGCATTATTGGTTGAAGGTTTTAAAGAAATTTGTAAAAAAATTGATAAAAAAACATAAAAAATGAAGTTAATTTAAATTTTTTAATTATCATTATGACCACCAACAACACTCTCGTGCACAAGTTCCTTGTTCCTCTTATTGAGAACATTGATTTTGATAATTGTGAGAACAACAGCAATATCAAGGCAGTCATCAGTAAGCTGATGACTATTGCTAAAAATACTATGAAGAATCAGCAAGAACCTGGTGATACCTCGGGTATCAAAATTGATGAGATGAAAGGAGCACTTATCCTTGATACACAGGCTGACAAACCTAAGAAGGATACTGAGACTAAGAAGGATACTGAGACTAAGAAGGATACTGAGACTAAGAAGAAAGCCGAACCTAAGAAGAAAGCCGAACCTAAGAAGAAAGCCGAACCTAAGAAGAAAGCCGAACCTAAGAAGAAAGCCGAACCTAAG
>ERZ651776.2107-NODE-2107-length-22269-cov-6.727605_pt1 | contig 22269 bp, 12 predicted proteins | sample MGYA00514761_ERZ651776 | MGnify/ENA metagenome assembly ERZ651776 | reverse complement strand
GAGTTCAGACGTGTGCTCTTCCGATCTAGAGGAGGACGACTCTTCTCTCTTTTCTGACGTGGCGTCTGAACCATCCGAACCACTCGCTTTTGCGAGGCATACGACGAGAGAAGAATCTCTCGGTTTCGTCGTTCTCCGTCTAAAACTCGCCAAAAAGCTGTTGTTGGTTTTCCTCCTCGTCAATGTTCTTAAAGTTGATGTTGTTGTTTCTGTTGTTCTCCCTTTTCCTTTTCCTCCTCCTCCAAAGTGTTTATAATAATCTTCATCCATCGTCGTTAATAAAACGACGTCACGACGACATCGATGTCGTCGAGAAGACAAAACAGAAGAAGAAGAAGAAGAAATCGTGTGGTTTCCTCTTTTAGTAGTAGTAGTATTCGTATTCCATCCTCTCGTTGTTCTCTCTCTTCTTAAAAAATGTGTCGCTGATGATGTTCTCCTCGTCGATGATGATGCGCAGCAGTCGGAGTGCTTCACGACGACTGTTCTTCGAACAGTCATCATCATCATCGCGGTGTTGTTGGTCGCAGACACCATTATGATGAGACGAAGTTTTAAAGAGGAATTTCTTTCGTTTTTTGTCGTCTTTTCTACGTTTTGACAGACAGACAGACTGATGAGAAAAAAATGTACTTTGAGTCGTTTAACAACAGAAACACAACAGAAACAACAAATCCTTCTTTCTTTCTCTGCTGCATGAGGAAAGAAAGCAAAAAGCTCTCTTCTGTCTTTTTCAGGCAAACAAAAGAGAGTTTAGAGAGAATTTTTTTTTTTCGGATAACACACAGAAGAGAGATATTCTCGTAGTGTGTGGAGTCACAACGTGATGCATCATTTTCTTCACTCTCAACTTTAAGCATACATACATTAAGAAGAAGACGCTTTAATACTCTCTCAGTAAAGAAGAGAGATTCGTTTATTTATTAAGAACACAATACGAATACTAACAACACATACAAAAAACAGAGTGTTGTTGTTGGTAAAGAATGCAACCCTCCTCCTCTTCCTCGTTCGGGATAAAAACACATGAGTCATCATTATTTTTGGAAAAGAAGACTTTTAGTAGGACGACGACGACGACGACGAGAGGAGGAGGAGGAGAAAGGAACAAAGCGATACAGCTGAAAAGATTGAGTCGTCGACGTCCCGAAAGAAGAAGAGGAGAAGAAATCATCAGAGGGTCGAAGGATGACGACGACGCGTACGAGAACGTCGCTCGACTTCAAAGAGAATCCGAAGACTTGCTTCGAAAACAACAACTCCTTCTGGAACAGCTGGAAGAGAGGAAGAGGTTACAGAAGGCTTTGCTGGAAAAGGTAGCCAGAGAAAGCACGACGAACGCGAAGGGAGTGCCGTGGAATAGTAATAATAATAGCAGTGGTGGTGGTGGTGGTAATACTTCTTCTTTCGTGGATTCGGGGATACCGGGGGTCGCCGCGGCGGTCGCCGCCCGGGCGCCTCCGCCGCCGCCCCCACCGCCGATGCCAGTTGCGCAAGCACCTCCGCCGCCTCCGCCGCCGCCGCCGCCGCCGCCGCCACCTCCACCTCCACCACCACCAACATCAACATCAATTCCGCCTCCTCAGCAAGTCAAAAAAGAAGAAGCTCCTAAATGTAAAGAAAAATTGAACATCATCATGGTCGCGAGCGAGTGCGCGCCGTTTTCAAAGACCGGAGGTTTAGGCGACGTCATGCAATCTTTACCGAAAGGATTGGCGAAAAGAGGTCATCGAGTCATGACCGTCGTTCCAAGATACAAAGAGTACGAAGAAGGTATCGATACCGGCGCGAGAATACGGTTGAAAGTTTTAGGCCAAGACGTGGAAGTTGGTTTTTTCCATCACTACCGAGACGGCGTGGATATCGTATTTGTCGATCATAACTCGTATCACCACGTGCGAGATTCCATATATTCCGGCGATCGCGAAGCACAAAACTTTCGAAACTCACTTTTGTGCCAAGCAGCGTTGGAGCTACCGTTTTGCATCGCGCCCGGGGACGTGCCGTACGGAGACGAAAATCTAATCTTTGTCGCCAACGATTGGCACGCGGCGTTGTTACCGGTGTATTTGCAAGGCTATTTCCGCGATTACGGCAAGTACGAATTTGCTCGATCGTGTTTCATCGTTCACAATATGGCGCATCAAGGTCGTGGTCCGTTGAATGAGTTCGATCGATTGGGTTTGGATGCCGGAAAGTACAAGGATAAATTTTACTTGGACGATCCGTTCGGCGGAGAGTGCATGAACATCATGCAAGCCGGTTTACGATTAGCGACAAAAGTGATTGCGGTATCAGAAGGGTACGCGTGGGAGATTTCCACCGATATGGGTGGCTGGGGGCTAGCTCCGTGTGTGAGAGAGTTTGGTGAAGGGAAGTTATCCGGCATCGTTAACGGCATCGATTACGACGAGTGGAGTCCCGACGCCGACGAACACTTAATGTCGGACGGATATACAACGTACACTCCAGATGCAAACGGAATAGATGGTGGAAAAAAACAGTGTAAACTTGCTTTACAACGCGAACTCGGATTACCGGAGGATGAAAACGCTTTACTCATGGGATTTATCGGCCGATTGGACGACCAAAAAGGCGTCGATTTAATCACCGACTCCGAGGGGTGGTTTCGCGACAACCACGTCCAACTCGTCATGCTCGGTTCCGGTCGAGACGATTTAGAAAACGCGCTGAGAGGTATGGAGGAAAGGAACAAAGACAAAATTCGAGGCTGGGTTGGGTTCTCCGTGAAAATGGCCCATCGAATCACCGCGGCGTGCGATTGCTTATTAATGCCCTCGAGATTTGAGCCGTGCGGCTTGAACCAACTCTACGCCATGCGCTACGGCACGGTCCCAATCGTCCACTCGGTTGGTGGTTTACGAGATACGGTCCAGCCGTACGATCCATTCAATAACGCCGGCACCGGCTGGCGCTTCGATTCCGCCGAATCTCATTTGTTACGAGAAACTATGGGCTACGCCTTGGGGACGTTCCGAGACCATCGAGAGAGCTTCCGCGGAATACAAATGCGAGGCATGGAAAAAGATTACACCTGGGACGGTGCCGCGGAGAAATACGAAGACAGATTCATAGACGCCAAGTACTCCTGGTAATAATAACAACAGTTTGAGGTAAAAGCAGATGATTATTATTAATATTACAGCCGCCTTCCGTCGTTGCTAAAAAATGCCTTCGTACGTGTACTCTCCTCTTCTTTCGTTTATTATATAACTCTTTGAAAAATTTCTCATCTTTAACTTCTTCACTCTTGAGACGGACACGAAGACTTCTCTTCATATAAAATGACCGAACTGCAAGAGCAACGACTCTCGCATTTGGCGCAAATACTTTCCTGCACGCTCTCCCCCGACAAACTCGTCCGTTCCAGCGCGGAAGAATGGCTGGAAACGAACAGCAACAGGGAAAACTTCTCGACCGATTTGTTGTATCTCATCGCCGCCGAAAATGTGACCGACGAGGCGTTAAAACTGAGCGCGAGTATTCAGTTAAAACTACACGTTCGGAAACACTGGGAGCCGAGACACACGACATTTTTCGCGATGATTGAAACGGATAAAGCGATCGTGAGGGAGAATATCTTAGAGATCATGTCCAATCCGAGTTTACGCGCGAGAGTGAGAAGCCAAATGGAAGAGTCGGTGAAAGATATCGTGAGAGAGGACTTCCCGGAAAAATGGGACGCCGGGAAAATGATGGAGTGGATATTGAGTTCCATGGACGATGGGAGCTCGGACACGAGGAAATTGGTCGGGATGACGGCAATGCACGCGATTACGAGGAAGTTCGAGTTTAAGCGCGAAATGGAAAGGGAGGAGGTGTTGAATCCGTGCGTAGAAAGGGCGTTTCCGAAGATGTTGATTATGTTGAGAGGGTGTTTGGAGAGAATGATGCAATCGCAAGAGAGAGAAGATATCGTCGTCGAGCAAATGGTCGGGGAGTACGCGAAGGCTATTATTAAGACGTTTTGGTCGGCGACGTATTTGGACATACCGAAAGCGATGAGGCAACAACACGCGGGAGAGGGCGGACAACCTTTCGAGGCGCTCGCCGGTTGGGTTCAGACTTTCTTGCAAATTTTGGATTGCAAGACGCCGTTGAAAATGATCAGCATGCAAGATGCGTCGAAAGTGATCGAATGCGACGTGACGGAGGACGAGTTAGAATTTAAGCAGTGGCCGTTTTGGAAGACGAAGAAGTGGGCGCAACACGTCATGGGTCGATTGTTCACGCGGCTCGGGAACGTGAAATTGGCAAAGGAGGAACACAAGGATCTGGCGAAATTTTTCAAAGCGCACTTTGTGGAGAGTTTAGTGAACATAAACATCAAAACTTTGGCAGATAGCTCGTTAGGGAAAAACATCGAGACAAGGGTGCCAGACCGAATAGTGAATTTAGCGCTGCAGTTTTTAGTGTCCGCCGTGCACGTTGCGGCGGCGTACAAGGCGATGAAGCCGGTGATGCCAGATCTTATTACTAAAGTGTGTTTCCCGCTTTTATGTTACGATAACAGCGACGACGAGTTATGGAGAGACGATCCAAAAGAGTTTGTCAGACGGTCGGCAGATATTATGCAGGAAATGTATTCGCCGAGACACGCGGCGGTAAACTTCTTGTCCGAACTGAGCAGAGGCGGGAAACGCAAGACGGAATTTTTCAGCACGGTGGTAAATTGCGCGGTGGAAGTGTTGCAAGCGAACGCGCAAATACCGGATTTAGCGAGCAGAGATCGATCGAGATTAGACGGGGCGTTATATCTGGTCGGGCAACTCAGCGGCGTGTTGAAACTTGAGAAGGGTTATAAAGAATCTCTGGAAGATATGTTAGTCGCGCACGTCCTGCCGTCGTTTCAATCGCCGCACGGTAATCTTCGCGCGAAAGCGTGTTGGACTGCTGCGCAGTTTGCGGATATAAAATTTAACAACCCGGAAAATTTTGTAAATTTGTTTTGGAACGTGTGTAACTGCTTGAAAGACCCAGATTTGCCGGTGAAAGTTGAAGCCGTGTGTTCGTTGCGCGCGTTTATCGATCACTCGGAAGATTTAGAAACTTTGAAACCAATTTTACCGCAATTATTGGATGAATTTTTCAAAATCATGGACCAAGTAGAAAGTGAGGATATCGTGTACACGTTGGAAACTATCACGGAAAAGTTTGGCGAGGAGATTGCGCCTTACGCCTTAGGCATGACGACAAACCTGGCGCAGGCGTATTGGAAGTGCATAAAAGAAGCAGAAGAGAGATCGAACGCGGAAGACGATAACGAAGGCACTGGAAATGCAGATTATGATGACGATTTTCAAGCCATGCAATCGAGTGGGTGTTTGCGCGCGATATCGACCATATTAACGTCCGTATCGTCGCTCCCAGAGGTGTATCCGCAACTCGAACATATTTTATTGCCAATCATTTTACGAATGGAAATCGATATCGACCTTTTCGAGGAAATGTTAGAAATTGTCGGGTATATCACCTATTATTCACCACGTATTAGTCAAGAGATGTGGCAAGTGTGGCCGAAAATGCTCGCCGTTCTCAATAACGGTTGGGCGTTGCAGTATTTCGAACACGTTCTGATTCCGATGGATAATTTTATCAGTCGAAACACGGACATTTTCGTCTCGAGCGCGCAAGCGAAACAGGATACGTATAAAATTTGCGAGAAGGTGCTCACTCCGGAACAAGTCATGGAAGAAGACATGATGACTGCACCTAAGTTGATGGAGTGCGTTTTAGCAAACTGCAAAGGGCGCGTGGATGATTTACTTCCGTTGTATTTACAGTTATCTGTCCAATCGCTCATCGAGTTCCAACCGGATTCGAGATTTTTGCAAGACTTGTTGATGGGAGTCGTTATGAACGGGCTGATTTACAACGCGGACCAGACGGTGAAACATTTACAACCGGCGTTACCGATGGTTTTGGAAAAGCTCGTCGCTATGCTTGAACTTCGATCGAAATCGTCCAAGAAACGCAAACATTTTCTTCGCGTGCACGACAAGAAAATCGTCGCGCTCGGTTTGATGGCGTTGATGCAAAGCCCGGAGGCGAATAACCAAAATTTGCTCAACGAGCAATCGTTGATGCACTTGATGAAACATTTAGTTTCACTGTTGGAAGATTTACGCCAACAAATCGAATCGGAAGATTCGCGATATCAGGATAGTATTAAAACGTACCTCGAAAACGCCGCGAAATCTCGAGAGAACGACGTGTACGAACAGTACTCGCGCCACCGCGACGACGAAGACTTTGAGGAGGACGAGGATGCAGATGAGATGACGCCGCAAATGCGCTATCAACAAGCGTTGGACAGAGTCAAAGCCAGCGGTAGCGCTGAGCCTTTAGAGTTCGACCAATCTAAATTTGAGGAGCAGGATTTCTCAGATTCGGATTCCGAAGGTTTCGCCGAAGACGACGAAGGATCGCAAAGTCCGTTGGACGACATCGATGCGTTCATAACGTTTGGGTCGTTTATGCAGGCGTTGCAGAGCACGGCGCCGCAGATGAGTCAACTCGTGCGCGCCCAATCCGCCTCGGAAGTGGCCAATTTGACGATGCACGCGATGAAACGAACAAGTGAACACTCAAAGGAAAGAGAGGAAGCGAGAAAGAATTTACCGCCAGGGCATAACTTTGGCGCACTTTAATAAAGAATACTTCTGCGAGCGCAGGTTTAGGCACTCAATCATAAAATATTATGTGCATAAGTAGCTGTAGCAAGAAAATAGCATTTATAGTTACAATGATGACGTTGACTAGAAGACTAAGATAAATACGCCTTCCGATTCAGTATATCGTCTCCTGATGCGCGGCAAAATCAGCTTCGTTTTCGCTATCGTAATCGGACTCGCTCAAGACGATCGACGAATTGCTCTCTCCTCTTTGTTCAAAGGAACTTTCGTTCTCGTCTTCCCGAATATTATGAGCTGCTGCGGTATCGCCGAATGCATTCGAACTTTCATCCGTTTCCAACCCTACCACTTTCAATATATCTCCCATGGCTTTCGGAATATCGCCGTGCGCATAGCAAATATCGCCGCTTAATTTAATATCCTCTACGCCTTCGTAGTTTTGACGCACGACTCCCGCTAACGAGGAAATGACGTCGTAGGATTTCAGTCTATAAATAAATCGCAAAACCCAATCGTTTTTCGCTCTGCAATTCACGACACGACCAGATGTCACTCGTCGAATTTTCCGCCAATCTTTTCTTCCCACGTGTACCGGGACGGAAATCAAAACGACATTTTCGACAATCCCTAACGCGTCTTTTTCCAAGCACGTCCCGTCTTCAATCATTCGGTCGAGCTCTTTCAAACACTCGAGAATTACGCACGTACCAGTAGAGTACGCGATTAATGTTACCGCCCTTCTCCCGTGTTCTCTGGACAGAAGAATCGTCGCCAGTTCTTTTCCAGCGATTTGCGCGCGTTCTTTCAGAACAGACCATGGGTTATCGATGAAACTCGCGCCGCCTAAAAGAATTGCCGGCCACGAGACCGACGCCGCGAGACCGGCAAAAACGGTGTGCCCTAACGCTTGCGGCGCGGCGGCGTTGACTAACGTTTTCCTCGCGAAGAAATTGATGGCGGAGCCTAAATTGGTCAACTCCGTGGTTTCCCATTCCAGGACAAACTGCTCGCCGCTATGAATCGGCCAGTTTGTGTTTGTACCCATCGCTTCGTCTTCTTCCTCTTCCGCCGCTGATTTTGATTCTGTTGCCGTTGTTATTGTAGGCGACGATATCGTCCGAGTGAGCGTTCTCATCAAGAGATTTTGGTGATTTGCGTTTGCGTTCGATTCTCTCTCCCCGACATCATCTACATCCTCCTTCTTTGCTGGAGGTTTCGGTTTCTCCGCCGACGAATGAGACGACGGTGATTCACAATCCACAGTTTCTTCCCTTTCTTTTTCTTCCTTCGCGACGTTCTCAACCAGTTCTTCCAAGTCTTCGTTGATCGATAGCGCGACGTCGGCAATCTCTTCGCGATCGATTTCGAGCTTTTGTATTTTGCGCATTTGCAAACGCACCGGTCTCGGTGCACGTTCAATGGCTTTCAACGTCGCCACGTGAGCTTGGTAGCTGCTATTGTTACTATCAACAATTATGCGTTCGTTCGTTTCAAGAATGTGGTAGGAAAGAATCGCGGACCCGCTTAAAATGCCTGCATTTTTTGCCACTCCGCTGTTATCGTCCAGAGTTTTCGCATCGTGTTCGACAATTAATAGAGTATCAGCATCGATATCTGCGTTATTGGTGTACTCGTTTCCACCCAGATGCGCTAGTTTTCTCAATCGGTCACTCTTCTCCGCGTAATTTTTGATGTCTTCCTTTGATTTAACCTTCATCACGCGCAAACCGAGCGGCCCGTCGCCGTCTACGGTGGCGTAATAGTTCCCGTTCTTCGACCCGAACGCGTCAAACAGCTCATCCGGTCCGGACTTTAAGAATCCGGGAACGTACAGCACGACATTTAAGGATGCGTTCATGACGGTATCAAATCCTTGGTCTTCCTCATCTTCGTCTTTGTCCTCACCATTACTCGTCTTCTTTCTACCAAGCAACAATCCTCCGTCTCGGAGCGGTAAAATTCGGAAAATCTCTAAATTTTGTTCGATTCGCTTCGACATTTTGTGCGCGGCTAAACCGGCGCCGGTGACGCCAAATATCGCAGTCACACCCGTCGTACCTAAAACTCCCAAAACATACGCTGTCCCGACACCAAAAACCGCAAAGACAGAACCCGACGCGGCGAGACCTCCCACCGAGGCGATTAGAGCTGGCGCGGCTAACCCCCCAGTCAACGTCAACAAACTACCGCCCACCACCGCGGCAGCCCCTAACGTTAGATATTTACCAAATTTAGACGTCACGTTCTTTGCGTCTTCTTCGCTAACAGTACTCACGCTGCTCCCGGATGCGCTGCTTCCACCTCCCCCTCCTCCACGTATTTTCGACATCAACCAGCTACCTCCGGTCGTCGTCGTCGTCGTCCCAGTACTCTCTATTCCACTTCCTTCTGTCGCTCGTTTCATTTGCTCCCTCGCGCCTCGAATCACGTGCCAGGCGAACGCCGCTTCAAATTTGCACACATCTTTTCGCCAATCTATGAATACTCTTTTCTTCTTGTGATTCTTAGTACTCTTATCGTCACCATCTACAATAATATACTCCTCGTAATATTCGTTTAAAACGCTCGCCATCCTCCGTAAACTCGCTCGCGCTCGCGCGTCGTATTTCTCTTTCGTCACGAACATCACCACGTACCGGTGGAAAAAAAGTTCTCGTATATCTTCGTCAGTAGAAGAAGAAGAAGAAGAGGAAGAAGAAACCGACGACGACAACACCATCCTGAACAGCTCCTCGAGAATTTCTTTCCCTTCTTCTCTCGCTAAAAATCTCACCCACTCTTTCTCCGCGAACGGATCTTTCCGTTCTTTCAATCTCCTCTGTTTCGTTCGTAACTGTTTTTCGATTTTCGTTTTCGCCCAACTCCTACTAAAGTCTTCTGAATCATCATCAGCGGTATCATCAGTATCATTATCATCACTTTGGAGCGCGAGAAGCAACAAATCGACGCGTTCAATCGCGTTCGCGAGATCTAAATCGCCGTTTAACGCGCACAAGGCGTATACTTTCGTCGTCAGCTCAAAAATCTTTCTTCTTTTTGTTCTCATCATCATCAACGCAGGAAGAATGTTTTTCTTTTCCCCGTCGTCTTTATTCTCGTCGTCGTCGTTTGTCTTCGTCTTCTTCTTCTTCTTCAATCCTCCTCCTCCTTTGGAAAAAAGTGGTTCCACGCATCTCTCGATTTTTGCATCCATTATTGTTGTTATACTACTCGTAGTATTTTCTCTCATTATTATTCGATCATCTGTATCATCATCATCCGTATTATCATCATCATCAAAAGTTTCGTACTACTAAAGCGTACTCCTAAAGAAGACACCAATTTCTATAATAAGGGACAACATATTTGCAATTCTCTCTCTCATCAAAAAACAACGAAAACAGTGGTGTTTTGACAAAAAAAATAAAAAAACAAAAAAACAAAAAGGGGAAAAACAACAGACACAGAAGAGACTTCATTTTTCTCTCTCTCGCTCTCTTCACATCTCTCCTTTGTTTACTACTACTACTACTCCTCCGTAGTAAAATCATCGTCAAAAGTTATTTATAAGAAGAAGACAATAATGGCGACGCTGGCGTACCCGGACAAGTACGTTTTGTCTTCTCGTTTTTCTTCTTAGTATTCTTCAAGTAGTATTCTCTGTTAGATTATATTCAATATCGTGTTTGGCGAAAACAAAACTGCCAATTTTTTCTAACGGAAAATCTCATCTCTTCTTCTTCTTCTTCTCTCTTTCGATGATACTAAATAACAGATTCCACGCGGCGACGAAAGTGGCGAAACTTCCATCCCTGGAATCCACGTTCACGGACGAAACGAGGTTACTGTTATACGCGTTAAAATCGCAAGCTATGCACGGCCCGACGGAAATCAAAAGCAAATGGCACATGACGAGAGAGGAACGAGGGAAGTACGAAACGTGGGCGAATTTGGGGAAAATGTCGAATTTTGAAGCCATGCGATTGTACGTGAAGCTCTTAGAGGAGGAAGATAAGTATTGGTACGAAGCGATCGACGAAGAAACGATGGAGATTAAAGAGAATTTCGGGAAAGTGATGACGGAGGAAGAGAGGATGAATAGTAACAACGCGAGCGCGTGCGCGCGGGTGAAGAAAGTGGCAAAGTGGGCGGAAGCGATGGAGAGGGGGAGGTGGGAAACGACGACTACTACTACAACTTCTACTTCGAAACCACCGTGTCCGAGATACCAACACGGAGCGACGTTAACCGGCGATGGATCGAAGATGATTGTTTCCGGCGGGTGTTATCGAGGGCGATTTGTCGCCGATACGTACGCGTTCGACGTCGCCGCGTCGAGATGGAGAAAGATGGAATACACCGAAGACGAAAGAGTATGGGGGAAGAGTTTCAAGCAGGAAGAGAAAGAGAGCTTAGCGCCGATTAGTGGTCACAGATTGATCACTTTGAAAGATGGGTACACGTATTCGTTCGGAGGTAAGTTTTCAAAGGGTTCGAAGAGGGCCAACGATACCGATTTAGCCGTCTTTCGATTGGCGTTGATGGAAGCGGAGGAAAATTCTTCTTCTTCTTCTTCTACTAGCGTTCTCAAAGGCGCGTGGATTCCGGTGCACGTGAAAGGGAAGAGAGGCCCGTGCGCTCGACGAGGCATGTCTGTCACGAAAGTAGGCAAAGACGGCGACGTGGTCGTATTCGGCGGCGAAGACGAAGATCGAAGATATTTGAACGATTGTTGGCGCTTAGATTTTAAAACTATGAGTTGGGTCGCGTGCGATGAGAATACGAACGCGTTGACGGGAAATAGTTCGGAGGATCAAAAGGAAAAAGCGGCGGTTGCGTCGGTGTCGGCGACTTTCGTAACGCCGGCGGCGCGAGCCGAGCACGTCGCCATCCCGTGGGGCCGCGATAAGATGATCATTTTTGGTGGCACGGGAGCCTCTTTCAAGTGCTTCGACGACTTATACGCCTTGGACGTGTCGAGTGGGAAATGGAAGGCGGTATCCGCCTCTTCTTCTTCGAACAATAATGTTAGCAAAACTCCATTAGCTCGGGCCGGTCATTGCGTCGCGTCGCTAAAGAACGACCGGTACGCGTTAATCATTGGCGGCGGGAACAACCAAAACGGCGTACTGGAAACCGCGATTTTAGATTTGAACGAAGTGAAATGGATCACGTCCGACGACGAGAACAACCCCGAGTTTATGAAGTTTGAAAGTCCAAAATTTGTCGGCGAAGGCATGAGCGCGGTGAGCTTTGAATCTGTGGACGGTAACGAGTCCGTTTTAATGACGTTTGGGGGTTATAACGGTTCTTGCGGGAACGATTTACAAGTGTATAAGTTACCGAACGAGTTCCCAACAAGGGGTACTACGATTGCCAAAGAAACGACGACGACTACGGGGAAGACGACGACGACGCCATCGACGAACAACAACAACAACAACAGCAAAGGAGACGGAGAAGACGAGAAAAAGATAGCAGAACTTCATCACCTCTTGACGCAAGCCAGAGAAGAGGCGAACCAAATCCGCGCCGACGCTCGTCTCGTCGTCGACGCGCACGCCTCTTTACAATCAAAACTCGAACACACAGAACGCATGCGTGTGGACGCCGAAAGCCTCCTTAAATCCGAACGAAAAATCAAAGCGCAATTAAACGATAAGTTAGAGCGTTTGGACCGTGAGAATCTTCGCTTGAGAGAGAGATTAAAAGAGTACGAAGGGAATAATAAGGCTTGGTTTTAATTTTATTTTGTTGTGTGATATTTGGATGATGATGATGAATGTTCCTGTCAAAAATCAGATGTTATAATAAAAGAACGCCTTTTGGTTACCATTTTCGTGTGTCCTTCTGTCCTTTGGTTGACATTTTTTTTATCTCATTTTCGTTATAATATTACATATACTCATCATCATCATCATCACTTTGTTCCTCCTTTCGACGACGACGATTTTGAGGGTTTGAGGATTTCAGTTCTTCTTGCAAAACGCGAAGGTGTTTGCGGCTCGTTCTCACTCTCTAAACTGCTTTTTTGAGGGAGTGCGACGCGAGAAAAAGAGTTCTTTAAACTACTCGTTTTCTTAATTAAGAAGCAGAGAGGAAAAAGCGTTAGTTACTATAAGATATACAAAGCATCATCATCATAAACATCATCTAAACGTGCGCGTCGCGTTGAATAGAACTCGACGATACGTAGTAATATAAAAGACAGCTTTGGAAACTTTTTTGAAAAAACGATGATGGAGGCTGAGACGATTCAGACGACGAGAACTCTCCCGGGTGAAAACAAGAACAACAAGAACGACGATTCGGATGCGCCTCGGAGTGGTGGTGGTGAGAGTGAGTTTCAACAACAAGAGCAACAACAACAACAACAACCGCCAGAATCGGCCACGAACGTCGCTCGAGCGTACATTCCTTCCATCGCACCGTCGGTACCCAAGGGAACGGCGACTATTCTTTTAGTTTTCACCACTTGGGTGATGCTCTATTGCGTCCTCGGGGACGTTTTGTTACCGAACGTGAACCAAAATAACGTCGTCGTCATCCCGGGCGGCGCGGTGTTCTCTTTGATATTCATATGGGCTGCCGCGCACGTTGGCGCGACGTTGGCGAAGCTCATCAATGTCCCACCGTTGCTCGGGATGTTGTTGAGCGGTTTGTGCTTGCGTAACGTCCCGGGAGGGTTGGTAGAGGCGTTGCCGAAAGAGTGGAGTTCGGCGACGAGAGCGGCTGGGTTGTCCGTGATTTTAATGCGGTCGGGTTTGGAGTTGGATTTAGTAGCTTTTAAGAGGGTTGGCTTAGCCGCGGTGAGGTTGACGGTGATGCCCGGGTTGAGCGAGGCGATCGTGACGGGGTTCGTCGCGACGGCGTTGTTTAATTTGAGCGTGCCGCTTGGGTTATCTCTGGGGTTTATTTTAGCCGCGGTATCGCCAGCGGTCGTCGTCGGGGGCATGTTTGATTTACAAGCCAGAGGGTACGGGGTCGCGAAAGGTATTCCGAGCTTAGTCGTCGCCGCGGCGTCATTCGATGACGTCGTCGCGATTACCGGGTACACGATTATGAAGTCCTTCGCCATTCAATCGAACGACCACAACAATTTAGGGTGGACGATTATGCACGGACCAACGGACGTGGCGTTAGGGATTATTGTCGGGTCGTTCGCTGGATACGTCATTTTAGGCGCGACGGCGATATGGAATAAGCCGTGGAAGCGATCGTTGTTGACGTTTGAACTCGGGATGGCGATGATGTTTCTCGGGAGAAAGTACGATTTTAGCGGCGGCGGCGCGATGGCGTCGTTAGCGATGGGGATCACCGCGAATAAAGCGTGGACGACTGGCAGATGTCCAATTCCTACGTTTGCTTTACCGATTCCAATTAATCCATTTAAGCGAGACCGGTTCTCGTTGGGGCCGAGACCGGAATTGGCGCATTCCGTGGAGGTGGATTTATCTCGAGCTTGGAGAACGTTGTTCCAACCGTTGCTGTTTGGAGTCATCGGAAGCGCGGTAAAGTTTGCAGATTTAACCGCGTCGACTATACCAAAATCCGTGTTACTTTTATTCATCGGTTTGTGCGTACGCTTACCGGTCGCGTATCTAGCCGTCGGTGGCGGGGATTTGAATTTGAAAGAGAGAGCGTTTGTCGCGTTGTCGTGGTTGCCGAAAGCGACGGTGCAAGCGGCGTTAGCGAGCGACCCGTTGGAGAGCATTTTGAAAAGTAAAAGTGGAGAAGAGAATTACGACGAGTGGGTGAAATGGGGCAACGATATCTTAACGACCGCGGTATTTTCAATCATATTAACCGCCCCGGTTGGTATGTTGATCATTTCGAATCTAGGTCCGAAATGGTTAAATTTAGATACGAACAAGCAACAATTTACGGATGTCGCGCCGGGGTCGTCCATGAGCGAAGACAAGAAAGGCGATGGAAAAGACGAAGATGATGGAAGAAGAGAGTTGATGCGAGATGGCGATGGGAACATCATGACGCCCTCTTCGGTGAATGGTAAACGAGGAGGATCTATAGATGATTCGCCGTCGGGTCGAAGGAACTCCTTCGCCGGAGAAGTCGTTTCGAAAATCGCGAGCATGGTTTCCTCGAGAAATCCATCGGCGAGGCACACGCCGTTCGAACAATCAGACGACGATAACGATAACGACGATAATAACGATAATAACGACAATAACGACAATAACGAAGATGTAGACGGTTGGGGTGAGTACGAGATTAGAGTTGGAGATATGAGCCCCCCTGGCGAAAAGCAAGGCAAGAAGAAGAAGAAGAGAGTGGTGTTGCCGAGGACAACCTCCGCGGTATTTAAGAAACACATGTCCATCATCGGCAACATGGAAGACAGCATACAAGACGAACACCAGAGAAGAGAGTTCGCGATCGCGAAGATGGGCGTCGAGGCGATTTTGAAAGAGCACATGCCGAGAGATTCGGAAATTGAAACCGCCGGGGCGTTTTTTAGAAAAACTTCCGTCGCGGAAGGTAAGATGGATTTAGCGGAGCTGGAAGAGCTCGGGGTGGACACGTCAGAGATGGTAGAGAATCTCGCTCCGACGACTAATGGCGGTGGCGATGTTGCAAGCGGAGATACCCCGACTCGTCCGAGCGACTACGATACTCGGAAAAGTCCAAGCGGACGGAGATCTCCACCGCCTTTACAACAGGTCAAAGAAGAGAATGATCCGAGCAATAACGTATAGAAACCAATTGCGAATTTAAACCACAACATGTTAGCGCGGTAATAGTAATGTAACAGTAGTAAACAATACACTGCATGTGTACCTAGGTGCAAATCTATTTTACGCGGAAGCGCACGCGGCTTCAACGTCTTCTACTGTTTTCGGGCATCGCGTTAAATTAACTGGCCCGCGTTCGGTGACCCATATGTTATCTTCGATGCGCACGCCCCCTACTTTAGCGAACCGTTCAATATTTTCTCTGTTTAAAAACTTCTTTTGCTTCTCGTTCGCTAACGCTTTCTCGTATAAAGCTTCGACAAAATATACCCCCGGTTCGCAAGTGATCACGTTGCCGACTTCTAACACTACTGGTAACGGCGTCCCAGAGTTTGGTCCTACGTCGTGAACTTGTAATCCGAGATAGTGTCCCAACGCGTGCGGTAAAAAAACTTCCGAGATACCTGCTTCCAAAGCTTCGTTCAAATCTGCATCTGCATTTACTACGCCCAATTTCTTTTGCAATCCTTCTATGGTTTTCAATTTGGCCTTTCGAGCGATGTCTGCCCAAAGAGCGCCGTTCGTGTAGCGTTCAATCGCATCGACTTGCACGTCTAAAACGACGTTATAGAGCAGCTTGGCGTCTTCGGTAAATTTCCCGTCGGTTGGAAAACACCTGGTGATGTCCGCGGTGTACCCTTCGCACTCCGCGCCGGCATCGACCAATACAATTTCTTTCTCTTTACACAACGCGCTATTCTCCTCGTAGTGCAAAATCGCCGCGTTTTTACCGCTCCCGACGATGCACGGGTACCCGAGTTCGCGCAAATTCCTTTTCGTAGACGCCGCGATAAATTCAGCTTCCAACTGAAACTCATACGTTTCGTTTGGTTTCGAAAATTGCCACATCGCGATGTGCGCGTCCGAGGACCCGTCGTTTGCGCGTTTAATCCTTTCGATTTCTTCCTTGGTTTTTATCGCTCTTTGGCGCGCGATTTTATCCGGTAGCGCCACGTAATCGAATCTGAAATTTGAGGACGTCGCGTTCGCGCTAATCGACGGTCCCCACGTCTTTGATTTCACGAAAGCGTCGTTGCTTTGTAACCGCTTCTTCAACGCGACGTCGTCCAGTTCCGGCGCGACAAAAACCACCTTCGAGTGCGCAATCTTAAACGCCCTTCTTCCCTTATTGTTACTCCTCGTCTCCTCTCCTTCGTCGTTATTTTTCTCCGTACTGTTACTATTGCTATTACTACCGTTGTTCTTCAAATACTCCATAGCGTCGTCGATTTCGTCCACGTAAAAGCACCTGTCGCACATCGTCGTCTCTTGAATCTCCTGAACGCTTCTTCCCGCGCCCATCCAGACTTTCATCTGTTCCGTCTTTCTCGGACATAATATCACCGTCTTAACGTCTTCTTCGTTCGGTCCGCACGTGCTCAACAGGAAATAATCCGGTTCGCTGATGCCGGTTAAATACATAAAATCTGGTATTTGGCGGAACCTCGCCGTGTGGCCTTCGAATCCGTTTCGAGTTTGTAACTCGCCTGAGAGAGCGAAAATCAAGCGATTGTCGTTGGGAAACTTCGAAAACACTTTGAACCGTCTTCTGTTGAAGTCGATTTTCGACAGCTTTTTTCTGTCCAAAAAGTCCTCCAAAGAGTGGCAATCATACCGACTCTTGTTCTTCTCATCGTTGTTGTTGTTGTTGAGAAGGAGTCGTTGAATAAACGCGTCGTCTGAATCGTCTGAATCATCATCTGAATCGTGGTTTTCATCGTCATCAGTTTTATTCTTCGCGAGAGTGACGACGGCGTGGAGTTGACGACACCGTTTTAAACGACTTCCAGTTTGTGAACGATGAAGTTTGCAACGCGAGGACGACGCCTTTTCGACGAGTTGTCGGGGAGGAGGTTTAGTATCAGCGTTTGTTTTCAAAAAAGAAGCGGAGTGAGAGAATAGGGACATCGTCTGTATCGTCGTCCGTATCGTCGTCTGTATCGCCGTCATCTCTTCGCGAAAGTGGTGGTTTACTCTATTTGTGATGAGATGTTTTCCCGAGGAAAGAGACTAAAATTTTATCCACTTTTTTTACGCGCAAAGAGAAGAGTTTCTGGTAAACGAGAGAAAAGAAGAACTTTTATCAAAGAAGAAGCATGACGACGAGCGGGGGGGCTTATTATTATTCTATCGTCAGAGCCTCGACCACCTCGACGTCAAAATTGTCGTCGTCGCGAAGGTGTTGTTCTTGCGCTAAAATATCGCCTCGTCGACATCGTCATCATCATCGTCGCAGGAGGGCTGCTGCTGTCAACGATGTGCGTAACAACAACAACAACAACAACACGAACAACAACGACGATGAGAACAAAAGTGCATCTCCGTTCGCACCGAAAGGCTCGCCGGAAGATATCCTTCGCGTCTCTCGACAAACCTCCTTCGAAGGACTCAAAGCTGCGCGAAGAGTCGCTTTGGAGGAAAAAATACACTCGACAGAAACTATTCACAAGGCGTTTAACGATATCGTGGAGAACTCGGTTCGATTTTTTAAGACGAAAGCGGAGGAGAATACGAACGATGCGGACGCGCAGTTCGCGCTCGGGAACGTGTATCAAACTTTAGAGATGCCAGAGAAAGCGATCGAACAGTACGAGAAAACTTTAGCGTGTTCGAATAAGACGCATTTGGACGCGTCGAATAACGTAGCGATGTTGTTGCAAGAGCGAGGGGAAATTGACAAGGCGGAGGCGTATTATTTGAACGCTTTGACGCACCATCCGGAAAGCGTGGACGTGATGTTCAACTGGGCGAGTTTGAAAGTACAGTGTCGACAAGATTTGGACGGGGCGAGAATTTTGATTAATAGGATAGTTACTTTAGAACCAAAGTTGAAGAAGCACCCGTTGGTGAAGGCGTTGGCGGGTGATGAAATCGACGACGAACCGGACGAAGCGTTCGTGCCGCCGATTTAAAATGTAGTGTAGTAAAAGTAGTAGTACTAGTACAACGTAAAATAGTGCCTGAATGCCTTGGTGACATCAGTGTTATTAGTATATAAATAGTACGCGTAATTGTGGTTTTACTACTACTAGTAGTCGTTTTTTTTAAAAGCGCCGATGGTTTGATTGATACATTTTTATTTCGCTGAAGAAGAAGAAGCTTTCTCTTCTCCCTGACCTTCGTCTCCTTTAGCCGCCGCCATTGCGGCATCTGCGGGGACGTACGGTGGCGTTTCCCACCGGATTAAAGCCCAGTTTATGTCGCCGAAAAAGTCGTGACATTTGATGGTTTCCCCGCCGCCGAACGTTCCCAATCGTCTCGTCGGGTCTCTCTCCAGTAATTTAGTCACGATGTCTTTCAAGCTTTGCGAAACTTCCGGTCGCTCCGGAAACGCGAGTTGTTTATTCATGATGTTTTCAAACGTTTGCTCGCGTCTGTTTGCTTTGAAAGGCGTCGTGCCGTAGACTAATTCGTAGATGAAAATTCCAAGTTCCCACCAATCGACCGGCGCAGAGTGTCCGGCGCCGGAGAGAACTTCTGGACTCAAATACTCCTCGGTACCGACGAAAGAGTTTGTAAACGCAAACGGTTCCGCAATTAGGACTGGATTTTGCGTTCCAGATTTGAACTTTGGCGGTTTCGAGAGCGAAGCGGATTTTTTATTGTTGTTTTTCTTTGTTTCTTTAGCAGCAGCAGCTGCAGCGGTTTCAGCGGCGGATGACGGGGAGGAACTATTTTTACCGCCGTCGGGGTTACTACTGCTCTGTTTCTTCTTTTCGGTGACGAGTGCTTGATCAATTGGTCTCCATTTCGGCATTTCGTCCTTCATGACCATGTGCGGTCGACTCGACGCCACAAAAGACAAGTCAAAATCAGTAATAACGCAGTGCCCGTTGCTTCGTAACAAAACGTTTTCTGGTTTCAAATCGCGATAAACGAAGCCTAACAAGTGCAAATATTGCAACGCGAGCAATACTTCTGCGCTGTAAAACTTTGCGTGTTTCTCCGGCAAGCGTCTCCCAGGTTGCGACTGGACGTATTCGTACAATTCGCCGCCTTCGCAATAGTCCATCAAAAAGTACACGTGCGTTTCGGAATGAAACGCGGTGAACAAAGTTGCCAAGTAAGGATGGTCGCACATTTGTAAGATTGTCGACTCGGTTCGTAGACGGTGCAACTTGTTTCGTTCAATCATCTCTTGCTTCGTTAGCACCTTCATGGCAAATTTTAGCGGTTTCTCCTCACCGTCGATGCTTAATTCGTTCGTTATTCTTTTTGTTGATGTATTTTCTTTCGTTTTGCTATTTGTTTCTTGTTGAGTAGTATCGTTTCCTTTTTTGAGCGTGACGAGATGGACCGATCCGACGTCGCCTTGGCCGATTCGTTGCACGGGCTTAAAATCTGCCAACGTGAGTTGTCTTCCTGCTTCCGCTGCGGATGCGTTCGCCTTTGCTCTTCCAGCTGATGCAGCCGAGTTTACAACGGCAATCAACGCTTTCCACTCTCTTTCGCATTCGCCCATCCGGTGTGGTTTCGGACCGTTCAAACTGCCGAGTAAACCTTCCCACGGTAATTTATCCGCGGCGTCGTTGTTCGTCGCCGTGGCAATATTCGAGGCGGCTTTCTTGGAATATTCCTCTTGCTCTCTCTCTGCGGTTTCTGTTTTATCAAAAGACGCCACCGTTCTTTCCGTCCCGTCGTCATCGTACACGGTGACGTCGACTTGTACTCCGGCGAAGAATCTCACTTTGCCTTCGTCGTCTCTCACCGGCGCTAACGTAAACATGTTCCAAAATGGACGACCATTTTTCGTGTAATTTAGTAACCTGACCGTCACTTCACTCCCGGCATCGATCGCGTCTCTTATAGCTTTCACGCTGTTTTGATCGGTATCTTTTCCTTGTAAAAACCGACAGTTTCGTCCTAAAATTTCCTCTCTGGTGTATCCCGTAAACGATAAGAAACCGTCCGAGGCGAACACGATCGGGTGATCCGGCAAACTCGGATCGGTAATAACGAATGATTCTTGAATCCGCTCTAAAGTAGACGCCATATCCATCCCACTACGACTTGTTAAAGCTTGCTGATCGTCATCGAACGACTTTGAACTCTTTAAACCAGTCGCGCTCAACACCGCTTCTTCCACCTCGGTAAACGCGCCCAAATTCTGCGCGGCTAAACGCGCATCGTATCTCACGAGTAAAGGAAACCCATCGTTGTCTTTCAAAACCGACGGTGCCACGTTCCCTTCCGTCTTATCCGTCACGTCTACTTGCACCCCGATGTACTTCACCACCGTCCCGTCCGCCAACTTTACCGGCGCGATTGTCAGATAGTTCCAAAACGGCGTCCCGTCTTTGCGATAGTTCAACAACCTCACCGACACTCTCTCCCCAGCTTTCACCGCGTCTCTTAACTTTTTCACGCTCTCTGGGTCCGTATCTTTCCCTTGTAAAAACCTGCAGTTATGATGGATGATTTCCTCGGACGGATATCCAGTCATTTGCAAAAACGAATCCGAGGCGTACACGATTGGGCAATCCGGAGCAGTCGCGTCGCACACCGTGAACGTGTGTCTCAACGTCGCCAACGCTTGCGCGACGTTCTGTTTCACGTGAATAGATGCCACGCCTCCCGTACTCACTGATCCATCTTTACTCTTAAACCCGGGAACTTTATACATCTCATCTTTGCTCGTTCTCGGTCGTTCCGGTGGCGTTATCTTTTCCAAAGGTTCGTTGATGTACGACGTGATGGAGGAGTAATGGTCGGGATTCGAAGTCGCTTTCGTTACTTTCACCATCTTAAATGTTCTTCTTCTAAACGACGACGTGAAAGACGAGGACACCAATAAAGACTTCTTTTTCTCTCTTTCGCTCTCCTTTCGCTCTCTTTTGTTCTTTCTTCTTCTTCTTCTGTTAAAGTTCTTTAGTAGTAGTATTAGGATGATGTGGACGATGAAGTGTTTTAGTAGAGAAACAGTAGAGAGATATTATCCGACTTTATTCGTCTAGGTCAGGTTTTTGTCAGACAGGTTATCTCATCTCATCAGCTTTTTTGTTCTCTCTCGCTTTTTTCTCTTTTTGTGTTCTATAGTGTGTCAAGCCAGTATTCTATTCCGAGTAAGAAAGAAATACAAAACAACAAAGACATACAAAACAACAAAGACACACAAAACAACAAAGAAATACGAATTAACCCAGAAATACGAAACGGTAAAGAAGCAATACGAAACTGGAAAGAAGAAGACAGCGGTATCATGAAGTGTCTTAGAGAATTACGAATTCGTAAGGTCGCCGGTCGAAACCGGCGGGGATCGGATGAGATAAGACAAAAGCCCTTCGACCCAGGAAGGCTGTTCAAGCGTAATAACGTACAGACTGCATCGCGATCTGTACACAGACCAACTACCTAGGCAGCGTTAAAGTTGCCGATGACTTGAAATGGAGATGTTTAAAATGGAAGCGACCACAGCCCGGGATGCCAACAAAGATAAAGCGCTAGATGCCGCGCTCACTCAGATAGAACGTCAGTTTGGGAAAGGGGCAATGATGCGATTGGGCGACACCCCTCAAGTTCAAATTCCTTCCATCTCAACGGGATCGTTAGGACTCGACGTTGCCCTGGGAATCGGCGGACTTCCGAAGGGCCGCATTGTTGAGATTTATGGTCCTGAGTCCTCAGGTAAGACCACGTTAACGCTGCAGGTCATTGCCGAAGCGCAAAAGAGCGGCGGCACCTGTGCGTTTATTGATGCGGAGCATGCACTGGACCCGATCTACGCGCAAAACCTTGGTGTGGATATCGAAAATCTTTTGGTCTCCCAACCTGACACCGGAGAGCAAGCACTCGAGATTTGCGATATGGTCGTACGATCCGGCGCAGTGGATGTCGTTGTCATCGACTCGGTTGCGGCGTTAACGCCTAAGGCTGAAATAGAA
>ERZ651776.2106-NODE-2106-length-22273-cov-6.648585_pt1 | contig 22273 bp, 30 predicted proteins | sample MGYA00514761_ERZ651776 | MGnify/ENA metagenome assembly ERZ651776 | reverse complement strand
GATTATTGCGTGTTTTCTCATTAAATACGCAAAGATGCCTATTGGTGATGTTTTGAATACGATGAAATCCAAACAAGTGGATGTGTTTGATGGACAAATTATGTACTCCCAGGTGCTCGAGAGGTTTGGGGATTAGACACTTCTATTCTTTTTCTTCAATGTTTTATTCTTTTTCAAGCGCTTATTTTGTTTCTTATGTTTCGATAATTCGTTATTATTAATTAGGTCATATGTTTTATTATCTGTTTATTCCTTTATTTTAACTGCTCCGGGTTCAAAAACTGTGTATTTTATTTTTAAGTTATTTTTATGTATATCGTATTATCTTTTTCTTTTATGATCGTAATTGTTCTATCTATTATAAATATCTTTATCCCTCTTAGCTTCTTCTATCACTTTCTTATTTTTTTCATTGTCCGTTTCTATTCTCATTCAACATCCATTCATTAGATTGGAAATATTTTATCAGTCCGAATTTGGCATTCAATATATCATTTGGTTTCAGATCATTGGCGTGTTCGTTTTTGGTGTGAATTTCCCCTATACCTTCTGAATTTGTATGGTTTAAAAAAACTTCAGCATTTTGTTTTTGGTTTTCATCATTATTTTCTATTTTATACTGGTCAACCTTTTGCGTATTATCCGAATTTTGTATTCCTATATTAGAATCTGACTCAATTCCCAGTACTTTATGTTTAATAAGTAGAGATATTAATAACATAGCGTGTATTTTGTATGAATCATTTCGTGTAGTAATTGATACGTATTTTCTTTTACCTACGATTTTCATTTTACAGTAATTATGCGTTAAAGTTAAAATGTCTCCTTCCACACGGACATCTAATTCTCCATTTTTTACAAAAGTATATTTTTTTAACTCAGACAAAAACTCGTTGTTGTTATTAATAACATTCGATCCGCCCCGTTTTGTCTTTTTTTTATACGGCATAGAAGCCTTTCTTTTCAGTGTCTTTTTTTTACAAGGTATAGAAGCCTTTCTTTTCAGTGTCTTACTTTTATACGGCATAGAAGTCTTACTTTTATGAGGCATTATAATATAATATCATACATTTTTTTTTATATATAATGTCCAAATTATTTCTATGTTTATTTTAACTTTATGAATAATTCACTCATTATCATTTTTTTTCTGCTTATTATAATAGTACTAATTATGGTAAAAACAAATAAGAAAGAACGTTTTTCCAATAAGAATAATAATAAGAATAATAATAAACGTACACAAAAGCGTAAAAAAAATATACAAAAAATTGTTGGTATTTGTAATGATATCTTAGTCAATAAAGACGAAGATTGTAATTGTAAAGATTCACGTGGATTGCCGTCGGATAATTTGAAAGAATGTGCCAAGAAAAATAATAATAAAGAATGTAATAATTACCATTTGTGTAAAAAATTCATTAAAGCATTCATGTCTGGTTCTGAACCTAAATATGAACCAGAAGTTTGGGAAGACCCATTAGTTAGTGATTCACATAATTGTTATGCGTATTTTTTGGACGACCGTATTCCCGCAGTCAAAAAAAAATGTAAACAAAGTAAAGGTGATTGTAGCCATCTTAAACCACAACCCGGCAATATGTCTTTCTTGAAAGGCAACCGGAAATCCAAAAATCGTAAATATACGTGCGATAAAATGATTAAAGCCGTATTAGATGATAACAAAATTATCGAATTATCGAATTTTGAAGATAAATGTAAAAAAGGCTATTATAAAGGATATCTCGTAGTGGATAAAAACCATACATATCACTTTTACCGCCAAGATACAAATGGACGTTGGAGCCACAAACAAGGAACACTTGAAGTCGAAAATACCGACGCAAGTGATCGCCCCATTTATGTCCCACACTTAGCAGACAAGAACTATAATAAAGAAAATAGTGAAGATGGTATTAGTTATACTGATTCTTGTTCATATATGTGTATACCAAACAACACTTACTTTAAGACCAGTGCCATATAAAAAATAAATTATTAGATTTTTATTACTTTTTCGTGAACTACTTTCACTAAATTTGTTTTTAAACGGTTTTTTCCGGCTTCTCGGAAATTAAATGTACAACTATGAAGTTCGGGCATTAAACATTTATTACAGAATTTCTTTTCGCATTTACAAGTGAATTCCATAATTCCCATTTTCTTTTTACAATGTGTACAACGTGCCATAATGATATAGAATATTTATTTATTCAAATGAATTATTAGTATTAATCAATTATTAGTTAATTATCATTAATCACGATTATTTATATCAATTTTATTTATATGATTATCAAAGTAAAAGACAATGACTATTTAGGAATTCCTTTATATCGTTGTATTGTGTGTTTGTCGGAAAACCGTGGCAAAAAATCAATGGTTTCACATACAGTAGGTTGTAAGTCTAAAAAGAAATCTAAATCGAAGAAGAAATCTAAATCTTCTAGAAAAAAAACAAAGAAAAAAAAGAAAATCCCTTAGATTTTTAATTAATAGTAGCATACCATTTTACCATTTGTTTGAATGCGGGTGTAGGTTCTAAATAATCGAAGCAATAATTTGAAATCATTGTGGCTGATATTTCGTCTGGGTGATAATAATTTATATTTCCTTGCCCGAAATAATCCACAAACGGTTTCCATTTCCGTAATTCAATTGTTTCTTTATTCTTTGGGTCATATGCTACATAAGAAACGTCATTCAAATTCTTAGGATTAGGATTATATTTAACTAATAAAACTTGGTCTTGAAATGTCCAATGAAGGTTCGGTGTATCCGGATTAGCTCTAATATCAAAATGAATGTCATCTTGACTAATATTGGTTTTTTTGAACCCCCAATAATTCATATATAAGTCATCAAATACGTCCGGGTTTCGTTTTTGAAATACGTGTGCCTTTTCGTGGACAAATGTTATTTGGCTGTTTTCGTCATTTTCCACTTTATTCAATGGGTATAAAATAACGTCTTCGTGAGTATGGGGGAAATTGTTTTCGATATTACGAAATAACACTATATTCCAAGGGGTCTTTAAAAACGTGCGGTGCTTAGCCTTATTCACCGTTTCCAGCAAAGTGTCAACGATATTTTGACAAATGTTTTTTTGGGTTATACTTGGAACGACGACTGAATTCGCGTATACTTCCTCGATATTTCCGTTGAGGTTTCGTGCTTCAATATCACCACTATTAAATTGCGACAAATAATTGTTAGCAAAATTAAAATCGTCGGGAAAATTTACAGGTACATTGAGTTGAAATTGTTCTTTTTTTGGACCGCCAGTTATATAACCGCCAGTTATATAACCATTAATAACCAAAGCTAATACTATTATTATTATTGATAAATAATAGTAATTCATACTATATTATAATATTTTTCAATTTCATTCATGAATTTATTTTCCAATAATGAAATCGTTGTTTCTTTAGTTTTGTTTTTATTGTATACATTGAAACAAGGAACATAGAGTAAATTATAGTTCTTTGTGGCTTGTTTATGTTTTGAAATATCTATTTTAGTATATTTTTTATTTAGGTCATATTTATTTTTAAAGAAATTATCTATTTTAAGTGTATTATTGTTCATTGAACAATCGTCGATAGAACTATCGTAAAAATACATAAAAATCATAATTGTTTATTTTAAGTGTATTATTTTTTTAAATATTTATATTTACTATGTGTGGTATTTACTGTGTGGTATGTTCAAACGAAGGATCTAAAAAATTATTGGACCTTATTGGTAGTCTTGAAATATTAGAATATCGTGGATACGATTCCGTTGGATTTTTCGCCAATAATAAAATAGTTAAAACTAAAGGAAATGTCCAATCTTTAAAAAATAAGATACTAGACTTAAATGTCTCTACTAAACTATTCTTAGGACATACACGATGGGCGACTCACGGTATTCCAAATGAAATCAATGCCCACCCACATATGTCGAATGATTATAATTACGTCATTGTTCATAATGGTATCGTAGAGAACTTCGAAGAAATTCACGGGTTGCTCCACAATAATCATTTCCATTTCAAAGGCGAAACCGATACCGAATTGCTTGTGAATTATATCCAATATATTGCGACTCAATACAATATGATGACATTCTTAGAAATTTTAAGTCTAGTAACTAAAAAACTTAGCGGAAAATATAGTTTTGTTGTTCTCAATAAAAAAGAACCCAAGAATTTATATATTGTTAAAAACAATATTCCACTATATTTCGGCAAAGGAACTAATGGCTTTGAAATCAGTAGTGATACCTATGCTTTCAGCAATGAAGTATATCGTATGATTGAAACACCCAGCGAATGTATTATTCGAATAAATACTAGCAAGTTGTATTGCTACGACAACAAGAGTCTTCAAGCAATTGAAACTCGCGAATGTCCCTTTAGTTTCAATGCGAGATTAGTTAATAAAAATAATTACAAACACTTTATGATTAAGGAAATACATTCCCAAGGGAATCTTTTATGTCATAATAACATTAATTTAAGTAACATTAATCACGCTTTTTTTATTGGAATTAAAAATATCGTGATAGGTGCTTGTGGTTCTAGTTATTACGCCGGAAATTATGGGAAATTGGTCATTGAAGAATTAACAGGGATTCCCACCCAAGTTGAAATCGCCAGTGAATATATCTATAGAAATACACCCGTTCCCGATAATACATTATTTATTTTCATTTCACAATCAGGTGAAACTGCCGATACATTAGCAATGTTAAATAAGGTCGCGAAACTAGGCCATAAAACATTAGGAATATGTAATGTTATTGGTTCAACTATTGCTAAGTCTACTAATCAAGTAATTTATACAAATATGGGTCCGGAAATTGGCGTAGCAAGTACCAAGACATTCAGTGGACAAATGATGGCTTTATATGTTTTGGCACATTTTATTGTTAGTAAAGAAAATAGCTTGGATACATCACTTCTCAAAAAAGAAATTAATAATATTTTAGAAAACAAAATAGATACTATTTATAAAAAAGCCCAGGTATTGAGTTCAATGAAAACGATTTTAATTATGGGGCGCAAATTCAACTATCCAATTGCACTTGAGGGCGCATTGAAAATCAAAGAAATTGACTATATCCACGCAGAAGGATTTTCGGCTTCTGAAATGAAACACGGCGTTATTGCTTTAATTGACGAAAACACGAGTGTATTGTATATGATGCCTAATGATAGTATATACTTGAAAAATAAAAGTAATTACGAAGAATTGAAATCACGATGTGGTAACATTATTTTATTGGACAATCCCGAGTTTATTAAAGACGAAATGTTGACACCATTTTGCTTTGTGGTTCAGCTTCAATTACTTAGTTATTATATTGGACTCATTAAGGGAACATCAATAGATAAACCAAGAAATTTAGCCAAATCTGTAACAGTAGAATAATGTTATATTATATTATATGGATTATATAAGTGTATTATTAATGGATTTGGTTCTAGTATTTATAGTATGGGTCAACTACATTATTGTCCTTGCTAAGATGAATAAAAATAAGAACTGGTTACGTGATAACATTACTAATTATTTCATTGGATATCTTATGGTTGTATTAGTGGCATTTTTACTACAATATTTCTACGAAACATTTGCTTAATATTTTTTGGTTTCATATTGTAATGATTAAAACTTTATTGTTTTTCGTATTTTTATATTTATTTATAATTTCAATTAAATTGAAAAAGGAAGTAGTAGTAATGTTATTGTTAGTAGGTATATTTTTCTACTTCAATCAAACAAATCATATTGTTAATCTTATAAAAAATAACGATGTTTTACAGAACGTACTAACTATTAATAATTCCCCACTAAGTAGATTAGACTACTATAATCATTATAGTCCCAAAGTCATTGAAGACCTCCAAGAACTATACAAAGAATTCGAAGACAATGTCAGCAATTTTAACCGCAATTCATTGGAAATTGCGTTAATACTTAAGCGGAAACTTATGAATAGTTTGTTGTCGGTTTCAATGAAAATGACGAATAATCCCAATGATGAATCGCGATTTATAGATACAATAAAAGAAATAGAAACTTTAATTGATAGTAAAATAAAAAAAAATTACCAAAACAACCAAGATATTATATTACACGAACCTGGGCAACCTGAACCTAGGAATTCCTTTGAGGCTTTGGACATCCTATGAGTTTTTTTAGTTGATTATATTATAATGAATCGCAATGCTTTTGATTGGAAAGATTTTGTAAATACAAAATTAACACTTGATAATTATAATTTTGATAAAATAGAAAATTTAGAAAAATACGATGATGCATATAAAAGAATAGCGTTTTTATCGCATAACTTTGTTAATTATGACCATAGTTGTAATAAAAATAATAATATTAATAATAATAAAAAAACTAATTGTAGTAATTTTTCTAATATATTAAATAAATGTGAAACAGAATATTTGGGACCCGAAGTAAAAACGTATAATTGTGAAAAATTTCTATTATTATTACGGTCTCCTTTGATTGAACCTTTATTCATGGCTCAAACACCCGACTTATTGCTTAAAAAAAATTACAACATGAATCAAAAATTTGAGTTTGATTTCAAAAAAGAATTTAAAAAACTAGGTTTTTATGATGCGTTGATTAAAGAAGCTGTTCTTGAAGAAACTTATCGAGATATGGAAGTTAATGACATTAATGGTTTAGTTGCTTTATTTTCATTATTAATAAACAAAATAGAACCAATTAATAATGAGGATTATTTATCTGAAGAAGATGAAGATGTAAAAAATAATAATAATATGTTAGAAGAAGCATTTGATGTTTATGTTAACAAATTTGTGAAAAATGAATTACAAGGTGGTGGAATAGGATCTTTTGTAAAAAAAAATATTAACCGTATTGCTATTGTTGGTTTGGGATGTATATATTATACCATCAAAATGTGGATGTATGTTTCTCTGATTATAGCAGCCGTAGGTCTTGGTATACTAGCAGCGATGGCCGTTGGATCCGGTGGAAAAATTGGTTGGGGAGAGGCAACATTCATCGGTGATGCTACAACCGAAATTTCAAAACAAACACAAGTTAAAAACTATTATACTGGTAGAAGTATTATAGGTAATATAATTCATTACGGAGGAGTAGATTTAAAAAAGGCATTTTATAAAGGTGATTTAGGTTTGATTAACAAAAATATAAATTTAAGAATAATAGCATTTTCTATTATTACTTATGTTTATGTTATGATAATAGATACTAATACTAATAATAATAATGATTTTATTGAAATAACTCTTGATGATATTATAAACCCAGCTAACATTGGTTTAAAAGAAAAAGAAAAAGAAAAATTTATTTTGGGTATTAGAAAATCATTTTATAAATACTTGAATAATGATGTAGATTACAAATTGTTAAATACTTATTTAAAGAAATTTTTTAATTATAATGAAAGAAAAATTACTAGTTACTACATAAAAATTATAGATGATAAAGTTAACATTTTTACAAATAAAAAATTTAGAGATGTTAATGGTAAAAATATTATAACATATAATTTAAAACAAAGTGAACTACCATCCAGTTTTCAAAATATACCCAATATTAATAATTGTGAAATTATCAGTATAAATGGTGAAAAAGATTTTACAAAATGGCGTGCTACTATAATAAATCAACAAAACGAGAGAAAGTATAATTTAGTTACTTTATATAATCCTAACCCATTACCTTATAAAGTTGTTAAAGGCACACGTCAATTACAGGTCGAGTAAACATCTTATTAGAAAATTCTAAAGTTTGTTCGTTATTGTATTTAATAGCATTAGCTTCTTCATTAAATTGTGGCATATTTTCATTCGTGAATTCTTGAACCATTATGCTATAATCACACGCGGCATTGGTGTCCATTTTTTCTTTGTAAATATTATTTCTATTAGATATTTCTTTATCCATCGATGTAATGCCAATTTTATCTTTTGATACATAGGACATAGGGAAATTTAGTTTAGTTATTTCCACTGGTCTGTATCCATTAGAAGTATCATTTGCTATAAAATTCAATCCTTTGCGTTGGTATATTAATGGCACAGGAGTACAATGTGGGACGTGTCCCGCACTTATAGTATTTACATCTAATTGTTTCATTAGGTAAATAAACTCGTCTTTTAGAGGTCTAACAATGTTATTACACGCTGTAGTTCCACAAGATTCTATATATGAATTGAATGGAATTCCCGGATCTGGTTTCAATCCCAACGCTTGTAACAAACAAAATTCTTTTGTTGGAGTATCGGGAAATGACCATGTTTCTACTACATCTTTCAATGGTTTATTTAGTGTTTCAATGTATTCTTCTATATCTGTATTAATATTCATGGTTTCATTGGGACTGTCCTGTAGCTGTCTTCTAAAATATTCTATTTTTTCAAAGTAATTTAAATCGCTTGGCATATTATTTATCATATTTTTGTAATATTGATATGTGTGAAATGGAACATTAAATCCACCTCCATGGCTTAACAATGTTTTTGTAGGTTCATCATAGGCAACTATTTGACCTTCTTGGAATAAAGTTCGAATGGAATGATCGGAAATTTTTTTAGAAAATACTTTCATTAGTATTTCGATACCGTTGTCAATACCTTGATTGTTTATGTTTAATCCAACCTTGTGAGGTGCCCCCATAGAATTATCAAAAATAGTTATCATACGGTCTTCTGAATTATTAGCATTTTGGTAGTTTTCGTAAAATTTACTCCATAATTTCCAACCCTTCCCTTCTCTTGGAATATCTTGGTGTGTTTCGACTTCATAAAGCAATCGCAATTTGTTTATATCCCTATTACCTAGTATAATATATATTCTTTCTTTGTATCTATTTTTAAGGTTTACTATATGTTCTATTGTTGATAATACATAAGGTCCTTTATCGAAGTAATCACCTAAAAAGGCAATACGATTGTCTTGGTTTTTTTCCATAAACATAATTAAATAATAAAAAAAACCATCTTTACACATGGCTTGTGATTGAGCCTTCCCATCACGACTGAATTGTTCACACCCTTCCAGATCAGATATCATAAGTAATTTCCCTGGTGTATTATTATTATTATTGGCTCCTCCTTTTTTTGTCTTTTTAATACGAAGCTTCATTTTTTTCTTTGTTTTGCGACGTTGGATTTTTTTCTTTGTTTTGCGACTACTTCTTTTCATATAATATAAAAAATAGATTTAAACTTAGTGACTACATCCAAAACATAAATTTATTTTATTCAGATTATGTTTTTCTAAAATAATCGTTTTAATGTATTTCATATTTGTATGATTAATATAATCTAATGGACATGAGGCTAAACTAACGTTATTCTTTTCACAAATAAAGCATTTTAGGCCTTCAAAATAATTTAATATATAATCATTTATAATATTACTATTATTATGTTCAATACCATTATGTTCATACAGTATTTTAGATATCATTTCATATGGTAAAATTGTAGTATCGATGAAATTATTCATTATACACTCTATAATGTTTAATTTTTATATAGTTATTAGGTTCTTCTATAAGATTATCGAAATTATTGCCGAGTTTTATGTATTCAAGCATTAATGGAAGGTTCAACAATGGTTGATTGAATTCCCAGCCGAATTTTAAATATTTCAATTTTTTTGGCCATTTTTCTATATAATGATTATAATTGAAACCAAATTCTAAATATATTAGTGAATCTGGTAAATCACATACTGGTGTATTGTAATTAAACCCGAATATAAGATATTTTAGTGTTTTAGGTAAATTATAAATAGTTTGATTGTAATCCCAACCAAATTTCAAATAAACTAATTTATTGGGATAATTAGTTATTATTTGATTGAATTTCCAATTAAATGTTAAATAAGTTAATTTATGTGGTAATTCTAATATAGGATAATTATAATTATCGTTAAGAGTTAGTCTTTTTATATTTGAATTAGACATTTCTATTGTTTCATCGAAATATCGACCGAAACATACTTCTTCTATTTCATTTGGAATTTTATAGGTGGAAATTACATGACTTATTTTTTTTATTTTATATTTATTTTTTAGAGAATTATAAAGATATAATGGCACATATGTACTTATTTCGTATTTTAATTCATTCAAATATTTACAAGTACATTTTAAGGACTCTATTTCTCTATAATCCAAATATTTGAATATATATTCTATCATTTCCAAAGGGAGTGTCAACAGCATTATATTTTTGGTTAAGATAAATGTATAAGTATTTTTTTGTTTTATACTATCGAGGATGTGAATATTTTTTTTTATTTTTTTATATTTTCCATTTATATAATGTCTCGCAATTCAAACATAGATATTTTAAATCTCCTAAAATATTTGGATTTACTTGTAGATTCAACAATACTTTACAATGGTAGAAAAACATTAGACACCAATGGTCCTTTTTATTTCGACTATAAGGGTGAAGTGAATATAGACAAAATGGGTCGGGAAGGAATCAATTCAGTTGGACTATTAAATGTCATATCTAATAAATTTTGTTTAGCAATACCAGACAATGGAAGAACCTGGAACGAATATTTAACAAATAAAAAAACAATTAACGAAAATCAAGAATATGAAAAAGGCACTTTATTATTAGATAATGACGACAATATAGCTATTGTTTATTCTAGTAATGGGTCTCTTAAAAATAGTAAGATAGTTTATGTTAACAAAGAATCCAGTATTATGATTGGGGATTATATTTCAAATAAATATGAATTCGCATTATTACCAAGAAATTGGTTTTTTTGAATACCTTATAAAAAATATGATTTTTTGAATACCCTAAAAAAATATGATTTTTTGAATACCCTAAAAAAAATATGATATGATTCATAGTGAATTAAATTATAAAAAATTGATTTTACAATTACACTGGATAATAATTTAAAAATAATATACAAACTATCATTATGACGGAACAAAGTGAAATCAAAAATGTTGAAGGAATTGCTTATCTAGAAACATTAACCAATGCCTCAATAAATCTGGTATTAACTGATCCACCATATATTACTTCAAGAAAAACTGGTATGGACGAACAAGCTAAAATAGTAAAACAATATAGCGAGTCAAAAAAAAATATTAAAACTGAAGAAGATTGGAATAAATTAAAAACAAAGGAAGAATGGGAACAATGGATGACTACAAATAACATTACCGAAGAAAAAAAGAAAAAGGAATTAGAAAAATTAAAAAATAATTATTTGAAATATGGTTCTATTTATGGAAAAAAATATGCTGTGGTAACAGATTATGGAGATTGGGATAATAATTTTACGATGGAACTATTAGAAAAGTTCGTAACTCATTATTTTAGAGTTTTGAAAAATGGAGGCACACTTATAATATTCTTTGATATTTGGAAAATAACACCACTAAAAAAAATTATGGAAAAGGCGGGATTTAAGCAAATCAGATTTATTGAGTGGATTAAAACAAATCCACAACCTCTTAATAGCTCTACTAATTATTTAACAAATTGTAGAGAGATAGCATTATTGGGTATAAAAAAATCCAAACCTACATTTAATAGCAAATACGATAATGCTATTTATCAATACCCTCTACAAGGAGGTAAAAATCGGTTTCACCCTACACAAAAAAGTCTCCTTCTTTTTGAAGAATTAATAAAAAAACATTCTAATGAAAATGATATAGTATTAGATACATTCTTAGGTTCTGGAACTACAGCAATAGCTTCAAAAAAAAATAATAGAATTTATAAAGGTTGTGAAATTTCGAAAGAATATTATGATAAAATAGTTAAACTTTTAGAATAGATTTTTGTAAAAGTTTAACTACATATGTTCAATGGAACTGTTACATATTTATAGTAATAATGGTATATATCTAGAGGTTCTTTCATAATTTTTTTTATTTTAACGCAAATTAAATTATAAAATTGATTCTAAAATTGATTTTAAAATATATTCATAATTCATAAATATAAAATGTCTGAAAATAGCACTCAAGTTCAAACTAAACCTAAGAAAGTTAGGATTAAAATTAAGAAAAATGTAAAAACTATTAAAGAGAAAAAGCATGAAAAAGGACAATACTTCACAACTAATACTTTTCTTAAAGAAAATGTATATAAATTAATTGAAAATAACCCAAGTATTATATTGGAGCCTTCTATAGGACAAGGTGATTTAATTGATTATATAAAAAAAAAAAAAATCAGAAATTACATTTCATTCGTATGAAATAGATAGAACAATCCAGCTATTATCGTCTATTAAAAATGAAAATATTATATATGGTGATTTTTTAGAACAAGTTATAAATTTAAAATATGATACTATTATTGGAAATCCTCCATACGTAAAAACAAAAACAGGCAATTTATATTTAAATTTTATTGATAAATGTTTTGAATTACTAAATGTCAATGGTGAATTGATATTTATTGTCCCGAGTGACTTTATAAAATTAACAAGTGCATCCAATATAATAAATAAAATGTTAAATAATGGCACCTTTACACATATTATTCATCCAAATAATGAAAATTTATTTGAAAATGCTAGTATTGATATTATTATATTTAGATATTGTAAAAATAAAAAATTACCTAATAATATTTTATATAATGATATAAATAAATTTTTAATAAATACTAATGGTATTATAACATTATCAGATAAACAAGACGTAAATATGAAACAATTATCGGATTATTTTAATATATTTGTTGGGATGGTAACAGGTAAAGAAAGTGTTTTAAAAAATGAAGAATATGGAAATATTAATATATTAACTAATACAAATACTACTAATAAATATATATTGATTAACAAATTTCCAACTGAAAATGATAGCTTAAATGAATATTTGTTATCTAATAAAACAAATTTAATATCAAGAAAAATAAGAAAATTTACTGAAAAAAATTGGTATGAGTGGGGAGCACTAAGAAATTATAAAACAGTAACACAACATTTAGGTAAGGATTGTATTTATGTAAATAATATGTCACGCTCTAAAGAAATATGTTTTAAAGATACGGTTAAATATTTTAGTGGTAATCTTATTATTATGATACCTAAACAAACAATTAATTTAGATAACGTCGTAGCATTTATTAATTCAGACCAATTTAAACAAAATTATATGTATTCTGGAAGATTTAAAATAGGGCATAAACAGTTATGTAGTGGTTTATTTGACATACCAACCGATTAATCCATTTTGGTTAATTCTAAAATAATCAGCATAAATTTCCAATTTATTTAAATCGCTAATATCTTTAATTATTTTAATATTATTGCCATTTCCTAAAATAATTAATTCATCAAAATTATCTTTTTTATATTTTATAAACCAATCTTCTAGTAAAATACGTTGATATTTTTCTTGATCAAACCCAGTTTCTACAATTAATTCTGATAAATATAAAACATTCCCATCAATATTTAATTGTGTTAAAAGATTACTAAATAGTTCTAATCTTTTATCAATCGGAAGCTTCATAAATTCGGTTTCATATTTTTCTTTGTATTGAATTTTTTCTATTTCAAAACAAACTGTATCTTTTAGTCCTCCTTTTTTGGGAGTATTACCTTCAATAGTTCCTTTAAATATCTTATCTATTATGTTCTTATATTGTTTTCCTGTAATATTATTTGATGAGATCCTAATTTCTTCTCCTTTTAATTCCTTTTTAATTGAATTATCAACTATATCGCCTCTTGAAGGCTGACTACTTTTTGGTCTTAACAAACGATAAAATAATTCACCTTTTCCACACATAGCATTTGGTGATGTTGATAAACCACAAGGTGTTAAACCAAATATAGTTCTAAAAAAATTGACATATTTATCATTTTTAAAGTAGTCCGTAAGATTTTCCCAAATATTACCTTCATTTAATTCAAATTCTGTATTATCTATATGCGTAATAATTGATTCAATATCAGATAATTTTATTTTATTTTCATGAACTGCTCTGTAAATACTCCAAGAAATATCATTTTTTTTTTCATTTGTTGTGCCTATATTATTTTTTACTAACCATTCTTCTATTTTTTCAAGGTATTTATCTGTGCAGTTCATTATTTTGTATTTTTTATGTGCTGTTTCCAACATAGTGAAATCTCGGTGAAGTTGTTATACTCTTTAACTCATTTCAACAATTCAATTTTATTTTATTTATCAGCATTTAAAAAAGTATCTTATAGAGGATAGTCCTTTCTACTTTATCACCTATTTTAATTCGGTGTTCTTTTGTAGTAATATTATATTTTAGTTTAGTAATTTGTTTAATAATAGACAACCATGTACGCTCAATTCTATGTGGTTCTCCAACAGCCTTAATACTATTAAAACTAAAATATTTACGAATATCTGGTATTAATTCTATTATTTTTTCTTGCTTTTCTTTATCATTATCTAATTCGTATAAAGTAATAGTATTAGTTTCTGATAAATATAATATTTCTATAATTTTATCACAAATTTCTTCTTGTTCTTTTTTGTATAGTTCGCTTTTTAGACGCATAATTCTATTAGATATTCTAGTTAAATTTTTAACTTATATTTTGTTAAAACTTTTTTAAAGTTTAATTAAAGATAATTTAACTTATATAATAATGAGTTCGTATATAGAAGGCACTATCCCATTGTATATATCACAAGACCAATATAATAATTTTATTACAAAAATTAATAATAATAAAACTAATACTAGTTGGATTTATATCAATCAATTATCAAACGATATTACACGAGATTATGATTTCACTAAATATAGATTATATAAAACTTTAGACGATACTCCAAAACTTTATGTATTAATGAATTGGACGCCTTTCAATCAAATTCCAGGTGGGGGGGGGAATCATCCCAATTATGTAGATGCATAGGAGGTGCAGGTAGTTCATATTTTCCTTTGGACGAAGGTGAGTGTTCTTTAGAAGATATCAGTTTTTTAAATATAGGAGAACCTGATGAAAATACTATAAATATAGTCCCAGATAATTCATTGGAAAATATTTCTTTTACACATTAAATAATTAGTTATTTATCAAGTTTATAATTTTTAGGTTTCTTTCTTAATGTAGATTTACTTCTATCATATTTTGGATAAGTTTCCTTTTGATAAGCATATTGAAAATAAATTTTATAATTTATTGTTTTTATTTTACTTATTGCTTTTCCTACTTCTCTTTTTAATTCTGGATATTTCAATACTTTTTTATTTAATTTTAAATAGTGTTTAATTTGATTAAATACCATCTCGATTACATTTGTTTTTGGTGTATATGGTACGCTAAATAAATATTTATTACCACTTTCTATTATTGCTTGTTTTACATATTCGTTTCTATGTGATCCAGCATTATCTAATACTATTAAATTATCTTTGTATTTACCAAATACATTTTCTTTAAGAAATTCAACTAATCTTTCTTTAGTCATTCCTCCTTTTTCATATAATTTCCAACCTACACATTTTGAATTATTAACTGCACATAATAGAGTAAATTTTCTATAAAAATAACTATCATCTGTTTTTACTATACATCTTCTTCCAAGAGGACACCTTGAATATTCTGGTATAATAGCTGGTTGTATAGAACTTTCATCCAAACTAATTATTTTATTAATAGGATATTTTTTAATTTCTTTATAGAATTTACTTAATTCATTCTTTTTATTTATTGATTTACGATATCTTGTTTGAGGAAAATGTTCATGTCGTGTTCGTTTCCGTGTTCTATTTTTATCTCTTATAACTTGACCTAAATGTTGAGGTGTTATATCAAAATTTTTATATTTTTTTTTACTAACTTTACTAATTCAAACATAGTAATTTGTTCATTTTGTTTCAATAGAGTTAATGCGTATTTAACTTGTTCATTAGTAATTTTATAGGATACTGGCTTTCTGCTATATCTTTTTATTGATTTATCCTTTTTATATCTATTAACCCACCTTTTCAAACTAATTCTAGAGCATTCAAATATTTTACAAGTTTTTGATAAATTTTTAGATTTATTAACATAATGTTTTACAGCAGTAATTTTATAATCTTCACTATGATGTTTAGGCATATTATATAATTAGATTAAATAATATGTTCATTTTAAATCTTCAAGGGTGTAAAACAATAAATTCACGGTCATTTTTTATTACTAGTATTTGTACTTTTCTATTTCTATCGGTCTCATCGCATTCTCCAAATGCCTTAGACATTCCTACGTCAACGCGCCATAGACAATTGTCGCAAGAACTATTAAGGGGTTTATCGTACATAAATTGTGGCGAATGACCCACAACCATACCTTTGACCTTTATATTATTATTTTTATTAATAATATTAATTGTTTCGCGGAAATCTTTAATATGACATTTATCATCCCACGTTTCAAGATCACTAAAAACACGTGACCAAAATGGCGACTCATCTTCATCATCATTATGGTATATAGCATTAACGTATTTCATATTATTTTTTTCCTTGGATCCCATAAGCCATTTACAAATAGATTTATTTATATCTTTTAATAGATATTTCTTTGCACAAGATTTAGAAATACCGCCGTGGACAAAAAGCCAACTACCAATAACAACCACCGAATATCTATTTGCTGCTAAATGTTTCGCTATTTTCCCACCCGGACTAAATGACAATCGCCTACTATAATAACCATACGGTAAGCTATTATCGTCATTGCGTTTTTCTTTGAAATAATTGCCGAATTCGCGAAATTCCTTTGGAGAAACATACCGGAAATCGCCATCCACATTCATTAGTTCGTGATTTCCAAGAATACTAATAACATTACCACCTACTTTTTGGGCTTGTGAAGCCAATTTAGAAAATAACAGCATAATTTTCAGGTCTGACCCTTCGTCGTCAACAAGGTCACTATCATTTTCCGGGCATAGGTCATTAACTAATTCATTTGGTCTTACACGGTCTATTTGGTCGCCTAATTGAACAATTACTTTATTTCCACCTACCCAATTAATTTTATTTATATCTTTCGTATTATTGGGTATATTTCTATCAATAACACTTGCCAATTTTAGTGCTTTCAATGTTGCTTCCATATCACCGTGAAGATCTCCAATTGCGACAATAATAGGGGCCTTTGGAAAAATATAGTTAGTTTGGTATTGTTCTTTAGAGTTGAGTGTATTAAGAATATGATTTTTAAGGTCATCTTTTCGCATTGTTTTTGGAATTAATAAATTGAGTTTTTTTGCGACTTGTTGTAGTTCTTCTTTTTTTAATGTATCAATTACTCTTTTTGATGTATTCATCGTATATTATAGTGTTTTACATTTTTTCAACGGAAAAAATCGTGCTCAAGCATACGTTTATTCATTTTATCGTAAATATCAAATTCGCGATTATCAATAGTGGATATGTTTTCTTGTCGTTTTAATTCATTTTGGTCTTCCTTTTGTTTGTCAGTTTCCAACGCCCTGATTTCTTCTAATGTTAAAGGTACCATATTTTTTCTATGTTTCTGTAATTCTTCCAATGTTTTATATTCTTTACGGTCTTTTATTTCACTTTCATCAACAAGACGTTGTTGGCTATGTGCTTCCCTATAATCACTAAATCCATCACCACCATAATTATCTATTTTATCTATTCCTAATTCAGCACTAGGAGCAATCGAAGCATTTATAGCTTGTGGTTGCACGTATTTAACTATTTGGTCTTGAGGTTTTTTGATAGAACTATTAAATGTAGAATTAAATACATTAACATTGAATTTATTTCCAAATACTTCGTTTTTTTCAATATCCTTTTCCTCTAACTCATTATCTTTCATCCAGTTACCATAACCATCATCTTCGGCTTTATGAAGGCGATTTTCTTGATAAATTTTATTGAATAACATAGGGTCGAATTTTTTCTGTGAAGGTTTCATTGAAACACTCACAGCACTTGGTCTCTGATTTTCGGTGAAACTTCGCGATTCTTCTTTCATTTGTACGAAATTCCCTTGAGGAGCACGCATTTTTAGGTCTTCTAATAAAGCCATATACGCCTTTGTTACTACTTGGAATTTTTGTTCATTACCTGTAGGTCTATCTGGATGAAATCTCAATGCTAATTTTTTATAACTATGTTTTAATTGGTCTATGGTGAAATCTTCATTTAATTGAAACATCTTTAAAGCATTATTGGAAGACTTATTAAATTTAGTAAGTTCCGTTTCATAGTTGCTACGTCGGGCTTTTTGTTGTTCATAAAACTTCCGTTCTCTTTCCTTTTGTTCTTTTGCGAATTCAGCTTGGAATTTTTCTTGTTGAATGCGGAAACTATCTTCTAAAGTCATAACTGAATTGCTATTGCTAGGCGGTGGCGCATTATATACATTATTAAGGAAATTCGAAACATTTTTATAATTTTCAAGTGGGACTTTATTTTTCAATGTTTGTTGTTTGATTTGTAATGCTTTAACAAGTCTATTATCTTTTACGTTTTCACGTTTTATTTGTCTCTGGATTTTATCCAACTGCTGTTTGTTTAGACTATATAATTTTTTTAAATTTTCAACGTCCGTATTTGATTGAAAATTTCCCATATAAATAAGAAAATAAAAATAGAAAAAATTTATAACGCCATTCCCAACACAATATAGGCACCTAATCCAAGTATCATTCCAAATAAGTGTCTGTATTTCATTTCTTTATAGATTGCTAACCAAGCTTCTTTTTGTTCAGGTGTATTAAGATGTTTTACCATATAGTTAGATTTGGGATACATTCTATAGTATACCATATTAATCAATAGACATACGATAACAAATAAACATACTTTTGAAGCATTATCTACCTTTTTAGGTAATAGTGACAATCCAAATAATCCAGTAATTAAACCAAGAATCATACCTTCAATATAAATACGAAGTCTTTCCATAGTAATATTTTTGTAAAGTTTCTGCTGTTCTAATGTTAAAGTTTCATTGAATTTACGGAAATTAGGTGATGTTTTGGATGTAATCATAGTAGCAATAGTTCCAGATAGTAAAACAACCGCAATTAAACACGAGTTAATACAAACCATATAGAATAATTTTAGAAAAAAAATATACTCTTAATGTATAAAAAATGTTAGATGGTCATAGTTTAGTATATTTATTTCACATCCTAGTAGTTGCTCCATTACTCTTTTATATTGGATATATGAAAGAAAAAGTTCCAAGCCAATTATATGTAATTCTGATGGCAATGGCAGTAGTTATTGCTTTATATCATAGTTTTAAATTAGTAAATATTGTAATGAAACAACAACCCATAATAAAAGTTATATAAACAAAGAAAAATAGTATTAAAATTATGATAAGAATAACTCCTATTTTAAATTTCAGACATAGATATTTGAATACCAACAATAATCCCAATAATAATAATGAAAAAAAAACTACAATAGTTTTAGGATTATTGTTAGCAACAATGTTTTCATCATCATTTATAAAGAAACATATCGATAAGAATATCAATTAATTTCTCTATTTTTAATAATTAGCGATGACTGATCTCTTTTAGAATATTTTTTATATTCACTAGCCAGAATATTTTTTACTTTTTGTATATTGAAACTTGGTAATACTGGCTCACATTCCCAATAATATCTTTTGAATAGTGTATTTAATTTATAGTCGCCCGGATACATATATGCTAATGAACTATCCGTAAATATTTTATGGAGTTGTTTCGGTAATATATCTTTACTTTCAATGGGTAATATACACAGCAATTGAACGTAATGACTACACGGTTTATTTTTTTTTAGAATTATTTCTTTATTAATATCAAAAATATTATTATTGAAATAATGAAACAAATCGCTTAAAAGCGGTCCGTTGTGAAATTCATATTTCCATTCCCAATCACTACAGCCTTCGAAATAATATTTAAATACCCATACTAAACCCTCAATGTAATTCTCACACATAGCATTTATTGTATCTTTGTCTATTTCTCCAGTTGCTTTTTTATAATAGCGATTTTTCCATTTTTTGATATGTAGATTATCATAAATAATGTAGTCCTCGTCTGGATTAATCATAGTTGGTCGATTGTTGAGCAAATTATTATATCTTTCAAAATCATCATCAGCCCGTATTTTAAAGTGTTTCCGTAATTTCTTTCTTTTATTGAATACATTAATTACCATTTTTTCATAACTATTATTAAGTTTGCTAAGAAATGTTTTGATGAATTTCGTATTTAATTTAGTTCCATTTTTCTCAAAAACAGACAATGATGTTCCCATCAAATGATACGTTTGAACGTAATGATCCAATATAATATCAAGTCCATTATAACGTAAATCAATACCTAATATATGTGGTAAGAAATCGTTTCCTAAAAAGAAACATACAAATATGTAATCATTAATAATACTTATAAATTTCTCTGGTTCTAAGAAAGAATTGGTGCTTCCTATAAAATAACGTTCTTTGAAATCTTGAATAATATTTGTTTTCATTGTATCAATATCAAAATAAATGACTTCATCATATTGATCTCTAAGAAGATAAATATTGTTTTGGTGTGAAGCCATTGAAAGCATGATTAGGTCAGCATCTAATCCGTGAATAACAATGTTTTTATCTTCATTAAATGAATGTGTTCGAATGAATTCAAGTAGTTTATGTTCGCCTTCGCCCGGTGTTAGTGAATCATCCAAATAAATAGTTACATCTTTATAGATGGGGTCATTAAATATGATTTGTTTAAGATGTTTTGAAACTTTTTCCATAAATTCGGTTCCAGGTGAAATACAGTTTTTATCCCATATATCACTTGGCATAGGCATATTACAAGAATTATAAATATCTTCCATTTCTTTGTTATGAAGGACTGTTTTGAAGCGCCGAAGCCGTTGTTGTTTCATTTTGGATGCTGGCGCAACACCATCAATTGCCATATAGATGAATTTCGGCTTATTCATCATATATAGGCGTTTAATTTCATTTTCTATTTCAAACAACATTTTCTGTTCATATTTATCTTTATATTTATGTGAATAATTTTCATCTAGTGCTCTTGATGTACAAGGATGAATAAGACCATTCATATCAAGAAATAGTGCTTCCACATTTTCGAGATTATCTGAAACACAGTTGTCATACTTTTCTGACAAAATTTTAAAAAATAGTGGAATACCCATGTTGGGAATGTTATATTTATAATACTTTTTAGTTTAAATGTTTTTTATTATAATAATATGGAAAGAAAGACATTATTCCTTATAGGTTGTATGCCAGTGCGGTTGTCATTTGTAGCAATAGCGTATTATTTTTTTAAAAATAAATACACTTATATACAGTATTTTCTAGGATTAATAGGAATAATTATTGGAATCGGCTTCATATTATCTTTTATTATACCTTCGAACATTTAAAACGCCGACTTTCTAATATTTATAAATTAAATAAAAATTGATTCAAATATTTTTTTTACGTTATAAACAATATATAATATAACTATGAAAACTTGTATTTATCTTACATCAAAAAATATCATAAAAGAACAAGTTGTTCGGGAATTTCTAAATAATAATTACCAGTTAATTTGTGTAGAAAGTAACTCTGAAATAAGTGGTGGTCAACCCTATGGGTATGATGAAACATTACTAGGTTGTAAAAATCGCACCAAACAATTTAAAAAGAATGAAAATTATATATCTATTGAGAATGGATTTGTAAAATTAGATAAAAATACAATATATGATATTGCTGTAATTATTATTAATATTAATGGAAAAAATATTACAGAATGGTCAAACAAAAGATATTTCCCAATTGAAATTTTAAAATTTCCAGATATTAATACACGCACAAGGGCTCTCGTATCATATTTTGAAAAAAATAATGAAACACGATATATACAACTCAAAGAAACTATAAATAAATTTAAAATATATCTGGAATAGGTTAGCGTTTTAAATGTTCAAAGGTGTAAAAAAAAAAGGTCGGGTTTTTCGGTGGGAAAGTTTGGTGGCATAATTTACGTCTAGTTCATGCGTTGAATTATATAGGATTTGGAACAACAACACTATTATTAAATGAACAACCAGCATATATGTTTTTACTATTCGATGCTATACTGGGGCTAGTTAGTTTTATAATGAATTATTATCTTAAAAAATAGAACGACATTTCTTGGTGGGAAATCAAAAACCAAAAAGAAAAAGAGGAATTCTTCAAATAAGAAAAAATCCGTTAAAAAACAGAAGAAA
>ERZ651776.2104-NODE-2104-length-22302-cov-4.355906_pt1 | contig 22302 bp, 13 predicted proteins | sample MGYA00514761_ERZ651776 | MGnify/ENA metagenome assembly ERZ651776 | reverse complement strand
CTTGAATCGTACTCTCTCATGTGCAAGATTCATATCCCCAATGGTGGTGATGTCCGGGTCCCTGATGGAGAGGATGACGGTTCCTTCACTGAGCGTCAATAATCGTCTTTTGATGGCACCAGACCGGAGCCGATTTTTTACGTCTGTGTCAACGACAACCTCAGTCAACCTCTTGCATTTCACCTTATGAAGTTTCCAATCACCCCTCTGACACTCCCGATTACAATACACTGCCAGTCCACAACGCCCGCATTTCTGCAGCTTGGTGGGCAGGGTCTCCTCTCCGCGATCGCAGTACCAACAGCAGCGGGACTGGGTTGCAGATGTGAGAGAAAGATTGGAGATGTTTGGGGTGGTATTGGTGCTCATTGTAGGGGAGGACAGGGACAGGGACAGAAAAGATGAAAAGATCAGATGGCGGCACAATTATTTCTCTGTTGTGATGATATATTGAGGATTAAATTGCGTAATTGCGAGTGTTCAGAAAGGATAGGAACACAGAAATGCGGTTTTAAAGGCTGTGTTGGGAGAGATTAATGCAACCCTTTCTTTCATTCTTTTTCTTTCAATCGCCCCACTGCTTTTGATTTACTGGAGGGTACCCCATTACCGGGGCCCTGCCCCTTCTCATCCTTAACCGTAGCACATCAGCTCATTTTCTGATGAACTTACCCCTCTGCCTCCCTCTGAACACCGACCCAGGTCTTTACGTCCCCCCCCCGGCTTGTGTGGCTTGTCAGCGGTGCAGGGAAGTCCAACAGGGCATCGGCATCGGCAGGTACCAGCCGGGCGCTGGGCAGATCCGCCACAGCGACGCTTGCGAGGTCGTCCGGACGTCCTGCGCGGAGCTCACGGGGAAGGGGACCGTGTGTGGGAGGAAGTGGGTGAGCGGGTGTGTCGTGGGATCCTGCGGCCGGCACCCGTCGGAGTCATTCAAGATTCTGAAGGCAGCCGCCAAGCCGCGCCCGCCGAGACCCTCGGCAGCGCCCATTGTGAACCGGGGCCCCTCCCTCCCCTCCACGCTCAAGCCCTCTCTGTACCTGCCCCCATCTGCTTGCCAGCAGTGCCCTCGCTGTTTGGAGGTGTTGAGGGGGGAGGTCTACAAGGGAATCAACCACACGCCCGACTGCAAGGCGGTTAGGCCCAAGTGTGCGGACGTGTCGGCCAAGACGGGCGCTGTGTGCGGCGAGATTTGGGCCAGTGGCCTGGTGGTGGGCTCCTGCAAGAACCACCCCAGCCCCAGTTTCCTTGGAGCGTTGGAGGCTACGAAAATCTCCCGCCAGAATTCCAAGAAACGGAAATCTGGCGAACAATCTGGCGAGTTTCAGGTAAGCGAGCTTCAGGCAAGCGAGCTTCAGGCAAGTGAGCTTCAGGCAAGTGAGCTTCAGGCAAGCGAGCTTCAGGCGGCTCTCCTCAAGGGAGAACCGTCCAGAGTACAGGCTGCTCTCTTGATTGGTGAACAGGAAAGGGACGAAAGAGAAAGAGAAAGACATATGATTGATGAGAGGGAAAGGGCGTTGATCAACACTCTTCTGAGCATGAACGGCAACTTTATTGGAAGTCATCGAACGACAAGAGATAATGAAGGTAGTCTTCCCATAAAGTAATATAATATATCGTAGGCTGTTGAGCGCTCGGACCCTGCCAACTGTTGTCATATTATTCATTTGGCATTTAATTCGTTTTTGGCAGTCTTCCACAACTTTTGACTCGTGTGTGTAGTTTAAAATTTTCTTCTTCAAAACAATCTGTTAAACCTCTCAAGAGTAAACCTGGAATGCTTTGGGGCAACGACGTTGCCACCTTCCCCTTCTTATCGGCGTCATCCACCTTAAACCTCGACATCATCGGTATCATCGGTATCATCGGCATCATCAGCATCATCTTGCTAAAGTTATTTCAGTCACTCTTCGATAAAACAACGACAAAATAGAAGTTGTTTGTTCTCCAAAGAACGAGACGATCCACCCCCCCCATACCCCATAGAAAAACCCGTCGACACAGTAGCAAAAGGGCAAAGACCGACTAACCCTAAAAACATGGCATCCCACTTTCCAATTTAATTTGTGATTCCCCTTGTCCGTTGTTGTTGTTTGTTGTTCAGTTCTGCACAAAACTAATTCTCATCTTTCGAGGATTTCCCTCGTTAAGCGAGCACGAACATGATTCAGGAAAGAAGATGCAGTATCAGTGCGTGAATTTAATTCCAGACAACAAAATTGCTCTCATTATTCTCATTCTCTCTCTCAATCTCAATCCATTTTCCAGTTTTTGTTTTTGTTGTTGCCGTTGTTTCAGTAAATTAGCCTCACAAGCACAATATTTAAACGATAAAGGTTCAATAATAATCTTCCAATGGACTACAACGTGTAACCCTCCCCTCCACAAATACACAATTACTCCCCACCCTCCTCAATTCACTCTAATATACCCGACAACCTTCTCCCAACTCTTTCTCTTCCCAAGCTCCCATTCTCCCAAATGCTTGTTACCAACACCGTCACCGTCGCCCTATCCCTCTTCCTTCTCATTTTAACCACCCCCCTGACTACTGCCGATGACGCACCCGCAATACTCTATGACGACGAGTATGTCACAGCTGAAGAACTGGAACAACAGCTGTCAAACCCTGTGCTTTTCACCTGTAACCGGTTTAACGACCCCGAAAAAGATCTTGGATATTGCTGTGCCGGCTTGAACGAAGACGGTCCTCTTACTTGCATCGATAGCGGATTTGGCAGGCGGAGCAATGGCGGCAATTTAACTCTCCGTCTGAAGCACATCACCACAATCGAGAACAAGGACTCTTTTGGTGCTGCTGCTCACCTTTCTGACCCTTATGTCACTGCGTCTATCAGCAAGCCATCTTTGAAAGCCATCACTGCGTCTTCAACGATCCGCAACTCTCTCAACCCGGATTGGAAGGGCGAAGAAATCAATTTGGGCTTCCAATTTAGCGGGACCGATGCCCACTTGACTGTGCACGATGAAGACTCGGGACTGGAAATGGCCGACGATCTTCTTGCCGCAGTGAACTTTCGCGTCCCCTACTGCAATTTTCTCAATACTCCATTCACATCAGACGACATTCAACTCTGCACACCTCCTCCTCGGCAACCAAAACTAAATGACGTCTGCTCTTCCACAAAATCTTCCTGGGCAATGCCCACTGGCACGACATGTAACGAAACCGGGTGGATCGCCCTGGACGGATTAGACATTCAGAACGACGCCTGCCAACTTCCAGGGCGTAGCTGTCTTCGAGTCGAGTTCGAGCTGGTCCCATTCGAAGTAAACCTAGAACCAAATAGCGATGCTTATGACTACGCCTGGCTGACCTTCTCCATGGCCGTTGACACCCACCAGAACCCTCTGTGGGACGCCTACAAACCTATGTTCGCCTACGTCCAAAAATTTGGCCGAATTCACAGTGACGACTCGAACGCTTTCTTCTACTATGACTACCAAAACACCAAGAGCGGGGAGGATCTTCTCGGTGCAATCATTCTCCAAACGCCCAAGTCAGCAAAAGAATGGCCCGAAGACCGAGTTCTGGCAGACATTTCGATCAATTTTAACGCCGTCTTTTACGTTTGTCGCGACCGGCGTGACATCGACGGTGTAGGGGATTTGAGCTGGCTCACTTCAGACTATGGTTGGGAGACCCCAAGTGATTTCACCACAATAAAAGAGGAGCTAGGGTTATATGTCAGCGATGTCAAGTGCAAGGAGAAGATATTCCCCGCAACAGTCAAGAACAAGTGGGGGGGCGTGACCGAGAACCTCATTTCATTGATGGGAAATAAGCCGTCCCACGCAGCCGACGACGTTTTCATCAATAGGATGTACACGGTCTATATCCTTCCTTACGATGGCATCTGGCCTCCACCTGAGCCCGAAGTGGATTTAGCCTCCTTTTACACGTTCACCCAGGGTGAATTCGTCACGACCCTTCTGACCTTTGGGGTATTCTTTGTCTACTTCTACTATGTTACCTCGAACCACCTCACCAAGAACCTCAACAACCGCCTCGACCGCATTGAGACTTTCCTCGCAACGCGTGTCATGTCAGGAAACGGCAAAAATATTCTCGCGACACTGTTTCAGTCGTACATGCTCACGGAAAACAACGTGGAATTCCGGCGAAACCTCTTCTACGCCGCCTTGTGCGTGAAAGTATCTATGACGACGCCGCTCGTGATTCTATGGGCTTGGGGGCTATCCACTGCGGGATCCTGTAACCCACCTGCCGTTGGCTTTGCAATCCTTTTCATTGGTACTTCGGTCATCGCAAGTAACTACGGATTGAAGCTCTGGAGACAAAACTCATGGAGAATGTCCGCAACAACGATGACCGTTCTTGCTGTTTCCTTCCTTTGTGTGATTACCTACGCGATATCGGTGGCCTTCATCGACCCAGCAGTCTACGAGGGTGGTCAAGACATCAACTTTGCCGCCGTTTCAATAGTCTTTGCGACGCTCAATGTTCTTCCCCTCGTCGCGATGTCGTTTCTAAACGATGCCAAGCTCAGGGTCTCGTCTAAGCAGCTCGAACAACTTTTGCAGGCGGCAGGAAAAGGAATTGGTAGGACGAACAATTGGCACGGATACGGGAGCGCATTCAACGTTCTCCTTGGCGACGCCTACAGCGTCGTCGGCACCCCTCCCGCGATAGAGTCAAAGGGCAAGTCTAAGGTTGCCCCCCTTGCGCCGAGCATCGCCGCAAACCCTGCTGCTAACGCGGCTGCCAACGCTGACAAAACTCCCAAGATGTTCTCCTTCGGGGCTGACGCAACAGCATCGAAATTCCTCGTATCGCCTTCCCAAAGGAAGAAACTCAACAAAACCCTCTACATTTCTTCCATCTCCGTGTTGGTGATTTACTCGGTAGTGTGCGTGTTCTTCACGAACTCTGGCCCGCTCGCCCTACTCAACTCTCTTTCCTTGATTCTCGTAGACGGAATTCATATTTCTCTGTCTTCGGGCACGACCGATTGGACGCCGGGGTTTCAGGCGCTCTTAATGTCTTCTGCTAGGATATTCATCATGACTGCAGGAGAGGATTACTGGCTCGCAGGTTACAGTCTGACCTTCTTCATTTACGGCACAGCCCTCAGCAGGGAGATTGTCAAGAAGCACCTACCCACTCTTTCGGAACGGCTAGCGTCTGGTGTCGTCTACTATGGCTACAGTGCCGTCGAAGCGGCTAGCGGCGACATTGGGGGATCTCCCGACTTCTGTTTGATGGTGATGAGCTTCTTCTTTGTGTTGCTGATGTCAGTTTGCGCTTTTGTACAACCGGCTTCTTTGCCGATGCCCCTCGTCGACGTCGGGGGTATCTGCCATCAGCAACCCTGGCCTTCCTACGTCTTCGCCGCCCTGTCTTTTCTCTTGGTCTTGACAACTTGCCTTGCTTTCGCCACAGTAGACGCTACCTACCTCGCCTCTCGCGGCCTCCTCACTACGAACTCCCACCTCTTTACCAAAAGTTTCAAGCTTCCCGCCATCTTTGCAGCCCTCACAGAGCTGCTCGTCGTTGTTACGGGGCTGTTCGTGTACGCAAGCACAAAATGCGGCTCCGTATTTGTCCTCTCTGTATTCCTACCCGTGATCGCTGCCCTCGGTGGTTTTGTGAAGAAGAAATGGAAAGAGAACGACTACGCCGTGGTCAATTGGCCCCCCCTTCCGGTAGACTTTGACGTAAGCACGGATGTCGACGAGGATCAGCTCGTCGCGCAGCAGTTGGGGGACCTATTTGGGGGCGGCGGGGATGACGAGGACAACGAGGGGGATCACTTCAAGCTCCCACCTTTGCTCAAGACTGGGAACGAGATTCGAGGGGAAATCAAGATGCCCCCCCTTCCCCTTAAGAGTGCCCTGAAGCATAAGCAGCAGCAAGAGCTCCATGCCCGCAAGGCAGATATGAAAGCCAATCCTCAGGCGCAGGAAGATACGTCGGCCAAAAAACTAGACGACAACAGCCTGATGAGTTTTGGCGATGACCAAGACGACGAGGACGATACTGTATTGACGGAAGTAAACAGAGACGAGGGCGACGACGACGTGAAGCTGCTACCGATCAGGGCCAAGTTTAAACACCAGCGACTGCAGGTTACACACGTGCTATACGAAATGGCCATGCGACACACTGTGCTGAAGCCATTTGCGAAGCTTGGAGCGCTGCTCATGAGGTTCCTTCGCTGTCTTCTGCCATGCCTCCGGCCGAAGAAAAAGCAAACCCAGATAAAAAAGCAGGACTCCGAAGGCGTTACGATCAACGAAGGTGGCGATCTGAACAAACTTCTGGAAAGTGGGGGCACGAAAGATGACGACGAAGGCGCCGAGCGCTTTGAGGAGGTCGTGTACAGCTCTATGACGCTGTATCAGGCTGCTCGACAAGGGTACTTGATCTGGGATGAGTACGTGATGTTATTCTCAACTGGAGGTTTGTTTGGGATGATTCTGTTGATGGGGTGCATCATCAGTCAGCAAGAGGGGCTTGTGTGGACAGGTCAATTCATTTGGGTAACAATGTATGTGCTCATCTTCACGTATACTTACTTCCAGAGACTTTTTTACAGCGGCTTTGTCGACGAGGCAGGCGATGCAAATGACGGTGACAAAGAGGAGGATGCTTTGCTGAGCAGTAGCAGCGGCAAATCCCGAGGGAAATCAGTTGATATGAGCGTCCTTGCCGCAGCAATCACGCTCTTAACATTTTCCCTGCTGACATTTGTAATCCACCTCAAAGCGGACGCTAACGACGAGGACTCTCTTTGGGCGCTCAACGCTCTGGTTCTGTATCCCAACATATTAATGATCTACAAGAAGATTGCGTCTTGGCAGGATAACGGCTGGGTAATCAATAACATCGACGAAGATGGCGACGGGAAGATGAGCTTGAAAGAGGCCGTATCGTTCTTTGGGACGGGACCTGTCTTGCTGCTCTTACTGTTCATCTTTGTTTTTGAGCTCTACATCTTCAGCAACATTTACCTAGCAACGAGCTTGCTGTTGCTTATTCTCGCCGGCGTCGTGGGACTTATCTTTTTGCGGGATTGGGCAAGAAATGACTTTTGGCTCTCTGCGAAGTACCAAGAGTTTGGAGACAAACTGATCAACGGTTTACAAGTTCTAGCACTTGTCGCTGTCTTCTTGCTTCCACCGGAATCCACCATGTTTTGCTTGAGCCTGTTCTTCATCTTCTACATGTGCGAATGCGCTGCGCAGATCTGCGCTTACTTGCTCGCTCGAGAACCCGAGGACCCGATTTATTTTTCTCCCTATGTTTTTCCCGTCTTCAGTTACAGCGCCGTCGTCGACGACATTATCGACAATAGTAATAGCATCTTTTGGATCTACAAGTTGTTGTTCTGTGGCTGTATGTGGGGAGTGACCGTGGCTATGTTTGTCGCCCCAATCAGTTACGGAATCTTCATAACGTGCGTTTTTCTGCTTCTAATCGTGGTGTTGACGGCAAATTTTCTTGGTCACGTGCCAAATCAGCTTGGACAATCTGCCAAGTACGTTAGCAAAACCGATGTTTTGAAATCTGCTGTCAACAGCAGAGACAGGTTCTTGACCAGGCAGAAACCCATCGACAGCTACGTCGAAGGGTGGGAGGGTAAAACGTTCATCTCGAATAAATGGGACACGGAGAAAGAGGACGATGAGGAGTTCGCAAATCTCGCCACGTGTCATATTTTAGGAAATCTTGTCGAGAAACAGCTCCATGACATTCGATACGCCCCTGTCAAGGATGGCAAGAAGAAGAAGGTGGCGCTAGATGGAATAGAAGACGACTTCGACGGAAGCGCCGGAAACGCCAGCAGGAAGAAAGTTGACGAGGTGCCAAGGGCCGATGGGATATTCACATGGAAGGAGGCACTTGCGGAGAGTCTAATCGTTGGGGTTGGGCCGCTAGGATTTTTAGGGTGCGGGGGACTGTGGTACAAAGTATTCCTGGCTCTTAACGGGACTAAGCTGTGTTACCACAGCAAAATCGTGCAGGCATTTGACGAAAAAGGGGCCCGGAAGGTTGTTGCTAAGACTGAGGGGGCAGTTGACAGCCGTGATATGCTAAAGAGTCTGCCAAAGTATGACGGGGGTCTCGATCGGCGATACAGCGAAGAACTCAGGTGCTGCATTTCCTTTGTTATGAGTTTGGTCAATTCTTGCGACACTAGGCTGAAGCACCAAAAGGTGAACTTCCAGAAGTTTGTTCGAGAAAACAGATTCAAATTGCTGAGCAACGCCATCGCACCACCCAAGGAAGTCTACTCTGGTAAGAGCGGTTTTGACGTTGCGCTGGTGGCTACGTGGTTGTGTGGTCTGACACCGGAAGAACGAGAGCGCTTCCACTTGCTCCGAGTTGCTTTTAACAAGGAGCTGATCAGCAGGGAGAAGGCTCTCGATTATGAGAATGAACAGCGAATGAAAAGGGCTAGAGAGCTGAGGGAAAGTCTCGCACCCAAGGAAGAGGAAAATTGCAAGAAGCGGTTCGAAAAGTTCAAGGTGGAGAGACAAAATAGAATGGAGAAATGGAAGGGAAATCTCAGTGACGGCGAGAGGGAGAGGTTCAGGCATTTGCAGATCTCGTGGATGAGCAATCCGACAGTTGATGTGGCGGACAACGATGCTGCTTTGAGGCAAAAATTCGAGCAGCACGTCCTTACCAAAACCGACGAGGGAACAATGGCTGCCAGAGAATTCTTGAAGGCGGTAGAAGCCGGAGACAAATTCTGCAGGCCCGGGAAGTTCGGGAGAATTTTTCAGTTCCATGATCCTGATTTCTTGCCCAATCACATCACCCTGGGAAGGGACCTTGAGTGCAAGGAGCGGGTTGCGAGCGAGTGGAAGCAGAGCACCCAAATTAATCACGAGGCTACCATATTCAGTGGCGGTACAGACCCGGATGACGTGAGGGTTGGTCTGATCAAAGATGCTTGGCTTTTGAGTGCCATCAGTATGCTGGCGGCTGCCGGGGGGGTAGGAGACGACGATCTTGACGATCAGATCGCGAATTTGTTTGTCAGCAAAATCGGAGCAGACGGACAACCGAAGTACACCAGCGAAGTCGGGGCCTACGCCGTACGCTTATTCAAGAACAATCAATGGGAGGTTGTTGTTGTTGATGATTTCTTTCCAGTTATGAATGACGACGATGAGGAAAAGACAGACGCGAACAAGGGTACCGTGACCGGACATAGCGAGGGCATGCAAGAGATCTGGGTGCCACTTATCGAGAAAGCTTATGCCAAATATTATGGCACCTACGACGTGCTGGAGAAGGGCTACGTTTGGCACGCCCTGAAGGATCTGACTGGATGTGAGACAGAATGCATCAGTCTCAGTTCTGCAGCTAAGGGCAGCGGGAAAAAGGCGCTCTGGAACAATTTGGCTAGATGGAGAAGGAACGGTTACATTTTGGGAGCTGGGACTCACGAGGTTGGCGCGAAGATGGCCTTCGACACGGGAATCGTGCCTAATGCTTGCTACACAATCTATGATATCAAGAACGTTGACGGCTTCAAGCTGCTCAAGTTGAGGAACCCGCCGGGCGACAATGAGGAATGGAAGGGTGACTGGAGCGACAAAAGCTCCTTGTGGACCCAGAGGCTTAAGAAGAAACTGGGATGGACGAACGAGGACGATAATTGTTTCTGGATGTGCTTCGATGATTTTATCGAGGTTTATAGAGAGGTTTATGTCTGCAAGTGGTTCGACAGCAAGCGCTGGAGCGAGGTATCTTGCCACGGAAAGTGGGAGCTCGGAGGGAAAGTGGTAGTAGAAGATGTAGGGGAGCTCGAGAACGAGAATACGGCCGTCGGTTTGCCCAATGCACATAACACGGAATGCGCAGTCGAGAACAACCCACAGTATGTCGTGGAAATTGATAGGCCCACGGAAGTCAGGGTTAGGGTGAGCCAAGAGGATGAACACGGCTTAGCAAGCGGAGTTGTGCACCCTTTTAGCTTTTTCATTTGCAGTGGGGATGGGGCTAGCACAGCCAGAGTGAAGTCCTTGACAAGAAAGAATGTGGTCGAAAGTACAGGGGTCGCAAAGGCAGAGAGGGCGAGGGAGATTTATTGCACTCTGCAGCCCGGAAAGTATGTGATATTGGTAGGGACCTACGTCGCCCAAATGGACGGACCATTTAAGATCAGCATCCTCAGTAATTACGAGGTCGAATTGGACCAGATCTGGCCCCCCACTTGGAGGGCAGACCAAGAACCAGACACTTTCGCAGGGAAGATGGCCTTGTTGGGTGCAAAGAAGCTTACTCAGGCTGCCGGTAAGGTCAACGAACTCGGAGAAAAAGCAGCTGCCGCGGCAGGGGAGGCAGGGGGACTATTCGGCGATGACAGTGATCTCAAAGAGGAGGAGGACGACGAGATGAAGGCCCTCAGGGAACAAGATAAAATCAAACAGGCAGAGGCGAAAAAAAAGGCGGAGGATAAGGTCAAATACGGTGTCTGAGCGAGGCGAGTGTTATTAGTATTGTAGCATGTTATGATTTATACCGCTAAAGAACTAATTGCTGGAGATTTGTAAATTGTTGGCTGATGTATTTGACGTGACGTGACTTCTTAACTGTTGAACTGTCATTGCCTTGAAACTTTTGAAAATTTGAAAAGTGTACGAAGCGAAAAAAACTGCCCTACATTTATCACATTCCCCGCTTGGCTCTAGCGATCTCCCTTTTTTCCTTCTCTTGTTCAAACTGTCTTACATCACAGCGGTTCAAGAAATCCTTCTTAGTCAAGTAACCGTTCTGATTGTTGAGTTCTAGCTCCTCATTAACGCCCGTTACGTCCTTGAATGTATCCCAGTCGCTCGACGTCTTGGCGATTGTTGAAACCTTCGTGGGCCCCGTCAAGGTGCTACCAAGAGTGGATATGAAGTTTCCGCGAATGCGATCGGTTAGTATAAATATACATAAGGACCAAAGCAAAAATGCAGACCACAAAAGTCTCGCAAAAAGGCTCACCTCAGCAAATTGTCCAGACCACCCGTTTCCTTTTTCTGGTCAGCGCTGCCATCATTCGCGACCTTCTTCTTTACAGTAATTACCTTCCCCGCAAACTTCTTCTTCACCTCAACGGTCTTCGTCAAGGGGCGGACGAGCTTGGCAATGTCCATCGTTGTCATCATTTGAGCACCAGCAGTTGATTTCGTTGTGAAACTCGTCTTAGACACCAAGTTAGCTCCGGTCTGTTTAGTTATTTTTCATCGGGTCGTTGGGATAAATCGACGGTTCAGTAAGCGCGTAGCGTGGGCAATCAAACGACACCAAAAAATGGACGTGTGAGCGACCGAGCAGCGCAACTATCGTCGTTTCAGTGAAAAAAAAACAAAACCCTCACCTTCTTCCCAAATATATCCCCCATCATTTCCTTCGCCCTCTTTACGTTCTTTTGGCTCTTTTTCGCCGCCTTTTTCCCACCCTTCTTCTTCCCGGGAACACTGGTTGGCGCACCAACCGAATTCATTTCTTGCCACAAGCTGTCCACCTTCGCTTTCCTCTTCTGCTCTATCAGGTCACCAAACATTCCTTCTTTTTTCGTCTTCGTGCTCGTCTTCTCCTCGCTGTACGCCTCCTTTTCCATAGCCGAGGTCAACACGAAATCCTCGTCATCGCTGCTGTCTGACTCCATGACAAGGAGAAGATAATCGCAGGTGGGGGGATGGGGAAAACAGAAGAAATGGAGGATTAAGAAGTTTCTGTCTCCGGGTGTGGGAGTGACGGTTATATAGTTGTATAGTTGTCCGCAACCCAGTCGATTTAACTTCGCATGCGTTAAAGGTGCTAAAGGGATTTTGTCATTTTGTGGATTTTTGGAGTTCTGTTCCCCCGCCATATACCGCAGGAGAAACACACACATTAGAAGAGGAGTATTGATATTTCACTAAAAGGAACAAACTAGTAATAGGGGTTGTAGATAGCTAATTAAATTCCCGATACACACCAGGACGCTTCATGTTGAATACAAATCTGCATGATGACGAGATCCTCGATATGCCGATGGTGGAGCCGACACCGTCAGTAGCAACGCAAATATTGCCACCAGCTCCTCCTCGAGAGCATTTGGCAGAACAACATTATTCAGAAGACCAATATTCCGAAGGACAGAATTCAACGGAACAGCAATCCGAAGACCAAGGAGAAGAGGAGCAGCAGGTACAATCCGAAGACCAAGGAGAAGAGGAGCAGCAGGTATCGAGTATAGACAACGTCATACCGCCGAACATCCAAAAGAATCTCCAACAGGCGAAGACCAAGCTGAATTCCTTTTGGCTATGGGGGAAGAAGCAAGGGCAAGAAGCTTTTGAGAGTGAGCAGGCCCAGAGAGTTCGCCAGTCGATATCGCAAGCCCATGCGGATTTTAATGAGAGCGAATTTGGAAAGCAAGTCAACGAGGCGGGGAAGAAGGTTGTGACCGGTGTTTGCGTTGCTGGGGAGAAGGTGGGGGAAGGGGCCTTAATGGCGGGGAGCATTCTGTACGAGGGTGGGGAAAAGGCTGTTGCCAAGGTAAAGGATTTGGATGTCGAGTCACTTAAGACGAAAGGAAACGAGGTCGTTGACAAGGCGAAAAATAGCGCAATTAGCTTGACAAAGACGGTCAAGGGCGAGTTTAACACGAACACATAAAAACGACTTTTTTAGCCATTGGCATACATTTTTGCGGGTCGAAGCTGCTCAAACACTGAAGGTCACATTTTTATTGTACATATATACACCAATGCATATCCAGCAGGTCACACCTATTACATTGCTAATCATGATGCCCCAATGAGTTGGTCTGACAAGGTCCGAATCAAAGTAAATCGAAAAGGGTATATAGCCAGCGAGAACTTCGTGTCCGACGTAAACCAAGATACTGTTGTGCCCAACCTGTTTAAATGGCCAACCAGTGTAGTACATTTTCTCGACATTCCACGAAAATAGGCTCTTACCACCACCCCTTCCGCCTGCACCACTGACGCTCTCCAACTCAAGACTGAGCCGCTCCGTGGCTGTGGGCTGCATATCAACAAGGTAGTACAAGAGCGCCAAGACAATGTTACCCCCCCCGGCCATCAGAATGACGAAACTAGGACTCCAAAGGTTCTTATTTACGGGAGAAATACCACCGTGCTGGCTGCCTTCGCACATCACCCCCCCTATGCCACACAAGACAATACCAAAAGAAACGAGCATTCCCACTACCCACCAAGGTTCGAGTTTGTACGTTTTGATGAGTTTTCCGGTCACAAGACCAAGGAAAGCAAGAAAGCAGGCAGTGAGGCCACCGGTAAGACCCTCTGGATCGTAGCTCAAACACTCGTACTCGCTCTTGCAGGTTGGATTCTGGTAAAAGTGATTTTCGCCGAGTATAGCGACATCCACAGAACGGTGTGATCCGCCGGTGCAGTCATACTGAGTGCTCAAATCTTGTAAACCACCTGCGCCATGGTAGCCCGCCGGGCACCCATCCGCTTGCATAAAAAAAGAGATAAAAATGTACAAGATAAGCGGCACTAAACCGACTCCAACGTACGTCACGTCTGTGTGAATATTTTTTTCATGCTCGGCCAGGGAGGAAATGAGAGTGAGGAAAGCTGACGCCAAGGCGAAGTACTGCAGGACTCCCGGGATACGGAGGAGGCCAAGGTGACCTGAGCTATCTTTACTGTTGAGAACAAGGCCAATCACGAGCAGTTTGATGCACCGGTGCCACCGCCTCCTGTCATAATTTTTGTATGTAAGCCCGTGCACACAACCGGAGATCCACACAAACCAAGGGAAAAGAATGTCAGCGACGGTGAGTCCATCCCACGAGGAATGATTAAGCCAGTAGTACCCCCCGCCACCATAATTCACGAAGACCATCAAACAAAGCGATATTCCCCGAAAAGTGTCAAGGGAAGAGAGCCTTTTCTTAACGGGTTTGTTGTCGACCCTAAGCAGCTCCTGCCCGAATTCCGTTCGCTTCATCTGCTCTGTGTACTTGTCGACGCGATTGGTATCATTTAAAATCGGCGCATCGTCGTCATTACGGTGAATAATGCTGTCTTCGTCGTCGTCGATTTCCCTGTGATCGTCTTTTCTTTCGAACAAAGGCGCGTAGTCGCTGGCGCGCTTCATGTTCTTGGCGGATCCAGCAGAGCTATTGGAGTTGTTTGCGGCGGTATCATTCCTGTTCCCGTCGTAGTCCATGAAAGAAGCAGAAAGGGCGAGCAGACGATCTTGCTCTTGGGCCCTTTCACTCATCAGCTTGATTTTCTTCCGCACGCGACCCTGGCAAACTGAACGCCGTACTCCCGCCACAGTCAGTACAAAGAAGACCAAGAAGAAAACCGGGCCGTTTTGCAGAAAGAAGTACCCGAAAATCTCCCCACTCTTGTCGATAGATAAAGAGCAACCATTGTCTCCGGAGTCTTCCGTGACCTCCAGCAAGTAGACCACGTGAGCCTGCGGTTGAAAGGTCACTTCGCAACGCGAAGTTGGGGACTTGAGAGAGAAGAAGGTCAAAGATACATCGTAATCGGTGTTGAGAAGACCGCACTTTTCGTCGATGCCGTCTTCGCTGGTCATCAAGAGCCTGGATGTGCAGTTGTAGCAGTTCTCGGAGACATAGTATACTTCATATTCGAGTGGTGAATTATTGGACAATTTCAACACTGCAGTGTCCATGCCAACGTCATTTTCTGTCACTTCACAATTTACACTCCCAAACCCCTGGTTCGGTTGCCCATCGAACTTCGGATTCGAAGCGCTCGTGTGGAAAACCCTCGCAAAGAAGAGATAAAGAATTAGCGTGATCAAAAAGAAGCAGCTTAACATAAGGCTGCGCTTCACGTTAGGAAATTGTTTCTTCAAAAACATTTTGAAAATGAGTTGAGCGAGAGGAGCAAGGATTTTTTTTTGTTCTCTTTTTGTGCTTCTCTGTGTGACTTCAGAGTTCAGAGTGACCCCTACAAATGCAAAAAAGATTTTTTTGGAGTTGCCATCTATATATCTGCAACAAAAAGTAATTAGCATAGCTTAATTCAATTACAATCAACCACATAAATTATCCTTTTCTGCCATTCTCGTTCTTTCAAATGCACACTTTTGGTTGTGCCATCTTCACGTTAAGTTGAAGTAATTTCTTCACATCGACATGTCTGGCATCCTTGAGAAGAGTCTTGTCCTTACCACCCTTTTGTACATAATCATCCTCCCCCCTGCAGCCCCCGAAAATTAGCAAGGATCTTGCGACACAAGTGCCGCTCGCACCGACCCTTGCGCCAAGGCCGCAACTACCAGGGACACGGATCCATAGTCCTTCACCCTTCTCACAAGTTGGTGCACCTTGACCATTCTTCCCTCCCCCTCCTATTGCACCAGCGTCGACAGTACCGCCGGCGTGGAACACATAACACTCATCTAAAGCCTTCTTCACATGGCATATATCCTTCCTTGGACTGTAAAGGTCAACCTGCTCATCACTACCGCCATAAATAACAACGGCGCCACTCCCGACCGCAATAGCGGTGTGTCCCCATCTGGCCGTCGGTGGCGCCCCTAGATTCACCATTCTTCTCCACAGGAAGCGAATCCCGCTCGACGCGCCGTCACCCCCCGTCGATACCGTCCTCAACTGCCAGGCGTCATTCAACGGAGTACCCAAAGATTTCAGGTAGTTGTTATCCCCGACAACGCGGTTGTAGAACTGGTGTGGACTTGTCTGCTGCTTGGTCTTGTAGCCGCCGAAAAGGACACAATAGGTACCGTCCGCCGTAACGGCCGTCAGAGTATGCCGTGCTCTCGCGGGGGGGAAGAAGGATCTACTCGACGTTTCTTCCTGCTCTCCATCAGGCGAAATAATTTCTTCCTGCGTGAATGTTTCCGTCGCGCACGTGCCGGCAGTCCAAACCCAGCTGCCCGTGTCAAGGACGAAGAGGAAGCCGTCGTCATCAGAGTCATCGTCCTTGAAATACTGTTTCAGGGCCTTGTGGGCGTTGCTGGCAGGAGAGTGAGAGTTCACGTCCATGTCGTAGCTTATAGAATTGGAACGGGGTCGACGGGGGGGGGATAAAACATCACCCACGGGGGTAGTGCTGCGGTTCTTCATCACCGTCATCTTCGACAGAGTAGCGTCCAAAGCGCTGACGTTTTTAGGCTTGTTTTTAGACTTGTTGTCGTTGTCGTCGTTGTGTGTATCATCGTTTTCATCGTTGTCGTCCTTGTCATCGTTGTTGGATTTTTTAATGTTCTCGACGTTGTCGTCGCGTTTCCGCTCATCATTATCGCGGATATTTCTAGGCTCCGCCAAATTCTCCTTTACATATCCCCCCTTACTGCCCTCGCTAACATCCGGCGTATTGTTAACACTCCCACTCCCTTCCCTCTGTTCCTGCAGCCTTTTGGAGTTCCGAGAATACTTCCGATTTGGTGTGTTGGGTCCATCCGAACCGCCTTTATTTTGCAGCGCCGCGATGCGATCCCGCAGTCTCTCTTCCAAATTAACGCGCCGCTTCTGACGAAACGGCGACTGTTCGATGTCATACCTATCGCTATCAAGATGACGCGATACGCCCTCTGGAGTATCATCTGGAGCGGATTCTCCATCGCTGAAATCCTCACACTCGCCATTGGCGTTACCTCTGCTCCCTATGCTCCCTCCGCTGACCAAACTGGCCCCGCTGCTCGGTCTTGACAACATACTCCCTACTTCCCCCCCATACACGACAATCCTCTCAATCCCCCCCACAACGACCCGATGAGCAGAGTGATAAGCCCTTCGTATCGGGGGCTGTCCTAGAAAATACTGCTTCGTCCATGACGTACCGTTATCGCCGGAATCGCTAGGCCTACGTCCCGTCAATCCGCCGATGCCAGAATTCGATCTCCTCCTCCCCCCAACAGTTAATATCCAGCCGGACCCGAGGGAAGTCTTCACGGGCTGCGCGTCCGGTAAGACTAGCGACGGGTGCACATTCTGCGAGGGCAGAGCGTTTGTGAACCCCCCTGAAAATCCAGACGAACGTCTGCCTAATGCCAGGCCGCCTAAACATAACGCCTTCCTACCCGACATGCCAGTCAAGGTGTGTCCGATAATTGTCGGCACCGGCCCTCCTGTGTTGCCGAGTCTCATAGAAAAATAACTCATTTCACCGCTACCACCTTCTCCCCCATTTGCACCGCCGCTTTCTTTCCCGCTTTCACTTACTGTCGTTGTTATGCTAACACTAGCTCCACCACCGAAGACCACTGATGTCGTGGTGTTCGGAAGTGTACTTGCGCAACTGCCACTACCTCCATTACCCAGCGCTGAGGAGCACATTTGAAGGTTGTAAGACTTTAATGGGGCGGAATAGGGGGAAGAGGGAATCATCGCAGAAGCTCCTGAACCCATTGCGAAGGCGAAGGAAAAGAACTTGAACTTCCCGGTGCTACACGGCAACAGCAATCAATGCAGCAACCCCCTTATTTCCTTTATTGGGAGAAATTTGGTGAAAATTAAGATTTTTGCTCTTCTGGGGACACGCTTATTGTGGCTAGATCTTGGTTATGGTTAGGGTTTACTAGGACGAAAGGGGCAGCAATTGGGGCGGAAAGCTACGCAACCTACTGCTTCCTGTGCTGAGGCTAGTGTATCCCACTAAACTTTTTCTCTTCAGATGATTGAAATGATGAAGATGCAAGTCACTGATGTCTATTCATCTTTGGTTCATTCATGCCTTTGTTCGGCGTATTCGGTGATCAAGAGCCGTAGGAAGTGGATGCGTTTAATAGGTTTGTCAGGGAATCAAATTAGTAAACTAAGTTTTTGTTTTTTCAACAACACCTCGGTTCGGACTCATGACTTCAAAGGAATGACCAATTTGAGAAACCCCGAAACCCCCATCAAAAGAAATTCACCAAGGTCCATCGAGTATTATTCCGTACCTTTCCTTCCTTACCCCTTACCCTCATTTCTAAGCCAACTTGACTCCCGTTTTCTTACCTATCCAGTCACCCGGTGCCCACTGCATTTGGTCATATCAGTTCCTTTTTCGGGACTATCAGATCCTTTCGGGACAAGAAATCTCTTGATAGGTTAGATATAATCTTGTCTATAAAAGACAAAGAATGACGGGTCAGATGTCGCGTTCTCTCCCTGTACCGCCATTGCCATCAACCCCCCCACCATCGCACTCCCGATTCCCCGGTGTATCGTCAACATTAGGACCGGGTGTCCTCCTCCCCGATGATTTGATATCACTTTCGACTTCATCGCCTTCAAGACCATCACCACAAAAGAAAAGTGAACAACAACATGATATACGTCAAGGTATCATGTCATCGCTCGAAGGTGTGAAAGAAATGCACAGGAAGCTTCAAAACAAGGGGCACAACAACAAGCATCGAACCAATACTGTCCCGCAATCTCAAGTTGTTTGTACCGAAGATGACGGCATTGATGGCGCACAGCAACCGCAAACTGGCGAAGAATTGGGATACTCTCGAGACGTCCCGCACGACCACATAGATCACACCAACCATTCTCAACAGAACCACCACAGCAACAATTATTCTTCCCGTCCCAACCATTTCCACCGCGGCGCAGCATTGGCATCCGCGTCCGCCTCCGCTTCTGCCGTCCCTAATCTCAATAGACCAATAAACAACCTCGAATCCTGGCCTGGTCGAGGCCCCAACTTCAAGCCGCCTCTCCTCAAAAAGTTAGAGCGATACCTCATCACGGAGTTGCGGAACCTTAATCAGCAATATGCGAAACCGAATGCGACCAGAATGAAGGTGTATAGGGGAGCATTTCAAAAATTCATCGAAGAGTTTAAGAGCTACGACGGATTCCTCACGGAAGTCAAAGACGAGTATGATGCTTTGCTCAATTTATACAGCAGCAAGCTCCATGCAATACCAACGATGCAAGCGGAAATACTGTCGCTTCGCAAAGGCTCCAACCAAAACATTGAAAACTTGCAAATGATGTTTGCTAAGGAGAAGAAGGAGTTGAAGGAGTCCCTTAGGGAGCAAGTAAATATTCAGAGGAATCTCGAACGAGAAAACGAGGGGCTTCGGGAGAAAATGATTGAGCAGGGGAAGGAACTACAGCAGCACAAGGACAGATTCGAGGACTTAAAGGGCAGTACCATAACGCTTACGAATGCACTCGTCCGACTCGAGGACGATAACAGTATTCGCGCCCTCAGCGAGGGCAACCAACAGAGTGAAGTACTCCGTCTCAAGAATGCCCTCGAAAAGGCAAACAGTGAGGTTGATAGACTGAAGAATCAGTCCGTTGACATGGAGGAGCAGATCACCAACCTCGTCGCGCCGGAGTTACTCGAAGAAAAGGAAAAGCAGATCCTTGTTATACGAAGGGAAATGGGACAAATGCGGAACCAGTATCGGACACTCAACAGCAAATATACTACTCTCACAGCTAGTTTGAGTAAGAGTAGGGAGGACTTCGAGAATGCGGATGAAACGATGAACCCTTCCAGGGCTGTGCCGTCGGGTCCACCAGTTTCTCAGAGCGTCGTGGAAGATCTGATCAACAAAGTTGAACAGCTCAAGGCCCAGCTGGACGAGGGTAAGACAGCAAATGTGACTGCGAACGAGGACGAGAACATCGAGGATGAGGTTTACGTTCCCGACGGTAACTACTTTCGAGGGAAAGGAATCGGACAGGACGTGCCGAAGTTTTTGAGGTACGAAGGGGTGATTCGGAATTGGAGGTTAAGCAAGAGGGAATGCGAACGCACTGTCAACGACATTTGGATCGGGAAGGAAACCTACCAAGAGGAGAATGACACTATCAAGACAGTCTCCCTCCAAGAATATGTCTACATCTTCCTCAAAGAAAAATTCGACGGGAAACAGGCACTCATCGCAGAGTTCGGGTACAATTTTGAGGACGCACTCGAACGCTACAAGGCGGACAGTGATTGTCTGATCTTCTTGCTAATTTTACAGGGGGAGCTGGCGGAGGAGGTTCGTGACGATCAGCTCCACTTGCTCGTCATGATTCCCAGTATAATGGAGGACGAAGACATCGCGCTGCACAATGGTAAATCGAGCGGCCTCTTGCCGATTCCTGTCTTCATGCGCAATCTCCGCAAGATACTGACAACCAAGAGCGAGAGCAGCTTTGCAAAACTGCAGAAGGCTCTGCAATTTGAGGCTAAAAAGGGGAGGATGGTCGCTTACAACGAGCTATTCGAGGAGGACGAGGACGGAAACCAAGGCGACTTCTGCGAGCTTCTGCGCGCGCAGCATCTCGAGGAAATCATCAGCTACGATAAGCAGCTGAGAAATGCCATTACGGATGCGCACAATAAGGAGGGAAGTAATGGACGCCTCTCCGTAAGTTTGTTGAGGGATGTCATCCAGTCCACCGATCCGAATAAAAAAAGGGCGGAAATAAACGTATACCTGGCAAGGGGATGCAACTGCGACATTAAGAAACTGGGGGAGTTGGAGGCAAACAACGAGGAGGTTGATGTCAAGTCATTCATTACGTTGTTGAGAAATGGACTGGTGAAAAAATCCGAGGCGACGGCGACCAAGAATCAGTAGGAAGAGAGACATTTTAATCGCTTCATTCAGAGCGATCGGTTAGGGTTAGCCCTAACCATCCATGGATCCATCCAACCATTATTCGAAGGGGGTTGTAACGTATTGTTATATATCCCCAGAGCGATCGATCAATAGGACGAGATGGGAAACGGGCATTCACTTCTTGTGGAGGATACAACGAAAACTACTACAACTACAAGTGTGCATTCGTTCGCCAACAAACAATGAAAAAAAATAGTACAACCGTTTCTTTTACTGAAACCGACCAATCTCCCTGTTACTGTAATCTGTTACTGCTACTACTTTCTCTGTCCAGCATGTTTTCGTAGTGTTTTATTCGGCCGCGGTATTTTCGTTGAAGCTCAAAGCTTCTTGCGAATGTTGCAAACTTTAGCATCAATTCATCAATGCTTCGGGTGCATTCAGCAGCCTTAATGAGACTATCGTCGCTGCGAATGTCTACGTCTTCGTAAGATCGGCGCTGCACGTTAATTATTTCCTTGGCGTGCTCTTGTAGCGTCTCCAATGATCCTACTATAGCTTCACGATTAATTTTCCCAATCATCCTCTTGTATTTCTTCGCATCGACAGTGCTGCAGAGATGGTGGAATTGACTCACAATGTCGTCGACACTATCACCAGAAAGAAATCCGATGGGCAATGCCCGCTGCAACATCCAAAAGTGATCATCGGAGACATTATCAATTTTGGTATCGAGATTCAGTCGGCTCAACACGCAGAAGCGCAAGTGTGCCCAAGTCAGGCCAAAAACAGTTGCGTCGACGCCGAGTGTCATGTGCACACTCTCTTTCTTGGATTCGCTCGTTGACGTGACGTGAGGGAATCCACAGGGAATGTACAACACGTCGCCTTCCCTAACAACACCCTCAAACAACAGCTCCCCACATTCCTCCTCTTTTAGAATATCGCCGCCCTTCCCTCGCATAAGCGGGTCCGCGGACGGGGAGCCCTTCGTCGTTCTCGTTGGCGGAGGAGCATACACTTTCCAGTGTTTTTGGCCATTTGTCTGAAGCACAAACACATGCTGCTGATCTGTGTGAGGTGGGACACTATTGACAAATCCTTTTGGAGTGCAATACACATTTATGTTGCAAGGAAAATCGAAGGCATCAATTGCTTCGCAGCACACCTCACCGAGGTTCTTCCACAGAGATCCTGCGCTATTGAAATAAATCGTACCTCCCTCCAAACCCGAGCGGATCATCTCCTCACTTATTGGCTTTATAGGATTTGGATTAAGTGGTACAAACTTCCAAGTTGTCGTGTCTCCTTGTCTATACTCGTCGGAGGTCCGATAGCCATTCACAAAACTTCCAGATGCCTCGAGCAAATTTTTGATGGTAAAAAAGTTCGCTAGCTTTGTAGCCGCCGGTACATCTGCAGCAGGTATATAAAGTGGTGATTTACCCCAGTGATCGCTGACGAATGAGGACGAGGAGGACAGCGTCCTGAATAAGCCATGCGATGAAGATCGCAGGCTTAGCGACAATGAGTGTTGAGGAGGAGACGTAGATGTGGAAACAATGAAGAGAATTGAAAGAAAGGAAACAGAAACGATAGTGTCCATGTTTGTTGGCATCTGAGATATGGAATAATGAAATTCGTTTTCTTCCTCTAGCACATCTGGCTTTTTAATTTGTTTCCGGGTGTTTCCGGGAGTTCGTCGATGGTACTCCCTCCCTACGCAGCTAGCTGCACAAACACACTTTAAAACCGCATTTTTGTGT
>ERZ651776.2103-NODE-2103-length-22303-cov-7.232565_pt1 | contig 22303 bp, 29 predicted proteins | sample MGYA00514761_ERZ651776 | MGnify/ENA metagenome assembly ERZ651776 | reverse complement strand
AACAGGAAGAAGCGCGTAAGGCGGTTAAGCCCAAGCGTAGTTGAACGACACCGAGATGCGGTCTTCTTCGGCCATGTTCATCGGAACTTCGTGGCGCAGCCAGCTTTCCCAGAGTAGAACATCGCCGACAACCGGCTTAGCATAGACGAACTGGCGCAATTCCTGGGGGGCGTCCTTTAGGCGACCGGGGGCTGCCATCATCATCGGCAGGCGCGGATCTTCAAGCTTTAGCGCGCTCGTGCCTTCGGGCATTGCGACATAGGTCGTGCCTGAGATCACCGAATGCGGATGGATATGCGCGGTGTGAATGCCGCCCTCGGGCAGGATGTTGATCCAGATATCTTCCAGCTTTAACTTGCGACCGTCCAGATCAAACGCCAGATCCGTCGCGAAGGCTTTGACATGTTTATCCAGCGCTTTTTTCACCGTCTTGAAGATCGGGAAGCGCCACGGCAGGTCGGTCAAAGACGCATAGCTGGTGTAGCCGGGGAAATCGTTCTGATCGCACCATTCCTGACCTGCCTCGTCATCCTCGGCGATGGAAAGGCACGCGGCCTCAAGCTCGACGGGGTCAACGGGTTTGCCGTGCTCGGACAAGGGGGCGCGGTACAGGCGGGTGACGAAAAGGGAATCTATTTGTGACATGAGGCATCTCTTACATGAGGTGGGGCAGGGTTGCGATAGGTTTTGCGCAAAGGTTGCTTGCCAAGCGCCTGTAACGGCTATAGAGGAACCTTTCACATGAACTCCACCAGAATCATGGTCACCCATAAGGGGCCGGCTGGTGATGTCGAAAGGAACAGGCGATGAACGCCAAGGAACTGCACGACAAGACGCCGGATCAACTCCGTGACGAACTTGTTAACCTTAAAAAAGAATCCTTCAACCTGCGTTTTCAGCAAGCCACAGGCCAGCTGGAAAATCCCGCACGTTTGAAGACCGTCAAGCGTGACGTCGCACGTGTTAAAACCATTCTGAACCAGAAAGCCGCAACTGCGGCGTCTGCTGAATAATAGGAGCCTGAGAGTATGCCCAAACGTATCCTGACAGGCACCGTGACAAGCGATGCCAACGAGCAGACCGTAACCGTATCCGTAGAGCGTCGCTTTACGCACCCGGTTCTGAAGAAAACCATCCGTAAGTCCAAAAAATACCGGGCTCACGATGAGAACAACACATTCAAAGTGGGCGACAGCGTTCGCATCATCGAATGTGCACCACGATCGAAAACCAAGCGTTGGGAAGTGCTGCAAGCCGCCGAGGCATAAAGCACTAAAGGTTCTGGCGCGCGGCCCTTGTTTTCCTTGACTCTGGGGACGGCAGGGGCCAAACGCACGAACGTGATGTCCATTACGGGCAGCCCAATATAATCGAAACCCTGGGGAACGGGCACGCATCGCCCCCCAGAAGGTCGGGAGAAACCAAATGATCCAGATGCAGACCAACCTGGATGTTGCTGACAACAGCGGCGCTCGCCGCGTTCAGTGCATCAAGGTACTGGGTGGTTCCAAGCGTAAATACGCATCCGTCGGCGACATTATTGTCGTGTCGGTTAAGGAAGCCATCCCTCGCGGTCGTGTGAAAAAGGGTGACGTGCGTAAAGCCGTCGTCGTTCGCACTGCCAAAGAAGTACGTCGTGACGATGGCACAGCCATTCGCTTTGATCGTAACGCCGCCGTCATCCTGAACAACAACAACGAGCCCGTAGGTACACGTATCTTTGGACCGGTTGTTCGCGAACTGCGTGCGAAAAACTTCATGAAAATTATCTCGCTTGCGCCGGAGGTGCTGTAATGGCTGCTAAACTTCGCAAAGGTGACAAAGTCATCGTGCTGGCTGGCAAGGATAAAGGCAAGACGGGCGACATCGCTTCCGTTGACCCAAAATCCAACAAGGCCATCGTTTCCGGTATCAACATGGCAATCCGCGCCACGCGTCAGTCCCAGACGTCGCAGGGCGGTCGTATTCCAAAGGCGATGCCAATCGATTTGAGCAACCTGTCGCTTGTTGATGCCAATGGCAAAGCAACGCGCGTGGGCTTCAAGATCGAAGGCGACAAGAAAGTTCGTTTCGCAAAAACCACGGGGGACGTGATCGATGCTTGATACTGCAAACTACACACCCCGCCTGAAGGGCGTCTATAACGACACCATCCGGGCCGCGATGAAGGAAGAATTTGGCTATACCAACGGGATGCAGATCCCGCGGTTGGACAAAATCGTTCTGAACATCGGTTGTGGCGCTGAAGCTGTTCGTGACAGCAAGAAAGCCAAATCAGCTCAGGAAGACCTGACAACGATTGCTGGCCAAAAGGCTATGACCACAATGGCCAAGAAATCCATCGCGGGTTTCCGCGTTCGGGAAGACATGCCTTTGGGTGCGAAAGTTACCCTGCGTGGCGACCGGATGTATGAATTCCTTGATCGTCTGATCACGATTGCAATGCCTCGTATCCGCGACTTCCGCGGCATCAACGGCAAAAGCTTTGATGGCCGTGGCAACTATGCCATGGGCTTGAAAGAGCACATCGTGTTCCCTGAAATCGACTTTGATAAAGTTGATGAAAACTGGGGAATGGACATCGTGATCGCAACGACGGCGAAAACCGACGCTGAAGCGAAGGCACTGTTGAAAGCATTCAACATGCCCTTCACATCGTAAGCGCGGGAAGGATTAGATATGGCTAAGAAATCCATGATACAGCGTGAAAAGAAGCGCGAAGCATTGGTGAAGAAGTTTGCAGCCAAGCGTGCTGCACTTAAAGCAATCGTAAGCGACCAAGAAAAGCCAATGGAAGAGCGTTTTCGCGCATCTTTGGCTTTGGCAAAGCTGCCACGCAACTCCAGCGCTGTGCGTTTGCACAACCGCTGCCAGTTGACTGGCCGTCCGCATGCTTACTATCGCAAACTGAAAATTTCGCGGATCGCGTTGCGGGATCTTGGCTCAAGCGGCCAAATCCCCGGCATGGTCAAGTCGAGCTGGTAAGGAGCGCATCAGATGAACGATCCTATCGCAGATATGCTGACACGCATCCGTAACTCTTCGATGCGCGGCAAATCCACAGTCATGACCCCAGCTTCCAAGTTGCGTGCATGGGTATTGGACGTGCTCGCAGACGAGGGCTACATCCGTGGTTACGAAAAGATGACAGGCGCCGATGGCCACCCTGCAATCGAAATCAGCCTCAAGTATTACGAGGGCGAACCTGTTATTCGCGAATTGAAGCGGGTTTCCAAACCCGGTCGTCGCGTCTACATGGGCGTCAATGACATTCCCGTTGTCCGTCAGGGCCTTGGTGTGTCGATTGTCTCCACCCCCAAGGGTGTGATGTCGGATCAGAATGCACGCAGCCACAATGTTGGCGGCGAAGTGCTCTGCACCGTATTCTAAGGAGAGCAAAATGTCTCGTATTGGTAAAAAACCGGTCGACCTGCCAGGCGGTGTTTCTGCATCCGTCAGCGGCCAGACTATCGAAGTCAAAGGCCCAAAGGGAACACGTTCCTTCAAGGCAACTGACGACGTTACAATGACTGTCGAAGACAACGTGGTGACAATCACGCCACGCGGCAAGTCCAAGCGCGCGCGCCAGCAGTGGGGCATGAGCCGCACTATGGTCGAAAACCTTGTTACTGGCGTTACTGCCGGTTTCAAGAAAGAGCTTGAGATCCAAGGTGTTGGTTATCGTGCTGCCATGACTGGCAACACGCTGAAGCTGAACCTGGGCCTGTCGCACGACGTTGACTACACCCCACCAGAAGGTGTGACAGTCACAGCCCCGAAACAGACCGAGATTGTGGTAGAAGGCATTGACGAACAGCTTGTTGGTCAAGTCGCTGCGAACATTCGCGCTTGGCGCAAACCCGAGCCCTACAAGGGCAAAGGTATTCGCTACAAGGGTGAGTTCGTCTTCCGCAAAGAAGGCAAGAAGAAGTAAGGATAGCACAGATGGCAAACAGCAAAAGACAACTGTTTCTGAAACGCCGCCTGCGCGTTCGGAACAAACTTCGCCGGGTAAACGCAGGGCGTCTTCGCCTTTCGGTTCACCGCTCGAACAAAAACATCAGCGCCCAGCTGATCGACGACGTAAACGGGGTCACATTGGCTTCCGCTTCGACGCTCGAAAAAGATCTGGGTGTTGTTGGCAAGAACAACATCGAAGCAGCGACCAAGGTCGGTTCGGCAATTGCCGACCGCGCCATCAAAGCTGGTGTAACCGAAGCATATTTTGACCGTGGCGGTTTTCTGTTCCACGGCAAAGTCAAAGCTTTGGCCGATGCAGCCCGCGAAGGCGGTCTGAAAATCTAAGACAGCGCAGGCGGCACGTGATGTGCCGCCTCGATGATCCGGGGGCTTTTCGGGGCCCACCAGGATTGACCAAGCAAGGCGCTTGCGCCGAACCAAAAGGATGATGCCGCATGGCAAGAGATGACAACCGGGGTGGCAATCGCCGCAACCAGCGCGAAGAGACTCCAGAATTCGCCGACCGCCTAGTGGCGATCAACCGCGTTTCCAAGACTGTTAAAGGTGGTAAGCGCTTTGGCTTCGCCGCACTTGTAGTTGTTGGCGACCAAAAGGGCCGCGTCGGCTTTGGTAAAGGTAAAGCGAAAGAGGTTCCTGAAGCCATTCGTAAAGCCACAGAGCAAGCCAAGCGCCAGATGATCCGCGTTCAGCTGCGCGAAGGCCGTACACTGCACCACGATATGGAAGGCCGTCACGGCGCCGGTAAAGTGGTTATGCGGACAGCACCAGAAGGTACCGGTATCATCGCCGGTGGTCCAATGCGTGCCGTTTTCGAAATGCTGGGCATCAAGGACGTTGTGTCCAAGTCCATCGGTTCGCAGAACCCTTACAACATGATCCGCGCCACTATGGACGGTCTGCGTAAAGAATCTTCGCCTCGCTCGGTCGCACAGCGTCGCGGCAAAAAGGTGGCGGACATCCTGCCAAAGCGTGAGGACCATGTTGAATCGTCCGCACAAGTCGCTGAGGAGGCATAAGCATGGCCAAGACTATTGTAATCAAGCAGATTGGTTCGCCAATCCGCCGCCCCGCTGACCAGCGCGCTACGCTGATCGGTCTGGGTCTGAACAAAATGCACCGTGTTCGCGAGTTGGAAGACACACCTTCCGTCCGTGGCATGATCCGCAAGATCTCTCACATGGTGGAGATCGTCGAAGAAAAGGGCTGAGGTGGTGGTGGGTTTCACCCACCCTACCAACCTACCTTGAATTGAGCGCCTCGCAGGCAACTGCGGGGCGTTTAGCGTTTCCTGATAGATACTTGATCGAGAGTTTTTTTCTCTTTGTATTCAGAACTGGCTTTGGATAAATACGTTGGTTTTGGAAGATACGAGGCTCACTGTACAGGATTGCAAAGTTGCCCTTCATACTCTTGAGGAGGATTGCTGAGACCCGGCAACTTGGAGAGTGAGGTGGATCGGAGCGATCTGTCTGTTTAGGGCTGTAGGGTTCGTCTTTTAGACGAAGGCCTGCAAAACCCGCATCATAAGTGATATATAAACGAGGCATACAAGCGTTGGCATGGTGATGGTGTTAGAAACGTCTACGGTGATGCAATTAAGTGGTGGGAAGTTGAAGTTGGTCGCATAGTAGCTGCATCACTCTAAGTTTGTTTTAGTGTTCTGCCCTGTTGATAGGCTTGACCCACCCACACCCCATCACCTATATGCCCCCAGTGGCCACCGTTGTGCCACAAGAATCATGAAACGCCGCGTTTGACCGCTCCCGTCGCTGGGGGTCACATCCGGCAAAAGGAGAAGCGACATGAAACTGCATGAACTTTCAGACAACCCAGGTGCAACGAAACCACGCAAGCGCGTTGGTCGTGGTCCGGGTTCCGGCACCGGTAAAATGGGTGGCCGTGGTATCAAAGGTCAAAAATCCCGTTCGGGTGTTGCGATCAACGGCTACGAAGGCGGTCAAATGCCCTTGTACCAACGTCTGCCAAAGCGCGGCTTTACCAAGCCGAACCGCAAATCCTATGCCGTTGTGAACCTGGGCCTGATCCAGAAGTTCATTGACGACAAGAAGATCGATGGCGCAGCCGCAATTACCGAAGATGCGTTGATCGCGTCCGGTCTGGTCCGTCGCAAGCTCGACGGTATTCGGGTTCTGGCCAAAGGTGACTTTACTGCAAAGGTTGACCTGCAAGTAACAGGCGCGTCGAAGTCTGCAGTGGAAGCAGTTGAGAAGGCTGGCGGCAAGCTGACCGTCAAAGCAGCTGCCGCGGCGACCGCAGAAGCGTAAACAAATCGTTTTGCCTTGTGAGCGGGCGACGACCCGCTTACATAGACACTCGAGTTTTCCCAAATGCCGCCCGCCGGAAAACGGCTTGGGCGGCGTTTTTGCAAAGAAAGAGCCCTAATCATGGTATCAGCCGTCGAAAGCATGGCAGCCAACACCAGTTGGTCCGCGTTGGGCAAGGCAACAGACCTGCGCAACCGGATTCTATTCACACTGGGTTTGCTGATCGTCTACCGCCTTGGCACGTTCATTCCGGTTCCCGGCATTGACGGCACCGCCTTGCGCCAGTTTATGGAAAGCGCGGGTCAGGGCATTGGCGGCATGGTGTCGATGTTTACCGGCGGCGCACTGGGCCGTATGGGCATTTTTGCCCTTGGGATTATGCCTTATATCTCCGCTTCGATCATCGTTCAGTTGATGACGTCGATGGTTCCTGCGCTCGAGCAGCTTAAGAAAGAAGGCGAACAGGGGCGCAAGAAGATCAACCAGTACACACGCTTTGGTACGGTTGCCCTTGCGACGCTGCAGGCCTATGGCCTTGCTGTTTCGCTGGAAGCTGGGGACATCGCTGCCGATCCGGGGATGTATTTCCGCATGGCCTGTATGATTACGCTTGTCGGGGGCACGATGTTCCTGATGTGGTTAGGTGAACAGATCACAGCCCGCGGCATTGGCAACGGTATTTCGCTGATCATCTTCGTCGGTATCATTGCTGAGGTTCCTGCAGCTATAGCTCAGTTCTTCTCGTCTGGCCGTTCGGGTGCGATCAGCCCCGCTGTGATCATCGGCGTTCTGGTCATGGTGATTGTCACCATCATGTTCGTGGTCTTCATGGAGCGCGCGCTGCGCAAGATCCACATTCAATACCCACGCCGTCAAGTTGGACAAAAAATGTACGACGGCGGTTCGTCGCATTTGCCGATCAAGGTGAACCCGGCAGGCGTTATTCCAGCTATCTTCGCAAGCTCGCTTTTGCTGCTGCCTGTGACGATCAGTACTTTCTCGGGCAATTCCACGGGTCCGATCATGTCGGTTCTGTTGGCGAACTTTGGGCCGGGGCAGCCACTGTACCTGCTGTTCTTCGTCGCGATGATCGTATTCTTTGCCTATTTCTATACATTCAACGTCAGCTTCAAACCTGATGAGGTTGCAGATAACCTCAAGAACCAGAACGGTTTTGTCCCTGGTATCCGCCCTGGTAAGAAAACCGCCGAATATCTTGAGTATGTTGTTAACCGTGTCTTGGTACTTGGTGCTGCATATCTGGCAGCGGTATGTATTTTGCCGGAAATCCTGCGGGGTCAATTTGCGATCCCGTTCTACTTTGGTGGTACTTCTGTTCTGATTGTTGTGTCGGTAACGATGGACACCATCCAACAGGTGCAAAGCCATTTGCTTGCCCATCAATATGAAGGTCTGCTTGAAAAGTCGCAATTGCGCGGCAAGTCCGGCAAACCTCGCAAAAAACGGAGCCCAGCACGTAAATGAACATAATTTTGCTAGGACCGCCCGGCGCGGGCAAGGGAACACAAGCACGTCATCTGGTTGAGACGCGCAACATGGTCCAACTTTCGACCGGCGATATGCTGCGCGAAGCCAAGGACAGTGGTACAAAGATGGGTCTCATGGTTGCCGACGTCATGGCGCGTGGGGATCTCGTAACAGACGATATCGTTATCGGTCTTATCCGCGAAAAGCTGGAAGACAAGACAGAACACGGTGGATTTATCTTTGACGGGTTCCCGCGGACGCTGGCACAAGCCACCGCATTGCGCGAGCTGCTGGAGACCACAGGGCAAACGCTCGACCACGTTATTGAGCTTCGCGTGAATGACGATGCGCTGGTCAAGCGGATCTCGGGTCGGTCAACGTGCGGCCAATGTGGTGAAGTGTATCACGATGTTACCAAGCCGCAGCCCGATGACGGCAAATGCGTCAAATGTGGTGCATCAGATTTCAAGCGGCGCGCGGATGATAATGAAGAAAGCCTGCGCAACCGGTTGATGGAATACTACAAAAAGACATCGCCCTTGCTCGGCTACTATTACGCGCTTGACCTGCTGAAGCGTGTCGATGGTTTGGCAGATATGAAAGTTGTTCAGGCCAGTATCGGTGCAATTCTGGACAACTAGCCTTTCTTTCTTGGAGGCGCAGATAATCTTTAAGGCGGCGTTGGTTCTTTTGGATCGGCGCCGTTTTCCATTCGCGGACTAAGGTGTATGGTATGTGCCCGAAGTGCATAAACGGGCCGCAAAAATTATCATTCTGGGTAAACTGTTCGCGGTTTCTCCGTCACGGGTTGACGCTGACACGAAATACTCATAACCAGCCGTATCTCATTAGAGAATCGACTTGCAACGGGATTGATCAATCCCTGCGTATGAACACCTGATCAGCTGCAGCCCGGTGGCAAGAAAACGCCTCGGGCTTCACGTTGTGAAAAAAGGGTCTGGTATCACGGACCCGCAACGAAAAAGGAATAGCACACGTGGCACGTATTGCCGGCGTAAACATCCCGACTGCAAAGCGGGTTCCAATCGCCCTTACATATATCACTGGTATCGGTAACTCTTCGGCGCAGACCATCTGCGAAGCCGTTGGTATCGAAGCCTCCCGTCGTATTAACGAACTTTCGGATGCAGAAATCCTTAAGATCCGTGAATACATCGACGAAAACTTCTCTGTCGAAGGCGATCTGCGTCGCGAGACACAGATGAACATCAAGCGTCTGATGGACCTTGGGTGCTACCGTGGTCTGCGCCACCGTCGTAACCTTCCGGTTCGTGGTCAGCGCACCCACACCAACGCTCGTACCCGCAAAGGCCCCGCTAAGGCCATTGCCGGCAAGAAGAAGTAAGGGAGGGTCTGACCAATGGCACGCGAAAAGACAAAGACGAAGCGTAAGGTTTCCAAGAACATCGCCGCAGGTGTGGCGCATGTTAATTCCAGCTTCAACAACACAAAAATTCTTATCTCTGACGTTCAGGGCAATGCAATTGCATGGTCTTCGGCAGGCACAATGGGTTTCAAAGGGTCGCGTAAGTCGACACCTTACGCAGCCCAGATGGCAGCAGAAGATGTGGGCAAGAAAGCACAAGACCACGGCGTGAAAACGCTCGAAGTCGAAGTGCAAGGCCCAGGCTCGGGTCGCGAAAGTGCATTGCGCGCTTTGGCGGCTGCCGGTTTCAACATCACGTCGATCCGTGATGTGACACCAATGGCTCACAACGGCTGTCGCCCCCCAAAGCGTCGCCGCGTCTAAGAATATATATTTTGTATGGGGTCGTGCCTTTGCGCACGGCCCCGTACCGCTTTTCTGAAACCTCGGGAGTTTCTTCGCCGTTTGGACATGGGGCAAGAGACAAGAATGGAGGGACGTATGATCCACAAAAATTGGGCTGAATTGATCAAGCCACAGCAGTTGGACGTAAAGCCGGGCAATGACCCCGCACGTCAGGCGACTGTGATTGCAGAGCCGCTTGAGCGCGGTTTTGGTTTGACAATGGGCAACGCGCTGCGCCGCGTTTTGATGTCGTCGCTTCAGGGCGCGGCCATCACATCTGTACAAATTGACAATGTTTTGCACGAATTCTCCAGCGTTGCTGGTGTGCGTGAAGACGTTACCGACATCATCTTGAACCTCAAAGGCGTATCCTTGCGCATGGAAGTCGAAGGGCCAAAGCGCCTGTCGATTTCGGCAAAAGGTCCGGGCGTTGTGACGGCTGGTGATATCTCTGAAAGCGCCGGGATCGAAATCCTGAACCGCGATCACGTGATTTGCCACCTTGACGACGGTGCCGATGTTTACATGGAACTGACCGTGAATACGGGCAAGGGCTATGTCGCCGCAGACAAGAACAAGCCGGAAGATGCGCCAATCGGGTTGATCCCGATCGATGCGATCTATTCGCCAGTGAAAAAAGTGTCCTATGACGTGCAGCCGACCCGCGAAGGTCAGGTGCTGGATTATGACAAGCTGACGATGAAGGTCGAAACTGACGGTTCCATCACGCCTGATGATGCGGTCGCTTTTGCAGCCCGTATTCTTCAGGACCAGCTGGGCATCTTTGTCAACTTTGACGAGCCTGAATCTGCGTCCCGTCAGGACGATGACGACGGTCTGGAGTTCAACCCGCTGCTGCTCAAGAAAGTAGACGAGTTGGAACTATCCGTGCGGTCCGCAAACTGCCTCAAGAACGACAATATCGTTTATATTGGCGATCTGATCCAGAAGACCGAAGCCGAAATGCTGCGCACGCCGAACTTTGGCCGCAAGTCCTTGAACGAGATCAAGGAAGTGTTGTCGGGGATGGGTCTGCACCTTGGCATGGACGTCGAGGACTGGCCACCGGACAACATCGAAGACCTTGCTAAAAAGTTCGAGGATTCGTTCTAAGAATTCATTTGGTGGGGAGCGATCCCCACCACATGCCAGACTGGGCCAAGAGGGCCCCAAGGAGAGTTGGCGCTACGCACGCCAGCCAGACAAAGTAAAACCGCCCGTAGAGGGCATATCGTTGGAGAAAAGAAATGCGTCACGCACGTGGTTACCGCCGTCTGAATCGTACACATGAACACCGCAAGGCGCTGTTCGCGAACATGGCCGGCTCGCTTATTGAACATGAGCAAATCAAGACAACATTGCCCAAGGCAAAAGAACTGCGTCCGATCATCGAAAAGATGATCACGCTTGCAAAGCGCGGCGATCTGCATGCGCGCCGTCAGGCAGCAAGCAAGCTGAAGCAGGACAAGTATGTTGCGAAACTATTTGAAATTCTTGGCCCACGCTACGCCGACCGCCAAGGTGGTTACGTTCGCGTCCTGAAGGCTGGCTTCCGCTATGGCGACATGGCCCCTATGGCCATCATCGAATTCGTTGATCGCGACCGCGATGCGAAAGGTGCGGGCGACAAGGAACGCGTTGCTGCCTATGAAATGGCCGAAGACTAAAGCCATCAGGCTTTGGTTAGTTTGGAGAAAAGCCCCTCGCAGTGCCGGGGGCTTTTTTTATGCCTTCGGCGAGGATTTTGAACCATTTGGAATATGGGTGTTGCGCAACCACATTCGGCTGCGCATATCTGGGGGATGAGATATATCCTGATTTTCCTCGTGTTATGCGTGCTCCCCGTGCAGGCGCAGACTGTTCCGACCTCTGCCACGCAGATGCAACTTAGCTTTGCCCCGTTGGTCAAGCAGGCAACCCCTGCGGTTGTTAACATTTACACGCGCACCATCGTCCAAAGCAGCCGCACGCCGTTGCAGTCTGATCCGTTTTTTGAGCGTTTCTTTCAAAGACCCGGCGCAGGGCAGCCGAGGGTGCAAAACTCGCTTGGCTCTGGAGTTATTCTTTCCGATGACGGCATCGTCGTGTCGAACTATCATGTTGTCGGCATGGCGACGGACATCCGGATCGTTCTCGCGGATCGGCGCGAATTCACAGCACGAGTCTTGCTAAGCGATGCAGAGAGCGACCTTGCGATTCTCAAAATTGAAGGTGTTGATCGGCTGTCCTATTTGCCACTGCGCGACAGTGACAACATTGAAGTGGGCGAGTTGGCGCTGGCCATCGGCAATCCTTTTGGCGTGGGGCAAACGGTCAGCAGTGGCATTGTTTCTGGATTGGCGCGTTCGGGCGGGATGAATGGCGGCGGGCAGGGGTATTTCATCCAGACTGATGCGCCGATCAATCCAGGAAACTCCGGAGGTGCGCTGATCGATATGGAGGGGGCGTTGATGGGGATCAATACATCAATTTTGACGCGTTCTGGTGGGTCAAACGGCATCGGGTTTGCGATACCAGCCAATTTGATAAAGGCTTTTGTCGATCAGGCGCGCAGCGGTGCCGAACGCTTTGTGCGACCTTGGGCGGGGATGAGCGGGCAGCCGGTGGATGCGGATATGGCCGCACCCCTAGGGTTGGATCGACCCGGCGGGATCATTGTGTCTGGTTTGCACCCGGCCAGCCCCTTCCTTGCCAGTGGTTTTGCGGTTGGCGATGTGATTACGGCGGTAAATGGGCAGGACGTAAACACGCCCGCCGAGATGGTCTACCGGATGAGCGTCAGCGGCTTGGGGAACCAAGCGATCGTGACGCGGTTGCGTGAGGGAAGCTCTACGGATCTGGATGTGGCGTTGATCGCTGCCCCTGACAGCCCTTCGCGCGATTCTGTGACCTTGGACAAACGCAGCTTACTGCCGGGGCTTGCCTTGGCGCGGATCAACCCAGCGGTTCTGGCCGAGCTCAACTTGTCGCTGGAGGTTGAGGGGGTCGCAGTCGTGGAGCCCGGTGTGTACGGTTTGCAAGTGGGGCTGCGGCCCGGCGACGTGATCTTGGTTCTTAACGGGCGCGAGGTGGAAACCCCTGCGCAGGTTCGGGACGCATTGCAAGGTCAACGGCAGGTCGCGATGGTCGTGCAGCGCGGGACGCAAAGGCTGTCGTTGCGGTTCAGGATTTAGGCGATGGTTGATCTATTCGATAGTGGTGAGGTCAAGCAGGAGGCCGGGCACCGCCCCTTGGCAGACCGTTTGCGGCCCAAGACGCTGGCCGAGGTCATCGGGCAAGGGCAGGTGCTGGGGCCGGACGGGCCTTTGAGGGTGATGTTGGACTCAGGGTCACTGGGATCGTTGATTTTCTGGGGGCCGCCGGGGGTGGGCAAGACCACCATCGCGCGGCTTTTGGCGGATGAGACCGAGCTGCATTTTGTCCAGATCAGCGCCATCTTTAGTGGTGTACCCGAGCTGCGCAAAGTTTTCGAGGCGGCAAAGATCCGGCGGCAAAACGGGCGCGGTACATTGTTGTTCGTCGATGAAATCCACCGTTTCAACAAGGCGCAGCAGGATGGGTTTTTGCCCCACATGGAAGACGGCACGATCCTGCTGGTGGGGGCTACAACCGAAAACCCGTCATTCGAGCTGAACGCCGCTGTGTTAAGCCGTTCGCAGGTTTTGGTGTTGGAGCGCTTGCCTCTGGCTGACCTGGAACGGCTCGCGCAGCGGGCCGAGGTTGAGCTGGGCAGACCGTTGCCGATCGACGGACCTGCGCGTGAAAGCCTGCTTGAGATGGCCGATGGCGACGGGCGTGCCTTGTTGAATTTGATCGAACAGGTAGCGGCCTGGAAAGTCGATAAGCCCTTGGATGGCAAGGCGCTGTCGGCGCGGCTGATGCGGCGGGCCGCACAATATGACAAGGGCGGCGACGCGCATTACAACCTCATTTCTGCGCTGCATAAATCCGTGCGCGGCTCTGACCCCGATGCGGCACTTTACTGGCTGTCGCGGATGCTTGAGGGCGGGGAAGACCCGCGATACCTGATGCGGCGCATCACGCGGATGGCTGTCGAAGACATCGGGCTGGCGGATCCGCAGGCGCAGGCGATTTGCCTGCAGTCTTGGGAGACCTACGAGCGGCTTGGATCACCCGAGGGGGAACTGGCGCTGGCGCAGGCCGTGACCTATCTGGCGTTGGCCCCGAAATCGAATGCGGCTTATGTGGCGTATAAAGCGGCGCGCGCTGCGGCCAAACAGACCGGATCAGCCCCGCCGCCCAAACATATCCTGAATGCGGCAACCAGCATGATGAAGGACCAAGGGTATGGCGCAGGCTATGCCTACGACCACGATGCCGAGGATGGGTTTTCGGGCCAAAACTACTTTCCCGACGGCATGGCGCGGCCACAGCTGTATCAGCCGGTGGAGCGCGGGTTTGAAAGGGACTTGAAAAAGCGTCTGGATTACTTTGAAAAGTTGCGCGCGACGCGCAAAACTTGACATTCCGTGCGCAAACCGTGACAGACCGCAGATGATTTCTACCCTGTTCCTTGTGGCTATTGGCGGCGCTATCGGCGCGTCTTTGCGGTTCATGTCCGGCGTTGCGGTTCTTCGCGCGCTTGGGCCGCAGGACTTTCCCGTAGCGGTACTTGGCGTGAACATTCTGGGGTCGTTCCTGATGGGCCTGTTCGTCGTCTTTGCCGCGCAAAAAGGGCTGACACAGTACAGCCCGTTTGTGATGACGGGTGTCCTTGGCGGGTTCACCACGTTTTCGGCGTTCTCGCTGGAAACGGTAACATTGATCGAGCGCGGCCAGATCGCATCGGCAGGGATATATGTGGCACTGTCAGTCGGTCTGTCGGTGCTAGGATTAATGCTGGGCCTATTTGTGGCCAGAGGAGTATTTGCATGAGCCGGGTTCAAAACCTGATCATTGAGCAGGGTGACGGGGATCAGCGGCTGGACCGCTGGTTCAAACGTATGTTCCCGCTGATCAGTCAGGGGCGCATCGAGAAGATGTGCCGTAAGGGTGACATTCGCGTAAATGGCGGACGTGTCAAAGCGTCAACACGGCTTGAGGTCGGGCAGGAAATTCGCATTCCGCCATTGCCCGACACAGAGGCCCCACCGCCGCCAAAGCGTACACGGATTTCGGATGCGGATGCCAAGTTCATCCGGTCCTGCGTGATTTACCGTGACGATTATATCATCGCGCTGAACAAGCCCCCTGGCTTGCCGGTGCAAGGCGGATCAGGGCAATCTGATCGCCATGTCGATGCATTGGCCGATGCGCTGATGTTTGACCTAGATGAAAAGCCGCGGCTTGTGCACCGGTTGGACAAGGACACGTCGGGTGTGCTGATCATGGCGCGCACGCGGTCGATTGCGGCTGATCTGACGTCGTCTTTCCGGCATCGCCAAACGCGCAAGATCTACTGGGCGGCTGTCGCAGGCGTGCCGCACCCCAAGAACGGGACTATCAAGTTCGGCTTGGTCAAAGCGTTCGGTCATGGCGCGCGCGGCGAGGGCGAAAAGATGTACTGCGTCCACCCCAAGGATATGGACACCACCGAAGGGGCCAAGCGCGCAACCACTGATTACGCGACACTGGCACAGGCTGGTACGCGCACCTGCTGGGTCGCGCTGATCCCGGTAACGGGCCGCACGCACCAGTTGCGCGCGCACATGGCCGAGATCGGCCATCCCATTGTTGGTGACGGCAAATACGGTGGATCTGGTCAGGAAAACATGGGGGATGGCTGGGGCGCACAGCTTGGTGGCGACATCTCGAAAAAGCTGCACCTGCATGCACGGTCGCTGACCCTTGAACACCCCGTGACCAAGGCAACGCTGAACCTAATCGCGCCGATGCCGGATCATATGGTGCGCACGTGGGATACGTTCCAATGGGCCCCCTCTGACGTGCCAGCCGACCCGTTCGAGGAGGACTGGGGTTGAGCGCACCCTTGCGTCTGGTGATCTTTGACGTCGACGGGACGCTGGTCGACAGTCAGGCGGATATACTGGCGGCTTTTGCGCAGGCTTTCGCTGTCGTGGGGCGGCCTTTGCCTGCGCCGGCCGATGTGATGGCCATTGTGGGCCTGTCGCTGGATATCGCTGTCCGGCGTCTGGTCCCGCAGATCAGCGATGCTGACTGTGCTGTCATGGTCGAGGCGTATAAAGACGCCTATGTCGCTTTGCGTGCTTCAATGCCGATCTCGCAAACATCGCCGTTTTATCCCGGCTGTCGCGAGGTGTTGGACCAGCTGCATGCAATTCCCGAGGTTTTGTTGGGCATTGCCACAGGTAAATCGCGGCGCGGGCTGGATCACTTGATCAAGGGGCACGGGCTTGACGGGCTTTTCGTGACCCAACAGGTCGCGGACTTCCACCCCTCGAAACCGCACCCTTCGATGATCTTGCAGGCTATGGCCGATGCGGGCGTTGATCCCGCGCAGACGGTGATGGTCGGTGACACAAGTTACGACATGGAAATGGCAGCCGCCGCTGGCGTCGCTGGCATCGGGGTCAACTGGGGGTATCACGCGCCCGAAGCCCTTGGGGCCGCCCACCATGTGATTGACCGGTTTGATGAATTGCCTGCTGCCTTGGACAAAATCTGGAGCCTTTGAAATGAGCGATTGGAAAGCGAAACGCTTTTGGACTGAAGCGCAGGTTGTCGCGGCCGGGGATGGCTATGCCGTCGAGCTGGATGGCCGCCCGATCAAAACGCCCGCCAAGCGTCATCTGATTGTGCCCACCCAGCAGATGGCGCAGGCCATCGCCGCTGAATGGCAGGCCCAAAAGGGTACAATTGATCCACGCACCATGCCTTGCACCAAAACGGCGAACGCCGCGCTGGACAAGGTTGCCATTCAACATGCCGAAGTGGCAGATATGTTGGCGGCGTATGGCGATTGCGATCTCTTGTGCTACCGTGCAGACAGCCCGCAGGAGTTGGTTGATCGCCAAACTGCGCTGTGGGATCCGATGCTGGATTGGGCCGAAGCCGCACTTGAGGTTCGGCTGGAACCGCGCGTGGGAATCATGCATGTGCCACAAGATGCAGCGGCTGTTTCGCGCCTGACAGACCGTACACATGCGCTGGATATGTTCCAAATGGCCGCGTTTCACGATCTGGTAAGTTTGTCCGGATCGCTGGTTTTGGGATTCGCAGCGACCCTGAATGCCAAAGATACGGATACATTATGGTATTTGTCGCGGCTGGACGAGATTTGGCAAGCCGAACTTTGGGGGGCGGATGACGATGCCGAGGCATTGGCCGCAGTGAAAAAGGCTAGCTTTGAGCACGCGAAGTTGATGTTTGATCTGTCATCTTCGCCTGCGCCTTAATTTAAGGCTTACCCCTGCGTCAAGTGGCTGTTTTTTAGGCTTGCAGGCTTGACGTTCAGGCGCAAATCCGCCCAAACTCTGGATCATCATTTGGGGAAATCCTTAAATGGTCCAACTCCGACCCGAAAAGGTGTCGGTTAAACCGCCCATAAACGTGGCGGAAACTCAGGAAGAGGTAACAATGAATAAATCCGTATTTTTTGGTGCGATGACGGTTGCTGGCCTAGTTGCCGGTGCGTCTGCCGCAGCAACCCTTGACGACGTAAAAGAGCGCGGCAAGCTGAACTGTGGCGTGACGACTGGTCTGGTCGGCTTTGCCGCACCAAATGCAAACGGCGAATGGGAAGGCTTTGACGTTGCGGTATGCCGCGCTGTTGCCGCAGCCGTTTTCGGTGACCCAACGGCTGTTGAGTTCATCCCGACAACTGGCAAAACACGCTTTACTGCGTTGGCATCGGGCGAGATCGACTTTCTTGCGCGTAACACCACATGGACGTTCAGCCGCGATGTTGATCTGAAGTTCGACTTCATCGGCGTCAACTACTACGATGGTCAGGGCTTTATGGTTCCAAAGGCACTTGGCGTTTCATCCGCCAAGGATCTGGACGGCGCGACAGTCTGCATTCAGACCGGTACAACAACCGAACTGAACCTTGCTGACTTCTTCCGTGCGAACAACATCTCGTATGAGCCCGTGCCAATCGAGACAAACGCCGAAGGCCAGCAGCAGTACCTTGCCGGTGCCTGCGACACCTACACAACAGACGCATCCGGTCTGGCATCCACACGTGCCACATTCGAGACACCTGGCGATCACATCATTCTGCCGGAAATCATCTCGAAAGAGCCATTGGGCCCGCTGGTACGTCACGGCGACAACGACTGGGGCGACCTGACACGTTGGGTTTTGTACGCTCTGATCGCAGCTGAAGAACTGGGCGTCACATCGGCAAACGTCGAAGAGATGGCCACAAGCACAACCAACCCCGAAGTTGCCCGCCTGTTGGGTGCCGAAGGTACATTGGGTGAAATGCTGGGTCTCGACGCTGCATGGGCCAAGAACGCTATTGCGTCTCAGGGCAACTACGGCGAAATCTTTGCCAAGAACATCGGCGAAGAGACACCAATCGGTCTGGCCCGTGGTCTGAACGCACAGTGGACAGATGGCGGCCTGATGTACGCGCCTCCTTTCCGCTAAATAGACTGCCAAGGGGCGCGGTTCATGCCGCGCCCTTTGCGCTTTTGAGACAATAAATAAACCCGGCCAGTGACATCAAAATGATGCACATCAAATAGGTCCGGAACACAGGGATAATCTGATGACGACAATGTCCGACCCTCAACAGGGCTCGTTCCGGCTGTCGATGTTGCTGAACGACACCCGGTATAGATCCTACACATTCCAGTTTATCGCTTTGATGCTGCTGATCGCGTTGATGGCCTTTTTGGGTATCAACCTCGTGCGCAACCTAGCAGAGGCCGGCCTGAACATTTCTTATGATTTTCTGGGCGTGCCTGCGGGCTACGATATCAACCAGACGTTAATCGACTATAACAGCCAGTCCACAAACCTGCGGGCGGCCGTCGTCGGGATTATCAACACCTTGTTGGTGGCATTCCTTGCCTGTTTGACAGCGACCATTCTTGGCGTGATCGCCGGTGTGGCGCGTCTGTCCAACAACTGGCTCGTTTCCAAACTAATGGCAGTCTACGTCGAGATTTTCCGCAACATCCCCGTGCTGATCTGGATCCTGATGATCTACACGCTGATGACCGCCGTGCTGCCTGCGCCCAATGCATTCCGTGGAGATAACGCGACGTCCAGCATGTTGTTTGACGCCTTTGCCTTTACCAACCGCGGCGTTTACATCCCTGCACCGGTTTGGGGGCCAGGGTCGATGATTGTTGTCGGGACCTTTATCCTGTCGATCATTGCTGCGTTCTTTTATCGCCGCTACGCGGTGAAATTGCTGTTTGAAACCGGCAAGCTGCTGCCCATGGGTTGGCCTACGCTGGTGATCCTGATTGTACCAACACTGCTGATGTTTTTCATCATGGGCCGTCCTGTCGGGCTGGATTATCCGGCCTTGCGCGGGTTCAACTTCCAAGGCGGTATCCAGATCGGTGCACCCTTAATTGCACTTTGGCTGGCGTTGTCAGTCTATACTGGCGCTTTCATTGCCGAAAACGTCCGTGCGGGCATTCAGGCGATCTCGAAAGGGCAAACCGAAGCTGCGGCGTCTTTGGGTCTGCGTCCCAAGCGCGTGATGAACCTTGTGGTCTTGCCGCAAGCGCTGCGGGTGATTATTCCGCCGCTGATCTCGCAGTACCTGAACATCACCAAGAATTCGTCACTGGCGATTGCGGTGGGCTATGCCGATATCACGGCCACACTGGGCGGGATTACCCTGAACCAAACTGGCCGCGCGATTGAATGCGTACTGCTGTTGATGCTGTTCTATCTCACGATCTCGTTGTCGATTTCAGCGATCATGAACGTCTACAACAACAACGTCAGCCTGAAGGAGCGGTAAGATGTCAGATACTCATGCCCAAACCGTTCCCTTTGTCCGCGATACGATGTTGCCTCAGGCAACGCCGCCATCGACGGCACAAGGTCCGGTCAAATGGATGCGCGACAGCCTGTTTTCGTCCATCCCCTATACGATCCTGACGATCGCTGCGCTGTATGCGATCTACGTTCTGTTGTCAGGCTTCTTGCCATGGCTGTTGGGGGGCGTCTGGACGACCTCGAACATCCGCGAATGCCGAGAAGTGCTTGATGGCGCGACGGGGGGCTGTTTTTCGGTTCTGACCGAGCGTTGGAACCAGCTGCTATTCGGGATCGCTTATCCGCAGGACGGCTATTGGAGACCGACACTGGCGTTTATCCTGCTGTTTGTTGCGATATCGCCAGTCTTGTTCGCGGCAGTGCCACGCAAACTTTTGATCGTGACGGCGCTTTATCCCTTTGTGGCCTTCTGGCTGATTTGGGGCGGGTCGCTTTTGGTTCCGGTTGCAGCATTAATCAGCATCGGTGTCGGCTATACCATCTATGGCAAACTGGTCAAAACCAGCTTTGCGGGTGGTCTGGCCGCAGGGGTCGTTGCTGCGGCCGTTGTCTGGTTCATTGCCAGTTTCATCACCCCAAGCCTGTCTGGCGTTCTCGCGCTCGAAGAAGTCGTGTCGCGGAACATGGGGGGCTTTATGCTCAACATGATCCTTGGTGTGATCTGTGTATCGCTGTCGTTGCCCTTGGGCATCGTACTCGCCCTTGGTCGCCAATCCAGCCTGCCAATCATCAAGCTGATCTGTGTGGTCTTTATCGAGTTTATCCGTGGCGTGCCGCTGATTACATTGCTTTTCGTCGCAAACGTGGTCTTGGCTTACTTCTTGCCGCCCGGCACCAACTTTGACCTGATCTTGCGTGTCATCATCATGATCACCATGTTCGCCTCGGCCTATATCGCCGAAGTGATCCGGGGTGGTCTGGCCGCATTGCCACGCGGGCAATACGAGGGCGCAGAAAGTCTTGGCCTTGATTATGCGCAGTCGATGCGTCTGATCATTCTGCCGCAAGCTTTGAAGATCTCGATCCCGGGAATCGTCAACGTGGCCGTTGGCCTGTTCAAGGATACCACGCTGGTTTCGATCATCTCAATGTTCGATCTGGTGGGGATGATCCGCGGCCCGATCCTCGCTTCGACCGATTGGAACGGCGTCTATTGGGAGCTCTGGGGCTTTGCCGCCGCACTGTTCTTTGTCGTCTGCTACGGCATCTCGCAATATTCACAATGGCTGGAACGTCAACTCCAGACCGACCACCGTTAAGGAAAGGCTGTTATTATGGCTGAACAAGCACAAGCACTGAAGGTCTCGGACGAGGCCGCCATCAGCATCGAGAAGATGAACAAATGGTACGGCACATTTCATGTGCTACGCGACATTGACCTGACCGTATATCGTGGCGAACGTATCGTTATCGCGGGCCCGTCAGGGTCGGGTAAATCCACGCTGATCCGTTGCATCAACGCTTTGGAAGAACACCAAAAAGGTCGCATCGAAGTCGACGGTACTGTGTTGTCTTCGGATGTGAAAAACATCGACAAGATCAGGTCAGAGGTTGGCATGTGCTTTCAGCACTTCAACTTGTTTCCACATCTGACGATCCTTGAAAACTGCACGCTGGCACCGATCTGGGTTCGCAAGACACCCAAGAAAGAGGCCGAAGAAATCGCGATGCATTTTCTTGAAAAGGTCAAGATCCCTGATCAGGCTGACAAATATCCCGGTCAGTTGTCCGGTGGTCAGCAGCAGCGTGTCGCCATCGCCCGCAGCCTGTGCATGCGTCCGCGCATCATGCTGTTTGATGAACCCACGTCGGCGCTTGACCCCGAGATGATCAAAGAAGTTCTGGACACTATGGTCGAGCTTGCAGAAGAAGGCATGACGATGCTCTGCGTGACCCACGAGATGGGTTTTGCCCGTCAAGTCGCCAACCGCGTGATCTTTATGGACGAAGGTCAGATTGTTGAGCAGAACGAACCAGAAGAGTTCTTTAACAACCCACAAAGCCCGCGGACCAAGCTGTTCTTAAGCCAGATTCTGGGTCACTGATAAGATCAAAAGGCGGGGGAAACCCCGCCTTAACTCGGCTTGGGCAAGTCCCGAGGCATGACGATGTGGCTGACTTGGCCCAAGTTCCAAGTGATATCTGACCAATTTTCCGCATCAAACGATATCGCGATTGTTGCCCCGGTTGGGTAGTGGTGCATGCCGTCCCGGTTTGGGGGCGTCTTTACAATCTGTTCGGCCATATCAGCGATCCCGGGGTTATGGCCCAAAAGCAAGACGGTATCGCCGGACGCCGTTTGCAGTGTCGCCAGTATCTTTTCAGCATCCGCAAGATAGAGTTCTTTGACAAAGAGAATTTCCGGCTGTCCCTCAAGGTTTAACAGGCCCAGTGTTTCCCGCGTCCGTGTCGCAGTTGAACACAGCACGACATCCGGCCTGAGGTCCTTTTCCTTTAACCATATCCCCAAGGAGGCGGCATTGCTCCTGCCGCGCTCGTTAAGTGTGCGATCATGGTCGTCTGTCGCGGCGTCGGGCCAATCCGCCTTCGCGTGTCGCATAAGTATAAGGCGTTTCATGTTATCCTTGGCGAATGATGCTGCCAGCACCATGCTCGGTAAAAAGCTCTAGCAGGCAGGCATTGGGCGCGCGACCATCAAGAATGACGGCAGCGCGGACGCCGCCTTCGATCGCGTTAAGCGCAGTTTCGGTTTTCGGGATCATACCGCCCGCAATCGTACCGTCTTTTATCATTTCGCGAATTTGGGCCGCTGTAAGCTCCGTGACGACGTCGCCTTGGGCATTCTTAACGCCGGCCACGTCGGTTAGCAGTAACAGCCGGTCGGCCT
>ERZ651776.2098-NODE-2098-length-22328-cov-4.304885_pt1 | contig 22328 bp, 23 predicted proteins | sample MGYA00514761_ERZ651776 | MGnify/ENA metagenome assembly ERZ651776 | reverse complement strand
CATTCCTCAATTAAACTACTTTTATTCAGACTGCATTGTGGCTGGGACATACTGGCTAATTTTTCATCAATCAGTTTTACAACATCTATATTTTCTTCCTGCAGATCAGAATCTACAGTACCTTTTACAACAAGTTCTTTAATTTCTATTGGCATTTTATGATTTTTTAAAATGTGAATAGGTTAATTTCATAGTCTCCACAGCATAGTTCCCTCCCATTGCATCAAACGGATCTATATTAATCGCCGAGTTCCAGTTAAAACGTAAGTACACATCTGGATCTGGATGCGTGGGTTTCACGCCATAATTGTTTCCTGTTTGCCAGTCATAACGGCTAACAGATCCTTGCTGACTCATCGTCCATCCATAACGGCTATCATCTGGGTCTGGTACCACATCAAAGCCATCGCCAAAAGAGATTTCTTGCCAATAGCTATTACGGATTCCTTGTGCTTTCCAAACGTAGGCGGGACCTCTCCAGCTTCCGTTATCTTGCATTCCTCCATATACATTATAAGGATACTCATTATCTACATTAATATGATAAAACTGCGCCACGGGTAAGTTCCCTATAAAACGCCATGTTTTTCCACCATCTTTTGTAATGTTCATACCTCCATCATTTCCATCAATCATAAACTGACCGTTGTCTGGATGAATCCACCACGCATGGTGATCTGGGTGTACCCCGTTATCTACGCCATACGCGCCCATCAATTGTGAAAAGTTCTTTCCGCCATCTTCCGATACATTTACGTAGGTAAATACAGAAAATACTCTGTTTTCATTATCTGGATCTACATGAATATCTGAATAATAAAAAGGACGGTTTCCAATATCTTCTTTGTCATTTACTTTTTTCCAATTAAAACCACCATCTTCAGAGCGATAAAGTGCATTTTTTTTGGCTTCGATCAGTGCATATACGATATTAGGTTTATTTGGTGCAATCGAAATTCCAATACGTCCTAATTCGCCTTTTGGTAAGCCATCTTTATCAGAGAGTTTTTTCCAGGTTTTTCCGCCATCATGGGTCATGTGCAATCCAGAACCTTCGCCTCCTGATTTAAAAAACCAAGGATCACGTTTGTGTTCCCACATCGCCACAATGAGTTTATTAGGGTTGGTTGGATCCATGACCATATCGGCAACCCCTGTTTTATTATTGGTAAATAGGATTTTGTTCCATGTTTTACCACCATCAGTGGTTTTAAAGACACCTCGTTCTGGATGTACACCCCAAGGAGATCCTATAGCACCAACATACACAATGTCAGGATTGGTAGGATCAATAATCACACGATGAATGTGCCTTGTTTTCTCAAGCCCCATCGACTTCCAAGTCTTCCCGCCGTCTAGTGATTTATAGATACCAAATCCTCCATTCAAAGAGTTCCGAGGATTTCCTTCTCCTGTTCCTACCCAGATCACACTAGGATTGGATTGTTGGATAGCGACCGCTCCAATAGAGGCGGTAAGTTCGTTTTCAAAAATAGGATCCCATTTGATTCCACCAGAGGTAGATTTCCATAATCCGCCAGAAGCTGTTCCTACATACATAATATCTGGATGATCGTTGACCACATCTATAGCCGTTACACGACCAGACATACCGCCAGGACCAATATTACGAGGTTGCATATCTTGTAGTACAGACATGTCTAGTTTTTGTGCGCTTGCGATGGTACATAAGCACAAGAAGAGGAGTGAGTAAAGGTTTTTCATTGGGTTGATTTAATATATAGTGTGTCTAAATCTCAAAACGACAGGTTAGCATCGTAGGAGTAACTTTTAGTATTGAACCGACTAAGTTAAGGAAATGTGAAAGCCTAAAATCTTAAAGAGGTGTTAAGTTCGTTACTACAAGAGATTATTTATAAATTGTTTCGGCTATGGTTAAGACCGCTTTCGCGAAAGCGTATAAATCCTTATCTCAATTCTTATGAAATCATATTCTGATAATTTCTTGATACTTACACGATATCTCAGAATCAAACGAACTCATATCCATTTATTACTTGCCGTATCTAGAAAAATAGAACCATATACCTTATATCTTACGTACCTTGTAATCACATTTTAACGAACATTTAATATTTTGTTTATCTTTTTAGACATATCTTTGAACAAAATAAAAAACCAAACATAATTATGAAAAAAATTGTATTAGTATTAGTATGTGTTTCTATGAGCTTTTTATCGTTCACAGAAAAAGATAAAGAAGTAACAACGACTCAAGAAAAAAATATTGTAGAAGTAGCTGTAGGTAACGAGAATTTCTCTACGCTAGTAGCCGCCTTAAAAGCAGCAGATCTTGTAGGAGTATTATCAGGAACTAATGAATTTACTGTATTTGCACCTTCTAATGATGCATTTAATAAATTACCAAAAGGAACAGTAGAATCACTTCTAAAGCCAGAAAATAAAGATGCATTAACAGATATCTTAATGTATCACGTTGTTGCAGGAGAGTACAAAGCTGCAGCGGTTGTAAAAGCGATTAAGGATAACGGAGGAAAATTTTCTGTAAATACTGTAAAAGGAGAAAAAATTACGTTAATGATGGACGGAAATAATGTCGTGATTAAAGACGCAAAAGGAGGGAAGTCAGTAATTATTATGACAGACGTAGATGCTTCAAACGGAGTGATACATGCTGTAGGTAGTGTTTTAATGCCAAAAGAATAACATGATTGCATAATTTAATTTTATATTAACTTTAATAATAACCTAAAAACCAATTTATTTTGAAAAAAACAATAGTAATAATGCTAGCAGCTGGATTAATGATAGCTTCTTGTGGAGAAAAAAAAGAAACTAACGCAACTGAACCAGTTGCTACTGAATCAAATGAAGAAGTTGAAACTACAGAAGTCGCTGAGGTAGAAACTCCAAACATTGTAGGGGTAGCCGTAGGAAATGAAAATTTTTCTACACTAGTTGCCGCTGTAAAAGCAGCCGATTTAGTTGAAACACTAAGTGGTGATGGACCGTTTACAGTATTTGCACCTACCAACGATGCCTTTGCAAAATTACCCGAAGGAACGATAAATACGTTATTAAAACCAGAAAGTAAAGCGACACTTACAGGTATTCTAACGTACCATGTAGTTGCTGGAAAATTTATGGCAGCTGATGTTGTAGCAGCAATTAAAGCAAATAATGGAACTTTTACAGCAAATACTGTACAAGGAGAAAAAATTTCATTAATGATGGACGGCAACAATGTAGTGATTAAAGACGCAAAAGGCGGAAAGTCTGTTATCATTATGACAGATGTGCCAGCTTCTAACGGAGTAATTCACGCTATTGATACCGTAATTATGCCCAAAGGCTAAAATTCCTATTATATTGGAAAAGGTCTCCTATTTGGGAGACCTTTTTTTATGGAAGGAATTTATTAGCACGAATTATTAGTAGATTCTCAAATATGGGTTAAAGGCATGTTAAGTTTGCTTTCGCGAAAGCGTCATTTTAACAAATAATCGTATTTTTATAGTGCATGAAAAAAGAACAGATACGTAAAGGGTTTGTCTTTAAACCCTACGAAGCAGAAAGCCAATCACTATTTGAAAAACTATTGGATATTTTCCAAGAGTTAATCACCCATACATCGGGCGATTTTGACGAAGCGATGGACTGGCTAAAGCAACTAGACGAAGAATATAAACTTACGAATGAAGACTATACCTTAGACGATTTTGTACAGGAATTAAAAGACAAAGGCTACATCCGTGAAGAGGTACGTCCTGACGGAACGCAAGGTGCCGCCATTACCGAAAAAACAGAACGCGCCATCCGCCAGCGAGCATTAGATCAGATTTTTGGAAAGCTTAAGAAAAGTGCCCAAGGAAATCACCGTTCCAAAATGAGCGGACTAGGGGATGAGCATACGGGTGATTATCGTGGCTATCGTTTTGGCGATCCGCTCGAGCGTATTTCTATGACCGAGAGTTTGCGTAATGCACAGATCAATAATGGAATGGGAGATTTTAGCTTACGCGAAAGTGATCTCGTTGTTGAAGAAACCCATTTTAAAGCACAGATGAGTACCGTGCTGATGATTGATATTTCGCACAGTATGATTCTGTATGGCGAAGATCGCATCACACCCGCTAAGAAAGTCGCCATGGCACTCGCGCAATTGATTACCACGCGTTATCCAAAAGATACCCTAGATATCATTGTCTTCGGTAATGACGCTTGGCCGATCAAAATTAAAGATTTACCCTATTTACAAGTCGGACCGTATCATACCAATACCGTTGCAGGACTCGAACTCGCCATGGATATTTTACGTAGACAGCGTAATACTAATAAGCAAATCTTTATGATTACGGACGGGAAACCGAGTTGTTTACGCCTCAAAGATGGGCGGTATTATAAAAACCCAAACGGACTCGATGAGCATATCGTAAGTAAATGTTATACCAAGGCGCGTCAAGCGCGAAAGTTGCATATTCCTATTACCACTTTTATGATTGCCAGTGATCCGTATTTGCAAAAATTTGTCGATGCCTTCACCGAAGCTAATCAAGGAAAAGCTTTTTACACAGGTCTCCAAGGACTCGGCGAAATGATTTTTCAGGATTATGAAACCAATCGAAAGAAGCGGATAAAGTAGAAATTTGAAAAACGAAAGTTGATGCCGAGTATGGTGTGGTTGTTTTAAAAAATGAATATATTTTTTGATTCATTTTTTAAAACTTTCCGTTTCAATCCTTAAACAGGATTATGAAACCAATCGAAAGAAGCGGATAAAGTAAAAACCCCTAATCCCCGAAGGGAATGCCTCCTAACTCCCGAAGGGGGAACAAAAAGATGCTTGAATTTGTTTCTCTCCCTTTGGAAGAGATGTCCTAAGGACAGCGTGGGAATAAAAATAGAGTAGAATGTCATTTCGACAGAGAGAAGAATGAACGACGAGAAATCGCCTAATAGTGGAGGACTTTGAAAACGAAATTGAAATTGAAAACGAAACTGAGCTACTTGTGTGATCTCTCCTTTTGTCGAGATGACTGAAATAGTATGATTACGTTAGTAAGAATGAGATTCCCGTCTTCACGGGAATATAATGAAAAAAAAGATTCCCGTTGGAGTTTATCGTGAGCGATAGTCGAAGGGCGGGAATTGAAAATGAAAATAAAACAAAGGACATTGAGTGATTTTATTTCGCCGAAAGGCAGAAAGAAAATAGTATCGAAATGACCGACGAGCATAATAATAAAATAAACTACTAGAAAAGAATCTGGAAAAACGAATACAGCTCCGTCTATATTCTATGTTCTATACTCTTTTCTCTTTTTAAAAAAATATGAAAAACATAAAAACACTTGGTGAATTAAAAGCATCAAACTGGACATCACGAAGCATAAAAGAAGAACTTCGAGAGCATTTAATTACAAAATTACAAAAGGGAGAACCTACTTTTGAAGGGATTCATGGGTATGAATATACCGTGATTCCAGAATTGGAGCGTGCGATCTTATCAAAGCATAATATCAACTTGTTAGGTTTACGCGGACAAGCAAAAACGCGTTTGGCAAGACAGATGATTAACTTATTGGATGAGTGGATGCCAATTGTGGCAGGATCGGAGATCAATGACGATCCGTTACAACCAATTTCTCGTTATGCCACAGAGTTGATTGCCGAAAAAGGAGACGACACACCGATTGAATGGGTTCACCGTTCAGAACGTTTTGCGGAGAAATTAGCAACCCCTGATGTGACAGTAGCTGATATTATTGGCGATGTTGATCCAATCAAAGCCGCCAATTTGAAGTTAAGTTATGCTGATGATCGGGTGATTCATTATGGGATGATTCCACGAGCGAATCGAAGTATTTTTGTGATTAATGAGTTGCCTGATTTACAAGCACGTATTCAGGTAGCGTTGTTTAATATCTTGCAGGAAGGCGATATTCAGATTCGCGGCTTTAAACTGCGTTTACCATTGGATATGCAATTTGTCTTTACCGCAAATCCTGAAGATTATACCAACCGTGGAAGTATAGTAACACCATTAAAAGATCGTATTGGTTCCCAAATCCTAACGCATTATCCAGAAGATATCGCCACGGCGAGAGCGATTACAGCACAAGAAGCACGTCTCGATGAACGCCAAAAAGAGAAGGTACACGTGCCTGATTTGGTCAAAGATTTATTGGAAGAGATTAGTTTCGCCGCACGTGACAGCGAATTTATTGATGAGAAAAGTGGTATCAGTGCACGTATGAGTATTACGGCTTTTGAGAACTTAATGAGCACTGCAGAACGCCGTATGTTGATTTGTGGAGAGTCACAAACAGCGATTCGTTTTGGAGATTTGATGGGAATTATCCCAGCGATTACTGGAAAAGTAGAGTTGGTGTATGAAGGAGAGCAAGAGGGCGCAGCGTTTGTCGCCAAAGAACTGATAGGCGATGCGACCAAAAACCTGTTTTTAACCTATTTCCCAAAAATAGAAAAACTGACCAAAGAAACCGACAAAGATCCGTATGAAGAAGTCCTTGCTTGGTTTTTTGAGCAAAGTGGTTTTGTCCTAGAAGACGACCTTTCTGATGCAGATTATAAACAAAAACTAGATAGCATCACGCCACTTACGGAGTTGATTAAAAAGCATCTTCCAGACACCACAGAAGCAGATTCTTATTTTATGAAGGAGTTTGTCTTGTGGGCACTTGTGGAGTTTAAAAAGCTGAGTAAATACGAACTTTCTAATGGGATGCGATTTAATGACTTGTATGGGAGTTATATTTCTGGGTTGTCGTAGATAGCTTGGTAGTAAAATTATGGTGGTTGTTCTGTATTCTTTGTACATTTTTTGACAAAGAATACAGAACTTTCCGTCTCGCTTTCCTAGTTTAAGAAACTGAGTAAATATGAGCTTTCTAACGGGATGCGATTTAATGATTTGTATGGGAGTTATATTTCTGGGTTGTCGTAAGACCTGAATTTTATATAGAATGCTTCTTGGGAAGCACAAAAAAAAACAAAAACCAGAATCAAAGATTCTGGTTTTTGTTTTTTTGTAAATTTCTTTACTCAGAACGGTACCAATTGTAAAGGGTATCTAGTGTGAGGTTCTATTTAGTTTTGATCAGAAATAAAACGCATGATAGGTCCATCCATTTCTGGGTTGTCAGAAATGCTTAACATTCCGTTTTCAATAGTATAATCATATTCAACATCTGAAATTGTTATCGTATTATCTGTAATGGTTAGATTTATATAAGTTCCAGAGGTCAACATATAAGGATATTCTGATTCTATCGTATTTACAATGGATAATTGGTTGTTTCCTACATCAAATGTCCATTCGATTTCATTTGAGTTAATTTCAGGTAGACTAGGCAAAAAGGCAACATACGAAGTCATTTCCCATTTTCCGTTTAAATCATTGCCAACTTCCATATCTTTTTCGTCATCATTTGAACATGATGCTAAAATTCCAGCCAACAACAAGAAATATAATATTCTTTTTTTCATAACATTTACTATTTAGCTTATAGATGCCAAAATGCTGAATAGGTTGCGTTGCCTAGGATACGTTTGTGTATGATTGGTTAGGTTGTTGGAGTTTTTGCTTTAGTGAATTACTTAGCTTTGGATGTTACTACGCTCTAGTGTTGTTGTAAAGCGCTTTTTAGTTTTCTCTTTTAAATAGTATGGAGTTTTTTGAATCAAATTCAGTGGGTCGGTTATCATTATAGCCTATCGCAAATTTCATGGTGTCCTTATCAATAAATGGGCAATACAAAGTAATGTTTTTTGTTCTCCACTTTCCAATTTTGTCAATATCAAGTTAACTTCTATTGGATTCGTTTTACTATTAATTTTACAGGTCATACTTCCCTTTTTTTCCTCATACACAAATTCTTTTCCTCCAAAAATTTGATCTTTTACCTTGAAGTAGGCATATCCTTCCGAATCAAAATTCATATATCCAATTTCGTTTTCATTTTCTCCAATCCATGTGTAGGCTTCCCCTTTTTAGGACACCTCTAAATTCGACTATGCACTTCGACGAGCTCAGTGTGACACTCGCTATAAATTTCTGCATCGCTATGCTATTTGAATTAGGGAGAATTAGATAGAATATCTAAAGTTTAAAGCTAATGGATGTGGGGCTCATAAATTCACCATTTTCCAAGCATGAATTTTCTTATTTCATGCTCTATGTCAAGAATTCTTTTTTTTGAATAAAATAATTTTTTATCACTAATCAATTTAGTTAATACTCTATAACGTTTTTTTGAAGGGGAAAATAATGCAATAAACCAGGGTCTTGCAGGGTGAAATGTTAGACCACTTGCAATGGCATTAATAAAATTGTTAATCTCTATACTATTTTCAACAGTAAAAATATTTTGAGAATTATATTCCACGTTAGTTAAATTAGCTAGTTTAGAAAATTTTGATTTGAGACGCTCATCATCTCTAAGTACATGACGTATATATGTAGTAATATATTCAAGTTTTTGACTTTTTTCTTCTGATTTTTGAGCAAAATTTATTGTCTCAGCATTTATTGTTAAATTTGGAAATACTTCTAATGTTTCATAAAGAAATCGCAAGTCTTTGAGGAATATCTTATACCAATTCATGATATCAATATCCTTTAGCATTGATGTTAGATAATTAAGTCTTCTTTGAAGTGTGATTTGACGAATGACAATTAAAGTAGTAATAGCTAAACCAAGAATGGTTGTTAGAGTGGGTATTATTGTGTCAATTTTTTCCATGTTGTAAAAACTATATGCACTAAAAATGGTTATGCTATTTTTTAGTGAATTATTTTTTTGATAGAAGATTTGTTTAAAATATAATAGCCAATAGGATACATCTTTTAATTGCTACAAGCCGTATTTTTTCACTTGTTTACTAGCCTTCTTATATCCAATTTTCAATCCAATATATTGTAGTTTTGCTAAAATTTCATTTACTAAACTCCGTTTATTTGGGCGGAATAGAGTAGGTTTTAAGTCAGTCTTCCATAACTCTTGGAGTATTCGATTACCTTCTCCATATCTTTTAAATCGCTTGTAGAAACCAATTAATCCATCAGAGAAATCGTGAATTGCAATACTATCAAAGGCATAAGATAATTTTCCGATTTCGGATAGTCGTAATCCTAAATCTACATCTTCGCCACCTGCAATAGTTATTTTTTCATTAAATCCACCTACTTCGTGAAATGCTTTTTTCCAAATCAGAGAGTTTGCAGTAATTAAATATTGAGGAACAAAATCTCCGTTTTCATTGTATGTTTTTAACGGTATTAGAATTTCTTGACTCTCATAATATTTTGAAAGTTTATCATTTTCTAGAGATTTAATGTTTCCTGCGTATGCAACAGATTTATTATCAGCATTCAAATAACCTTTTAGAATAGATTTTGTTGGAATACAATCGCTATCGTTAAATAATATCCATTTTCCTTTCGTAATTTCAGCACCTTTATTGCGAGCTGAAGCTGGACCAATTTTTTTGCACTTAATTAATTCAATAGGCAATCCTAAATGTTTAAATTTTGATTCTAATTTTAGTTCATGATTTGAATTGTTATCTACAATAATTATCTCTTTTGGATAATCAGCTTTAGTGTGAAGTTCAAAAAACTTCTTTAAATAATTATCTATTCCTTGATGGTTATCTTTTACTGGAATAACTATTGAAATTTCATTGATTTTAATTTGTTCAGATGATTTCTTTTCTAATGTCTTTTCGGTTAAGAAGATTAATCGACTTATTAATGTCATTAACGGCTTTTATTTTATTTGTAATTAGTCTAAAAAGAACTTAATCTTTAATGTGCTAAACCTACCACATTCTAATAATAGATGTTTACGGCTTCCCGTAATGCCTATAAAAAAACGGACAACCTTTTATTTTCGCGAAAGCGAAGGAAACTAAAAGCGAAAAGCGAAAAGTGAAAGGTTAAATTTTAAAAGGTTAACCGTTAAAAGTTGAAGGAATTCTTTACAACTAACAACTAACGGATACCAATTAACAGCAAACAAAGAGATTTAAACGATCTTAGCATCGCTATTAGAATAACATCCTATGATGAAAGAAGAACGTATTGAGACCTCAAAAACGACTATATTTAAAGCCGTATCTCCTAATATGACGAATCATGATGATATCTCTTATTTGTTGTACCTCTTTTAATTATGATTAATTTTTTACGCACTACAGGACGCTACTCAGATCTGGAGTTGCAACTTTTAGAAACTGAGGTACAATCGCGTGACGTTAAAAAAGAGGAAGTATTATTGGAAGTAGGCGCGGTGTGCTCTTCTGTCTATTTTTTAGAAAAAGGCGCTGTGTATCAATATCAACTCGATCAAGAAAATAAACAACAAATCATAGAGTTAAATACGCCGCAGGATTGGATCATTAATCATCAGAGTTTTACGTCTAGAAAACCATCTACCTACTGTATCCAGGCTTTCGAGGATAGTCGAATACAGGAGTTGTCTATAGATTCTATTCATAAGCTGATTGCAAAATCCCAAACGTTTCTTCAGATGGGATCAATACTAGAGCAGGCTGTGGCTAGAGTTCAGTTTTTGACAATCAATATACGCCAGATGAAAAATACCAATATGTCTTACATCACAAACCAGCGCTCCTTCAAAAGTTTCCTCAAAAGATAATTGCTTCATATCTTAAGATGACTCCTGAAACCTTGAGTCGCGTGCGTAAGCGAATTTCTTGATTTCGATCAAGTGTGATTATATGCTTTCTACATGATCTTTGGTGTTTGAATCACAAACACCAATAGCTATGAAACAACACGCCTATCAGAGTACAGGACTTTCACTAATTATCGGAGCCTTGCTCGTTATTGTAACCATGGTCATGCATCCTTCTGGTGGAAGTATGGAACATATTATTAGCATTTCCAGAACGATTAGCATCACACATGCATTGGCTATTTTTAGTTTGCCTATTATCTTATTTGGTTTTTATGGGCTTACCTACAAACTGATGGATCCTCGGAAGCTATCCGTACTCGCATTTTTAATTCTTGCATTTGGACTAATCGCGGCAATGTTTGCGGCATTGGTCAATGGATTGACAGTTCCTTATTTCTTAGGCCAATACGCAGATAGGCTAGAAGAAAATAGGGAAGTATTAGCTCCGATATTGAACTATAGTTTTGCTATCAATACGCCATTGGATTATATCTTTATAACAGCGGTCTGTTTAGCTATTTTGCTATATGCTATCAGTATCTTGATCACACGAAAGTTACCATCGTGGTTAGGTTATTTTGGATTGCTGTTGATCCTTTTTGTAACGATAGGTGTTTTAATAGGATTTGTATTTACAAGCCTGAATGGTTTCAGAATCATTACATTTAGTATGGCTGCTTGGATTTTAAGTGCTGGGTTTTATGTAATGCGAACTAAAGAATAGATCAATGAGTAAAGAAAAAATAAAACAAGCCTATGAACAATTGGCAACATCCTACAATGATCTTATAGACCACAAACCCCATAATGCCTATTACGATCGTCCCAATACCTTAGGATTAATGACCGAAATACGCGGAAAAAAGATTTTGGATGCTGCCTGTGGACCTGGAAAATATGCAGAACTATTATTAGCTGGCGGTGCCGAAGTCACAGGAATGGATATCAGCAAACAAATGATACACCATGCTAAAGAACGGAATCCAGATCAAGGTACTTTTTTTGTGCATGATTTGGAAGAACCCTTTCCGATGTTGAAAGATCACTCTTTTGATATTGTCCTTTGTGCTTTAGCTATGCACTATATAAAAGACTGGAATGCAACATTACAAGAATTTTACAGAGTTTTAAAACCCAACGGAACACTTGTTATTTCTATAGAACATCCCTTTTTTGAGTACACCTATTTTAAATCAAAGCAATATTTTAATGTAGAAGCTGTAAAGTGTACTTGGGGTGGTTTTGAGTATCCAGTGGAGATGCATAGCTATAGAAGGCCCCTACAAGAATGTATCAGTCCGATACTCAGGAATGGATTTATGATTGATGCACTATTAGAGCCTAAACCTGTAGCCGCTTTTGAAAAATTAGATCCTAAACATTACAAAGAGCTCAACGAGTTTCCTGCCTTTATGTGCATACGAGCCATCAAAAAATAATTCCCACGAAGGCGGGAATCTCATTTTTTTTAAAGTAGAAATTATAGTAAAGTTGCTATTTTCCTTGTTGTAAACCAAGACAACATATCTACATTTCAACCTTAGAAATCAACATTTCAGGAGTCATTTTTTAAAAAAATGTAACAAATTATTTTTTTGATCGTCTTTTAAGTATCAATCAATAAATCAAATAATCATGAGAACTGAACAGAACAATCACCAAGAAATCCCCAAAAATTACAGACGTAATACTATACTAGGAATTTACGTTATTTTGACAACTACCTTTATAAGTGGCTATACCTTAGTTCAATTAATGGCAGTGATTTAAAAGACAAAATCTGCGTACTTGTACGCAGATTTTGTTCTTCATCATAGCAGGTTTTTAATGTCTTATTACTATTACGTCAAAAACGATGAATTATTTCTTATCTGTCGATAAGAAATCTTGTTCCTTACAAAAAGGAAACGTACAACTCGGAATTTCTTATAAAACTTCATAAAAGGATTGTTTGTCAACTAAAGTCAACCATTTTTGATTTTAGTATAGCACCACTACAAACACCCTAAAACACTTTGGAGTATTTGATCTAAAACTCATTGCATCAAAATATAGTGCTATTTCATCAACAGCAATATAGTATGAGATGTTCCGAGTTTCCCTTTTTTGTATTCAACATTTCACTTCAATACCGTATTTTAGCAGTATAAAATATACGATTATGCGCTATGTATTCCCTTTTGTATTCCTATTTGTTGTAAGTCTTACAAGCTGTAAAGAAGCAACCGTAACCGTTCCTGAAGACATCACTACAACCACGTATTATCTAATACGTCACGCAGAAAAAGACCGTACGGATTCAGAAAATAGAGATCCATCTCTTACCGAAGAAGGACTTGCAAGAGCTACCAATTGGGCGACTATCTTTAAAGATGTTCCTTTTGATAAGGTCTACAGCACCGATTATACACGAACCAAAGAGACAGCAACACCTACAGCGACACAAAAAGGATTAGAGCTACAAACGTATGATCCAAGTACGTTATTTGATGCCAATTTCGAAAAAGAAACCAAAGGCAAAACCGTTTTGGTTGTCGGTCATAGTAATACGACGCCTATGTTTGCGAATGCTATTTTAAACGAAGAGCGTTTCCAGCATATAGACGATAGTAATAATAGCAATCTATATATCATCACGCTTATAGGAGAAGAGAAATCTGTACAGCTATTACATATCAATTAATCCTTTTGATGAATGCCGAATTCAGAACGATGAATTATGAATTACGAGCGCCGAATGTTGAATTAGAACTTAGAATAAGTTCGTTCTCCCCTTGGGAGAAAGCTAGGATGAGGGGATTCGTCGTTTTTACTATGGGAGAAGGCTAGGATGAGGAATTCAACTAATTCCCTGTCAAAGGAATCACTTCAGGATTTTCAGTTTCGATCGTTGATAAGAGGATAAGTTCGTTATTTTCAAACTGCGTATCCAAATCTGCGAGTGGTGGAAACTGTGTTTTAGGCTTATAATTACGGTAATCTACAAAACGAACTCCGTTGACGATCCGCTCATTGTACGCCTCTCTAAAACGCGTTCCACCTTCATCAACTTGATAGTTATACGCAATATAATCTACTGTAAAATCATCGGTCGCGATCCAATACATATACTCATCCTGAAAATCTTCACCGCCACCTTCTTCAGCAAATGTTACTTTCACGCGGTAGTAGGATGTTCCTTTTATATCGTGTATGTCGATCAATGTTTTGTTCACCGCTGGATCATTCAATCCATACGGCAATACCGAAAAATAATGTACAGAATTAATACTGTTGGCATACTTCTGTTTCATACTATCGGGAACCTGTATGAGTTCGCTTTCGCGAAAGCGTGTAAAATCTCCTTCACTATTTAATACATCACGTTCTAGTTGACAAGCAACATCCAAGCATCTTTCAAAAACACGCGATCCGTTCTCACGTTTGGCTTTGTAATAATGATCTCTAAATTTGAATTGAATCTGTGCATTTGCAATCGTCGGTCCGCCAGTTTGTTCAATCGCATTGTCTATAATCTCTTGTACATCGAGTTTTTTGGGAGCACAGGAATTCATTAAAAAGAGTGCTGTAAAAGCGATAGCACTCAAGGTGAGATATAGGTATTTAGAGATGGAAAATGAGTTTTGTGAAGGCGTCATACGTATAAATATAGTTTCTTATAAAATGAAGATGCGTAGTAAGTCTCAAAAGTAGCATTTTCATTACATTTGTGGTGATGGCAAACACTGTAAATATATTAAATAAACGTGCACGCTTTGAGTATGAGATTTTAGACCGGCTCACAGCAGGAATTGTACTGGCGGGTACTGAGATCAAATCAATACGAGAAGGAAAGGCGTCTATCGCCGAAAGTTTTTGTGAGTTTAATGACAAACAGGAACTTTTTGTGATCAATATGACCATCCAAGAATATTCGCACGCGACCTATTTTAATCATAAACCCAAAAGCGAACGTAAGCTTTTGTTGAATAAACGCGAACTCAAAAAATGGGAGCGTGAGATTAAAAAATCAGGACTCACGATTGTTCCGCTCAAGTTATTTACCAACGATAAAGGTTTTGCCAAACTTGAAATCGCACTCGCTAAGGGTAAGAAAAACTATGATAAACGAGAGACTATTAAAGACCGTGACAACAAACGTAATTTAAGCCGTATCAAGAAAGCGTTTAATAATTAGCACCCTAACCCCCCGAAGGAGGAAATAATACAAATCTCTAAGACATTGTGTGCAATAAAATAAAAGCTCTTCCCTCTGGTAGAAGGTTAGGATGAGGGCATTCACACTTTCCTAAAATAATCACAACTAACATTTTTTTAAGAAGATAGCGTTACTAAGTATAGTTTCTTTGAAACGCTAACTAAACATCCATCAATGAATAAAAGTACGCTTACAATTATCTTCTCTTTTTTTGTATCGATACTCTCTGCACAGATTGTAGGTACCGTAGTTGACGACAAAGGAGAATCCCTTCCATTTGTAAATATTTATCTAGAAGGTTCGCAAGAAGGGACTACCACCAATGGTGATGGGAGATACGAGCTAGATGTACTAGGCTCAGGAGCAGGACCCAACGCGAGTCCGTTGCTATATACGGTGGTATTTCAATTTTTAGGGTACACCACTGTACGTAAAGAAATCACCACAAAAGCATCTCGATATACGCTGGATGTTACCCTAATACCAGAAACGACATCGCTAGATGAAGTAGTGGTCGAAGCGGGTGTAAATCCAGCAGATAGAGTGATACGTGCAGCTATAGCCAATAGAAAAGTCAATCTAGATAAATTGAGTGAGTACACGGCAAATTTTTATTCGAGAGGATTGTGGCAAGTCAAAAATGCTCCTGAAAAATTTCTAGGGCAAGAAGTTGGAGACTTAGGTGGTGGTTTGGATTCAACGCGTACAGGAATTATTTATCTAAGTGAGACCATCTCTGAAATTGCGTACCAACGACCTAATAATTTCTCTGAAAAAATTATTGCTAGCAAAGTAAGCGGAGACGATAATGGCTTTAGTTTTAATACGGCGATAGATGCTAACTTTTCTTTTTACGAAAACACCATAGAACTCAACGCACAACTCATTTCACCCATTGGCGTCAATGCCTTTTCCTATTACAAATACAAACTGATAGGTACGTTTTATGAGCAAGGAAAAATTATCAATAAAATTGAAGTCACGCCAAGACGTCCTAAAGATCGCGTTTTTAGTGGTTTGATTTATATAGTAGAAGACGAGTGGCAATTGTACGGCGTAGATCTTTCTACCAACGGAGAAGCTATACAAGTACCTTTTGTTGAGAGTCTTAATTTTAAACAGAATTATAAGTATGACGAAGATTTTGAGCAATGGGTGAAAATATCACAAGTCATTGATTTTAGTTTTGGTTTTCTAGGATTAAAAGGCGACGGACGCTTCACTGCAGGATACAGTGACTATAATTTTGCACCTAGCTTTACTAAAAAATCATTTACCAATGAGGTGCTTTCTTTTGCCGAAGAAGCCAATAAAAAAGACAGTCTCTATTGGGAAGAAAAACGCCCCGTGCCGTTAACGAATATTGAGTCTAATGACTACCTCAAAAAGGACAGTATTCAGGTGATTAGAAAATCTAGAAAATATTTAGATTCTATAGATACGCGTAGTAATAAACTAGGGATTTTAGATCCAATTACGGGCTACAGTTATACAAACACCTATAAGCGATGGCGTTTAAGTTATGACGGAATTTTAAATAGTACAGGCTACAATACCGTTCAGGGGTGGAATGGATCTACGGGAATAAATTATTTTACGTGGAGTGATGATGATTATCAGAAGACGTTATACGCTTTCGCGAAAGCGGGCTATGGATTCTCAGATGATAGATTGCGATACACCGCTGGATTGTCTCGCAGGTTTGACTCCAAAACCAGAGCCACTTTGAGTGTGATAGGAGGGGTGGAGACCAAGCAGTTTAATGCTAATAATCCCATACCGAGTTCTATTAACACGGTAGCTTCTCTTTTTTTTGAACGTAATTACTTAAAGATTTATGAGCGTTCTTTTGTAGATGTTGCCTATACGCAAGAAGTCTTCAACGGACTCCGTCTTTGGGGAAGTGTGAGTTACGAAGATAGAAAAGGACTCGCTAACACCACCGATCAAACCTTCTATCCAAAAGATGATATTGCTTTTACAAGTAACAATCCGCGAGATCCTCAAAATCTTTTTCCGCAAGATCCGACGGGTGTTGATGATCATGCCATTGTAAAAACACAAGTGAGCGCACGTATTAATTTTGGACAGAAATATTACAACTATCCCAACCGAAAATTTAATATTCCAAATGATCGTTTCCCTACCTTATTTTTAACCTACGAAGGTGGACTGGCAGCAGACGAAGATAGATTTAATTACACGCAGTTACGAGCAAGTGTACGTCAGGGATTTGATATAGGAAATAAAGGACGTTTTAGTTATAACGTATACGCTGGAACATTTTTAAATTCTGCTGATGGTGCCAGTTTTATAGACTACCAACACTTTAACGGAAACCAAACAAGAGTCAACTTAGATGGAGATTATCTAAATCGTTTTAATCTGTTGCCATATTATGAGCGTAGTACCAATCAAAGCTATTTCGAAGCTCATGCAGAGCATAATTTTAAAGGGTGGATTCTTGGGAAGATTCCAGGAATTAATAAGCTGAATTTTAATCTGGTGGCAGGAGCACACGTATTAAGTACAGCAGATAATAGACCATATACAGAGTATTCTATTGGGCTGGATAATATAGGTTGGGGCAAGTTTCGCTTTTTACGAGTAGACTATGTGCGATCTTCAGGATTAGGTGCTAATGATGGTGCTTTTGTGTTTGGGGTGAGTTTTTAAAGCTAAGTTCCCTAGTTCTAAAACAATTGTATTTAAATCTTAAAAGACACGTCACCTTCTACTTCGACAGACTCAACACAGGTCTAAGAAATTGAAGGGACTGGTTATTAGATATATTCTTGTAAGCAGTAAATAGTTAAGAGTTCTCTCTTTTGGGGTTAGGGTCTGGTTTCTATTAATTTGGGTTTTTTCCAGAAGGGACAACACGAATTTCGCCTACTATAATAAGAGGGATCCCCTTTAAAATAACGTTAATAATATTCTGGTCTTTTACTTTTACTTCTACATCCTCATATCCTAAAGACATAAATACAACGACATCTCCCGTCGCTGCTTCTAACTCATACGTTCCATCTAAATTTGCTTGCACACTTTTTTTCTTGCCTTTTATATATATACTTGAAAATGCGATAGGTCCCGTCGTGTCAGATATCGTTCCTTTAATAAGACGCTTCTTCTCTTTTATCGTATCATTTTTAGTTTGCTTTCGCGAAAGCGTACCATCCTTCAAACGCGTTAGTGAACTAATTCCTAAACTCTGATAACCACTGTTGGTTTGTTCTAAATGTTGGATTTCGTCCTGTGCCGTGATTTCTTGTGTCGATAAAATAGCAACAGGAATTAAAAGCGAAGCGGCATAACTTGCCCAAGATCGCCCCTCTTTACGCTGAAGCTGTATCGAACGATCTAACTGACTTTTTGTAAAACGACCGCAGAGATTGCCACCGCTTGTTGCGGTTTTATAAAGTTGCTCGTCGGTTGCTTTTGTAAAGTCAATGACTTCTTTTTCACATACCGCACAGTATTTTCCTTTTTGAGTAGGGGTCATTTTTGCCCAGTCTTCGTGACAAGGGGATGGAATGGTAATTTTGATGGATTTTTTCATAGTGGTTTATTTTTGACCTTGTCAAACCTAGGTTTTTTAAACCCCTAATAAAACTATAAATGAGGGAACGGGTTGTTTTGATGAGGGAGTGGGTTTTTAGAATGATGAATATCGAATATCGAAATCAGAAGTATAGAAAGATTGGAGATAGATCATGGGATATCCGCCCCTGTCTGCCGACAAGCAGGTTCGTGGGTATAAAGTTTCTCTTTCTAAATTAATGGGGGACTAAGGGGTGTATTATCTTGATTTTTTATGAGCATTTTTTTACACCTCCCTAGCCCTCCTTTTTAGGTGGGAAGATTCAAACGTAAAATATAAAGGAGATATCCTCAATAATTTCCCTTCTAGAAAAAAGTGAGGAATTGGTTATTAGATGTAATCGTGTAAGCGGTAAAACATAAGAGTTTCCACTTTGGGGGTTAGGGGGTTTTACTTCTCCACAAGTTCAATTTCAAATAAGGTATTCCAATGTTTTCCGGTCACAAAGAGACGACCTTCATTGGCTTTGTAGGCGATTCCGTTTAATACTTCGTTTTGAGGATCAAGTCCTTTTTGTACTTCTTTGGGTAGAGAAGTAAGGTCAATAAGACCTTCAATTGCTCCGGTAGCAGGGTCAATGATGGCAATGCTGGCGACTTGATAGGTGTTGGCATAAATTTTACCATCTATAAATTCTAGTTCGTTAAACGCTTTTGAGACGCTTTTATGACTCGTAGGTTCTATATAAGATTGCTCAGCGAGCGTGTTAGCATCCAAAGTCCATATTTTACTAGACCCGTCAGATTTGTAAACGTGAGTACCATCATTACATAATCCCCAGCCTTCTTTACTTTTGTTGTAAGTAAAGGTGCCTATCTTTTTAAAGTCAGATACGTTGTAGATAAATCCTGTGTTTTCTTTCCACGTTAGTTGATAGATTTTGTCAGTATATACAGTCAATCCTTCTGCAAAATAAGCATTGTCTAAAGCTATCTCTTTGAACACTTCTCCAGTTTGATAATCGACTTTGCGAAGTTTGGATTTACCGTATTGTCCTGTGCTTTCATAAAGGGTATCTCCTACAAATTCTAGTCCTTGTGTATAGGCATCAGTTTTATGAGGAAAACGATTGACGATTTTATACCCATATATTTTGGGTGCTTTGGTATTCAGAACCGTGATTTGTGTAGTCGCTGTGGTTAATCCTTCTGGTGTATAAATCGTGGCAGTTACCGTTTTGTGACCTAATTTTTGAGTTTGTATCGTCGTTTTATATTCGGTTGCGTTAGTAGTTTTAGGAAGTTTCTTGCCATCTACTTCATAGATAATAGAGTCTATGGGGTGGTTTTTTTTCGCTTTAAGCGAAAAAGAAATATCGTTACCATTTACCACCGCATTTTTCTCTTTTGAGGTTTGTAGGGTGTAATTATCTGTTAGGTTTTTTGTGTCTTCACACGCATATATAAATAGCGATAACGTAAGTAAAATAAGGATCTTATAGAAGGATTTCATGAGTGTCAAATTTGGATGGCAATTTATAACAAAAAATCGGGCAAAAAAACCTTGCATAGGTATGTAAATGATGTATCTTTGCAGTGGCAAGTCCTACACAACTAGCTCCTGTTGAATCCCCCAGGGCGGGAACGCAGCAAGGGTAGATGGTCGTAGCAGTGTGATGTAGGTAGCTTGCCTTTTTTTATGCCTATTATTTAACAGTTTATATATCAAAAACCGAAGCAATTAGCTTCGGTTTTTTCATTCCCGCGGAGGTGGGAATCTCAAGATGATTTGATTTATTCATCTAAATGAGAATCAATTGTCTTATCTACATTGGAAATAAATGATCTTATATGTGAATATTATATTCATTTTTAGGAATAAAATACAAAACCTTGTATTTTTAAATCCTTATATATGATATACATTTAATATTTTTAAAAAAATCTTATGAAATTAAAGTATTTTATGATTACGCTACTTCTTGTAGTAATGTCTTCTTGTAATAGTGAAGATGATACGTCTTCGTTTAATGATTCATCCTTAAATGGAACTATTTATGAAGGAAATTTACGGTTGAATAGTCAAAGTCAGTTAGAACTTTATGGGGAGTTGGGTATTACTAAAGTAACTGGAACCCTTTACATAACTAGCCAATCATCAGAAGGTGCAGTTAATGATCTCACTTCTTTAAATTCTATTATGGAGGTAGGAAGTTTAGAGATTGAAGATAATCCAATTTTAGAGAGATTGGAAGGATTGGAAAACATTCAAACCGATAGGGTTTATATAGCTGATAATGAATTATTAGAGAATATAAATGCCTTGGATTTGAGTTCGATTCCTTTGAGTTATCTGGCACTTATCAATCTTCCAAATTTAAATGATTTTTCTTCACTTAGCAATGTTGAAGAGATTGGAACATTTTTATTTCAAAGATTACCATTAACAAATCTAGAATCCTTATCTAATTTAAAGCGAATAGGAACGTTCTCTCTCTCTAATATGGATAATTTGGAAAATCTAGAATCCTTAAATCTCGAATATATAACCAATGTTTTGGCAATTACTTGGAATGATAATTTACAGAGTTTAGAAGGCTTAGAGAGTATTCAGGAAGTAGGACAGTATTGCGAAGTAACAATTCGTTCAAACCCAATGCTTACTGATTTTTGTTATTTGACTGCGTTTACACAGCAACAAGATGTAGAAAATTCATACACGGTTTACGATAATGAATTCAACCCTACATTTCAAGACTTGCTTGATGGGAATTGTAATTAATAACTGAGTTTAACAGGCATCCATCACTTGGAAAGTAAGTGAGGTGTATTACAGAAATTTTATAATAAGCGTGTTACGTCATGAAATGATGAGATTTCCGCCTACGCGGGAATTAACATGAATCCATCCCAGGAAACGCAAGCATTTGTCCCATCCCTACGGTAAAAAGCCAGTTGCCATATACAGCGTGTTCTATAGATACTAAAGTCGTCGATTTTGTTTTGGTATAGGTGTAGGCAAACAACAATCCACCTATAAAGGTAAGTACCGTCACAAGCGTATTACGTAAAAATAAATGCGCCATACAAAACACAATCGCATTTACAAAAATGAACAAGTTGGTATTGGTAAATAGGGGTTCATAACGCTCAAAGAAAAAAGTGCGATAGATCACTTCTTGCGGCCATACCGATAAAAACGTGTACACGAAGAGAATGGTTACCCATAGCCCAGGCGTATGACGAGGCACACAAAATAGGGCAGAAGCATCCATCACATAGACATAAAGCGTCGTGATCACAGCGATGCCTAAAAATTTAAGCACTGTTGTTTTTCCAAACGCTTGCCAATCGATTCCTTTATGGAGTCGGAAGCGTACCGATGTTTTTCTAAACATCACAAACAATAGGTAAACAAAAGCTACCAAAATAGAGATCCCCTTAATCCTAAAATCGTAGGGGAGTAGTAAACTGAGTGGAAGTGCTATAAAAAGCACAAAAAATTCGGTAGCGAGGTATTTGGATCCGTGCATATTAAATGGTAATAGCGGTGGTGTGTTTTACTTCATTAATCACAAACGCACTGTGTGTACTGCCTATGTGATCTAGGGTAGTGAGCTTTGTCACCATAAATTCTCTGAATTCGTTAATGTCTGCCACGAGTACTTTAATAATATAATCATAATCTCCACTTACATGGAAACACTCAGAAACTTCTTCTAGTTTTATAATTTCTCTCTCAAAAGTATTTACAAATTCTTTGGTGTGTTGAGTTAATTTTATGTGACAAAAAACTAAAAAAGATTTTTAAATTTTGTTTTTGCTAATGATAGCAACATACTTTTTAACAATAACTTCTTTTTCTAATTTTTTAATTTGTT
>ERZ651776.2097-NODE-2097-length-22348-cov-5.052759_pt1 | contig 22348 bp, 15 predicted proteins | sample MGYA00514761_ERZ651776 | MGnify/ENA metagenome assembly ERZ651776 | reverse complement strand
ATCTAACAGGGGGGGAAGGATGATGAAGATTGAGTCTAGGGTTAAGGGGCGGGGGGTGTTAGGGGAATGGGGGGGGTGTGGGAAGAGGGGTGGGGTAGAAATAACGTATAGAAGAATTCAAAAACAAAACAAACACACAAAATTATCTTTTTTGCAGTGCGAACCAAGCCGCCAGCCTCTCCTTGACGTTCTCCCGGATGTTGTAGAACCAAAACTGCACCTCTATGGGGTGGAGGTTGCCGTGCTTGCTGCAGCCGGGCCACCACTCCTCTACATCCTCGCGTACGCACACTGAGTAGAAATTGACTTTCGTACCAGCAGCCCACCCCTTCGGGGCAACCAGTGGCTCGTCCTTAACGTGCCCCCTAGGTGGCCTAGCCACGGAGCTCGTCATGCTGGCGCCCAAGTGGACGCCTCCGTTCTCGTTCGTCCACGTCCCGGGATTGATCTGCAGCCGTGCCTTTCCGACGTCGTCTGTGCCCTCGTGGCGTGCGCAGTAGCGCCCATGGAGAAGCCAATAAAGGTTGTGCGCCCAGAGCCCGATCTTGCCAACAATCTTGTTGAGGGACTCGGGCTTAAATTCGGGCGTGCGCGTATCGAAAGCGATGATGCAGTTTGTATCCGTTGGCGAACGGCAAGCGTGGTGGGCCGTGATTACTGCCCCGAACAGGTCCAGGGGAAAGTAGCCGCCGCACAGGTATGCGGCCACGAGCATGTGCTGCTGGTCCGAGCCCTGCAGGCACGTTGCGATGACGCGGCTGAGTAGGATCGCCCCTTGGGAGTGCCCGGCGATGATGATGGGCCGGGTCTTGTCGGGACGCTTAAGGAGGAAGTGGCGGAAGGCACGCTCAAGGTCGCCGGCCGCCATGTTCAGTGACGCCTCGACGGCGTCCAGGTGCTCGTTGGTCGTCTCCAAGTCCTTTCCTTGGGCGAGGAACCCCATCTGGCGGTACTTGGGCGCGTACACGTTGGCTTCCTCGCTGAACGCGGCCGCCTGTCCTACCAGCAAGTCGGGGTCGCCAGCGACGGGGCCGGTGCAGGTGCCACCAATGTCCTCCCACGACATGTTCATCCGCGTCAGGCCCGCGTGGGTCGTTGGATGAGCGTAGAAGAGATCTGCCTTCTTCTGCCCGGTATTCTCGTATGCGAACCAGCACTCCTCATTTTCGTAGCTGGGCTCGTTGGAACTCTTCCCATGGAGCCAGAGGGTGCAGATTGCTGACAGCACCCCAACCGATAACAGGGAAGCCGCTAATATCTGAGTTGTGCTGCCTGGGATTCGTGAAAGAGAGAGCGTCTTACTGGACACGGAGGCAGGATACGCCCAGATTCCCAAGCTCACACTGCCGAAGCCCGTCATAACCTTCATAGCAGCGGCCTTGCCCAGCTGGTGGCGCAACGCCCCAGGCCTGGGGATCAAGGGCTGGCTCAGGGACATATGTATCGGTTGGGTGGTAGCGCCAGGTTGGGATTATAAAAGGGAACAGGGGAAGGGGTGGTGTCGACCAGGAAATCAGAAGTGTTGGGCAGAGAAAAAATTCCCTGCTCTGTTGACAATTTTTGCCAAAGTTATTTAATTATCTAACTAAGAAGCTGCACAACATTTTACTGTGACGGCAAGGCCGCGCGGCAGCATTTCTTTGTAGAAAAAAAGAAAGAGCAACCCGACCTTTTTGGTTTCGTATGCCCCCTCGCTCCCCTCACCATTAGTCGCCTGCTGTGCGAATATCGATAAGAATATTTAAGCTCTATTGCTGACTACCCGGTGCACAACCTCTTAATGGCGGAGCTGGCAAAAAAGAAGAATCGCTGGGCCATCTTGAGGGCTGCTTTATCAAGCTCGGAGCCTCAGAGCGGCGAAGCAAAGTCTGCGAGCATTCATCGGTTCGACGGTTTTAATGTTGTTCACCGGACTATTTGTGAGGGTTCTTCTGATGATGTAAAATTGGGGGAGGTGACGGATGTTGATAAGTTGGAGATGGCTGCGGCAGCACGGGCGCTTTTGACAGCATCAGCTGCAGCTGATGCTGATGCTGATGCTGATGCTGATGCTGATGCTGATGCTGATGCTGATTATGTGAAAATTACTGTAGCAAAAGATTTGGCTGGTCTGTCGGAAGCTGTCGCTAGGGTGGATGGGCACATGGTTTCCCCTCTCTCTGTTGCATTGCCTCGTCGGTCTGCTCGGGACCTCAGTGGATCTTTTGATCTGGTGAAATACAGCGTGTCAGTCTCTGGAGAGCCGCTCGCCCCTGTCTTCACCCGCGAGCGAAAGTTGGGCCAAAAGTTGTCGCTCAAAGAGCTTGTGAGTCACAAGGAGCATGGAGTTGATAACACTGGAAACACGCGTCTTTGGGATAGCAGCAGTACACTCCTTTACAGTATGTTGTTTGGAACGGACTCGCCGTTCGGTATCTTGAAGGGTCTAGGCGACGGTTGTGAGCCTATGGATGTCTTGGAGTTGGGAGCAGGGATGGCTGGATTGACTGGTTTGTTCTTATGGAAGAATCGCCTCCATTGCAATATTAATAATGTAGTTCTCACAGACGGTCACCCGAATTGTGCTTTCAACAATGGAGTTTGTGTGGAGCTGAATAAGTGTGGTGAAGTGACGACGGCAGATTCTTCTTCGTCTTCTTCTTCTCCTTCTTCTCCTTCCCCTCCTCACAAAGGAAAGATCAGTTGCCAAAAGCTGTTGTGGAAGGCCTCTCTGGAAGGTCACAGAGAGTGCCAAGCCCTTGTCACGGAAACCAATTGTTCCCGCAAGTTCGCGCTCATTCTTGTCTCAGACTGTGTTCATTTCCAGGAATTTCATGGTGCGCTTGTCGCTACAATCGGAAGGTGTCTAAGAGTTGGGGGCGTAGCTGTCTTGGCGCAGCCTGAGAGAGCAGATAGTTTGGAGAATTTCGTTGGACTTTTGCGCGATAAATTTCCAGGCACCTTTTCAGTCGACATCCTCACGAACTACGCAGAGAAGATGACGGAAATGCACCAGAAGTACCTCGCTGACGAGAAATTGAAAGGCATCTACGACCCCACGATTCACTTTCCCAAGATGCTGGTACTTACAATGCGAAGGGAATGGCAGGAAGAAGGAGCCGACGGAGAAGCCGCAAGGCAATTTAGATATGAAAAAAAATTGGTCGAGGTAAATTAGGTATAGCATGCACAACGACAATAGATAGATTTGTAGATTTGGTCGCAAAGCTGTGTCAATGTTGTTAAAAATCTACTTTCAAGTCGCAAATGGTCATTCAAATTCCTTCCCCAACATGCTCTCGAACAGCATTCGCACCGGTGACTGTGGCGTCGCATTTGTATCTCCTCCTAGCCCCTTTTTACTCACGATGGCGTAGATAATGACGCCAGTCAGAAGCAGTACATTGATGCATGCAAAGCACTGGATAAACTTGTCAGTTGCCATTCGGCGGCCGAAGGTGCGAATCAATCTGCGTCGATGGATGAGAGTAAGATTGAATAGGAATTGGGTTAGATGTTGTCGCTTCTTACTTGCGCGCTTCAAACAGCCCCCGCCCCCCTCCATCTCCATCTCCATCTCCATCTCCATCTCCATCTCCATCTCCAAACGAATTTCTACTTACTTGTCAGCCCTCTCCAAATTATCCTCAATCTGAATAACCTCCTCAGTAATGTCCTTAATCTGTTCTCTCTGTCTATGAAGCTCCTCGATTGTGGCCGTGGCCACCTCCTTAGAGGCAGCAACCATCTTTTGTGTGTGGGCAAGGGAATCTTGTGTCTTGTCCTGAATTTTTGACGCGTCGGCGAGCATCTGATCCCCCTCTGCTTCTGGATCCCGCTCCCCTTTCCTCGCCCCCCCAAAGAGCTCCTTCTTTGCGCCTCCACCCTCCCGAGCCCACTTGAGCTCCCCTTCCAATTTGGCTATCCTGGCATCATGGGCTTTGAGTTTGTCTTCGTAGCTGCGCCGCTCAACTCCATTCTTCACAAGCCTTATCTCCATGCGAAACGACTTCCGTATGTTGCTGCAACGCGTTAGAGCAGTCTGAGCCTGTGAGAGCTGCTGGGGCGTAGGCGACTTGGAGAAGGAGGAAATCTGTGAGCTCAGGGAGCTCAGCTCCTGGTTTAAAGAGCTGTCCCAATATGAAATATCGGCCTGCGAGGGAAATGAAAATGTGTGTGTTAGGGCCCACGTAGGGAAGAGAGAGCGTTGTATGCACTGCCAGGGGAGAGGGAGCCACACCAAAGGAAGAAACCGAGTAGGGTCCTGCCTCCAAAAAGGGGTGAAGAAGATAATCTTTCGGAAAAAGTGTCATGAAGGAAGGCGTACCATATTGTTTCTGTGCAATTGGCCCGATTTATGAGAATTAAAAGGTTAGGGCATTAAAACAAGGCGGATGTCAAGCGTGCACTCTCATTGACATTGGCTCAAAGCAACCAGCAATTCCGGCGCTTTCTTCTCTCTCATTCTAGCGGTATTTCCATTGCCCCCTTGGATTGCGTCCTGCATAAGAAAAGAGACCCTGAAACTTTCCCCCATCTCACTCCTGACTTTTGGCGCTCTTTGTTGCTGTCTTGCACTCTTTGATTCCCTTCACCAGGCACCCTCGACTGGGACACTGGCTTGTGCTGTTGCGAGCCCATCTTTGCGAACCACACTACCCCTATATTTCGCGGGAGAACCGGCGCACCTATTTTCTAGAAATTCCTGAAGCTCTCCATTCCTGAAGCTCTCCACTTTCTTTGGATATGTCTTCTCTCCAACCCTCCCCTCCTCTCCAACCTCATTCCCCCATCGAATCATCTTCCTCTCCCCCTACGATCCCCGCACTCCCACCTCTCACATTTCTGTCCCCCTCAGACTTTACGTCTCATTACAGAACCCGTGTGATTGGCCTTCTGCGTTCCTCCACAGCTGAGGAGATGAGGGAAGGAGAGGAGAATTGGCGTGAGTGTTTGTTGGGTGTTATTGGAGCAGTGATTTGCTGGGAGCGAGAGAACGCAGAGAAGAAGCTAAAAGATGAACAAGGGGCAATGGACGATGACGCCGACGAAACAAAAGACGCCAAAAATGACTCAAAAAATGACTCCGACAAGCAAAGCAAAAACAAGGAAGATGATGAAAAAAGCACAAGCAGAAAAAATCGGGTGAATGGCGAGGACAAAAATGACGACAACGACACCGACGACGAGACGCCAAATTACACTTTTTTGTCTCCTCAAAGGGGGGGGAAGAACTTCTTGTCAAAGCTGATGATGCAGACTCTCACCTGCCTTCTGGCGAGGTCTGCCAGCGGAAACTCACCGGTAAGACAACAAATTGCTCAAATAGATTGCAAACACATTTCAAACAACTCACCTCTCATCTCATCTCCACTCCCTCACTCGCTTCTGCATGCCGAATTATAGCTCACGCCCGATTTGGCACCCTTTGTGATCAGGTGCCTTCAGGCTTATGTTGAGTTCTCCCTTTTCATCATTGCTCACCTAAACATCTCGGGGTCGTGTCCCTCCCGTCCGGCTGGCTCACTTTCCTCCCCCGCGCTTGAGTATAAAGTCATCCACGGGCTATACTTCATCTTAAGCGGAGGTAACCTGCGGAGCTCCAAGTTCCTGAGGGACTTTGGTCAGAAGGGCGGGCAGATGGTGGACTATGGACTCGCTATGGGAGGGATTGACCTGAAGGTTGACGCGCACCTGGAGGAGTTCGAAAGAAATCTCAATAGCCATTTTTGTTTGAATTTACCACCTTTGGTCGAGGCGCGGCAAGACACGAGAGTCACCCCAAACGTGGGAATCCCGATTCATATCTATTTGCTGGAAGAGAACCAGCGGTGTATTCCGTTTAGGAGAGATTACGTGAAGGTTGGAGGGGATGAAAATGACCAAAGTGATCAGGACGAGGAGCAGGATCCGTATAATACTTCGGGAGATGATCGCAAAAACAACAGCAGCTTTGGTGGTGATTCATCCAACGGCGCTTATGGGCAGAGCAGCCACAACAACTACGATGGCTGGGGAAATAACAACAACGGCAGCAACTACCACAGGAACGAGATTGACTACAAATCCTCCTCATACTATGCTCGCCTCTGCAACATCTTCGCCGAACTCCATGGCTTTGAGATTTTTTTTCGTGCCGCAATCAATATCAACAACCGGCAGCTGTCCTCCCACGATGACGACTATGTCCTCTCTGCAGATCACTTCGATGTGATGATGAATACTCTCACGGTAATAATTTCTCGCCTCCCCACCTATCAGCAATTAGCCGTCGGCTCACCCTTTCGCGAAACGGTTTTCACGTATTGCACTTCCTTCACCAAGTCAATTCCCAAGGGGGTTAAGACCGCACCTGAATGCACCCATGTCTTCAACATTCTCGCCATACTCGAGCAGTGCGTCTACTTGGTGCCGAGGTCGGAAGAGGATGTGAGAGTGTACCAGAGGAATCCGGAGGGGATCATCGACGATACAGATTTTATGGGAGTGCACTTGGAGATGGCGAGGGCGCTTCTGCTGCAGGATAAGCTCAAGATGCAGTTGTTGGGGCTGGGGGAGATCAAGAAGGTCCTTAAGTTGGTCGAGGACAGGTCCGCAAATGCAGGTAAAGAACTTAGGGAAAGGCATAGCATCGAGCAGAACATAAAGATGAACCAAATCAACGATGAAAACAACAAAAACATGGTCCACAACTACGAAGAGAATACCTCTCAACTAGATGGCAACTCCACGCAAGAAGACGAAAACAACACATCTTCTCCTATTTCGCATTCGCAACCTTTAAGCGCTCGTCATCCTTCCTTAAACCTCACTCCCTCGACCCAACTCCTGATGCACAACTCAAATGTCGCCCTCAAGCACCTAAATTTTTGCCGTGATTTTCTTCTCGAACCCAGCGACTCTTGCCTTTTGATGAAGCTGATGCAGCCAGAATTTCTCCATGTCGAGGTCGTGAAACGGTTGAGTGAAATTTTTCGATTTGTCCTTACGACAGGAAGGCTCCCCTCTACTTTGCTCCGGAAAGCCTGGGGCTCGGACAACACCACTCGCCATGAGTCCATCCGTCATGAAGTTCTCAGTCTCTTTTCCCAGATCTCAAATCACTTGCCCACGGACCAATACCGGTTAGTGTGCGATTTTCTGAGGTCCCTCCCGGCGAATGAGCACGATTTCTATAGTTTTGAATTTTTGCGACATCTCGTCACGGCATCTGTCGGGGTGGTCGACCATATCGAGGGAGTTACGATACCGACTGTCTACCGAAAATTTAGAGAAAATCCCAACGGAGACGATGACAATCCCCAGAATTTCGGATTGGCTGCCTCTGTCCCGTCCATGGACGAGGACAACAACAATCTTTACGAGCCTGTCGGTTTCAAGCTGTGTTTGGACATATTGTTGCAGGCCCAGAGCCACGGGAACCAGACATTGGTTCATTTCGCTACCGCCAGCAGTAGTACCCTCATGAATTGTTGGAAATTTATGATGACCAACACAGCTTCCAACCCGTCGATCAATCAACTACACTTCGTTCAGGGGACCATTCTCTTTGAGTTAGCCCGATGGCGGCGCTGGTTCTTGTACTCTGCGATCACTGCCCTGAAAAAGAACGAGTCATCCTCCACAATCTTCTGCAGCTTGCTCGTCAGCGTATGTGATTCCTTTTTGACCAACATCGACAACAATTTTAGCCAAACACAAGATCGCGAGGCTTATCTCGATCTCCTGAAGGCGTTTTGCGAAATATGTATCGAGGAAGGGCTGGTCAACATCCTTGTGAGCAACCTTTGTGCCGTAGAGCTCGCCGCTTTTGATGAGGCTACGAGAAATGATCGCACAGAGAAGCTTTACCTGCAGAACAAGACCTTCTCTCATGCCCATAATCTGAGCATACGCTTCACTCTCTTGCAGCATATCACGTCTCTGAACAGTTGGAGGATGATCCATGAAAAGAATGAAGTATACGACCCGGCGGCGGATGCCGACTTCTCACAGGAATTGTGGAACCGCCGCATAAAGATGGAAGAGGAGATCAATCAAAACCCAAACATAACTTTGACTCATGGTCAAGTGGACTCGCTCTGGCAACAGTTCGTCATCACCCCTGCGTACCGATCTGATTCTGAGAATGCGGCCAATTTATTTTCCGAAATAATCCACCGTTCTGGTCTTACTAGCGATGAGAAGCGGGTGGAAACTGCCAAGCATCTGTTCGATCTGTTTTCTGAGCTCGCCACAACCACCGCCATTGACATCGGGCCCAACTTGGCGAAGTTACTTGAAGAGGTCATCTTCATCAAGAATGAATCCGAACGCACCATCATGGAAGTCATCAAAAACCCCAACACCAGTAACTCAAGACCTATCCAGACCATCTGCTCCTTTGATATTTATGGACAGGATATCCTCTGGAATGTCATCCTTCGTAACGAAGATGAAGAAGTCGTGAGCAGGTTGATCTCTAACCTGGTCAGAAAGGTCCTTTTTCCCTGCCAGAAATCAATCGAGGGCGAGAAGTCTAATTTTCGTGTACAATTTGTGCAGTCAGCTATGCAGATCTTGACGGAGGCAATCGATAGGCGACCCGAACCCGATATCCGTGGTATTAAGCGAACAATCTCCGTTATCTCGAGGTTTGTTGCTATAGCTATGCTCCAGGCGAAGCAAAACGGTATCGTAGTCGGCTGTGCTGTCCCTGCTTCCCTACACAGTCTCGGCGTGACGATCAGAGTCACGTTCACCTGGGACAAATATAAATCGTTCGTGGATGTCGATTCCAGCGATAAGCTCAAGGTGCTCCGCGAGAAAATCCATGCAAAGATTTGGGACGAAAACAAAAAGCGGGAAAGAGGTCATTCTGAGGAGGGGAAGAATTCCAAGAGCAACAGCAAAAATAGCGGAACACACACAACCCCTACTACCAGAGGCACCACCCTTCCCCTGAACACCCCCAACAACGCCATTGAGCTATTGGACGACGACGATGATGACAGTGCATCAGACACGACGGTACAAGCGGAAGACAACAGTGCTTTCTTTACTCCCGAAAACAAGAGAAAACGTGGTGCCGTCGACAGCGCAGCAAGCAAAGTGACAGAGAATTTAAGGGACCTCTTTGACTTCTCAAAGTTGCAGTATAGGCTGGTTAGGAACGGGAAAGACCTGAAAACAACACACGATAACGTGATGCTGAGTGTCCTCGAAATCAACGAATCTCGCTCCCACATCCAGTGCTTTCCGATGTACAGGACCAATGGTGGCATCGGTAAAAATGTCAACTTCATAGGACCGACGAAACCCCCAACACCCCCGCGACACCATCGCCCCCCCCCGAGCTCGCTCATCACCCCCCGTCCGAGCAACATCAACAACTTGGACAGTGACGAGAACGACAGTGATTATAACGAAGGCGACGGTGATGTACCCATGACTGTTCCTGCGACTGTTGACGTTGACGGTGAAGTTGACGGTGAAGTTGACGATGATGCGAGTACGACGGCAATAGCCGAGGAGCCGGATCCTTTGGATGCCGAAAGTATTTCGGATGCTGTCCACGCTCTCCCAAATAACCCGCCTCCGACTCCTGCTCCTCCGACTCCCGCTCCTCAAACTCCCACCACACCCCACGATCCCACCTCTGATCCCTTTAGTGATCCTCTTCTTGCCCCCATATTTGAATTGATTCAACAGAAAAATATGCAGCACCTTTTCGGTTTGCTGAAGATGGAAGAAATAACGGAGCAAGTATGGACCTTGTTGATGGCACTTCCCACGGAGAACAAGCTGCAGCAGGATTTGGAGGACATATTGCCTACGGTTACCTGGGAGGAACTTATCCCAAGCAGTTTTGAGGGGACGAGCGACACATGTCGTTTGCTATATAGTCTACTGTTAGTCGAGGCGAACGTGAGCAAGGCAGTACGTAGTCGAAACCGCGACCATACTGATCAGCACAAAAGCTATGGCCAGAGAAAAGTAAAGAACAAGAATATCTCACCCGTTGCCCAACAGAAGAACGACTGGGCAGATTTGTTCGTCAGCACGGGTGGGTTGAATCATATCATAGCCATCTTCACTCGCTTTACGACTCAGGTTACTGTGAAGACCGCCAAGACGAACAGAAGCATATTGGCGATGGAGAAAATCATCAGCTTCTGTATCGGAGAAAATAGACACCGCGACCTCAAGAAACTTCCGTCCAAGGCCGCCCTGAAGTCAATTATCAACGCCTCTTGGTGGACCCTCAACGATCTACTCGCTCATACTCCTGCAAGCGCGACAAATTTTCTCACTCAAGAGGGATACATCCACTCCGACTATTCCCCCCACGAGCTCGATGAGGAAGATCGCGTGGCGCTGGCCGAGCTGGAGGAGCTTGAAAAAACAGCGACTCAGACTCTGCAACAAATTATGTCTTGTTTGCAGAACCAGCCTGATCTGGTCGTAGAGATGGTTTCCGCCGAGCAGGATTCCGAGACGCTCGACGCTTTAAAGGGTGCAATTCTGAGTAGCTTGGTCCGTACCGAGCTCAAAGCTGTCAGGGTAAAATCAAGCAAAATTTGGCAGGAATGCTTCGAGCTTGTAGAGAAATACTCCCCTGGGTCCGACTTCCACCTTCAGTTCTATAATTTACTGGTTTCCATGATTCCTAGTTTCTGCAGTAAGGAAATGGGCGAATCTATCGATCCTGATCCCCCCCAGAAGAAGAAGCGGGGCTCCAAAAAATCTCGACAACTCCAGCAATCGGAAAGACAGCCCGATGATAAGAAGTATATTCCGTTTTGCGAGGAGGCGTTCACCCTACTCAAGAAATTGACGAGCAATGTAAAACATTTCTTTGATAGCAAGGCAACCAGAGAGACCGGGGCGAAGGCGACCGAGAAGGTATTTGCTACGGGTCGACGGAGGAAAAAGTCGCCGAAAAAGGCCGTTTTTGACCCCACTTCCGATGACCCGCCCACTATTTCCTCCGAGGATAACCTTTACGAGCTTCTCGCCTGGATAATTGAAAAGGTCCAGATCAATCAGCTATTCGAGACTGACGAGGAAATAGCGGACCGCCGTCTCCTTGGATATATGGGGCTCGCCAACGAGCTCTTAATACTCTTACCTGATGCCCCTGACAACCGAGCCTTGTTGCTCTTTCTGTGCGAAAAGTGCATCTTCGATCTCCCCACGAGTGCCAACCACGGTACGACTGCTCCGCCTCTTTGTAAGACCTCTCCGAGCGTTGAGACTGCATTTTCTCTCGTATCTACTCTTTGCAAAACCAATGAGGTGAACATGGAAGTCCTCATTGACTATATTTATGGCAAGTTCTTGCCGGAAAATCCCGCGAATTTCGACTTTGTGAGGCACGACTTAGATGCGCAGTATTTTTATGACCCTAGCAACCAAGCGAAGGCGAGTGCTGGGTACGTTGGACTGAGGAATCTGAGCTGCACGTGCTATATGAATTCGCTTTTGCAGCAGTTTTACATGCTTCCTGGTCTTCGTGCCGGTATTTTGTCTTGCCGAGATATCCTAAGTCAAGGGGAAGAGCAAGTGAAAGAGGTAGAGGCAAAGGAGGAGGACAAGGAAGAGGAGGAAGAGGAGGAGGAAGTGGATAACCTCCTCTACCAACTCCAGAACTTGTTTGGAAATCTCCAAGAATCGGAACGCCGCGCTTTTGACACGGCTGGATTCTGTAACTCTTACAAGGACTTTGACGGAAACCCTACCAACCCCAGCGAGCAGCAAGACGTCGACGAATTTCTCGCCGTCCTCATGGATCGAATCGAGACTCTTCTCAAGCCTCACGAGGTTCAGAAGAATTTGTTGAAGGAGCACTTTGGTGGAACTTTCCTCAACCAGATCATATGCCAGGAATGTAAAAACGTGTCCGAACGCGCTGAGGACAGCTTGGTCATCCCTGTCGATGTCAAAGGGAAGGGTACTGTGCAGGACTCGCTCAAGTTCTTTTGCAAGGGGGAGATGTTGGAAGGCGACAATCAATACTTTTGTGAACACTGCAGCGCCAAGTGCGATAGTCTCAAGCGAGTCTGTGTAGGGACGCTACCAAGTACTTTGATTCTCCACTTGAAACGATTCGAATTCGACCTTGAAACTATGAGGAAGATTAAGGTTAACGACCACCTGCAGTTCCCTATGGAGCTTGACATGTATGCGTACACTAAGGCTGGCTTGGAGGAGGAGGAGGTACGCGAAATGGGAGAGGGGGGGGAGAAGGAAAAACGGAAGGGGCAAGGGGGAGCAGGAAAGGAAATGTACGAACTACGGGGAGTGCTCGTGCACACCGGAACAGCCGATTCAGGACACTACTTCAGCATCATCAACAACGAGCGCGAGAAAGACGAGGGAGAAGAAACTAGGTGGTTTGAGTTCAACGACTCTACCGTCACCGAGTTCGACGAAGAGAGGCTAGCTGATCAGTGCTTTGGCGGTTGCAAGCAAACGAACCAATGGGACGTAGTTCAGCAGCGAATGGTCCCTAAGCAAACTTGGAAGCCCTACAGTGCCTATTTGCTGGTTTATGACAAGAAAAAAGCGAATGTCGAGGAAGACGCCGCCACCGCTGTCAGAGGAAAGAGGAAGTTAGCGGCAGAGGGAGCTACGGCGAATACAAGGGATAAGGAGGTGGAGAGGGCTATCAGCGAGGAACTGTATAGCCGCATCTGGAAGAGGAATGAAGTTTTCTTGCGGGACAAGCTAATATTGGGCGGCAACTTTGGCAAATGGCTACTAGATTTCTGTGCCTCAAACTTCCCAGTAGTGACAAGTGGCAGTGGTAGTAGCAATGGGAGTAGTAGCAGTGATACTAGCAGCGACAGCAGCGACGGGGAAACGCAGATCACCGCAACTGATGTTGTAATACGAGTACCCCCCAAGCTGTTGCAGACTGTCACTATCTTCATTTTCGAATTTTTGATACATACCAAGGAGAAGAAGAAGCTCATATCCCCTTTGCTTGCGTGGACGACGCATCACTTCAAGGTCGAGCCCGAGATGTGCAGGTGGTTCCTCCAGCTGCTCGTAGACACCGAGCTCCATTACATTTTCCAGGGTATCCTCAAGCCTCCTCAGCCTGAAACACGAAATAAGGTGCTTAGGTTGTTTAGCGCCGTCCTCACTACCTATTTTAGAGACCAGAACATGGGAGACCGGGAAAGCTATTATGATCTTGAACCAGACAACGACGAGATGGAAGACAACGGCGGAGGGGGTGAAGGTGTGAACAACGGTAACACCAGATGTTTGCAGTCGAGGAATGGCGCTAATATCGAAATCACTGTCAGCAAGAACAACGTCAACTTTTGGGAAAGCAAGAGTATATTTGGGCAGGTCATCACCCATCTTGTGCAAAACCTCGGAACCGTGAGCTGTTTCTGGAAGAGAAGCGAGCAATATTTCGAGCTTTTTGTATTTTTAGCAGAGTGCGGGGTCGAAGAGCGAGAATTCATGCTGAGGGCTGGGATGATCCGCCACCTAGTCGATTATTTCGTCCAAGGCTTGATGAGGCAGATCGATTGGGGACAACCAGTCTCTGGGGTTTCGTCAACTGGTGGAGGTAGAGGTACTAGCACGAAAAAGTCGCTAATTGAAACCTCGAGTGAGGAGGAGGAGGAAGATGGAAATGGAAGTGGGGCCGATGAGGGAGCGGGCGACATCCTCGATTTGAGGGTCTGTAGCGAAAAAGATGAAAAACTTACGGAAGAGAAGGCGGCTGAGATGAAAGCTCACTACAGCCGCAAGATTGTAGTGAGCAAAGATAAGACCGTGGCCGCAGACTTTAGCAACTTGATTTTGTGCATTTGTAGGCTTTTGGAGGGTGTCGACATGGGGGGAGAAGGAGGAGATGGCAACGGGGAATTCATACTCGGGGCCGTCGACTATAAGATTCTCACGAGCAAGGTCTTTTTGGTGAAGCTGCTGAGCGAGACGAAGAACGAGGTGTTCATCAGCGAGCTTGTGTACAGGTTGTGCAGGAATAACTGGGATGCTTCTGTGGTGGTAATCGAGCAGTGCATCTTGATCTTCAAGGAGAAGAACAAACATAGTTATGCTGTGCCTGCGAAGGCCATCACCAGACTTATCCACCTCGAAGACAAGTATCAGACGGATAGGGTTCAAAAGCTTATCGAGGGGTATTCGGAGCAAATTTTACACAACTATCAGTACGAGGAAGGTCAGCTTTTGCTAACTCATCTGATGCATTCTATCGACGTGAACATGTTGGAGAAGACCAAGATCGGAACGTTCGAGAGCTGCTCGTTTGCCAGACTTTGTTTATTGAAAAGTCATTGCCTTCAAAATATGTTCAATGTATTGATTAAAGCGGATACGAAGGAAGAGGTCAATGACAGGACATTGAAGCTCATTATAATGTTGACGAAAGATTACTCTTGTTCCAGGGCTGTGGAGAATTCAGAATTGGACGAGGGTGAAAGTATCGAGGAGGGTGCGGAGGGGGACATGAAGAGGAGAAGAAAGGGATCGTGGACAGACAGAGAAAAGGCCACATTTGACCAGAAATACCTCAAACATGTCTTCGAATGCGTCGTGGGATTCTTTGATACCTTCAAGGCATCTGCGGCAGACTTCGAGACCCCAACTTTCAACCCTAACAGCAAGAAGAAGCAGCCAGGACCTCCAGGCAAGTATTTTGTTCGCCTCATGGAATTTTTGAACGAGACGAAGGTTGGCGGTGAGGAGGAGGAATTGGAGAGCCTCAAGCTTCTGCACGTTGGCATTTACGAGCTCATCTTCAACTGTCTGGATGCAGTGGCCAAGTCAAACGATGGCGGGGCAGACGAGCTCAGGGGTCAGCTTATCAAATATTACTACCGAGTATGTATGAAGCACCGGGATATGATTAGGCATCTGCTTGAGGAGAACCTCGGATCGGAGACAAGGGGGACTCTTTACTGCCTCCAGTTTTGCAACTATTATTGCAACAGCGGCAGGGAGCATATCGAGCACAATGACACTTATACTGTGTTTTACTACGAATTAATGTTTGAGCTCAGTGCGTTGAATCCAAATTACGGCGAGAATTGGCTCATCCACGGCAATTTCAAGTGGGCCCTCAGTCACTTTTGTTGCTCTACAAAGGCTGCGCAAGGTTGGGATAGGGGCGGGATGAGGAGTTGTCTGGTCAATGGGGTTGAGCGCTTTATTCCTGAGTTTCCAAATTTCAGGGTTGAACTGCTGAAGCACTTGCAAAAGCATGAATACTCGAAGCCATCACTCCCTTTAAGCAACAACCCAAACGCTGCAATTGTCTTGAAAATGATGAACATGGCGCTGAAGTATGGGACCGAAGGTGTGGAGGCGGAGACTTTTATTGAGAATGGAGCTATCCACAACATTCGCTCATTTTTGCAATTCGTGTGGGAATTTGTGAACAGGGAGGGCAGTTTTGGCCCTCATGTTGTGAGAGTCTTGGATTGCACGGAGCAGATAATTGACATGATCACTACTATTGAGGCAATGTGGAGGAGATTAGGGAGCACCTTGAAGTCCGTTTGCGAAGTGCTGAGCAAACTCGAGGAATGCAGACAAAGCATTATTGACTTTGCAGAGAGGCCGGAGGAACGAGTAGGATCGATGAGAGGTGGAGCTGGTTGGATGGACGAGGGTGGGTACGACAGAGAGGAAGGAGTTGATGGAGAGGGGGATGATGCTGTTCAAATTATCGAACTCAGCGAGGATGAGGTGCAAGCGAAAGGAATGGAGGAAGTAGGAGCAGGCGTGGGGCTGCAGCAGCGACGGCAGCAGCAGCAACAGCAACACGATGCAGAGGAAAAAGACAGCGAGGAGAATGAAGACAGTTCCGAATTTTTTTCCGTTTGAATTAATGACTATTTAAATTATTGTGTAAGGCGAGCATATGTTTAGGGCAACGTAAAGCTGGTTCGTTTAAAGCGTGGTCTTCTACTTTTTTAGGTTTAGGGGGTAAGTATCATTGGGTCGGGACTAGTTAATTGTTTGGCTTTGACTTTGACAAAGCCAATTTAATTTAACACCAGGTTGGATAATCAACACGTGGGGATGCAAATTCCATAAGCTCGCACACCACACAATTTTGAGTCGACGAGCCGCAGTCTAATTATTTGTGTGGATTACCGGGGCAACCCCACCATTGTTTGCAATCATCTGCTCCCACATTTTGTGCGTGATCAATTTTTTCTGTAGCCCCGGGTCGAGATTTTGCATAAAAGCGACTCGTTCTGGCCCTGCGGGTATCGACAGTGCTCTTGCAAGGAAGTTATCATGGCACTCCTTGGCATCTTTCAGTGCTGCTGCGCGAGAATCCTCGTCCATAGTCAAAAGCTCGGCCAAGAAATCCTGCTGCAAAACCGCCGCGTGACGAGCCATGGCCAGCTGCTTCTTCTGCTCCTCTTCTTTAACCTGAGACATCTGCTCGCCCTGGGGAGGAGCCGAGCCAGTAGTGCCATCCTCAACTTCGGAGTGCTTCACAGAAATGACTTTAGTTGAGCCACCTTCAGAGGAGTCGGAAAGCAGCTGAGAGACCTCTGGGCTGCAATATCGGACGACAAAAGTCATCGCCTCCGAGAATAGACGCAGTTTAGCCTGGATATCCGCATCATCTCCAAAGCGATCTCTTACTGTGTTGAGACTGTCAATTCCAGAGGATCGAGTATGGCCGCACCACTCAAAGACTTGGGCCTGCAGATCCACAAGCAAATCGCCAATTCTTCCTGTCAGTGTTGCGTGGGCCTTGAGCTTCGACCTATAGTGCTCTGTATTTACCATTGAGGTGGCCGTGTCTAGGTAGTCAAGCACTTGCTGTTTAGAAAGGGGAGACGAGGAGAGAGTGGAAGAGGTTGTGAAGGCAGAAGAAAGACCAAGGATGAAAGACTCGCTGGAAATGGAGGGAGGGGAGGGATGGGGAGACAGGAAAGAGGAGGGAGAAAAGGAAAAGAGAAAAAAAGAAGAGAGGTAAGAATTTACTCGCGGAGAGAGTGGAAACAAAGCACCGTGCGAAAAGAGCCCATTGACAGACATCAGGGCAATCTAGAGAGATTTGCATACTTACCGGATAGCCTCATCAACCCCCCGCATCAGTTTCTTCAGCTCAATCGCGACCTCCCCCTTCACATCAATCATAAAGTCCCTACTAGATAAATCCCTCAGCTGGGCTTCAGCCAAGGCAATCTTTTCATCCTGGCTACCCTCCTCAGAGGCCATGTTCTTTTCCACCCAGCGACCAACGGCGATGCGTTGATGTTTGAGGAGGGCTAACCGAGATGTTGTGATCTTGTCGGCACTGCCGGAGGCATGGATAGCATCTCGGACGCACGATATTGCGTTGGCGTGCTTCAAACTTTGCGTAATTTTCTCAAGCAGAGAGCGGTACTGTGCCAAGGTGAAATCCTTTTCCTCCAGAGAAACTTGTGACATCTCTGTACTCAACAGAGGCTTAGAGTCGCTCAGAGCAGACATGGTGGGTGTGAATTGGCAAGGTTAGAGTACTGCAAAATTCGTTTGAGAAAAGCCTCTTGACACTTTATTATATATAGATTCAGAGGTTCTCTACTAAGATTGGTTGAATCCTCGAATCAACTTCGTCCAACACATAGTACAACTTCACTTAGAACAAAAGAACCGTCATTTTTTTGACAAAATTGAAGCTATTGCTGAGAGATTGCCCAAAATGATGACTGCGCTGTGTTTGTTGTTCCTCTCCTTGGTGGCTTGTGTGTCCGCCTCATCTTCCTCTTATCCTACTTTCCCCCCCCTTGACAGCTATCGCAAGAATTCTACGTTCCTTCCAGCCCCCACAATATTCACTCTTAATTGTACACTCAGTGACTATTTTTCCAATGTTGTGTCAAAGAAAGGTGGAGAACATTCAATCGCAAAATTTCACACCACACATCACAAGAGATTCAATCCCATCCCTGACACTGACTTTCGCGTCGAGAGCGAAGAAGAGCAAGTCGACGAGAATTCCGTGACCCACGGAAATATCCACTACAGGTTCAAGCATAAGATCACAAATCCCTTGGCTCCTCTCTCTCATGCTGAAGTTTCAAAGCTGCAGAACTACATCCGCTCCTCTAGTGAGGTTATCACTTCGACGATAGTTAGGACACTCAATGTGCCTGGGTCAAATAGCTTCCATGTGCTTACCATGGAGAGGGCGAGGGAGATTGATGGGGGGAAGAAGGTTGAGGTTGGTGTGCAGTACGAGTTTAAGTGGACCGGTAGGTGGAATCCCCTGAAGAGCATGATCAAGAATGACAGTAATGCGGATACGAAAAAGTGGCTAGGGAATTTTTACGAGAGCCTGGACGGATGGTGCAGCAAAGGTGATTGGTTTGGCGATGGCAAAGGGAGTGAGACTACTGTGAGAGACGGGCTGTGAGAGGTGTTGCAAAGTGCTGTGATTTGTCATGAAACACTTTGATGGCTTAACGCAAAAGCTGCCTTACCCGGAAATGAAAGCAAGCAACTGCCCTTGTAGATAGTACGAATGCGAAACTGAGTAGACTGGAACTGTGAGATTTATGACCAGTGACTTTTTCCTTTTTTGCCTTAATCACCATGAGATAAAATACTGCTGAAATCGAAGGTTTCGTGTATTTTTACGGCGAGAGTCAGCAGTTCGAAAGCCTCCTTGACTGAAAATGGAATTATTTGAAAACGCGACCCTGCGCTTCCATTTTCATTTTGAGTAGCATAGAAAAAGTGGCAAATCTTTTATAAAAGAAGGGTCGATGACGTCAAGCGTCTTACTGTTACATAGTGTTATTGCATCGGCAAATTTGTGCCTATCTGTTGTCATTGCTATTGTTGTTCCTCGTCATTTGTCCAATTCCCTCGAATCCTTCCATTCCCCGCAAACATACCGCTCAAAGTGAGATTTTTTCGTGCTTCTTGAGCTCAACTCTGTTGATTCTGCTGGCGAGACGGAGACTGCAAAGGCTCTCGTGGTAGTGTTCTGGGAGAGGTGAGCAGCAGACTAGAGCTAATGTCTTGCTGTCTCCACTTAGACTGTTCTGCAACAGGTGAGTGAGTTTGCTATCCCTGAAATTGACGTGATCGCTCCCTGTCTGGAGCTTCTCAACGCATGAAGCCAGTGTCGAGAGGGAGCTGTTGATAGCTTGGGTCTCCTTTAAAAGGGCGCCCCCTTTTACGTGCGCCCCACTCTTACTGAGCCTTTCGCTACCACACAAGTCGCAGATGTGAAGTTTACCGTGGCGGCTGAGGTTGTCATTCGAGTTGGTTGCCTCGAATTTGATGGTAAAGATGAGGTGGCTCCTGGAGGACTGGCTGTTACTATCAGTGCTCTTGCTAACTCGCTTCTTCTGCGCAATGTCTAGGATTTTCTCAACCTCGCGATTGCACCCAACTTCCACGCTGGAAGCGTTAACCACAGCGTTCTCGCTGATGATAAGCTCAACGTCCTCCTCAGTCATTAAATCGCTGATTCTCTCATTGTAGACCTCCAGCATCTCAATGCTCATTTTTACCTTCCAGTTGTCACAGCCGTTGTTTTCTAGCTGCTGTTTGGCATCGAAGAGCTTCTCAACAGATCGGAAGATAAGTCCGGGCGCGTCCTTGGTTCCGAGCATAGTGTGGGTCTTTCCACTGCCAGTCTGGCCATAAGCAAATAGGCAAACATTGTGTCCGTCGACAGCGCTCTGCACGAGCGGTTCGGCAGCCTCCCAGACGTCCTCTTGCGTGCTCGAGGGGTCGAGAACATTATCGAAGCCAAACCGGTGTTTCCTGCGGCGATTGCTCAAACCTCCCCTGTCCTTAAATGGCTCCGTCATCTCCAGCAAGGTCTTACTTGAAATTGTGCCATCCTGCTTCATCTCGCCCTCGCCTAGCTCGGGGAACTCGAAGGGAATTACACTTTCACCGAAATTCAATCCCTTCGTATTCATGCTCTTGGCCATGAGCGCATCTGCGTTCTCCTGGGCAGTTGTCAGAAGGTGCTGTTCGCATGTGATGACTGGTCGGACCCGCACAAATACTCTGATGTTCCCACTGAGCTGCATCACTCGGTTGTGGAGCTTGCGTCGAATCGCCTCAATGTTGTTTAATCGGTTGACCAGGTCAAACTCGCGAGAGTCAAATGTCTTCAGTCTTTCAAGTGCGCCGTCACGCTCCTTTTCAGCGCGCTTTAGGGCGGTTGCGTTGGAGTCACGCTCAGCAATAACATTGGCCAGGGCATGAGCGTTGCTCTTGCTCTTACTCATTAGCTGCTCGCTCTTGCTGCTGTATTCCGCCATTTTCTTGCTGAAGTCCTTTAGCTTCTGCTGTTCGTTCTTTCGGGCCGCACTCTCCTCGGCAAGTTTCCCCTTGGCAATCTTCACCTCATTGGTGAGCTCCTCGATCTTCGTTGCCATGGCAGCATTTTCTTCAATTAACTTAACATTTTCAGCGCCGACATTCGTGGAAGAGGCCATCTGATTCTGCATCTTCTCAATGTTCATCTCGTTAGTCAGATTCTTACTGTTCAGCGCACTGTTCTCTTCCACCAGGGTCCTCAGCTCTTCATCCTTTGCATTCAGCACAGACTCGAATTCTTGGTGTGCTTCCGACTGTTTAGCTAGGATTGAATTCAAGAGCTCTCGCTTATCAGTCTCGTGAGATTCGATCAAACTCTCTTTCTCCTCCATCCAACTCGCCTTCTCTGCTTGGAACATCTTTGACTCCTTCAACCTGGACTCCTTCTTCGATTTTGCCACTGCATCACTCTTAACCTCCGCAATACGCTTTTCCCCCTCGAGCTTAATCTTCTTGATCTGGGACTGAGCTTCTTCCTGTACCTTGGCGATCTCCTCAGAGGCGAGTTTTTCAAGGGATGCGATTCGAGAGTGTAGCGAAGCGTTCTCTGTCACTCGTTTATTGATGACTTCGACAAGCTTCTTGTTCTCTTCCTCCGCAGCCATCAGCCCCTGCTTTGCCTCCAGAACATCAGCTTCAAGCTTCCCCACGTCGAAGCTTGTCTGTCCTCCTTGGTCCTCAGTCTCAACTACGAGCGGCTTGATGATAGACTGGGTCGGAGACAGAGAACTGCGTGAAAGGATCGTTGCCGAGGCAGACACGTCTACCTCATTCTGGAATTCATCGCCCAAGTAGTTGGCCAGATCGCTTGCGGGTTGCTATTTTGTCGAATTTGAAGTTTTTAACAGTTAGCAGCAGCCATATTAAAAAAAACACGTTCGCTGACTCACTCTATATATTTTCGCACTTACCTCGTCCTCCTTTTCTTCCTCAACCCCGTCTTTCTCTGCAACCTGCTCGGCGAGGAGCGCCAGCCTCTCGGCCTCCATCTGCTCTTTCCGGGATTTCTCAGCGAGCTTTTCCTTTACGAACTCAGGGGTGTCGAGGTTACCTTCCATCATTGTTCCACCGGGGGTAAAGGTCATCGCAAACATCGCTTTTTTGCCCCTATGTAAATTTGAAATGTGTTTTTGTAATTGTATTGTGAGTGGTTGTGTGAGATGAGAGTGCCAGCCTATCCCACTTCTTACCTGGCAGCAATCCTCTTCTCCTTAGCCTTCTTAGCCTCGTCAGCAGCGGCGTGGTCAGGAGGGCTAAATGTCATGACACCCTCATTGGCCTTGGCCGCTCTTTCTTGAGCGCGACGCACAGCAGCCTCATCACGGAGCTTTGCCCGCTCGAGGTGGTCAGGAGAGAACATCGAACTACTGTTATTCGAAGAGAAAGCGTTCTCTTTATTCGTTCTGGTGATGTCCACCCAGGCGCTCTTCACCTTGTTTTTAGGTGGCTTGCTGGACTTCGCCTTCATTTGTCGTTGCCTCTCGATGGCCGCCTTCTGCTTGGCCTTGATCTCATCAAAGGATAGTTTGGGCGTATCATCATCAGTGGCAGGAGGAGGAATATTCTTTGTGCGAGCTTCTAATAATGCGCGGCTCTTTGCTGTCTGTCGGCGTGAAGAGAGCAGAGCATTTCGTGAAGCGTTCACAGACTTTGACGTTGCTGTAGGCATTCTATCGGGGAGATTTTTCCAAATTTATGCTAATCGAAGGACGTGGACGTTATCTGGATGTCTTAAATTGTGATAAAATATTTCTTTAGTGAACAATTGGCGGTGAATAAGAGAATTTTGGTTTTGTTCCAAAAAACAACCAAAAAAACAAACGGTCAAACGGTCGTGTATGTTCTGGGTTTTTTAACAAATGTTTGAGGGTAATTAAAATGCACGATATTAATTATAGCCCAATTTGAGCGTTCAGAAGATGTACGCTTTACCGAAACTGAACAAAAAAACCCAACAAAAATACAAAAAGCGCTCCTTTATTAACCGCTTAAGTAATAGCATTATTTTGTGCCTCTCGAGGTTTCCTATGTTGAGGGAACGGTCATT
>ERZ651776.2096-NODE-2096-length-22348-cov-10.776256_pt1 | contig 22348 bp, 16 predicted proteins | sample MGYA00514761_ERZ651776 | MGnify/ENA metagenome assembly ERZ651776 | reverse complement strand
CCCCTCCCATCCCATCCCATCCCATCCCATCCCATCCCATCCCCTCCCATCCCATCCCATCCCATCCCATCCCATCCCATCCCATCCCATCCCATCCCATCCCATCCCATCCACACAACAATGAAATCAGATGATCGGAGCAACTTGCCTACACATTGCCTCCAAGTGCGAGGAGGTTGTATATATCTCTCCCACAGATTTGTGCTACTGCGGTGACAACAAATACACGCCCCTAGAACTCGCAAGGACAGAACGCATTTTACTGAGCCAGATCGATTTCCGCATCACACAACCAACGGTTTACGACTTTGTCACATGCTTCCTCTCCCTCCTAACCGTTACGAACGATTTATCAAAGAGCAACCCTCTTCAATCTCGACGCCTGACACTAACTGCTACTTATATCGCCGAAATTGCCCTCCACGGTTCCACCCATCTCCGCTACCCACCCTCACTAATTGCTACCTGCGTGGTCTCAATATCCCTTTACTTTTGGAACCCAAAAATTTCCCCCTCCCCCCCTGAGCTCGAGATGGCCTCAGGGAACGATCTTAACAAGATGAAATATTGCTGGAAGGAGCTTTGGGCCGACTGCGCGAGCATTCAGACGGGCGGTTTGGGATGGGACGTCGTCCGGTTGGAATGTGTCAGAAAAAAATACGCCAAGCAAGAGAAGCTTAAAGTGGCCGAAGGAGTTTGTTTTAAGAGGGTGATCGATTGGGAGTGTGTCGTGAGAAGAAGAGAAGAAGCGAAGGGAGAGGTGATTTCGGAGGTGGCAGAAATTGGAATGATTGGGGCAGTGGGGGGCGGAGAGCTGAGCACCCCCAGCAATGCACAGCATCAACAGCGACATTTCGAATGAGTGAGTGAGTGAAAGGAAAGTGAGTGAGTGATGTGAGCGAGGAAATATCGGTTAAACTTGGGCGTCAAACCGCCTAATAAGATGAAAAAAAAGAAGAAGTTTGGAGCGGATCTACACCATGTGCGTATTAGTGCCGTTTGTTATTCAAAGCATATACCGGTAAAAAAAAATTCTCGCAAAACTAAAGAAAAATCTTCCAACAAAAACCTACATCACTTGGTCGCACGGGTCACCCGCACAGTCAATGACTGATAGCCGTATTCAGTCAGGCATTCAATAGCGCCGTCCACTCATTCCTCAAAACTCCTCGAGATCAGGAACCTTCCCCCCCCCTCTCTCTGTCCTTGCCTTGAGTCTCTCGACATACTTGTTGTCTTCCTCCATACGCTTCTCCTCCATCTTAGCATTGTTCTCACGCTGCAAACATATTATTATTGTATTGCAGATGCGTTAGAAGACTCCAGCTCTATACAACATTCACAAAAATGAACAAAGAAGCCATCACATTTCTACCGAAAACTCACCATCTTGATCGAAGTACCAATCACACCTGCCATTGCCAGACCCAAAAAAGGGATGATCGGCACGTGCACTTTTCCGTCTTCCTGCCGTACGTCATTCAGTGGATTGGTGATCACTTTCAGTTCCCTATCCGCACCCGCCGCCTCTGCCGAAAGGGGAAGGGGAGAAGAAAATCTATTGGGGGTCGTTTTTGGTAGAATAAAGGACGAAGCTAACGAGGCGACGAAAGCTAAAAGGAGGAGCAGAGTATTATTATTCATTATTTCTTCTTCAACTACGGTAACTTTGGAATTTGAATTTCTCTCTCTCCTTCACTTCAATAACCCTTACCCTCACCAACACTCGGTAACTTTTGGATTTTAATTTTTCTCTCTCTCTCTCTTCAATAACCATAACCCTCACCAACACTCAATCACCAACAGAATGGCACCCACAAAATCCCCAACGAAGGCTGCAGGCAAGAAGCCTTCCGCAAAGAAGGCCTCCTCCTCCACCACCAAGGCCAAGGCCTCCAAGACCGTGCACCCGTCCTCCGTCCCTGGCTACAAATCAAGCGAGGTTGTCTGCATCTCTGAGCTAGGTACTCTGAGCGACGACGTCGGCCAATGGTTCCTGGAGAAGGAGATTGTAGGGTCCGGCGCCGGTGTCATGTTGTCGCTACCCGCGAATGACGACCGCCCTTGTATCCTGGTGCAGGTGGTGACATCCAAGACCAAGGTGGTCACGAAGCAAGTGGACAGGTTTTTCGCTCTGCTCGCCGCTGTGCGCATGTCACCGCAGTACGGCGAGACCAACGCGCGAGCTCTACTCGTGCTGCCGTCCGACACGCAGATCTGCAAGAGGAACTGCCTCCCTCGCCTCGAGAGGGAGTCCGTGGCGCTGCAGAGGCTGGACGTGGACGCGGAGGCGGTCAAGACGACGCTCAAGTGGACGACGCAGAAATAGTTCAGGAAGGGCGAGCCATTGAGCATTTTTTATTATAAGGGTAGTAATGGACAACCACACCACAGGAACAACAAATTTTGAGAATAATTTTAAGTAAAATCAAGAAGCACGTTAAGGTAATACCCCGCTTACATTAAGTTGGCGTAATCATCTAGCATTCTCCTGAACAATTCGACGTCGAAACCTCCTTCGACAACCTTTTCGATATCTGCCATCTCAATGTCTCTGGGGAATGCAAGATCGATCCAATCGAAATTTCCCATTTTGCTCAAGTTTTCAGTGATTTGAACCCCCCTTTCTGAGTCCTCAAATATTGTGGTAACAACCCCACCATTGCCCCCCTGCTCCGCCCCAATCTGTCCAACTCTGCCAACTCTCCCAGCCTGGTGTAAATACTCCTTATCATCTACGCTATGTTCATCGTCTACGAGATTGTAGACACCGGTGACTCCAGGAAAATCAAGGCCCCTGGCAGCCTCCGGGGTGGTCACCAGTAAATCGGTCTCATTGTATTTGAATTGCTCCACGGCGAGAAGAGGATTACCCCCAATCTCCGGTAGTAGGGCACAGAGACGAAAGTCACCCCAGAGGCTAGCGCGCAGGGCTCCTGTACCGAGCTTGGCTTTGAGCTCTGTAGGAAAGAAAACGATGAATCTGGGCCTGGGAGGTCGAACCACACCAACAGACTCTGGGGTCGAAGACCACGCGGAAAGATCAGCGCGAAGGAGTCGACAGAGGGCAAGAAGGGCAGTGGTCTTGTCGGTTTTGCATCTTCGATGAACGAGGCCGTCGGTCCCAAGGGAAGCATTTGATTCCTTATCATTGTTTTTCTTTTCAGTTGTTTTTGTACCTCCTTCTTTCTTGGTCCAAATCAGGGTCTCATCATCATTTAAAATTCCAACAGATACGAGCTCTTCCACAACCTTCTCTTCCACTGTTGCGCCAACAATGACCCTCTCTTTCCCCTCCCCTCTGTCAAGAACGCTTCTCAACGCTTCCACTCCCTCTTCCCTTAGTTTGCCTCTGCCAGTAATGTTGTCCTTCTTCTCACCCTGGTCTTCTTCAACATTGCTCAACGCCTCCAGCACCTCGTCCATCTCATCGACAACAACGCCCTTGAGTTCCTTCGGATCAATCTCACCGCGAGAAATGACCCCGGATAATAAGTCGCCCCTAACGATGGCAATGTCAGTCCCCGTGGACATTCCCATTCTGGCTTCCTCCTCGTTCAAAACGCAGCTAATTCTCACTCCCCGAGGACCCGAGTAACCGAACATATTACGGTTGTCACCTGGCACAAAATCCCTACGCAAATTACCGCCGACGAGTTCAAACAGACTTAGCGCAGTCTGCGAACCGAGTGCAAAGGTGGGTACCACCACAAGGACTAAAGGGGGTCCAAGAACTTTTCGTAAAGAGGCGAGTTCAAGCGACAGCTTAGTTTCATCAAAGGCCGATAGAGACGACAACATTGACCCCCCTACATTAGGGTTCAGCTTCCCACCGGAGACTTGCGGCGAGGAGGCTTCCGAAACGGCAGCAATTTCGTTGTTAAAGTTTGCGTTACTTCCACCAGTCATGTCGTCATTGTTGTCGTCAAACCTGTCCCTGGCCACGCGCAGACGATGCTCTCCCCTCGAAAAGAGCGAGGCAGAAACAAGCGACAGAATGCGCGAAGAGTACGCAACAGTCTTGCCGCTTCCCGGTGGAGACGACAGGATCCTAATCCCACTGGCGGCACCCGGGTTGTTGTTGACATCGGAATCGTTGTTCGTTAAGAACCTCGATTGGCTGATTGTGGGAAAGACGAAATCGAGATCAGTCAGGCGTTTCTCTAGCCAAGGCTCGATGTTAAGAGATTTCCAGTCTTTCGGCACATTGCTGGAAGCATCGTTCTCGAGAACCACATTGATACGGTCCCGCAAGCTCGCGGCTAGTGCGTAGTCCTCTGTTTTTACAGCACCGGAGAGGAGGGTCTGGAGCTCATTAAGATTGGAAGAAGAGAACAAACTGGAAGTTGTGCGGAGTCCTTGGCGAGTACGAGCCACGCCAAGAAGGGGAGTGCGATGAGTAAATTGGAGTGAAGCAGGAAGCACCAAGAAGAAGACGAAGAAGGCATAGAAGAAGCCACGCATATTTGGCGGGAAAAAGATAGGTTCGGTCCGTATTTCAACCACGGTTAAGGTTGAATCGTTCAAAGAAGTGTTGTGTAAGAATGAAGACGTCGAATAAAATGCTGTGATCTTTCTTGTTATCCTACATAGTCAATCTTCAACTACATAATAATAAAACAATGCCTCCACTCACATACACATCGACACGTCTATCTCCCGGAGAGGAGCCCGTGGAGTACACTTTTGCTGACGCGATATCTAAGGGGTACGCTCCGAACGGGGGCCTCTTTGTGCCACGTTCGTTGCCCTCCTTTTCGGTACAGGAGCTGGAGGAGATGTCCAAGGACACCTACCCTGAGGTTGCATTTAGCGTCATTCGCAGGTTTATCGATGAAAGTGAGATATGTGATGAGGATCTCCTTGAAATAATGAATAGTACCTACAGTCAGTTTATTGACCCCGCAAATGCTGTTACTGTCGTTCAGCCGCCAAATGTGCCCTCGAACGTGTACATATCTGAGTTATTCAACGGTCCCACAAATTGTTTCAAGGATCTTGGTCTACAGGGGTTGATCAATCTGCTGGTTTACTTCTGCAAGAAGTTTGACAGAAGGAGGACACTGGTTGTTGCCACGACAGGAGACACGGGACCTGCCGCGATCAAAGCGGTAGCAGACGCAGACTGCGAATTGCTTAATATTGTGGTCAATTACCCGGAGGGGCAGATAAGCGACTTTCAGAGGAAGCAGATGACTACGATTGACAGTCGTCGGTGTAAAGTGAGCTGTTTCCAGGGTGGGGGAGACGATATGGACGGGCCAATAAAAAATATCGGGTGAGCTTAATTAAAGTAGCGAGAGGAGAGAGGAGAGAGGAGAGAGGAGAAATAGTGGGTCGATGCTGGTGTTTGTGTTGGTGTTTGTGTTGGTGTTAGTGTTGATGTTGATAAATACGATCTGCTAACATTTCAACAATTTCCTGATCCCTCCTTCTTCTTTGCAGGATGGACACCGAGTTTGCCAATTCAAACGGCGTCTGTGGGGTCAACAGCTACAATTTTGGGCGGCCATTAATGCAGACAGTACACTACTTTTGGACTTATTTCAGGGTTGCCGAGATGCGAGGAATAACTGATTTTAGAAATTTTACACTGGACATTGTCTTGCCAACAGGTGCTATGGGTAACATTGTCGCGGGATACATAAGCAAAAAGTGTGGTCTCCCACTCAACATGATGAATGCGGCGGTGAATGTCAACGATATTACGCACAGAGCTTTTCAGAGCGGCGAGTTTCACAGGGCAGACGAGATGAAGATGACACTGTCCGACGCGATCAACATTCAGGTGCCATACAACTTTGAACGTCTTTTGTACTACTTGACCGGTGAGCGCGCGGACCTTATGTCATCTTGGTACAAGGTGATGGAAACCACTCAAAAGATGGACGTCCCCTCAGAGTGGATGGAGAAGATGAGGGCCGAATTTAACTCGGCTAGGATAACCGACGAGCGCATGATCACATCAATGAAGAAAATCTACGAGGATAGTGGGGGATATGTGTGTTGTCCGCACTCAAGTGTAGCGATGGCAGGTGCTGAGGAACTTGGATACTTTGGTGAGTTTAAGCCGTCGATCGCTGCGGTATTTGCATAATTTAAACCTTGCATATATGAGCGCGGGGTACTTACCTCTCTTTCTGTCGTTTGTGACCCCCCCAGGCGAGAATGCAGTGCCTGTGGCTGTCCTGGCCACTGCAAGCCCAGTAAAATTCCAAAAAAACTGTACATTAGCATTGGGCAAAGATGGCTGGGAAACTTACGCTAGGTCCGCCGCTTACCCGCTCAGTGCCAAGGCAGTTGAGAGTAAGGAGGAGGTGGAGGGGGTGCTCATGACGAAGGGTAATGGGGAGGAATTGAAAGTTGCACAGAAACAGTGGGAAGTTGGACTTCGAAAAATAATAGAGAACTTTGGAGCTGTTTAGAGCACCAGCCACTTGAAAAACCTTCCTAAATTTTATACTAGTTAAAGGAGTGATTGAGTACAGCCCTAAACATACAGCCTCGAGGGCGGGGAAAGTAATCCTCAATTTTTCTGCTTTCTTCTTCTTTGTGAACTTACGGATGTTCCCACACTTAAAACAAACAAAGAAACATTTAGTCCCAATCCAATCATTCCCAATTCGAATATTTTTCTCACGAATCGGCAAACGAGGTCATAATCGGTCATTGTACACAACTAAAACAATGTCTGAGCTATTGCCCCACATTGAGAGCATACTTGCTGTACTTGAATCTCTTCTCCCCGAAAACCAACTTGGATTTGATGCAAAACTTTCGAAGGAGCCAAATGCGAAACCTGCGCTTGTCGAACGTCAATTTCACGTGCAAGAATCATCGCCGATACCGACGGCTGCACTCCATTTGAACGAGCTTGAGGGGTCGGGTGACAATCAAGATGACGATAACAGTGACTCGAACCAACTTTTCCAAAGTCTCTCCGCACTTCTCGAGGAAGAACTGTCGGTAGATCCTCTCGCTAGTGATATTTTCCATTTGCACTCAGTGTGCGAGGCTTTGAAGCAAATGATCGAACATCCGCTTACTTCTTCAGGAGGTGGTGGCAACACAAAGGCCACTTCTTACAATCACGCAACAGATTATGCTTCAACTTTAATCTGCTACTCACTCCTACACTCTTCGCTCTGTCTCCACCCTCCTCTTCACCCGCGCACCCTCCAGTCATTTGACCGCCAGCGCACTGAGATTGAGAATAATGTCATTCGATTTGCTCCCCACTTACAATTGGAGAGTGTGGAATGGGTCGGGGGGGTAGTCTGGGGAATTGTCAGGGCGGGGTTACGATTTCTATTGGAAGAAAGATCCACAGAATCAAGAGAGTCAAAGGAGGCGGAAAAAGCGAACCATTTGACAACCCCAATGTTGTTCTCTGAAGAGAATCAACATGACTATGGCCACCATCACCATCGGCAACAGAATCAGCAGCACGTAAAACAACAACAACAACAACAACAACAACAACAACAACAACAACAACAACAACAACAACAACAACAACAACAACAACAACACCAATACCAACAAGTCACAAAGGCTCTCTCACCTACTCAAGAGCTAGACGCTGTTCTGCACTCCATGTCCATGTCGCAAAGCTTACCGACAGCTGCCAACACTGCAAGTTTCACATCCTCGTCCCTGCAATTTTCCTCCACACGCCCGGCGCCAAAAACAACCGAAATAGAGGAAGCACTAGCCTCAACAGCCGACGAAGCAATCAAACAGAACAGTGATTTTATTGCGCTGCTGTCAGCAACGTCAAAGAGGGAGCTGGTGATGGAGAGCATCATAGCTGAGGAGAAAAAGGTGAACGAGGTCGAAAACAATATCGCGCTCTACTCTTCGCTAGCGTCCGCACGCAAAATTGCGGAAGAAGCCACGGAAATAAACAAGAATCTATCTACAGTAAATCAAACACTCCAAGCCGAAGTGGTGGCGTTGGAAGAAAAGTTAGGGGTAAAGGCTCGCGAGATTGACGGTGTAAGAGGCCAGAAAGAAAAAATTGAGCAGACAGCCAGTAAACTTGCCGCAGAGCTTTCCATCCTCCACACAGCAGTAGAGAGTGAAATACAAGAGAAAGAAACCGAGCGATCGAGACGAAAATCTGCAGAAGACGCCGCTAAGACTTCCATGGTTAATTTAGGGGAGGAGTTGGCCAAGGTGGGGGAAGACAGGAAGAAAATGAATTTCTTGGAAATCGAGAATGGGAGGTTGAGGAGTCGGCTGACTTCGCTTGCTTCATCATTGGAATCGTTACAAGACAATAGCGCGATCGAGGTCAGGAGAAAGGAAGCGGAAAATGCCGAGAAAGTATCAGCGCTTCGCTCCTCTTCTCGCAGTGCATTTGCACGCGTCGAGGAATTGGAAGCGGTAGTCAAGGGGCTAGAGGGGAGGTTGGAAGGGAGTGAGCAAAGTAGGAAACAAATTCTCGGGGAGAAGGGAGAAACGGATGCCTTAGTGAAAAATCTCCGTCAATCCATCTCGTCTTTGAGAGAAGAAAATAATCATAACGCTGAAAACGCTCAGAAATTGCTGAAAGCTGAAATTGCTGTGAAAGAATTGAAAGGGGAGATTAGCGATGCAGCAGTTGCACTTGAAAAGAAAAATGACGAAATAAGCAAACTGAAGACCAACAAGGTGACAGCGGATGTGAAAGTAGAGAGGCTGGAGAGAGTGGCGGAGGAGAGGGAGCAAGAGGCCGGGAGGATCAAGAGGGAGAATGATAGGATTATCACAGGTCTCGAGGAACAAAATAACGAGCTCAAGAATGAGTTAATTTCGGTGAAACATAGCCGTGACGGCGACATAGATGCCTTGAGAAGGCTGGAGACGCTCGTGTCCGATGGCAAGTCTGAACGAGACAATATGCTAACGAAGCTTCGGGAAGCGGAAATGGATAGCGGGAGGAAGATCGATGCTTTACGTCTCGAGAATGCAGATCTAACGTCTTCAATGAGGACACTAGAGGTAACGCATCGAAACGACGAAATTGAAGCGTCGCGGACAAAGGAATCGTTGAAAGCAGCCGAATCAGATCGTACTTCTTTGCGCAAGATTCTTTTTGACACCGAGGGTAAGCTAGAGCACATCGCAAGCACATCGGAGAGAGAAGCCACCGCCCTTCGCGAAAAGAACGAAGCGATCGAGAGAGAGATGCAGACACTCCAAGACAATATTTCTCGACAGATAAAAAACCACGAGCAGGAGGTATCCTCCGTAACTTCAAAGTACAGCAGTGCTGCCACTTTGTTGCGGTCCACTGAGGAGGACAGAGAGAGACTGCAGGAGGAGGTTGGGAAATTGCAGGCAAGGATAGAAAATATGCATTCTGGGGAGGGTGGCGTTGGCGCAGACGTGAAGAGAGAGCGGAGAAGGATTGAGGAGGAGAATGCCGAGATTAAGAGAAATGCGAGAGACCACGAAGAGCGGCTGAGAAAATTACAGGAAAAGCTAGAAGAGAAAGACAGGGAGGGGGAAAGGGAGTGCCAAGAGAGAGAGGCGCGTATCGCAGAACTAGAGCATCAACTGAGGTCTGAGCGCAGGAAAGCTGATGATTTGGAAGAGAGGGAGAGGGCAGAGGGGAGGGAGCGACAGCGGGCAGAGGCGCAACTGGTGGATTTAGAACATCAGTTGAGAATCGGACAACGTAGGGTGGATGATCTTGAAAAGGAGGGAACGAGGGAGCGAAAGAAGTTGGAAGAAATGCGAACAGCTTTGGACGAAAGAGATCAGGAGTTATGCGCCGAGAGAAGACGGTCTGCAAATTTGGTTAGCGAGCAAGCAGAACAAGCGAAACAAAAAATCGCGGAACTGCAGGCGGCGTTGGATGAGAAGGTGCTGGAGGCGGGAGCAGAAAGACAGCTTAACGTAGACCGAATCGACGAGCAGGCCGGAAAAGCAAAGGAGACTATCGCGAGATTGCAGGACTCTTTGAAAGAGAAGGAACGGGAGATGGCACTGCGAGAGAGGCAAGCGAAGGAACATGTTTCAGAGTTGCAGAGAAAATTAGACGACGCTGCCGTCGTTGCTAACGCGAAAATGGAAACATCTCTCCTTAGCGTACGCGAGCAACTGTTATCTGAATCCCTTCAGCAGAAGCGCGACTCCTTGCTCCAGCAAGAGCAGCAAGCGGACGAAATCCTTTCTCTTAAGCGACAAAATTCTTCCCTCAAGGTTCAAATAGCCGACGAAGAGATGCGTCTAAAGCACGAAATTGAGCGTATATCGAGAATCCATGCCGAAGAACTCCAGTCTCTCACGGAGACGAAAGAATCAGAGGTCGGAAGTCTTTATCGCCAGTCTCAAGAGCTCAAGGAGTCCTTATCCAATCTCAAGGAAGATAACCAAAGAACGACATCCGCATTTGATGAGTTCAGAAGCGCGAAAGAGGAGGAGATTGCTCGCCTCAAATCTCAAAAGGAGGAACTACAAATTCAATTCGAACAAGCAGAGCTTCACAATTCTCCATCTCCTCAGCGCCCTGTTTCCCAAGCAATGTCATTCCGTTCCCCCGCGGCCTCAGCAGGGGCTCGAATTCTCCAGAAATCTCGGGTGCAGCTGTTGAAAAGGCGCGCCAATCCGTCGACAATGACGGCAAAGGCTACTGATACTGAGTTGGTGTCTGAATTGACGGTTTCGCAGCCTACGAATACAAAGTTGCAGCAGCAACTTCAGGCTGCTCTCAACGATGCCCACACCTCAATTCATAACACCGCGAGTGAAAAACAGAAGTTGGAGGCCGAAATAATAGAGCTACAAATGGCACTGAGGCAGAAAAGTGACGATCTCGAGCGCGAGTCAGAAGAATTTTCTCGTCGACAGCAGGCTGCAATGCAACGGAACTTTGAGCTTGAGGCTAAAATTGCCGAGAAGTCTTCCGAGATCGAGGCGCTAATCGCTGAGAACAGGAACCAACGCAGCGACATCGATAAGCGCAAAACGGATATTCGCGAGTCGAACGAGATCAGACACAACATGCAAGCAAAGGTCCATGCTCTTAAGAAGACAGTGACCCAGCTGACCTCGGATGCCGAAGAGAACAGGGAGAAGATCGTCCTGTTGGAGAAATTAAAGGGGAAACACAGGGTAGCTTTGGAGCAGATAAGTAACCAGAACCAATCCATTGAGCGGCTCGAAAAAGAGCTGCGGCAAGGCTCTGCAAAGTCGAAGTCTGACGAGATCGAATATGAGCAGCTGAAGCACGAAAAATCGAAGGCGGATCGGCACGTTACCCGTTTGGTATCAGATCTTAAAGCTGCCGAAAAAGAACTCGCGGAGCAGCAGAAGCTCAAGCAAGAGCTCAAAGTGGCATTACAGTCTTTGGATCTAAAAAAGGACGAAATTGAGGTGCTATTGTCCAAAGAAGCAAAGCACGAAGAGCTGAAGGTAAGTCGTGTCCAGTCGAGTCGAGTCGTGTCGATAAAGAGAGTAGCTACGACGACTACTAACTTAAACACCCGTTCCAATTCTTTGCTCGCAATATTCGCTATTTCACCACTTCGAGCAGCGGACAGTAACGAAATTGAGCAATCAGAATGCTCACCTGCAACAGCTAGTGAAGCAAATTACTCGCGATAACATGGATAACAAGGAGAACTTGACAGTCGTGGAGCAAAAGGCAATTAAAGTACCGAAATTGGAGGAAGAAATCGAGTCGCTAAAGTCACAAATATCTGCCATGGCAAAGAAATGCAATCAGGGCGAATCGACCATTGATGACCTCAACCATCAGTTGGACTCGCTGTCTGACGATAAGCAAATTATGAAGGCAAAACTAGTCGAGCTCCAGCGAAAAGTCAGCGATGCGATTGATAGCGAGAGCGAGCATATATTGAAACAGAGCCGAGAACAAGACCATACGGCCGCGCTTCAAGAGGAACTTGTAGTGCTTACGGAAAAACTCGCAGCACAAAGCGAGCAGAAGGCACGTTTCGAGAACGAGTGCAGGGTTCTCAGAGAGAGGGCGAATATTGTCGACGAGCATAAGGCGGCAACTGAGGGCGATCTAGCGAAATCGATAGGCCAAGTGGACGATTTGAGATCTGAAGTTAGCGCTAAGGATGAAGAGGTTCGCAATTTGCGAGCCAGGGTGGCGATGCTTGAGGCAGAGAATGAAGAGAGTACGAGTGAGCTAAGATTGGCAACCTCGTCCCGGGACCGTGCAAACACTGCCTTTGAGGTGCTGGATAACGAATCCAAGGATAAAGACGGCATCATTGCGAGTCTGAGGGCGAATTTGGAATCTCTCAAGAAAGAAAATGCCCAGTCCCAGCAGAAAATGTACGACAATGAAGGAAAGCTAAGGCTAGCGCTGGCGAAGCAAGAACACGCGGAGGCGCAAGCTGAGGAGCTATCAGTGCTGAAGAAGCAGATAAGCTCCCTAGAAGAGCAAATTCTCGAAGGCAATCTGAGTAAAATTGCAATAAAGGAGCGAGAGGGGATAAAACAACGCCTCATTGAACTCGAGGAAGACGTCATCAACAAACACAAGGAAATCCTTGACTTGAAACGATCAAGTGGCGAGCGAATCAATGCTTTGGAGATCGACGTCGAGACTCATCAGACGGCCAACAAGAAACTGGCGATGCTGGAAACTGCTTTGCGTGAGCAGTTGCATGCTGCCGGTGTAGAGAAGATTGCCCTTGAGAAGGAAGTCAAAGAAGTCGTGGAAGAGGTGAGTGAGTGTGTTATGCGTGTTTGTGTTTGGTTTGCCGCGCTTGAACCGAACCGAACCGAACCGAACCGAATGAAAAAAAATGCGATTCTAACCCTCGTAATAATAGCTGAGTGCAATGGACCAGGACCTGGTGATGGCTAGGAAGGCCGCCTTTCAGAGAAATACGGACTTGCAGAAATGCGAAGCGAAGCTGAATGCAGCCAACGAAGAAATCGCAAACATGAAACATTTAGTCGAAATGAGCGAGGTCAGCATCAAAGAAAACGAAAAGGAAATCGAGAAGCTTAAAAATCAGCTCGAGAGCGCGGGCTTGCACGTGCAAATGGGCGAAGTGGGCATGGAGGAATGCGGCAAGCGAATCGAGTTTCTCGAAGCAGAGGTAAAATCCAGCACCGCCGCGACAATCGCAATTAAAGAGCAGCTGATGGACGAGAAAAACAAAAACCAAATGATTTCTGCGACAGGCAATGCCCACAAACAAGATATGGAGAAGAAACTGCAGGTGATCATGGCTACTATCAACACACTTAAGGAGAAGCATGGCGGAGAATTGGAGGCAGCAGAGCGTGAGCTGATTGAATTGCGACGGACAAGAGTTGAGCTCAGCCAAGACCTCGAGGTTGCTGAAACGCATTTGCGCGATTTGAAAGCTGCTCATGCGAGTGAGCTCAACGAAAGCAACTTAAAGCTGCAAGATGTATACGAGAGCAGGCTCGAACATTCCGAAAAAAATCTCCAGGAAGTGAGAGCAGAGAGAATCGCCGAAGCCGCAGCATGCAGCGAGAAAATGCTGAAAATGAAGACCTCTCATGCAGTCGAAATCGACACGCTTAAAAGTGAGTTGTCAGGGCTACAAATGCGGCAAAAAGAAATGGACACTGAGTTGTCGTCAAAGGAAGAATTTACGAAGTCTTTGATCGAGAAGAATAAAAGCGTAAGTGAGGCTTTGGAAAAATCGGTAGCCTCTAAAAATGAATTGATTGCAGAGCTTTCGAGATTCGAAAATGCAAACAAGGAGAACGAGAGGGAGCTCCGAGACAGCCTGAATGCGCTGCAAGAGAAGAAGGAACAGCTCCAAACTTTACAAGCGAACTTCGACAGCGCGGTTGCCAAAAAAGACGGCGAAATTTCTACTCTAACTAGAGAAAATAAGGAAACTCACAATCAGCTGAACACGTCTTTCGAGCAACACAGCGCTCATACCGTCACCATTGCAAACCTCGAGAATAAACTAGAGGAAAATCAGCGCACACAGAGGGAAAAGAACGAGAAGATATCTTTCTATAAGGCGGAAATGGCGAGAGCCGAGGGTGTCATAGCTGAGTTTCAGGAGTGGTCAGCAAACGCGCAAGTCGAAGTGACTACGCGCGAGAATCGGATCAGCGAGCTGGAAGAGGACGTGCGCGAGAAAGGTGCTGCTCTGAGCGCCCTGAGAACGCAAATGCAAGAGGCAGATAAAACGATTAGCTCGCTGAAGGCGACAGTTGAGCTGCAAGAGATGGCAGCAGTCGAGCTGGAAGAGTCGAAGAGCGATCTGACAAAGTCCAGGGAGAAAGTAGAATCGTTACAGAGCGAGATCGATCGTATCGAGGAGAGGATCGTAGAACTCCGGTCGTCGAGCGAGGCCTCGTTAAAGGAAATCGGCTTTAACGAAGAAACAATCGCAGCCTTATCAACCGAGGTTAGGTCGAAAGAAACCACTATTGATTCACTAACAGCAAAGGTCGAAGAGTTGAGATCAGCTCTCGAATTGACAAATTCAAAACAACGGCAGTCGCTTGATCAGATCGACTCCATAACGGCTTCAAGCCGGGATTTCGCCGACGAATGGAAGCAACGGTATGATTTCATTGTCATTGAGAAGGAGAATGAAATATCTGCTCTGAAAATGAAATTGGCCGAGTCGGAGCGGAGCAAACATTCATCTGATGCCGTAATAGAGGAGTTCCAGCAGTGGAGTACCAATGCTCAGCTCGAAAACGAGCAATCAGTAGCAGCAATAGAGAATCTAAACGAGTCAGTTGTCCTCAGTGCCGCGGAGAACGAGGAACTGAGCGAACAGCTCGCCAAGGCGGAAGCCACAATCAACGAGTTCCAAGAGTGGACAGCCAAGGCGCAGGAGGAGCTGGAGAGTAGCGAATCGACAATAGCCGCGTTAAAATCCGAAGTCATGGAGCTCAAGAAGCACCGACCAGGAGCCATCGCCGAGGTCGATCTTGGCAGCTCTGTCGCGGTCAATATCAGCCTGCAAGAAGAGCTTCAGCGTCAGCTCGCTTCGGCGGAATCAAAGATTGTCGAATTTCAAGAGTGGAGTGCCTCTGCCCAAATTGAAATGCAAAAGAAAGAAGAGACGATTGCCGAGTTGTCAAGTAAGATTGGTAAACTCGAGAAGATGGCGGCGACTGATTCGCCAATTCGTGATTCACCTCTCTTTACGAACAAGAAATCTGCGCAGAACGACGACAACAAGCAGTTGCTGAATACTAATACTATGGCTAAGTCAACTAAGGTTAAGTCTAAGGACACACCCCGTCTTCTCATCAAGGCTGTGGCGCAAAGCAACGCGATGAACATTAGCCAAGACGAGGCACAAGAGTTGAGTATTGCCTGCGAGGCTCTGGTTGCTGAGCGAGAGATGCTTTTGGGTGAGACGATCGACCTTCTCGAGTCGTGTAAAGCTGAATGCGAGGCAAATACCAGAGAGCAGGTTAGCAGGGTAAAGGACGATGCAATGCGGGTCGCAATCGGTCTTAAGAACAGTTTCGAGCGCCGAGAAATGCAGCGAATTGTGTGTCTCGGATCCCATTTCGTAACTTTTTCAAGGCTCAAGCTTGGGTTCGTGAAATGGAAGACCAAGGCGGGGGCTTCTGCCCGAGCAATTCAATGCAATGATTAATGCGACGCGACGCGATGCGATTCGATGCGATGCGACTCGCACAAAAAATACGTTATACCAGAATTAATTGATGAATTTAGAGTAGTAGACAGATAGCAAAGCAAGAGCGGTTCTTTTCCACATAAAACGCTCCTCGACATTATTCTACTACACCTTGTAGCATTCACTACCAATCCGTCGCGTAAAAAATGTATCCATCTATTCATCCATCGATTGCATCTAGCTAGCTGTCGTCGTCATCGTCGTCGTCGTCGTCGTTGTCAAAACCAACTAACTCGCGTCATTTACTTTCACATCGCTATTGTCGTTGTTCGTTCGTTCAAGATAACATTCACTCAGGAGGTCTTCTTTTCTATCTCCAGGTTTCGCCTTTTCAGCATTTAGCCACCTTCTCTTCTTCTCACTAGAATTTAAGATTTGCTCAAAAACTGACAAGTTGCCCTTGACCAAGCTGAATGTATCGCGCTTTCTCACTCCCAAGCTATAAATAGCGCCACCTACCTTCTTTACCGCGCTTACATTGCCCCCTAAAGAACCCTTGTTGGCAAGCGGCGAGGTGGAAATTCCTCGCTCCATCTTGACACTCACTTCCAAGTTATGCATATGATTCAACAGCATTTCATCATTGTGAGCTTTTTGGATCGCAGAACTAAAATTAATCACTGTATCGCTTGCCCAGCTCCTTGAACGAGATGTCAACCACCCGCAATGTCCGCCCCGACGCGTCAAGCCAAACATGACGAACGGGTTTGTTGTGGAAATTTGCGTAGGGATCAGGCTAACGAAAGGGTCGTCCAATGCATTTATTGACAGAAGCGGAATCATTACATTATCCAAGTCCTTAACGGAAGAGAAACGCTCAAAGTCATCAAACATAATTGGCTCGTCCCTTCCCTCCACCTCATTTCGCGACTCGATCAAGACATTGAAAACCTCTCGTGGATTGTTTGCGAAGGATGCAGCTGACAATAAATTCGTAAGGAATCTGTTGTCAGCGGCATCGATATTTTTCCGCTTAAAGTGCTTCCAATTGTGCAGCAATTTTATTTTCAGGCTCCATACCATAAATGGGCGGAATAAGTTCTTTTGCTTCCTGATGATTTTGTTGAAGTGCTGCTTAGCATCGAAGAATGAGCTCAGGATCACAGCGCCACTGAAGGGCTGGCTTCGGTTGTATTTCGCCAAGTACTTTGACAAAAGAACGCCTCCTGATGAGTAACCGACAGCTGCAATTATATTCTTGTGCCGTGTCTTCCGTGTCTCAGTACTCGTCGGGGCCACCGCTGCATTCGATTTTGGAGTAGTTGCACTGTTATGATCAAACATGAATTTGCTGCTGAAATCAATGCCACTATTCTGTCGTCTTTCTCTATCAATTCGGTCCGCAAGTAGATTATTAAACAGCGACACCGCCGCGTCTAAATATTTCACATCGTCAGGAAGTAGAGTTGAATCGTATTTGTCCACTCTCATCACACATAAATTCTGGTTTGAGCATTTTCGCTCTATACTTCGTTGGAGTATTTGTACGTAGTGGTCAACGTACAAGCTGTTGAAACGAGAGAGAAATATTAGGTCCGGAACAACAAACAGGGCAGGTGAAGCATCCTTCTCTGCTCCCGTCGCCCAGAAGATCTCGATGTGAACTTCAATGCCGTCGTCACAAGTTTTGTCGATTTGATCTCCCTTAGAAAGATGCAGGCGACGCCAGAGCACCCAAGGGACGAGAGTCGTAGCATGAAGAAACTTGGGAAATGAACCAATGCCAGATAGAAAGTAGTTCGGCAGATGGGAGAGTACGTGGTCAGTGATTTCATTTTTATGACTAATGAATTCAATAGATTCAATGTTATCTGGACTTTTTTGGGGGTTGTCGTGGTGAGCAAATTGACCAAACCCAAACTTACTCTTGGCAACGTCGACAATGTAAAGGATCGCAATGGTTGCCAGAATATAGAGGGAGGACAAGTATGTTTGGAATTTGTAGAATGTCAACGCCGATGAGAGCAACACCCGCAAATACAGTGTTGAAAAAAAGGTTTCTGTCCTGTTTTTTTCATCCTTCATTGTGCGGAGGAATGGATGGATTTGCTTGTTGCGTTATTGTTATTGTGTGGTGATTTGGAAGTTGTTTTTGTTTGTCGGCCCGGTCGGTGCGGCGGGTTAAAAAAGGGAAAAGGCCAAAATTGAAAACCAATACTGTATGCGAGCTAACATTGATGCTCCGGAGCGATCGAAAAAAAAACAAGAAAAAACTTCAACATTTTAAGCCTACTCATCTATAAATGGTGCCTGCCGTCCATTTTTTTATCGAGCCCTAAAATCATTCATTATTTTTCTTGCAATCTCAGTAGTTTCTTTCCAAACCTTCTTGGTAACGAGAAGCAGATAATTACTTACTACTTCTTAAAATCGTCTCCAGTTAGTTGTCTTGTCGCTCTACGAATCCATCGTGTATCGCGTCTCTTGAGTTCCCCCCCTTTCTCAGAATTCTTCGTGAGGGACGCCATTTTTTTGTTGTAAGCTGATGAGTATGGAAGCTTTTTATCGTAGGCGATCCCCCAAACACGAAGAAAAAATGCGCACCCAAATCCAACGCTAAAACAAGCTCCTGCTCCGTTCCACCACCGAGGAATAGATCGTTTTCTGATGTAATGAAAATGCGAAACATTTGTGTTAGGATTATTATTATTTCACGTCCCTCCGGAATTATTGTTTCGCAAAACTCACCTGTAAACAAACTTGCGCCAAAGAGAGTATGCGGTAGCACCAGTCACTGCTGTGGCTGCGTAGACTTCAGCTTGCGAGTGCAGCACACGAACAGGTTTGCCGCAGAAAACGTCACGGACCATCCCGCCTCCAGTGGCAGTTATTGTTCCACAAATTATGCAAGGAAGAATTGGGACCCTTGCTGCACATGCGCTCTGAGCCCCGAGGGCTGCAAATGTGCACAAGCCTATAGTGTCAAGCGCCTGAATTGGGAATGACGAGGAGAATGCCATGGTGAACTTCGGATTGTCCGAAGAAGGCCACGGCGACCAAGTCTGGGAGCTCCAAAGAGGGGGACTTTTCCTCTGCTCTTGTTTCACAACTTTCTCCACTTCATCCTCATCATCATGAGGCCAGAAGACGAAAGAAAGAAGGCTCGCGCCAGCCGCAAGAAGCAAATACTCCGTTTCCTTGATCCAGAAAGGTCGTCGGGCTAGAATCATGACATCTCGAATAGTCCCCCCGCCGAGAGCTGTGATGCATCCTATAGTCACACAGCCATACATGTCCATACCAGTAGTGCCAGCAAGAGCAGCTCCAGAGGAAGCAAACGCGACAGTGCCTACATGGTCGAACAGGCGAGCAACGCCTGTTGGAGTTGCATTTGGGGTGCGAGGGAGGTGGAACGGATCTTTGCTGACTCCAGCCCATCCACCTTGGAACGGTTCTGGTTCCCCAAAACTGCTGTAATCTTTTTCAACACGCAAGGGCCTTGAGCTAGAAGTGAATGTGTTGCAGCTAGAAGATGGTGTTGCGTTGCCGTTTTTAGGATGACGAGGCAGGGAATGGAGACGTGGAGGATGTTGTCTCAGCAGATGGGTGAATGCACGTGACAGCATTTTAAGGAGGGTTTGGGATTAGTCAGCAGGAAGTTGGCGTCGTCAGGCAATCATCACATATGTATGCCCTACAACTACGACTATCCTCTCTCTGACAATTCTCTTTCCTTTAAAAGTGGTGTGAACACGCAGTTAATTTTGCCCGGCAAAAACCTGTTACCCCGGGGGGTTTTTTGAGCGGAAATTAAAATGGAAGTATTGTCAAGGGGTATTTCGAAGATTTGAGTATTTCGGCATTCCGTGCAGCATGGATGACGATAGGAGATTGTTTATATTAACTCATTTTCTTCACTGACTACGAAAATCTCAAATATTAACAGTTGACTATCAGACATTCAGATCAAACTTCGTCAGGAACTCCTGATATCAATAGACACTGGCTGCACGAGTTGTCGGCAATGGACTCTGGTCGTGAAAGCCTTCTGTCACCCTTCAAGGTGGCTGCGGGAGAGAAGTTGAATGGAGACTTGCAGATGTCTAGAACGGCCACACCAACAACCCCTCCAACAACACCTCCGGCTGCGTTATCTATTGGAGAATTTCCAACTAAGCGCAGAGAAAGCCTTCTAACGCCAGAAAAAACAACGTCACACACACCCTCATCTGAAGACAATCCCCGAGAGAGTCTATTGTTCCCAAATAAAACAGTTCAATCACGCTCAACAACTCCTCCTCTCCCTCCTTCTTCTACTTCTCCATCGGACCGTAGAGGTAGTCTTCTAACCCCGACAAAAGTGGGAGTTACAAATACTGAGGGATTAAATGGAGGCGCAAATGCGAGCGGAAGTGGAAGTGCACAGATCTGGACAAAACTGTTTGACGAGACATCCCAAACCCATTATTATTATAACGAGGTTACCGGACTATCAGTTTGGGAAGCTCCTGATGGGTATGTTGATGAGGTCAACGTCGTCCAACACCGCGAGACGGATTGGTGGAGATTCTGGAGCGACGAGCACAACCGATATTTCTACACCAATCAGGCGACCAATGAAAAAACATGGGTTAAACCTGAGGGAGTTGCCATTACATGCCATGATGGTGGTGGTAAGGGGGAGGGAGTGGCGACCGGGGAAGAGCAGTGGGTCGCACATTACATTTCCGAGGAATCGAAATATTTTTATACCAACTTGACGACGGGTGAAAATACTTGGGAATTTCCCCAAACTGCCGAATCGGTTTGGCATGCAGTCTATTCGCAGGAGCATTCACAGTACTTCTATCTCAACGAAGCGACCGGGGAGAAGTCATGGGCGCCTCCATCAGATCAAGGTAAAACCGTCTATCCATCATCTGAAATGGGTGCCGGTGCAATCGGTAAGGACGAGGAGTTGCCGAAAAAGGGAGATGTAGAGAAGAAGCAAGTGACCGAGGAGGAGGTCTCGAGTGTTGGGACAGGCGAAAAGAAAAATGAGGTGAAGGGCAGGAGAATGTCAGCTCTACGCCGTGCTTCAAGACGTGTGTCTGTGTCGAAACTTAGCCTCAGCGATGTAATATCACCCAAACCAGGTAAAAAAGACGACAATGACGATTCAACAGTATCAACTGTAAGCACAACTTCGACAACGCCGGCTTCCAATAAAACAACGAAATTACCTGCAACGAGCTCAAGTAAAAGAATGAGCCGGCGAATAAGTGCACTGAGGAATGCATCGCGCCGAGCATCGGTAAAACCAGGAGGTTCTCTGCTGGGCGTGCTAAAAGAAGGAGAGCAAGATAAGAATCGGGAGGGTGATATCATAATAATCGAAGAGAAAAAGAATTATTATGCCGATGCCACCGCAAAGAAAGTCGAGCAACAATTCGAATATTCCGCCTTTACAGCTTTAACGGTTAAATCCCGACAGAATGGAGAGGTGCCTGTTGGGGAGAAGGATGGAGAGGTGATTGCTGGGGAGAAGGGTGGAGAGGTGATTGCTGGGGAGAAGGGTGGAGAGATGATTGCTGGGGAGGAGAGCGAAGAGGTGATTGCTGGGGAGGAGAGCGAAGAGGTGATTGCTGGGGAGGAGAGCGAAGAGGTGCTGCCTGCTCGAGAGAGCGGAAAGCAGCCTTCTCCAAACGATCAATCTGAACAAGAATCTCTTTTTCTCCAAGAAACTCACATGGTTTCTGGAACGACGAAAAGTAATACGTATGAGGCGGCAGCACCTCATACCAACAACAACGTAAACAATTCTCCAACTAGAGAGCAAAAAGAACTTGAACGAGAAACGCAATCTTCTCAAGAGCATTTGATGCAATTGAAGATCATCACGGAAGTGAAAAAAATGAAAGAAAAAGTGAAGAGAAGCAAGATCCAAAAAAAGCAGCTTAACGGCTACAAAAACCTTGAAGACGAATTCATTGCGCTAGAGTACACAAATGCATTGCGCACACTCGAGCAACAGCACGCGGAGCTATCGCTTTTGCGCGACTGTACAAAAGGACATAAACAACAATTGGAACAGTTCGAATGTTCTATTGTTGATGATCTTCGCACATCACAGGCTACAGCAGAAGAGATTCAATCAACCCTCTTAGCTGGAAGGGTGGAGTTCGACAGGGGATTCTTAAGACAATCCAATTTTGATATAAATCAACGCAAAGATCAGCTAAAAAAACTCCGTGATAGTCGACAGCTGCATATCAGTCAAAATGATTCTTCAGACAGAAAAGAACAGAGAAGCAGCCGGCGGAATCAATCGCCATCACAATCTTTAATGAGCAAAAAAAATGCGCATTCTTCACCATCGATAAGAGTTGGGACGGAGCTGTGCATGTCCTCGGATGGTACAATTTTCTCTCCTACTAGAACTGTTCGAGTTCAGTTGAAATGATTTATTTTTTTTATCGACCCACGATCTCGAACGATGTGAATTAATTATAAAAGACAAAAGAAAGTTTGATAACGGAATTGAAACCCCTAACCCCTATAGATTAGCAATAACCCCGCCCCGCCTACGAAGTCTGCAGAAGCACCGAAAACCTTGTACCGGTATGAGGAAGAAGTCTTCTGTTGTTGCACAAAGCAGTTTCGACAGAAGCCAACGCAGGAGGTCGGAGGGTTTTCGGAGGAGGTCGGTGGATGCGGGGGTCACGACGGATATCGTGGTAAAAGTGGAGACGCTTCCTGTGATAGAGGGCTCAGGAAGTACTCTTGGAAAAGAAACT
>ERZ651776.2095-NODE-2095-length-22349-cov-3.252155_pt1 | contig 22349 bp, 18 predicted proteins | sample MGYA00514761_ERZ651776 | MGnify/ENA metagenome assembly ERZ651776 | reverse complement strand
CTACAGCTGCCAGCATGGGTTTTGACCAAAATATTGATAGTTTCTTAACTCTAGATCTTCAATATGCTTATAGGTTTAATTTTGGTGATAATGACATGAAATTTACCTTAGGTGTTAAGAATGCTTTAGACGAAGAAGCACCGATGGTTTATGACGCAGCTAACTGGAGCTACGATCCTAAGCATCATGATGCCAGAGGCAGAATGATCTCTGTAGGATTGAAATTGATGAGATAGTTTAACTATCAAAAGAAAACCCGGTTCTGACCGGGTTTTTTTTGCCTTATGGAAATTAACTAAAATATCAATTAATTAATTGTACGACCAAAAATAGTTAGATTTTTTTAGTTTAGACATACCTTTTTCTACTTAGATTATTTTAAGAATGTATAATCCTTGTTTTTCGGGGCATAGCGCAGCCTGGTAGCGCACCTGCTTTGGGAGCAGGTGGTCGCAGGTTCAAATCCTGCTGCCCCGACCACTTAAAGTGAACAAAGATCAAATTGTAATAGTCGGCGGAGGTCTTCAAGGATTAGCCACCGCTTATACTTTGATGTCTAGAGGCGAAGATGTCCTTATCTTAGAAAGAGATGCCGATGTGGCTAGCTCTGCAAGTTTCGCCAACGCAGGAATGCTCACTCCTTCTCAATCTATGCCCTGGAATTCACCTTCAGATATCCTTCAAATCCTTTCAGGTTTAGGAAAAAAAGATTCTCCTATGACTCTCAGTCCATCAGCCTTACCTTCGCTGTTCTTTTGGGGAATGAAATTTCTATACAACTCTACACCTAAGAATTTTGACAGAATAACTCAGAACTTATTTTCATTAGGTACTTATAGTAAAGAAATTACTAAAGAGCTCAGGGCTAAGTTTGACCTGTCTTATGATGAAACAGAAATAGGAACCATTAAGATTTATAGAAGCCAAGAAAATTTGGATAAAGCTATTTCACTTCAAGAAAGGATTTTTAATAATTCAAATCCAATATCAATATTAGATACCCATCAGTTAATAGAGAAAGAACCTCAACTGAAAGATATTGAAGATCAACTTATAGGGGGTATGCACTTTCCGGGTGACGAAACTGGAGATGCTTATAAATTCTGTAAGCACTTAGAAGACTTAATTAGAAAAAATGGCGGAAGGATTCTTACCAATACTAAAATTAATAAGATTTTAGTGAATAAAGGAAAAGTGAATTGCATTGTCACAGACAGGGCCATTCTTCAAACAAAAAGAGTAGTTGTTTGTGCGGGCAGCTGGTCTAGAGACCTTTTAAAAAACACTGGACTTAATTTGTCGGTTAGGCCAGTGAAAGGCTATTCTTTAACCTTTGATACTGCAGGCCTCAATAACAAACCGAGCCATTCTATTGTTGATGAAAGTATTCATACAGCTATCACGCCTTTTCAAAATAGAATTAGAGTAGCAGGAACAGCTGAATTTGTTGGTTTTGATGATTCTATTCACCAAAAGAGAGTGACTTATCTGAATGAAATGCTAAAAAATGTTTATCCTAATCTATATTCACAAATCGATGTAGATGAAGGAAAAATATGGCATGGATTTAGGCCTATGAGTTCTGATGGCCTCCCATTTATTGGAAAAACTAAAATCGATGGTTTGTATGTCAATTGCGGCCAAGGACACCTCGGTTGGACTTTGGCTATGGGCTCCGCAAGTTTACTTGCTGATGAAGTCCAGGCTATTCAATCTGAAATTGATATAAAACCTTATCTAGCTTCACGATCACTTTAAAAAAATATTTTTAATCCTATTGCTTGCTATATAATCCGCCCGTCTCCTCGTAGCTCAGTTGGATTAGAGCAACTGCCTTCTAAGCAGTGGGTCGCAGGTTCGAGTCCTGCCGAGGAGGCCACTTCCATTTCATATACACAATCACTATTCATGGTTTATGATGACCTGAGAAATAAAGGATCATCTTATGAAAAATATCTATCAAGTCTTACTCTCGTTTCTACTTTTGGGGGCATTACTGTCTTGCTCAGAAGAGACTCAATCTATTGCTGATCAAGAGCATAACCCAGGGCCTTTCTACATTGAATTCGTTTCATGCACCAAAGGCAGTGAATACAGCAAATCAAATCTTTCTAATATGATTGAAGCGTGGAGAGATCTCCCTAAGTCTAAAGAGCTAAGAGGTTCCTACTTGTATGATCCTCTAAAAGAGGACAATGCGTTTGGCCCGAGTATGTGGTGGGAGCTCGAATGGAATTCAAAAGATTCTGCCAATGAGGCATGGAGTGACTGGTCACAAGACGATTCTGTTGCAGCATGGTCAGAGAAATACCAAAATGTTATGGCGTGTGATGGCGAAGGCAGAAATGCCTGGGATATTCTAATTCCAATAAGCTCTAAATATTTCGGTAAAGCCAATGATTCAGGATATTTTTATAGTCAATACTCAACTTGTAGTTATAAGAACTCAGCTGGAAGAAATGAATTAGAGAATTTTATCCCAATGCATACTGCTAAAATTAAAGCTTCAGAACTAGAAGGGACCGGCTATCATTATGGTGTTTATTTTGATCAAAGGTCTGGAGATGCTTCACATTCTGATGTTGCAGCAAGTCATATATGGGGGGAATGGGCGTTATCGTCAGAAGCTATGGAGGTTCAAAATCAGAATTTTACAAATAACTTTCAAAATGTATTTGCAGAGTTTAATGAGATAGGGTCTTGTTTAGAAAATCCTGATACATTTGATTCGTGGGTTTTATATGACCAAAAAGACATAGATTTTAGACCTAAATTTTAGTGAGTTCTTGTGCTTGAAGGCATCAAAATTCAGGGATAGAATATTCGAGTTATTATTTTTATTTTCAAATGATGGGTTCTCATATTTCAATTTACGGCGAAGTCCAAGGTTCTGGTTTCAGATCATGGGCTAAAGATCAAAGTACTAAACTCAATCTAACTGGTTGGGCTAGAAAGGCTTCAGATGGTTCAATTGAAATTTTTATCCAAGGAGAAATAGAAGCGGTTAATAGTTTTATATCGCTTTGTTGGGATGGTCCTTCTTTTTCTCATGTTGAAGATGTTTTAGTTCAAGATGCCAATAGAGATGAATCCATAAAAGGATTTGAAATTTATTAAAATAATCATCCTCTCTTTTTATAAAATGTTAAAGTAGCATTTTTTTGGTGGGCGTAGCTCAGTTGGTAGAGCCCTGGATTGTGATTCCAGTGGTCGTGGGTTCGAGCCCCATCGTCCACCCCAAAATGGATAAAATATGAAATTTTTCAAATCAAAAGCTGAAATAAACCAAAGCTTAAATATAGTAGTTCCCAATAAAGATATTGAAGAACAAGTATCAACAAAACTTAAGGCCGCACAAAAAGATTCGAAGCTAAAAGGCTTCAGAAAGGGAAAAGCCCCTATGGATGTAGTGTCTAGCATGTTCGGACCTGAAATAAGGCAAGAAGTGATCTGGGATTTGGCAAGTAAGACTTTTTCGAAACTTGCTCAAGAAAAAGATCTTAAGATTGTTAGCAGGCCTAACCTAATTCCAGAATCACTGGATGAGGGTAAGGATGCCAAATTTAAAGCAACTTTCGAAGTATATCCAGAAGTTTCTTTAGCTAAGATCAGTAAAATTTCTTTTACTAATTTCCTCTGTGACATCACTGATGAAGATTTAGATAAAACCATCAATAACCTGCAGAAACGAATGAGTCAATGGGAGCCTGTTGATGAAGTTTCTAAAGACGGTGATCAGATCAAAATTAATTTTGTAGGAAGAATCGAAGGCGAAGAATTTGAAGGAGGGACTGCTGAAGACTTTTCTGTCGAAATAGGATCGAAGTCGATGATTAAAGGTTTTGAAGAAGGACTCATTGGACTTAAGAAAGGTGATAAGAAGATTTTAGAGTTAAATTTTCCTGAAGATTACGGAAAGAAAGAGCTTGCTTCAAAGCCCGTATCTTTTGACACTGAAGTAAATGAAGTTTTGTCTCCTAAATTACCTGAACTCAATGAAGAGTTTTTCAAGAGTACAGGAATAGAGGCCGCAGACGTAGATTCTTATAAAAAAGAAGTTCGCACTAAACTAGAAGAAGATTTAGAAAATATTCTGAAAGGCAAGGTTAAACAAAGTCTTTTTGATGCTTTGATTGAAGTTAACGAATTTGAAGTTCCTTCAGCAATGATTGATTCTGAAATTTCCAATATGAAACAAGATACAGCAAGAAGAATGGGAATGGATCCTAAAGAAATTAAAGAAGACTTGTTTCCAAACGAAACTTTTTCGGACGAAGCTACAAAAAGAGTCAAAGTAGGTATCCTTTTAAACAAAATAATAGAAGATAAAGAATTAAAACCAGATGCAGACAAGGTAAAAGAAATCATAGAAGAGAGGGCAAAAAACTATAAAGATCCACAACAAGTTATTAATTATTTTTACTCTGATGAGGAGCAACTTAGAAATATTGAATCAATTTCGTTAGAGGAGCAAGTAGTGGATGCCTTACTGACTGAAGCAAAATCTTCAGAAGAGAACATTTCATATGAAGATTGTGTTTCAGGAACTTATGGTTGAAAATCTTTGGATTAACCCCATCTTATTAACTAAGGAATAATTAAATGAATAAAGAAAATATAAATCCAACTAATCAGTTGGTACCAATGGTTGTAGAACAAACTCCAAGAGGAGAAAGAGCCTATGACATTTATTCAAGATTGCTTAAAGAACGGGTGATATTTCTTACCGGACCTGTGGAAGATTACGGTGCTAATTTAATCGTTGCTCAAATGCTTTATCTGGAAGCTGAGAATCCTGACAAGGATATTCATTTATATATTAATTCTCCAGGAGGGTCTGTAACGGCCGGCTTATCTATTTACGATACTATGCAGTTTATCAAACCAGATGTTTCAACTCTATGCATTGGTCAAGCTGCAAGTATGGGTGCTGTATTGCTTTGCGGTGGAGCTAAAGGAAAGAGACAGTCTCTACCAAATTCAAGAGTAATGATTCATCAAGTACTCGGTGGATTTCAGGGTCAAGCAAGTGATATTGAAATACACACCAAAGAGATTTTATCAATAAAGAAAAAGCTCAATGAAATTCTAGCGAGCCACTCAGGTCAAAAGGTTGACAAAATTGCCAAAGATAGTGATAGAGATAATTTTATGTCTCCCGATGATGCAGTAAAGTATGGTTTAATTGATGGAGTTGTTGATAGTCGCTCAATCAAAAATTAACAGGAGTTTTTATGTCTGATAAAGACAACACAGATAACGGAGATGACAAACTTTTATATTGCTCGTTTTGTGGTAAAAATCAAAATGAGGTCAGAAAGCTTATTGCGGGTCCTTCGGTTTATATATGCAATGAATGTATAGATTTATGCAATGACATTATTAAAGAAGAGATAGCTGAAACCAAAGAGGTTGATGATGAACATTTTCCTGTTCCAAAAGAAATTAAAGAGACTTTAGATGAATATGTCATCGGTCAGGAGGAGGCTAAGAAAAATTTATCAGTTGCTGTTTATAATCACTACAAAAGATTAAAAGGTGGAAAGAGTCTTGATTCTGAAGATGACGTTGAGTTAACAAAAAGTAATATTCTACTTCTCGGTCCCACTGGTTCTGGGAAAACACTACTTGCTCAAACCTTAGCACGATTATTGGACGTTCCTTTTACTATTGCCGATGCGACCACATTAACTGAAGCAGGCTATGTAGGAGAGGATGTAGAGAACATTATTCAAAAACTCTTACAAAAATGCGACTATGACATTGAAAAAGCCCAATTAGGCATTGTATATATTGATGAGATCGACAAAATTGCAAGAAAATCAGATAACCCTTCCATTACACGTGATGTTTCTGGAGAAGGGGTACAACAAGCTTTATTGAAGCTGATAGAGGGCACAGTTGCATCAGTACCACCTCAAGGTGGAAGAAAACATCCTCAGCAGGAGTTCCTTCAAGTTGATACTTCAAATATCCTCTTCATTTGCGGAGGTGCATTTTCAGGACTTGAGTCTGTCATACAACAAAGATGCGAAGAAACTGGTATAGGTTTTGGAGCAAACGTGACATCTATAAAATCTGAAAATGATTCAGATAAATTGATCAAGCAAGTCAGGCCGGAAGATTTAATTAAATTTGGATTAATTCCTGAATTTATAGGGCGATTGCCAGTCATAACAACCCTCGAGCAGTTAGACGAAGAGGCCTTAATCACCATATTGACTCAACCAAAAAATTCTTTAACGAAACAATTCTCTAAGCTCTTTCAAATGGAAGATGTCGAATTAGATATTAGAGAAGATGCGTTGTCTGAGATAGCCAAAAAAGCCATTGAAGTAAAGACAGGTGCAAGAGGTTTAAGATCAATACTTGAAAGCATATTGATGGAGACTATGTACAAAGTTCCATCAGAAGAATCACTGAATAAAGTGGTACTGGATGCAGCGGTTGTGAGAGGAGAATCTGAACCTTTAATGGTTTATGAAAAGTCTTCAAAAACTAAAACAGGTTAAGACTTGTTTTTTTAAATTAAAACCCCAATATTAGATGTAGAGGTAAAAAATATGTCTGATAAGAATTTAAATATCCCATTACTCCCATTAAGAGATGTAGTCATCTTCCCTTCGGTAGTCACTCCTCTTTTTGTTGGCAGAGAAAAGTCTATAACTGCCTTGCAAGCAGCAATGGCTGGCGACAAACAAATTATGCTAGTTGCTCAAAAGAGTGCTCAGCAAGATGATCCAAAATTAGGTGATCTCTATACTATAGGAACACTTTCTACGATCCTCCAGTTGATAAAACTTCCCGATGGCACACTAAAAGTTCTGGTAGAAGGCAACAAAAGAGCTTCAATCGAATCTATTGAATCTACAGATGAATTTATGTCAGTAAAAGTAAATGTGATTCAAGAAGAACCCGAAACCGAAGAGCTAAAACATTTCTTACCTTCATTAAAAAAACAATTCCAGGAGTATGTAAAACTTACTAGAAAAGCAACACCTGAAGTCCTCAATACTGTTAATGCGATTGATTCGTTATCTAGGCTGACAGATACCTTGGTAGGTCATTTATCAATTGATATTGGTCAAAAACAAGAAATACTTGAGATGACTAGTTTAGCTGAAAGAGCAAAGCGAATTCTTGAACATCTAGACTCTCAACTAGACTTGTCAAAAGTTGAGAAGAAAATTCGTGGCAGAGTTAAAAGCCAAATGGAAAAAAGTCAAAAAGAATACTACCTAAACGAGCAAATGAAAGCTCTTAAGAAAGAATTAGGAGAGATAGACGAAACAGAGGATGCCGATCAATTAGAAGCTAAAATCAACGAAGCTGGCATGACTAAAGAGGCTCAAGAAAAAGCACTAAGCGAGTTGCAGAAATATAAAATGATGTCTCCGATGTCTGCTGAAGCATCTGTTGTCAGGGGGTATATAGATTGGATGCTGAATATACCTTGGAAAAAGAAAAGTAAAATTAGAGCAGACTTGAACAAAGCAAGTGATGTCTTGAATGAAGACCATTTTGGTTTAGAAGAAGTGAAAGAAAGAATATTAGAGTATCTGGCTGTTCAAAAAAGAGTAAAAAAACTTAAAGGCCCCGTGCTTTGTTTGGTTGGACCTCCAGGAGTTGGGAAAACTTCTTTAGGGGAATCTATAGCTCGCGCCACAAACAGAAAGTTTGTAAGAATGTCTCTAGGCGGAGTAAGAGATGAAGCTGAAATTCGAGGTCACAGAAGAACTTATATCGGTTCAATGCCTGGAAGGATTTTACAAAAACTCTCAAAAACAGGGGTTAAAAATCCACTCTTCCTGCTTGATGAGATAGATAAGATGGGCATGGACTTCAGAGGCGATCCTGCTTCAGCTTTACTTGAGGTTCTTGATCCTGAGCAGAACCATACTTTCAATGATCACTATTTAGAAGTGGATTATGATTTATCAGACATCATGTTTGTATGTACAGCTAACAGCTTGAATATACCTACAGCTTTATTGGACAGAATGGAGATCATCACTCTCCCTGGCTATACAGAAGATGAGAAAGTTAACATAGCTGATAAATATCTAGTAGAGAAACAAAAGAAAAATAACGGATTAGGTAAAGACGAATTAGTCTTATCTAAAAATACTATCAAGGATTTGATTAGATATTTCACACGTGAAGCGGGAGTAAGATCTCTAGAAAGAGAGATTGCAAAAATCTGCAGAAAGGTAGTTAAGAAAAATGCAGATCTGACTAAACCTAAGAAAATAACTGTTAAAGCTGACACATTGGAAGATTTTTGTGGAGTAAGGAAGTTTGATTTTGGGCAAGCGGAAGATGATGATCAAATCGGTCAAGTGACCGGTCTTGCTTGGACTCAAGTGGGCGGAGAGCTTTTAACGATTGAAGCGTCAAGCTTTGCGGGTAAGGGCAAGATTATCAAAACAGGCTCATTAGGTGATGTAATGCAAGAATCAATTCAAGCAGCATTATCAGTTGTAAGGTCAAGGTCAGAGTCTCTAGGTATAGACCCTAAATTCTATGAAGATCAAGATATACATATTCACGTCCCAGAAGGAGCAACACCAAAAGATGGCCCTAGCGCTGGCGCAGCCATGGCAACTGCTTTAACTTCTGTATTATCTAAGATACCAGTCAGAGCAGACGTCGCTATGACGGGAGAGATAACTTTAAGAGGAGAGATCTTAAGAATTGGCGGATTAAAGGAAAAAATGTTGGCTGCAAAAAGAGGCGGCATCAAGGTAGTATTAATACCAGAAGGTAATGTTCGAGATCTGAAAGAGATACCGGAGAACATTAAAGCTGAGTTGGACATCAAACCTGTGAGATGGATTGATGAAGTTCTTGACATTGTATTGACAAGACAACCCATTCCTTGGGAGAAAGAAGATGAAACAGATAAATCAACTTCTAAGAAATCTTTGTCAAAGAAAAGCTCTGTAGAGGCACATTAAATAAAACAAATAAGCTTGACAAGGCTCTAGCGTAGGGTTTTAATCATCATGACTGACTTGCATAGGTTCAAGTTAGCATAATAAGAATCTAGGAGATTAATGTGAATAAAGCCCAATTAACAGACGCGGTAGCCTCAGCAACTGATACTTCAAAAGCAGAAGCAGGAAGAGCAGTCGAAGCAACTTTAAGTGCAATAGCAGGAAGCCTGGCTGGTGGAGATAGTGTATCACTAGTTGGTTTCGGAACATTTAACGTCAGACATAGAGCTGCAAGACAAGGTAGAAACCCTCAAACAGGGGCTACTATTCAGATATCTGCATCTAAATCAGTAGGGTTTAAGGCAGGAAAAGCACTTAAAGAAAGTCTTTAATTCTTTAATTTGCTAATAAAGAGCGCGCCAATAGGCGCGCTTTTTTTAATTGGAAAACATAAATGTCAGGCATACAAAGCATAAGAGACGGATTGTCCGGAAAAACTACAAGAGTAATTGTTGTTGCAATTATTATTACCTTCATTGGATCAGTGGGTTGGGCGGGATTCTTTTCACAAGGCAATACTAATGTTGTTGCTAAAGTAGGTTCACAAGAGATTACTAATGCAGATCTTAGTTTTGAGTTGAGTGCACAGCAATTCTCCTTAAGTCAAAGATTTCCTGATCAGACTATCGAAGACGAGGTAATTCTCAATCTCTCTACCAATGTGCTTATAGGAAAATTTGCTGTACTTGATTTTTTAGACAAGAATGAACTGACTTTGACCGATACGTATGTTTACAAGCAACTAGCATCTGAAGATCAATTTTTAGAAAACGGTAAATTTAGCATTCAAAGATTCGAGGCTTTCGCAAGGAGCAATGGATTTATTCCTTCTGATTACCTTAAAAGGGTAAAAGAAGATTTATTGATAAATATTTGGCGTCAATCTTTAGCTGGCTCCAATTTCATAACAGAAGCAGAAGCTAAAAACTCACTTGAATTAGCTGAACAAGAAAGAGATATATCATTTATTAAATTTCCTTCTTCTAAATTTAGAAACTCTGTTAACTTTGACATCGGGGATTTACAAAATTTTTACGAAACTAACAAGAGTTCTTACATAAGCCCAGAAAAGGCAAAGGTGTCCTATATTTATTTTGACGCGAAAGATCTAAAAAGTGATATCGATATTTCAAATGAAGATATTAATTTTGAATACGAAGAATATGTCAGTGGATTTGACACTACGACCAGGAAGTCAGTTTCTCATATTATGCTCAATATTAATGATGAGAGAAATGTTCAACAGGCCAGTGATGAATTGCAAGAAGTAAATCAAAGACTGAATAATGGTGAAAAATTTTCAGATCTTGTTCTAGAGATTTCGGAAGATGAAGGTACAAAGAATCTTAATGGCAGCTTAGGTATAACCGATGGAACATTATTGCCTCCAGAATTTGAAGAGGCATTATCCTCAATGAAAGAAGGCGAGGTATATGGTCCAATAGATCTACTATCTAGTGTTCATCTCATCAAATTAGACGAACTTATTCAACCGATTGTAGAGACTATTGAGCAAAGATCGGCCAGTATAAAAGAAAATCTTATAACTAGAAGATCAGAAGATAATTTTGTTAGCTTATTAGATCAAGTGTCTGAATTAGCTTTCAGTTCGGGTTCGATAGCCGATATCGCACCAAACTTTTCTCAAGAATTAGTGACTTCAGAATATTTTAGTATCAATGCAGTTCCAGAATTATTAAATCAGAACTCCATCATTGATTTTATTTTTAACGATTCTATAGATGGTAATTTCCCTGAAGTTATAGAAATATCACCTTTATCAGCAGTCTTGATTCAGGTTGGTGATATGGTCGAAGAAACTCAATTATCATTTGATACAGTGAAGATGCTTGTAGAAAGTGCGTACATCTCTGAGGAATCTTCAAGATCCTCTCAGGCTTTCATTGAAGGAACTATAGAAGAATTAGTCGCTGGTAAAGCCCTAGAAACCCTTTCAACTGAAGAAAATATTCAACTAGAAGTCTATAAAAATCTTAAAAGAGATAGCTCCTTGCTGCCAGTAGCTGCAGTTAATGGTGTATTTTCTATGCCAAGATCACAAAGCGGAAATACTTATGGATCCGCTATCGCTCAAAATGGTGATTATTTAATTTATAGATTAGATTCAGTCAGGCAAGGCTCAAATGTATTGAAAGCAGAGGATATGGAAGGTATCAAGAATTTTTTGAACCAACAAAAGGGTATATCGGAGATAACGGAACTTCAGACAGTGATCCAAAGAGGATTAACTGTAGAGCAATACAATTAACTTTCTGCCTCTTCAATAGATCCCATCGCAGTAATATTGAATCCTCCGTCTACGTAAAGAACTTCACCGCTAATCCCACTAGCCATATCAGAAGTTAAAAAGGTGGCGGTATCGCCAACCTCTTTAGTGGTGATATTTCTACCTATTGGTGACCTTGCGGCATTATATGAGAGCATTTTACGAAAGTTCTTCACCCCAGAAGCGGCTAAAGTTTTGATAGGGCCGGCTGAAATTGCATTCACTCTGTGGCCTTCCTTGCCCATAGAAACTGCCAAGTATCTTACGCTTGCTTCCAGGCTTGCTTTTGCAAGACCCATTACGTTGTAATTAGGAAGTGTCATTTGAGATCCTAAATAAGACAGAGTAAGCAAAGATCCGTTTCTTTCACGCATGAGAGGTTTTGCCTCTTTCGCTAAGGCGATAAAGCTGTAACTGCTAACATCATGAGCAATTTGAAAGCCTTCTCTCGTTGTAACATCAACAAATTCACCGTCTAGCTCTTCCCTGGGTGCAAATCCCACAGCATGTATAACTGAATCGAGATGAGACCATTCTGACCCTAAATCAGAAAAAGTTTTCTTAATTTCTTCGTCTGAAGAGACATCACAGGGTAAATATGTCTCAACACCCCATTCTGCTCCTAATTTTGTAACATTATCCTTTAAGCGCTCATTTTGATAGGTTAAGGCTACATTCGCTCCATTTTCAGACATGGATTTGGCTATTCCAGCTGCTATAGAATGTTTGTTGGCTACTCCGACAATAAGTACATTTTTCCCTTTAAGTAAATTCATGCATCTATTCTATTACTTTTGTTGTGAATTCTATAAATAAAATGATTATTTCGATGAAATTTTAAGGGGGTTAAAATGTTGCCAAAACGTGAAAATTGCTTTATTGTTGGGGGTGAGGGACTATTAGTGCCTCCAATTTTATAATTTATTTGGGGATATTTATGAATAATTCAATATTATTTCATTCCAAATCAGGACTAGGATTTGCACTTGTTGCATTACTAAGTTTTGGTTCAGTTTTCTCAATTTCTGCAGAGGACGAAGAAGATTCTGCTGAAGTTGCTGAAGAAATTGTTGTTACAGGTTCCAGAATTAAACGTGCTAATAATATTAGCTCTCCGACACCTATGGTGACATTAGGAGAAGATCAGATTGAAAATACTGGTTCTGTTAACGTTTATGACATTCTGAACGAGTTACCACAAGCTGGTGATGCCTTATCAAGAGGTAATACTAACTTTACAGTTGGTAGTTCAGGAGTTCAGACCGTAAACCTTAGAGGTTTAGGTTCTGGAAGAACTTTAACACTTGTTAATGGCAGAAGATGGGTAGGTGGACAGCCTGGTGAAGGATATGTTGACCTTAACTCTATCCCTACAGATTTAATTCAAAAGCTTGAAGTGATAACGGGTGGTGCTTCGTCAGTATATGGCTCAGATGCTATTGCGGGTGTTGTGAACATCATTCTTAAAGATGACTTTGAAGGAATGTCACTTGAAGTTATGGAAGGCGGTTATGACGCTGGTGACGGTGATACTAAACTTGCATCATTAACTTTTGGTGCTTCATTTGCAGATGGAAGAGGTTCTTCAATCTTTAACATCAGAACAGATGAACAAGGATCAGTTTTTGCAAGAGACAGAGCGCCTAACACAGGTACGGACCTGTTCTACTACGGTTGGTATTATGGTGCCGATTACGGTGCTCCTTATGATTCATTTATACTTGACCCTGGTTACTCTTCTTATCCTCCACAAGGAAGATTTTTTGTGAGTGGAAGCAATTCAGTTTCAGCCGGCATGAAAACTTTTGATTGTTCTGAAAGAGATATTGATTCAGTAACTAAATCAAGTACGGTTGTTGATTGGGGCGGTTCTGCTGCTTGTGGATTTAACAGGACGCACTACAGACAATTGGAAATACCTCTAGATAGATACAGTGTTTTCAACTCTAATAAATATGAATTCGACAATGGAAATACTTTTTTCACTGAGCTTTCATTTACAAGTGTAGATTCTACTTCTTCTTTTGAACCGGTGCCTTTTAGTTCAGAAGATGCGTTTGGTGGAATTGGTACTAAAGGTTTTAATATAAGAAATCCTTACATGCCTTCTGCTATTCGTGATGCTGCAATAGCAGCCCAGGGTGTGCTCAAAACGGGTACAACTGGATTAGATGCTGCAGGAAATATAAATCTTGCTGACTACACAATTGGTTTAGATTCTGCTGGAGCTTCAGTTGCTGGCATGTACCTAAACTCAGCAGGAAATGAGATAGAAGTTCCTTTTATCAGAAGACTAGCTGAATTTGGTAGCAGAGGATCTGAGAATACTAGACAGACTTTTAGAGCAGCTATTGGCTTCGACGGAACACTTTCAAATGGTATGGATTGGGATGCTTACTATTCATATGGTTTCTCTGACAGAATGCAATATAGTGGTGCGTACAATGCCGCGAATATGGCTTATGCTGTAAATGCTATAGCAGGACCAACTGGACAACCTGTTTGTTCTGACCCTATTGCACAGGCAAGAAATTGTGTACCAATAAATTTATTTGGAATTGACGCTGCTTCTCCAGAAGCCGTAGATTATGTGAAAGCAACAACTTCACGTCAGTCTAAAAATAAACAAAGAACAGCTGCATTTAATATAACTGGAGATTTCAACCTAATCGGTTTTGATGCTTCATTTGCTGCAGGTGTTGAAAGGAGAGAGGAAAGAAGTATGGATGTACCTGATCCTCTCCAACTAGCTGGGCTTCATGGTGGTAATAAAGTACCTCTAACTCTTGGTGAGTACTCAGTAAATGGATATTATGGTGAGCTTTTAGTTCCTTTAGTTCAAGGACTTCCTTTTATGCAAGAGGTTACATTTGAAACAGCTTACAGGGTTGATCATTATTCAACTGCTGGAACGGTAGACGCTACGAAATTTGGTATCAGTTGGGTTATCAATGATGATATAAGATTTAGAAGCGTTGTTTCTGAATCTGTAAGAGCTCCAAGTATTTCAGACCTTTATTCAGGCCAAGCACAATCCTATACTTCTATAGGCGATCCTTGTGCTGGAGTAGGTGGTGCCGCTGAAGCAAATATGGATGCTACAGTAGTTGCTAATTGTTTATCAGATCCAAGAATTGCTGCTACTGCTGCAGCTGGTCGATTTGATGTTGATACGAACGAAACCATTGCAGGTTTCTCTTATTCTCAACCGCAAATTCAAACAATTTCAGGCTTCACAGGTGGTAATGAAAACCTAGGTGAAGAATCGGCTGATACTACAACAATGGGTCTAGTATGGACTCCTTCTTATGTTGAAGGTCTGGCAGTAACTCTTGATTACTATGAAATAGAAATAGAAGATGTGATTTCTTCTGTTTCTGCATCTAGGCTGATTAATGAGTGCTACGCATCAACCGATTATCCTAACGCTTCTCAATGTGATGCACATACTCGTTTTGACAGTGGTCATTTAAGATATTGGTATTCCTATGGAATCAATCAATCAAACTATGAAACTTCTGGATATGATTTAGCAGTTGGATATACTTTTGAAGATCTTGGAATGGTTCCTGGTGAACTAGATATAAGAGGTATCGCAACAAAAAGAGATAAGCACATTTATCAAACAACTGATACATCTACACCTACGGATTTTGTTGGTGAAGTTGGATTGAATGATGAAATTGCAAGACTAAACTTTACTTGGACAACTGATGATTGGTTAGTTTCTTTGCAAACAAACTATTACAGTGCTGCTCAAGATGATGTTACGCGACCAGCAGGTTCTTATCATTTGCAAGCAGTTGATTCTTACACTTATCTAGATATGCAAGTTAGATATGATCTAACTGATAGTGTGCAAGTTTATATGGGTATAGATAATCTAACCGATAAACAACCACCATACTGTCCTACATGTAAAAATGAGCCTAACCCAGGTTCACATTACACAGCTCAGTCGTATGCTAGAGTTTGGGATAGTAAATTCCAATACATTGGATTTAGATACAAACTGTAAAGTTGGTAAAAAAAAAGGGCTGGTTTATACCGGCCTTTTTTTTATTCTTTTATAATACAATCATGAAAAGACAATTAATTATATTTACATTATTCTTTCTGAGTGCGTGCTCTGAATCAATCAAGCCAATAGATACAGCAATTGAAGATCAAATTTTATATATCGGAAATGGCACTGAACCTCAAGATCTAGACCCCCATATCGTTACAGGAGTTCCAGAAAGCAAAGTTCTGATGGCTTTATTGGAAGGTCTGGTAATAAGAAATCCTGATGGTCCAAATCCTTTACCTGGTGTTGCTGAAGACTGGACTATTTCAAGAGATGGTAAAACCTATATCTTTAACCTTCGAAAAGATGCCACCTGGTCTAATGGAGATTCTGTGACTGCAAATGATTTTGTCTATGCATGGAATAGGATGTTGATGCCGAGTCTCGGATCAAAATATCCCGATATGCTATATGATCTTGTTAATGCAGAAGAGTTTAATAAAGGTTTAATAACTGATTTTTCAAAAGTAGGCGTCAAAGCCTTAGATGATTTCACTCTCGAGGTTATCCTAAAGAATCCAGCACCATACTTTTTGGAACTTTTGTGTCACTACACAACGCGTCCTGTTCACCAAGCAACTATTGAAACTTTTGGAAACATGGATACTGCTGGAAGCCAATGGACTAGACCTGGAAATTTTGTAGGAAATGGACCATTTCTATTAGATCGATGGGAGCTTAATAAAGTTATTGTAGTAAAGAAAAACCCTACTTATTGGAATAGTTCTGTTGTCAGATTAAATGCTATACATTTTTTCCCTGTTGACAATGCTTCTAGAGAGGATTTGATGTTTAGATCTGGGCAATTGCATGTGACGAGCACAGTTCCACCAGAAAAGGTTGAATCCTATCAGGTTAAATACCCACAAAATATTCAAATTGACCCCTTTTATGGAACTTACTACTATCGTTTTAATACTCAAAAAGCTCCTTTTGATAATAAGCTTGTCAGACAAGCATTATCTTTGGCTCTTAATCGAACTTTAATAGTTGAGAAAGTAACTAAGGGTGGACAGGATGAAGCCTTTTCTTTCACTCCTCCTGATCCAGATACTTATTTTCCTCCAACAACACTAGAATTTAATCCTGAAAAAGCTAGGAGCTTATTAGAACAAGCGGGTTTATCCGATAAACCTTTTTCAGTAGATCTTTTATACAATACCAGTGAAGGGCATCAGAAATTAGCGCAAGCTATCCAGCAGATGTGGAAAACAGAATTAGATATTGACGTAACACTGACTAATACAGACTGGAAGGTCTATTTATCTAGACAATCAATAGGAGATTTTCAAATTGCTAGAGCGGGTTGGATTGGGGATTATATCGATCCTAAAAGTTTTTTAGACATGATGGTTACCGGAAGGGGCAACAATCAAACAGGTTGGTCGAATAAAGAATATGATAATCTCATGATCGCTGCAGCTAATAGCACTTCACAAGAAGAGCGTTATGGAAATTTTTATGAAGCTGAAAAAATATTAATAGATGAAATGCCTGTAATACCTATTTATACCTATACAAGAATTTATATGCTTCACGAACAAGTCCAAGGCTGGGGAGATAATCTCTTGGATTCAAGACCTTATCAATTTGTTTATTTAGAAAATTAAACCTAACTTTGTTCAACTTAATTCTTCAAAGACTCTTTACAGCAATTCCCGTTTTGCTTGCCGTTATAACCTTGACGTTTGTTATGGTTCATTCTGCTCCTGGTGGACCATTTGATGAGGATAAAGCTGTTTCTCCAGAGGTTATGGAAAAGCTTAATGAAAGATACAACTTAAATGCTCCATTAATGGAGCAATATATGGATTATCTCGGCGGAGTATTGGTTGGAGATTTTGGCCCTTCTTTTAGGTATCCCAGTAGAACAGTTAGTGAATTAATTTTTACAGGATTACCCATAACTTTTGAACTAGCTCTTTATGCAATTGTATTTGCGCTCTTTCTTGGAATTGGTACAGGAATAATTAGTGCATTAAAAAAGAATACTTATCTTGATTACATACCCATGACCACGGCTATGATGGGCATTTGTGTACCTTCCATAATACTGGGACCACTCCTTACATTAATTTTTGGAATTTGGTTGGAAGTCTTACCGGTTTCAGGATGGGGAGACCTAGCGGGGGATAAAATACTCCCTACTATAACCTTAGGAACAGCATATGCTGCCTATTGTGCAAGGTTAACCAGAGGAGGAATGTTAGAGGTCTTAAACCAAGACTTTATAAGAACTGCTCGTGCTAAAGGACTTTCTGAAACTCGAGTCGTACTTGTGCATGCCCTCAAAGGAGGACTAACTCCTGTAATCGCCTTCTTAGGACCGGCTATGGCAGGCCTATTGGCAGGTTCTTTCGTTGTGGAGACTATTTTTGGTATTCCTGGACTAGGAAGATTCTATGTAGAAGCTGCTTTCAATAGGGACTATACAATGATTCTTGGCTCCTCAATCTTCTTTTCTTTTATGATCATTGGATTGAATCTTGTTTCTGATCTTATGGCTGCTGCAATTAATCCTAAATTACGATAATGGAAAATCAAGGAAGTAGTTTATTTAAGGATGCTCTAATAAGGCTAACAACAAACAAACTATCTTTGTTTAGCTTAATTTATATTGTTTCTTTGGTTGTGATGGCATTAATCACTCCATTTGTTGCTCCCTTTGATTATGCCTATCAAGATTTATCATTAGGTGCATCAGCTCCTTCAGCAGATCATCTACTAGGTACAGATACCCTTGGAAGAGATCTCCTGACTAGGATGATGTACGGTAGCAGAATTTCTCTTATGGTTGGTTTTTTGGCTACATCTGTTGCTCTTGTCATTGGTGTAATCTGGGGAACGGTAGCTGGATTCTCGGGCGGTAAGACCGATGCAATTATGATGAGAATAGTGGATACACTTTACGGTATACCCTTTATTATTTTGATTATTCTTTTAATGGTTATTTTTGGAAGAAATCTAATACTCTTATTTTTAGCTATTGGTGCAGTTGAGTGGCTGACTATGGCCAGAATAGTCAGAAGTCAGGTTCTTAACTTATCAAAACAAGAATTTATTCTCTCTGCAGAGGCTATGGGTGTCAGTAAAATAAGCATAGTCTTTCGTCATCTAATCCCTAATGCAATGGGCCCCGTTATTGTTTATGCAACCTTAACTGTTCCTCAGATTATGCTCTTAGAGGCCTTTTTAAGCTTTCTTGGATTGGGAGTTCAGCCTCCTTTAAGTTCATGGGGATTACTAATAAGAGATGGCGCGGTTTCTATGGAAGAATATTGGTGGTTGCTTATATTTCCTTCTTTGGCATTCTCACTAACTCTTTTCTCGCTTAATTTTATTGGTGATGGACTTAGAGATGCTATAGACCCAAGAACAGCAGATTCCTAAAGGTTAAGTTTTAATACTTGGCCTGGAAAGATTTTCGATACATCTTTTATCTCATTCCATTCTTGTATTTTTTGAGGACTAATATCAAATTTTGAAGCTATTCTGCTTATAGTATCTCCAGATTTTACCGGATAAAGCATTGTCCTTAATTGCCTTGAAGGAACATCTTGACGTATGCGCTCATATCGTGAAAAAATCTTAATTTCTTGTTTGATCTGAAGAGGTTTCTCAATATCTATTTCATTCCATAACACTACATCTTCGATGGAAACCTTAAATTTCTTTGCAATATTCCACAAAGTATCACCTTGCATCACTTTATATACTCTCTCTCTAGGATTCTGAGTATTTGCCCAAGCAGCACCTCGAGGAACCATAATTTCCCTTCCAGCAATTATTAAATCTGAGCTCATACCATTAATTTCTTGTAAAACAGCTACTTCAATTTTATATCTTGAAGCAATCTTAGAAAGATTATCACCTCGTCTTATTTTGTATCTATCCCACCTTACAAGATCATTTTGATCTAGAGATTCTAATTGAGTAATAAATCTATCTGATACTCCTATAGGCAAGAGGAGATAATGAGGACCGCTGGGGTCTGTAGCCCACTGATTGAATCCTGGGTTAAGTTCATAAATTGTTTCAGGCTTAAGGCCTGCTAAATCTGCTGCTTGCATGAGATCCAGCTGTCCGGGTATTTTTACACGTTCAAAATATGGTCTATTTGCAATACTGGGCAGATTTACTTCAAATGCCTTAGGGTCTTTGATCAACTCACATAATACTAATAATTTTGGTACATAAGCCGTAGTTTCCTTAGGGAGATTTAGATCCCAGAATCTAATGGGCAGGCCTTGTTTCTTATTTTTTCTTATTGCTCTATTTACTCGGGTAGGACCTGTATTGTAAGCGGCCATTGCTAAAAGCCAGTCTCCATCAAACCTCTTATTTAAGTAACTTAAAAATTGCAAAGCAGCTTCTGTAGATGCTAATACATCTTTCTTCCCGTCATACCACCAGTTAGTCTTAAGACCCCATTCTTTGCCTGTAGCAGGCATAAATTGCCATATACCTGTCGCACCATCTACAGATTTAGCATAAGGATCAAATTCACTTTCAACAAAAGGTAGTAGGGCTAACTCTACTGGCAGTCCAAGCTCTTGTGCTCTGGATAGAGTGTGATGCAGATAACGCTGACCTGATTTGCTAATTCTATTAACCGCAGACTGATTCTTATAAAGTCTTTCTCTATAAATACTTGTTGAAGCTATTTGATCTTCAGGAATCCTTATTGTCAGCTCAGAACGTATTCTCTCCCATATATCAAATGGCGTTTCTTTAAGTTTATTTTCTACTATTTCAGGACTGGAAGTTGTGACAACTTGTGAGTCAAGTCTGATTACTTCTTTACTAATGGCAGTTGAGCATCCATTACAGATGACAAGAATCAAAAAGATTAATGCTTTATACATTTTAAAAATTATCTTTCCAGTTTCTAATTTCTCCAAGTACCTCAGATGCTTCATTCAATTGTTTTGACGAATAATTTTGAGCAGCATTGATGACATTAGCTTCCCTACATCTTAAAAAAGGATTAATTTTTAATTCGGTTTCTATATTTGATGGCAACGAGGGTTGATTGGAGTTTCTTAGCTCTACCACCTCTTTAATTCTTAATTCAATATCTTTATTTTCCGGTTCTACTGCTAAGGCAAATCTTAAATTTGACTCTGTATATTCATGGCCGCAGTAGACAAGAGTGTTAGGTGGAAGGTCTGTATATCGATCCATTGAGAACAACATATCTTCAGGCGATCCTTCAAATAACCTTCCGCAACCAGCTGAGAATAGTGTATCTCCTGAAAAAAGAATAGGATCAATAGCCTCATCTATAAAATATGAGAGTTGATCATCTGTATGACCGGGAGCTGAGAAGGCTTTAACTTCAATATTATTTTGAATTATAAAAGTCTCATTATCTTTTAGAGGATTTGTTATTCCTTTGATGTGTCCGCCTGTTGGTCCGTAAGCCAAACAATCATATTCTTTTACCAGCTCATCTATTCCTCCACTATGATCCCAATGATGATGAGTAACTAGAATTTCGGCAAGTTCAAAACCAGTCTCTTCAATATATTGATGCACAGGTTTGGCATCACCAGGATCAACAATTGCAAATTTTCCATCGGACTCTATTATCCACATATAGTTATCACTAAAGGCATTCAGATGACTTATTTTCATTATGTTTATAGCTTAGTTTGAGATTAGTTTTATTAACTGTAATACAATAACTATTTTACAACAATGAAGGCAATAGAAGTATTTACAGATGGCGCTTGTAGGGGAAATCCCGGACCGGGCGGTTGGGGAGTGCTATTAATAATTGATGGAAAAGAATCTTCGTTGTTTGGCGGTGAAAAAGATACAACTAACAATAGAATGGAGCTTACTGCAGCCATAAAGGCCTTAGAGGTGTTCAAACAAGAATCTAAACTTTCTTTAACCACCGACTCAACTTATGTAAAGGATGGAATTACTAAGTGGCTTGATAACTGGAAGGTTAAAAATTGGGTAACAGCTTCTAAAAAGCCAGTTAAAAATAAAGATTTATGGATAAAGTTAGATCAACTTAATGCAAGGCATAAAGTATCTTGGAAGTGGGTTAAGGCTCACGTAGGCCACAGAGAAAATGAAATAGCAGATATGCTAGCAAATAAAGGAATTGACGAACTCTAAATGTTAAAACAAATAATACTTGATACTGAAACAACTGGATTAGATCCTAAATCTGGACACAGAGTTATAGAAATTGGATGTATTGAAATAATCAATAGAAAATTTACGGGTGAAGAATTTCATGTCTATTTAAACCCTGACAGGGAAAGTGATGAAGGTGCGCTTGCAATACACGGACTTACTACGGAATTTTTAAGTGACAAGCCTCGCTTTAGTTCTGTCTATGAAGATTTTATACACTTCATTAAAGAATCTGAACTTCTGATTCACAACGCTGAATTCGATATAAAATTTTTAGACCATGAGATTAAACTTCTTTCCAAGGATTTACCTAATATTTCATCTTGCGTCTCTAAGGTCACTGATACGCTTCAGATAGCAAGAGAAAAACATCCCGGGCAAAGAAATAGTCTTGATGCTCTAGTCAAAAGGTACGAGATAGGAGGCTATGATAGAGAACTGCATGGAGCCTTACTTGATTCTCAGATATTAGGAGACGTCTATCTCTCAATGACGGGAGGACAAAGCGCTTTGGATTTTACTCAAACTAGTAATCAAGAGCTCTCTGAAAACAAACAAGAGAAGAGTAATGTTCAATCAAGTTTAAATTTGAAAGTTGTAGAGCTCAATGAAGAAGAGTTGACTGCACACAGAGAATATCTTTTAAGGATGAAGGATGAGACTGGAATAGACCCTATAGGCTTAAGCTAAGATGAATGTTGTAAAAACAAGATTTGCACCTAGCCCTACAGGTTATTTGCATATTGGCGGAGCCAGGACGGCCCTGTTCGCATGGCTCTATGCTAAATCCAATCAAGGCGCATGTATTCTTAGAATTGAAGATACAGATAAAGAAAGATCTAAAGAT
>ERZ651776.2093-NODE-2093-length-22369-cov-3.341423_pt1 | contig 22369 bp, 23 predicted proteins | sample MGYA00514761_ERZ651776 | MGnify/ENA metagenome assembly ERZ651776 | reverse complement strand
AAACAGGGTTCGCGTTTCCTGAAGGGACCATCGTTGGCAAGTTCCTGTTCACCTCACTCGATGAAAGTCAGGTGCCTTGGCTGAACAATCCGTTGCAATGGAATTCGTACATGTATGAATGCGATTTCGACGCCAGCGTGGATTGCCCGTCGGATATGTCGACCGCAGCGCGCGAGACTCACCCGATGAACCTGCTCCAGATGGACATCATGATCAAAGACAGCCGGGCGGCGGATGCCGGTGGTTGGGTGTTCGGCACGTTCACCTATAGCGGCGACGCTGCGAATTCGCCAGAATACGGCAATCTTTATAGTGCCGCCTGTGAGGGCATCAGCGGCGGCGGTGAAAACTGGTGCAATCTGATCCCTGTCGGTGTGATGTGGGGCAATGATCCTGACAACGCAGAGACGTTTATCAACAAAGCGCCGACAGAAACGGTGATCAACACGAACCTGACCGAAACATGGATCAACGATGATGATGCCATGCCTGCGATGCATCTCGGGTTCAATTCGCGACTGAACGGACCTGCGGACAACCCGACGTCCAGCTGCATGTCTTGCCATTCCACGGGCCAGGTCCCCAGTGTCAGCGCGATCATGCCGTGGCTTGGGCCGAATCCTGTGCCGATTCCGGCAAATGGCGATATGGCGTCAGAGGAATGGATGCGCTGGTTCCGCAGTTTCGCGGACGGCGAAGCGTTTGATGCGGGACAGGCTGTCAGCATGGATTTCTCGATGCAATTGACCAAAGGGATCGAGAATTACATTCAATACCGCGGTCAGGCTGAAGCCGGATTGTTTGCGCTGCAATATTGGGGTTCGTCGACTGACGGCCCGATCAGCCGCGGCGCGGCACTGCCTAGCGACTACTGAAATACGCGTCGGGGCCAGCACACAGCTGTTGGCCCCGACGCCGCCTATCGCACGACTTTGGCCGCCTTTTGATAGGCTTGCCCTAGGTGCCTATCCAATCCATGATCTGCCTGTAATAGAGGGGCACTATGGAACCGGAATCCACATCAGACCTATCTGCGCAGGCCGCTGAAATTGCCCAGTTGGGGCAAGGGATATGGGGGCAGTTTGTAAATTTCCTCGAAAGCCTGCTGAGGCCGTGGAATGCGTATCAGATTGCCATCATTATTGGGGTTCTGTTGGTAGCGCATCTGTTGGGCAAAGTGTTTCAACCTGCACTACACAACTGGATGCGCACCCGCGAAGGGTGGCCGAAGTGGCGGTTGCGGTGGTTGCTGGTCGTTCACAAACGATTGCGCGGGATTTGCTTTGTTGCGCTGATTTGGCTGGTGCTGTTTGTGATGCGCGAAGTCACCTGGGGCTCTAGGTCTTACATCATTGGTATTGCCGCGAATTTGGCGCTGGCATGGCTTATCGTGGTGTTTGCGACGCGGTTGATCGCCAATCCTTTTGTGCGGTCTATCGTGCGTTATGGCGCGTGGATCTGGGTGACGCTGCGCATTGTCGGCCTCACAGATCAATCGGTTGAAATTCTGGATGCGGCCGCGATCAATTTGGGCGATGCGCGGTTATCGCTTTGGTTGTTGCTGCAAGGTATTTTCATTCTGTCGATCTTCTTTGTCGCCGCACGGTTTGTGTCGCATCAGGCGTCAGGGCGAATCCAGAAGAACGAGGACATCAGCCCGTCAATGCGGGTTCTTGTCGTCAAGTTCTTGCAGGTGGTTCTGTATGGTGCGGCATTCTTCATCGGCTTACAGGCGGTCGGGTTCAACCTGACGGGGCTTGCGGTGCTGTCCGGTGCGATTGGTGTGGGGATCGGTTTCGGTCTGCAAAAGGTCGTGTCCAACCTTGTGAGCGGCATCATCATCCTGCTGGACAAGTCGATCAAACCCGGTGACGTGATAACGGTTGGTGAGACCTTTGGCTGGATCAATTCGCTCGGCGCGCGCTACGTGTCCATCACCACGCGGGACGGGCGCGAATATCTGATCCCGAACGAAGACCTGATTACGACGCAGGTGGTGAACTGGTCGCATTCCAACGATTTCGTGCGGTTGGATATCTATTTTGGCACCGCTTACGGTGACAACCCGCGTGAGGTTCGAAAACTGGCGATTGATGCGGCGGCGGGCGTGGACCGTGTGCTGGAATTCCGCCCTCCGGTTTGTCACATCGTTGGCTTTGGCGATTCATCGGTCGACTACATCCTGCGGTTCTGGATAAAGGATCCGACAGGCGGGCTGACCAACATACGCGGCAACGTCTATCTGGCCCTGTGGGATGCCTTTGCCGATAACGGCATCAGTATTCCGTTCCCGCAACGCGAGGTGAAGATGATCGAAGGGTCAGAGATTACTTACGCGGCGAAGGGTGAGAACAAGGCGCTGGATTGATCTCTTTCGGCACTAGACCGTTCCGTAAACCACCGCGAAGGGGTCGTTGCCCGGATCGGTCTGGCGTTCGTATTCCGAATGGCGGGATGCGTGATCAGCGTGCGATTCACCAAGCAGATTATCGATCACGGCAAGGCTCATGTCCATTCCGGCCGATACGCCTGAAGATGTGAAATAGGGGCCGTCTTCGACCCAACGTGCACAGCCCTGCCAACCAACATCAGGACCATGTTGCGCAACCCAGTCGAAATTCATTTTGTTGGTGGTCGCGGCGCGTCCGTCCAAAAGGCCCGCCTTGGCGAGGAAGGCCGCGCCTGTGCAAACCGACATCACCCGATCGGCCCGTGGTGCAGCGTCTTGCAGCCAGCCGAGCAGGGTCTTGTTGTTGATCTGGTCCCATGTGCCCGGCCCGCCGGGGATCAACAGCAGGTCGTAGGGTTTGGCGTCGGCGAACCTGTCATCGACCGTCATTCTCTGCCCATGGCGGCTGGTCACGTGGGCTTCGTCTTGGGCGACGACAGAAATCGCGAAGTGATCGGCCAAAGTTCCAAACATCTGGATGGGGACAAAAAGATCAAGCGTTTCAAACCCGTCAAACACGACGGCGCCAATAGTGCGTTTCTGCGGCTGGGTCATGTTTGACCTCGCAACGCGACGCACACCGGTTGCTGGCCAATCACCCGCGTTTTCGAGGCTGGATTGTACAGCAGTTTTTCTGCGGGACGCACTGGGCGCGGAACGAAATTTCCGCCGCAGTTCGGGCAAGCACCTCCAAGGTGGTTTTCCACGCATTCCGCGCAAAAGGTGCATTCAAACGAACAGATGCGCGCGTCTGGCGCGGTGGTTGGCAGGTCCTTGTCGCAGCATTCACAGTTTGGTTTCAGCAGTAGCATCTTTGCCTCCTTTTGGTTTTCCCTAGCATAGCGGATATGGATTTGGCATAAATGACAGTATGACCTCACTTTCTGCCAAAACTGTGCTATTCATAGTATTTCCCGATGTGAAGCTGCTGGATCTGGCGGGGCCGATGCAGGTGTTCACCGATACGGCACACCATTGTGACCAATCCTATGATGTGATCGTGGCGTCAAAGAACGGTGGTGAAGTCCGGTCTGACACTGTGTTGCCGGTGACGACGGTAGCGTTGTCATCGGTGGACGTGCGCGATGTCGACACGGTTATTGTTGCTGGCGGTCCGGGTGCGTTTGACGCGGCACAGGACGTAGTGTTCATACAGGACGTTCAGGACTTTGCCGCCAGAAGCAGGCGGATCGGGTCCGTCTGTACGGGGGCCTTCATATTGGCAAAGGCGGGGCTGTTGGACGGGCGTCGTGCTGTAACCCATTGGGAATATTGCGACAGGTTTCGCGAATCGTTCAGCGCGATCATCGTCGAGGACGATGCGATTTTCACCGAAGATCGCGGTGTGTGGACGTCGGCTGGGGTGACCGCTGGCATCGATATGTGTCTTGGGATGGTGGCGCAGGATGTGGGGCGCAGGTCGGCATTGGCGCTGGCCCATTCACTGGTGTGCTACATGGCACGTCCCGGTGGGCAGTCGCAGTTCAGCACGTCGTTGAAGCAACAGTTCCGCAATGCATCGGGGCGTTTTGACGCGCTGAATGATTGGATTTCCGAAAACCTGACAACGCGGTTGTCGGTCGATTGCCTGGCAGATCACGCCGCGATGAGCCCGCGCAATTTCGCGCGCTTGTACAAGAAAGACACAGGACTTTCGCCCGCCAAGGCCGTCGAAGCAATCCGGCTGACGGCGGCCTGCCGTCTTTTGGAGGAAACGCAGTTGCCCCTAGGCGTCATCGTACGCCAGTGCGGGTTCGGCGATGACGAAACCCTACGCAGAGCCATGATGCGGGCTATGAAGGTCACGCCGATGGAGTATCGGCAACGGTTTGGACAATCCTTGCGTTAAACCGCTTCGAGGAGATCGGCGGGCTGACACTCCAAGACGGCGCAAAGCTTTGCCAGTGTTTCAAAGCGGATGCCTTTGACTTTGCCCGACTTCAACAGGCTCAGATTCTGTTCGGTGATTCCAATTTGCGCCGCCAGATCGCGGCCTTTGATCTTGCGCAGGGCCATCATGACGTCGAGTCGGACGACAATCTCCATCAAATGAACTCCTTGTTTTCGGCAGCAATCTTCGTTGCTTCGGACATGGACCAACCGATGAGACATAACAGCCCTGCCACAAGGATGAAGCCAACCGTGCTGGAGTTCAGCGCGACCGAAATGGAGCGTTCCCCAACAGGATTTCCAAGGGACATCAGGCCCGTCTTGATCGGAACTACGATCACCGACAGGACCGCGCTGATCAACAGATAGGACCCGATGGCTTTGATCAATGGCCCCGCCTGTGGCGCCAGTGGATCGCCACTGCGATACAGCGCGAACAATCCGCACATTTTATAGACAGCGAGCCACATGAAGATGGCTGGCAAAAACCCGACTGCCAGACCGATCCACGTCAACGTGGGCCATTCATCACGTGGCACTGAGGTAAAATCCACGGAATCAAACAGCCCCAACGACGGCACCGCAACCGCAAGGACGATCAACGCGGGAAACACCACTAATGCTGCAATCGAAAGGGCGTATAGGGCCGCTGCGACCTTTGGGAGGCGAACTTCAGTCATATCCAATTCTTTCTTGCTATTCGATAAAACTTACTTTCTTACAATAAATAATGTTCGTCAATGGAGAATCATATGCGCATCCTACCTTTGTTCATTCTGGCCCCTCTTATGGGCTGTACCAGCCTTGTTATGTCCACGGTCATGGCCTTGGACGATCTGGACCCGATGACCGCCGACCCTGCCGGCTTCGTCGTTGCACTGGACGTGCCCGCCCCCCTTGCGATGGTTAAAGACAGCGTCGTGTTTGAATTTGGCGCGACCCGCAGCGACACTGGTGAAACACAGGGCGGAACATACACCCTGATTGAGACCCGCGACGAACAAGACCGCGTGGTCTATCGCCTGCCACCGCAAGGTGTCGAAGACATCCGGGCAACGCAACTGAACGCAACGACCTGGACAGAAACGGGCGGCAATGAACTGTCGCTTCGGGTTACGTTTGACTTTTGTCGCACGCTTGAAACGACGGTGCCGGACGACATTGAATTTTCGATCTTTATTCGGCTGGCAAAGGACGCCCCGATTCTGCCATTGGTGCGCAATAGCCGCGTCACCGAGGTGATTGATGCGAACGCCTTAAATGAACTGGAATTGTGTGCGGCACCGTGACAATGGGTCGATTGAAATCGTACGCCGGGCTTGTTAGAACAAGGCAAGCCCAGCGCCGGGGCCATGGTGGCGTATTTTTAGGAGGACAATGATCTGTCTCTTACTTCTCAGGCAGAGAAATCTGCCGATGACGGGATCCGCGCAATGAGCGTGCAAGCCCCGAATGCTGACAGCACGCTGGCTGCTGTTCTCAAATCCTTAGACGACGACAAGGCCGAAGAGGTCGTGCAAATCGATCTGCGCGGCAAGTCGGAGATGGGTGACTTTATGGTCATCGCGTCCGGCCGGTCGTCCCGTCAGGTGTCATCCATGGCTGAAAAGCTGACGGACCGGCTGAAACAGACCTTTGGCATTCTCGCCAAGGTCGAAGGTCGCACCACGGGTGACTGGGTACTGATCGATGCTGGCGATGTGATTGTTCACATCTTCCGCCCCGAAGTGCGCGAGTTCTACCAGCTTGAAAAGATGTGGTTGAATCCGGGCGAAATGGCGCAAGAGGCGGCGAAAAAGCCCTGATGCGTGTGACGTTATGCGTTGTGGGCCGCCTGCGGGCTGGCCCTGAACGCGAGTTGATCGACGATTACCTACAGCGATTTGACAGAACGGGTCGTGCCCTTGGGCTTGGCCCCATTGACGTGCGCGAGGTCGAGGATCGCAAGGGTGGCGGCATGGCTGCCGAGGCTGTTTTGCTGGAAAAGGCATTGCCTGCTGGCGCGGCGGTGATTGCGCTGGATGAACGCGGGAAGGTCAAAAGCTCGCCCGACTTTGCGGCGGATCTGGCGCGGTTTCGTGACGACGGACGCAGTGATCTGGCGTTCATTATTGGTGGAGCGGATGGGATCGATCCCAGCCTGCGTGCCAAGGTTGATGCCAGTTTGAGTTTCGGAAAGATGGTCTGGCCGCATATGTTGGTGCGTGTGATGCTTGCCGAACAGTTGTATCGTGCGGCCAGCATTCTGGCAGGCGCGCCCTATCATCGTCTGTAGGATCGAGTTTATTTGGCCAGATGAAGTCGGGGTGGTTTGCCTTGCCGTCAAGGTTCGCTAGAAGTTGGCAACCGTTGGAGGATTGAACCGTGACCATACCAAAACCCGTCGTTCTTTGTATTCTTGATGGTTGGGGCAAGCGCGCCGAAACCGCTGGCAATGCCCCTGCGTTGGCCAATGTGCCCAATTTTGACCGCGTGATGCGCGGGCCGAATGCGGAACTGATCACCTATGGTCCGGATGTGGGTTTGCCGAGCGGGCAGATGGGCAATTCCGAGGTTGGTCATACAAACATTGGTGCCGGACGAGTTGTGGCGATGGATCTTGGCGCTATTGATCTGGCGATTGAAGACCGCTCGTTTTTCGAGAATTCCGCGTTGATGGCGATGGCGGATGCACTGTTGGACACGGGCAAAACCGCGCATGTCATGGGGCTTGTCAGCGACGGCGGGGTACATGGGCATATCGTGCATATCAAGGCCGCGTTAGAAGCACTGGCTGGAAAAGGTGTGCCCGTGGTTTTGCATGCAATTACCGACGGACGCGATGTGGCCCCGAAATCTGCGGAAGGGTTTATCGCGGACGTTGAGGCGCATTTGCCAGACGGCGTCAGCATCGGCACGGTCAGCGGGCGATACTATGCAATGGATCGCGACAACCGTTGGGACCGCGTCGAAAAAGCCTACCGCGCAATGGTGCAGGGCCACGGGCAAGTCGCCCCGACGCCGGGCACCGCCATTTCTGCAGCGCGAAACCGCGACGAGACAGATGAGTTCATTCTGCCAACAGTTCTGGACGGCTATCAAGGCATGGAAGACGGCGACTGGGTGTTCTGCCTGAACTTCCGCGCAGACCGTGCGCGCGAAATCCTGTCCTCCATGGGCGATCAGGCGTTTGACGGGTTTGATGTCACGGGGCGTCCCAACCTGAACCTGCTGGGGATGGTGAATTATTCGACCGCGCACAGTGATTACATGACCACATGTTATCCGAAGCAAGAGATCAAGAATACGCTGGGCGCATGGGTTGCCGCCAAGGGATTGCGGCAGTTCCGCGTGGCGGAAACTGAAAAGTACCCCCATGTGACGTTCTTTATGAATGGCGGGATCGAGCCGCCTTATGCGGGCGAGGAGCGTTATCTGGCGCCGTCGCCCAAGGTCGCCACCTACGATTTACAGCCGGAAATGTCGGCAGCCGAGGTGACGGATGCTTTCGTGGGGGCGATCAAGGACGGCTATGACCTGATCATCTGCAATTACGCCAACCCCGACATGGTCGGCCATACGGGCGACATTGATGCGGCGATTGCGGCCTGTGAGGCCGTGGATGCCGGGTTGGGGCGTGTGCTGGAGGCGCTTGAGGCCGCTGGCGGGGCAATGATTGTGACCGCCGATCACGGCAATTGCGAAACGATGATTGATCCGGTCACGGGCGGGCCGCACACGGCGCATACGGTGAACCCTGTGCCTGTGGCGATGGTAGGCGGGCCTGAAGGGGCGCAGTTGCGTAACGGGCGGTTGGCGGATTTGGCGCCGACGTTGTTGGGGCTGATGGGGCTGGACCTGCCGCCGGAGATGACGGGCGAGACGCTGATTACGTGAGAGTTCTGGCAGTCATAATGGCGCTGCTGGCAGGGCCTGGGTTCGCGCAGACACCCGCCGAAGCCGCCTATGCGGCGTCTGCGCGGTTGCAAGAGGCGCAGGCGTCTTTGCTGGCGGCGCAGGGGCGGTCTGACCGGGTGGAGGCATTGACCGAGGTGGTGCAGGCCTATGAGGAAGGTTTGGCGGCCTTGCGCGACGGGTTGCGCCGTGCGGCCATTCGTCAACGGACTTTGGAAACCGATCTGGACTCGCGGTCAGACGAGGTCGCCCGCCTGTTGGGCGTGTTGCAGACCATGGGGCGGGCTCCTGCGCCAATCCTGTTGTTACATCCAAGCGGCCCGACGGGAACTGCGCGGTCTGGCATGATGTTGGCCGATGTAACGCCCGCTTTGCAGGATGAGGTCACGGCGTTGCGGGTTCAACTGGAAGAAGTCACGATCTTGCGGGACTTGCAGGGGAATGCCTTGATGATCCTTGAGGACGGGTTAGAGGGCGCACAGGCAGCACGCACGGCGTTGAGCGCCGCGATTTCCGATCGCACGGACCTGCCGCAGCGGTTTCTGGAGGACCCTGTGCAGACGTCGATCTTGCTGGCAAGTTCCGAGACTTTGGAAGCTTTCGCCAGCGGATTGAGCGACGCTCAGGCTGGGGGCGGCGGGCCGGATGCCAGCACAGTTAAGGGCGCGATTCCGCTGCCTGTGGCTGGACAGGTTGTGCGCCAATTCAACGAAGCGGATGCGGCGGGTATTGTGCGCCCCGGAGTTTTGATTGCCACACGCCCGCGTGCGCTGGTGTCCACGCCGGTATCTGCCACTATCCGTTATGCGGGACCATTGCTGGACTACGGCATAGTGGTGATTCTGGAACCTGCGGCGGACACATTGTGGGTTATTGCAGGCCTCGAACAAGCGTTCGGTGAGGTCGGGCAAGTGGTCCCTGACGGGTCGCCAATCGGGCTGATGGGGGGCACGATCACGGACGCTCAAGCAATTTTGAACGAAAGCGCGCAGGGTTCCGCCGGTCAACGCACGCAAACGCTTTATCTTGAGGTAAGAGACAGGCAGAGTGCCGTAAATCCTTCTGAGTGGTTTGCCTTTTAAAATGGCCGCATCCGGCATATGTCGGGAACAAGAAAAAATAGGAATGAGTAGATGAAGAAATTTGCAATGGCCGCTACGGGTGGCATCCTGTTGGGCGCAGTCGCCACAACGCAGATCGCGGGTCCGCTGATCGCGCAGGAGGCCGAGAACAACGCGTCCGTTTATGAGCAGCTTGACCTGTTTGGCGATATCTTTGAACGCATCCGCGCGCAGTACGTTGAAGACGTCGATGAGGCCGCGCTGATCGAAGCCGCGATTGACGGCATGCTGTCTTCACTTGATCCCCATTCCAGCTATCTGTCGCCGGACGACGCCGCTGACATGCGCGAAACCACACGTGGCGAGTTTGGTGGTCTGGGCATCGAGGTCACGCAGGAAGAGGGTTTTGTTAAGGTCGTATCGCCGATCGATGGCACACCCGCGGCTGAGGCCGGCATTGAATCCGGTGATTTCATCACTGCCGTGGATGGCGAAAACCTGCTCGGTCTGACACTGGACGAAGCCGTTGAACTGATGCGCGGGCCGGTTGGATCGGAGATCATCATCACCGTTGCGCGTGAGGGTGTGGATCAGCCTTTTGATGTGTCCATCATCCGCGACACCATCAAACTGACGGCTGTGCGAAGCCGCGTTGAGGGTGACACGGTTGTCTTGCGCGTTGTGACGTTCAGTGACCAGACGTATCCATCGCTGGAAGAACAGCTGGCCGAACAGGTCGCCGAAGCTGGCGGCATGGAAAACGTCAACGGGTTCGTCATCGATCTGCGCAACAACCCCGGTGGCCTGTTGAACCAGGCGATTGCCGTGTCCGATGCGTTTCTGGATGCCGGTGAGATCACATCCACCCGTGGCCGCGATCCGTCCGACGGGCAACGCTGGAACGCGCGTGAGGGTGACCTGGCCGAAGGACGTCCGATTGTTGTCTTGATCAACGGCGGGTCTGCATCCGCATCCGAAATTGTTGCAGGTGCGTTGCAAGACCATCGTCGTGCGATTGTCATTGGCACAAATTCGTTTGGCAAAGGGTCTGTTCAAACAGTCATGCCGTTGCGCGGTGACAGCGCCATGCGCCTGACAACGGCGCGGTATTACACGCCGTCCGGTCGGTCCATTCAGGCGCTGGGCATTTCGCCAGACATCATCGTGGAGCAGCCACGTCGTGACCCGAATGCCGAAGTTGAAGAAGAAGAAAACACTGGTTTCTTCCGCTCTGAGGCAGACCTTCGTGGGGCACTGGACAACGACAGCCTGACGGAAGACGAGATCGAACAGATCCAAGCTGACAGGTTGCGTGCAGAAGACGCCGCAGCCTTGCGCGAAGAGGATTACCAGTTGGCCTATGCCATCGATATCCTCAAGGGTCTGTCCGCACTCGGAAACCAATAAACTGGTTCAAAAATGATATCGGCGCCGTCGGGGAAAAACTCGGCGGCGCTGTCGTTTTGGGGGATAGACCGATGGCAAAAACGATGACTGCTGACGAGATTGCGAAACTTCCTTATCGGCCCTGTGTCGGATTGATGGTCGTGAATCCGGACGGCAAGGTTTTTGTCGGTCAAAGGGTCGATCGCGACCAGGACGCTTGGCAGATGCCCCAAGGCGGAATTGATCCGGGCGAGTCTGTGCGCGAGGCGGCTTTGCGTGAATTGGCCGAGGAAACCGGCATCATGCCGGATTTGGTTACGATTGAAGCAGAGACTCCCGATTGGCTGCCCTATGATTTGCCCCACCATATTGTGCCCGATATCTGGAAAGGCCGTTATCGCGGGCAGGAACAGAAGTGGGTGCTGATGCGGTTTGTGGGCAGTGACGCACAGATCAACATCGTGCAAGAGCATCAAGAATTTTCCGAATGGATGTGGATTTCTCCCAAGGATCTGCTGGCGAATATCGTCCCATTTAAGCGGGAGGTTTACGCGGCCGTGCTAGAGGCGTTCAAAGGCGCGCTTTAGGCGGATTTCGGTCAGATTTTACACGATCTTAACTGTGATTTGATGATCTGTGACGAACCGTGGCAGTCTTGCAAAGGGGCCGATGTGGGTTCCTGGGTGTATATGCAACAAGGAGTGACATGATGAAGACAGTGATTTTTGCGGCAATTTCCGCGCTGGTATTGGCCGGACAGGCACAAGCACTGTCCTGTGTCCCCGCTGATGTGGCCCGCACGTTTGCGTGGGCTTCTGAAGCCGAAGAAAGCTATCTGATCCTGAACGGCAGCTTCGCATTTACACCAGCGCCCGCGTGGCAAGGGGACATAAACAGCCCGCCGTCGGTACAGTTGCCCGCAACGTTTGAAGGTCGCTATTTGACGCAAGACGGATTTGTGGACGCACCGCCATTGGAAGTCCTGCTGGACTTTGTCTGTCTGGGGCCGTGGTGCGGCGCTATGCAGCCGGATGCAGAGGTTCTGGCCTTTGTGGAGCAAACGCAAGACGGCTATGTTTTGCAGGTTGAACCCTGTTCCAGCACAGTGCTGGACCCAAGCGACCGCAATCTTGCACAAGTCACATCCTGCATGCGCGGCACAGGCTGCGACGTGGTCCAATATTAACGCAACCGGTTAAGTAACCTCACCGAGGCGTAGCCGTCGGGTACCAAGCCGTTGGCCAATTGGTAGTTTCGGATGGCGTTGATCGTCAGCGGTCCGATGCGTCCGTCGATTTTCACGGTATCGAAACCCGCAGCGGTCAGACGCTCCTGTAATTCGCGACGCTGTGGGCCGCTAAGTGCCCCGTCACTGCGCGGCCAGCGTGCCTGAATGCCGCTGCCCCCCGCAATTCGATCCGCGAGATGACCGACACCGATCACATAGGCATCGGCAGTGTTATAGCTTTCCAGAACCTCGAAATTCGGGAAGATCATGAAGGCGGCACCTTCGTGGCCACCGGGCAAAAGGATCGACGCAGCGGCGTGGTCCGGCACTGCGCGGCCGTTCAGACCCATTACGCCATCTGCGGCCCAGGCACTTGGCAGACGTGTGTTTTCACGTCGAGCGGTGGCATAGTCGAACCCGTCCGGCAATCGTACTTCGACACCCCACGGCTGGTGGCGGGTCCACCCGAAACTGCGTAGATAATTTGCGGTAGATGCCAATGCATCCGTCGGATCATCGCCCCAGATATCGCGACGCCCGTCGCCGTTTCCATCGACCGCATAATCCAGAAAACTGGTGGGGATGAATTGAGTGTGCCCCATTGCACCTGCCCAAGACCCGACCATAGTGCGCGGCGCGGTGTCCCCCGCTTGCAAGATTTGCAACGCGGCAATGAGCTGTTCTTCGAAGAAATCACCGCGGCGGGCGTCATATGCCAGCGTCGCCATGGCCTCGATGGTATTGGTGTTGCCACGCACCGCCCCATAGGCCGATTCCAGTCCCCAAATGGCGACGATGATCTCTTGATCCACACCGTAGGCCTGTTCGATCCGGTCCAACAGCCGCGCGTTGCGTTCTGCCGCGCGTCGTCCGTTTTGAATTCGCGCGTCAGACACGGCGGTATCAAGGTACGCCCACAACGCCTTACTGAACTCGGACTGGTTGCGGTCCCGCTCGATGACGGTATCGTTATAGCTGATGTTGGCGAAGGCGGCGTCGAAAACCGGTGCAGATATCCCCTGCCGAAGGGCGCGGCTGCGAAACCCGGCGATCCAGTCGGTGAAATCCGCGTTGATGGTACGAACAGGCGATATGTGCACGGGCGCATCGCGCGGAACCGGCCCCGCGCTGATGGGGCCAGCGGCACCAAGCGCACATAAAACAAGACCGCGAAGAACCGACATACCGCCACCCAAACCAAAGATTTCCTATGGTGAGGGTAGCGTGGTTGTTTCCAAACCGTAACCAATTGATTGCGGTTGGCCGGGCGACGGGCAGGTTCTTGCCCGCACGCGGTTTAATTGCGTGTGCGTTTCACTTTACGCGCTGTCTTCGCTGCCTTCTTCCTGGACGAGCCGAGTTTGCGCCGCGGCGCACGTCCTTTTGAAGATCGCCCCTGCGGCATCGCCTTGCCCTCGATCTCCAGCAGATCAACGATCAGCCCACCGGTGACTGGCGCGGCCTCGACCAGCTTGACCGTGACGCGCGCGCCCAGCCCAATAAGGACGCCGGTATCAGCTCCGATCAGGGTCTGGCTGTCGGCGTCATAGCGGAAATATTCCGAACCCAGATTGCGGATCGGGATCATCCCGTCGGCGCCTGTTTCGTCCAGTTTCACGAACACCCCGAACTTGGCAATGCCGCTGATGCGTCCGCCCATGACGGCCCCGACACGTTCGGTCAGATAGGCTGCAAGGTAGCGGTCGGTCGTATCACGTTCCGCCAACATAGAGCGGCGTTCAGTGTCTGAAATCGCCTTGGCTGTCTCGGCCAATTGCGCCTCATCCTCCGGCGTCAGCCCGTCTTTGCCCCAACCATGGGCACTGATAAGGGCGCGGTGCACGATCAGGTCGGAATAGCGGCGGATCGGAGAGGTGAAATGCGCGTAGGCGAGCAGGGCCAGCCCGAAATGGCCAAAGTTTTCAGGGTTATAGTAGGCCTGTGTCATCGACCGCAACGTGGCGATATTGATAAGTTCGTCGTCATCGGTGCCCTCGGCCTGCGCCAGAAGCCGGTTCAGATGCGCAGTTTTCAACACCTGCCCCTTGGCCAGCGTCAGCCCGCTGGCTTCGGCGGTTTCGCGCAAAGCGTCCATCTTTTCACGTGTCGGTTCTTCGTGTACACGGAACAACAACGCCGATTTCTTGGCCGTTAGGGTTTCGGCGGCAGCGACATTGGCCAGCACCATGAATTCTTCGATCAGGCGATGGGCATCAAGACGGTCCTTGAACGCCACATCGGTGACATCGCCGTCTTCGTTGAGCACGATCTTGCGTTCCGGCAGGTCCAGTTCCAACGGCTGGCGCACCGCACGGGCACGCATCAAGGCGTCGAAACAGGCGTAGAGCGGGCGGATCACATGCTCGAGCAGCGGCGCGACCTTGTCGTTCACGTTGCCATCCATCGCCGCCTGCACTTCTTCGTAGTTCAGCGAGGCCGGAGATTTCATCAGCCCGCGCACGAAGCGTTGCGAGGTCTTGTTGCCTGCCCCGTCGACTTGCATTTCAACGGCGATACAGGCGCGTTCGACGCCTTCGTGCAGGGAACACAGATCGCCAGACAGGCGGTCCGGCAGCATCGGCACAACACGGTCGGGGAAATAGGTGGAATTGCCGCGCTTGCGGGCCTCGGTGTCCAACGCCGAACCGCTGGCGACATAATGCGCCACGTCGGCAATTGCGACCCAAAGGGCGAAACCGCCATCTTTGTTCGGGATCACGCAGCAGGCATCGTCATGATCGCGCGCATCCCACGGGTCGATTGTGATCAGCGGCAGGTCGCGGAGGTCCTCGCGGCCGCTCAGGCCCGCGGGTTTGGCGGCGTCGGCCTCTGCAATAACGGCATCAGGAAAATGATCGGGAATGCCATGTTGGTGGATCGCGATAAGCGACACAGCGCGAGGCTGCGTCGGATCACCTAAACGAGCAACGATCCGCGCTTTCGGCAGGCCCATCCGGCCCTTGGGGCCCGCTTGCTCGGCCTCGACAAGTTCGCCGTCTTTGGCACCACCCGTCACATCTGCCGCGACGACCCATTCCTTTTGCGACCCCTTGTCGACAGGCAGAATCCTCCCACCTTCGGCGCCCTTACGAAACACGCCCAAAATACGCAACGGATTGGTGCCAATGCGCCGGATCAACCGCGCGGTATAGGCATGGTCATCGCTCTTTACTTCCGTCAAACGCCCCAAGAACCGATCCCCTGCGCCCAGCGCCGGATCCGTCCCCTTCAACTCGACCAAAACACGCGGAGCATCGCCCTCGCCTGCCCATTCCATTGGGCGCGCAAACAGATCGCCACTGTCATCAGGGCCGACAACCTCCAACACAGCCACAGGCGGCAGTTTGTTGGCGTCACGATAGGACGACTTGCGCTTTTGCAGTTTCCCCTCATCCTCAAGCTCTCTCAAGACACGCTTAAGGTCGATGCGTTGCGCACCTTTGATGCCAAACGCCTTGGCGATATCGCGTTTGGCGGATTGGGTGGGGTTCTCGGCGATCCACGCAAGGATCTCGGCTTTGGAGGGTATCTGTTTCATAGCCCCTCACTAACACGCAGCACGCCCAACGTCAGACCCAATCGCATGTCATTTTCTTTGGCTCTCAAATACCTTCTTTCTTGCGCCCCGCAGGGGCGCCCCCCGCCCGCCGCAGGCGCAGGTCCCGTCAGCTGAAATAATCCCGCAAAACCCGTGCATAGATCGCCTTCAATTGGGTGATCTGTTCAACCGGAACGCATTCATCAACGTGATGCATTGTTTTGCCGACCAACCCGAATTCCACCACTGGGCAATGATCCTTTACGAATCGCGCATCGGATGTGCCGCCGGTGGTGGACAGTTCCGGCGTAATACCGGTTTCCGCTGCCACGGCAGAACTGACCAGATCAGACAAAGCCCCGGGAGGCGTCAGGAAGCTTTCGCCGGACACACGCGTTGCCATGTCGATCTGGACCCCGAATTCTGCCGCCACGGCATCCGCCTCGCGCCGCATCCATGCGATCACAGACACCGAGGTGTGCAGATCGTTGAACCTCACATTGGCGGATGCCTTGCACACAGCCGGAATCACGTTGGTCGCCGGATTACCTGTATCGATTGTAACGACTGCCAGTGTCGACGGGTCGAAGTGATCTGATCCTTGGTCCATCTCGTGGCTGGCCAAGCGGTCCATCAGGCGTGCCATCGCGGGCAGCGGATTGTTGGCGCGGTGCGGATAGGCGGAATGACCCTGCTTGCCCGTCACAGTAAAATGCGAAGTCAACGATCCGCGCCGCCCGACTTTCATCATCTCGCCCATCACGTCAGGACATGTGGGTTCACCAACGAGGCAGGCGGTCATCGCTTCGCCATTGGCTTGCATCCAATCCAGCAGCGCAACTGTGCCGTCGACACCGGGGCCTTCTTCATCGCCTGTGATCGCCAGAATGATCGCGCCGTCTGACAATATATGGGGCGGCGTGTCGCGCACGAAATCAACCGCAGCGGCGACAAAAGCCGCAACACCGGATTTCATGTCTGTGGCACCGCGCCCGTACATGATCCCGTCGCGAATTTCAGCGCCGAAAGGATCGACCGTCCATGCGGCTTCGTCACCGACAGGCACTACATCCGTGTGACCGTTAAACCCGAAGGATTTGGCAGCCCCGCGTGCGCCCCATCGCGCATAAAGGTTTGGCACACCAGCGCGGTCCACCCGCCATGTTTCAAACCCCGCATCCGACAAAAGTGCGTCCAGCAGTTGCAGCGCGCCGCCCTCTGTTGGGGTGACGCTGGGGCACCGAATAAGGTCGGCGGTCAGGGCAATGGGATCGATGGGCATTGTGGTCTCCTAATTGACCTCGGGTTAGCCGCGTTTACGCGCCGATGCAAACATACCATTCGTGTTGTGCGTGTGTCCGAATGGACACGTTTTTCACGTGACGTGAAGGTAAGGCACTAAAATGCCACGCAAAAATCAACCCGTTAACATATAGTTAACACAATAATACAGACCCGAGGCAGGGCAGACATCAAGCGGACCCCAGATGGTCCATCGGCCGCAACGTCGGCCACTAGATATAGGCATTCACACCGCAAGAGCAGTGCGCGTGCCGTCTGGCTTGTTTCACCCAGGACGAGGTGGAACCAATGGTTGCAGGCAGTGAGTTAAGCTACAACAACAACGCGACGGCCATGCAAATGGCCAACGAAATCTTCGGCGACGGCGTCACGGTTGTCGGTGCGTCCTATTCCGGATCGAGCTACTCCTCCGCGATCTATTCCAACGGAGATTCCGTGTCAGGCTATGTAACGCCCGGCGATACAGGTGTGATCCTGTCCACGGGTCGGGCCAGCAATTTCACCGGGAGTTCGGGGCAGTCCAACACCAGCACAAACACATCTACCAACACTGGCGGTGCCAATAACGACACCGACTTCAACAACATCGCAGGCGCCAGCACCTATGACGCGTCTTTCATGGTCGTGGATTTCATCCCGACCAATGACACGATGACAATGCAGTTCGTGTTTAGTTCCGAAGAGTACCCTGAGTACACCAACTCGATCTACAATGACGCTGTCGGCGTTTGGGTGAATGGCACCCACGTGCCTCTATCGATCGCAAACAGCGGCACAACGATCAATACGGTCAACCAAACCAACAACATCAACCTGTATAACGACAACACGTCCGATCAATTCAATACAGAGATGGATGGTTTTACTGTCACGATGACGCTGACCATTCCGGTCACGGCTGGGGTCGTCAACTCCATCAAGATCGGTATCGCGGACGTCGCCGACAGCAGTTACGATTCCAACCTGCTGATTGCTGGCAACTCGGTCCAGACGGAACTGATTGCGATTGAAGACAACGTAACGATGCAGGACAGCGTAACCAAGACCGTCGATGTTTTGGGGAACGACATCAACAACACCACTGGAACGTTGCAGGTCACACATATCAACGGCGTTCTGGTGAGTGTTGGGCAGACGATTACCTTGCCCACCGGCCAAACGGTAAAGCTGAACGCCGACGGCACATTTGACATTACAACAGACAGCGACTTTGAAACGTCGAGCTTTACCTACCAGGTCGAGACTGTAGACGGCAGCGGCACCGTTTTGGAAACCGACGTCGGTTTCGTTACCGTAGAGACGATTCCGTGTTTCGTGGCAGGCACAATGATCGAGACCGTTGACGGGGCACGTGCCGTTGAAACCTTGTTGCCCGATGATCTGGTGCTGACACGTGACGATGGCCCACAGCCCGTGCGCTGGATTGGCCGCCGCGCAGTGCCTGCCGTTGGCAAGATGGCCCCGATCCGCATTCGTGAAAACGCTTTGGGTGACCATGGTGAGATCATGGTGTCTCCGCTGCACCGTATCCTGGTGAAAGACGCACTTGCGGAATTGATGTTTGGCGAGGCCGAAGTGCTGATCGCCGCAAGAGATCTGGTTAACGACCGGAGCGTCCGCGCTGTGGAAGGCGGAGAGGTCGAATATGTCCACCTGTTGTTCGACAAGCATCAAGTCATCTACTCCGAAGGCCTTGCTACTGAAAGTTTCCTTCCAGGCCCGCAAACGACCAAGTCTTTCGAGGCCGAGGTTTGCGCCGAAATCTGCGCCATCTTCCCTGAATTGGACCTGACCACCGGCGAGGGGTACGGCCCCGCCGCCCGCCCCCTGTTGAAACGTTACGAGGCCGAAGCCTTACGCAAGCGGGTTGCCTAGGACATCATGACTCTCAACTGGATCGGCACACGCACACAGGAGAACGGGGAATTCAACCCCGCTGGCCTTGGCTGCGTCGATGGCGTTGCACCGGTAGATGCGGATATCCTGGCCCGCGGCAGTCTGTTGATAGAGGTCGAGGTGCACCCGATTTCTGAACCGGTGAACCTGTTGCGGTTTGGCGCCTTGGATCCATGGCCGTCTGGCCTGACGGTTTGTCTGGAGCCTGACGGAACGGTGCGGCTGTTGATGCGGCAAGGCAAACGACACCTTGCGACGGCTTTGAAGACGTCCTTGGGCACACAACTGCAAACGGCGCACATTACATACACGTGGGATGCGCCCGCCCGCAAAGGTCGGTTAAGCGTTCATGTCCCGGATCACGGTCACCTGTGGCAGGTCGATGTCATAGCACCTTTCCCGCTGTCGATGCGCGATGCACGTCGTATGATGGCGGACCCAAGCTGTCTGATGGGCAGCGGCGTTTGTTTTGCCGCGATCGCGGATGCGCCCTGCCCGCATGGGCCGTTGCCGGGGCTTTCGGGCGGCGCAATGATCGACACCCCCTACGGGGCGAAGACCATTCGTGATCTAAAAGCCGGTGATCTTGTCAACGTACAGGGCGGCGATCCGATGCCCGCCCTCTGGGTGGGTCGTGCAGTGGTTCCGTCGTTGGGGCGGTTTGCGCCCATGACCCTGCGCCAACCCTATATGGGGCTGTGGCGTGACTTGATCGCAACGCGGGATCAACGGGTCTGTCTGGCCGGATCAGAAGTGGAATACATGTTTGGCGAAGAGCGGGTTTCGACCGCGATACGCCATCTGGAAGTCCGCAATTGCGCCGAGCCGACACGACATGCGCCGACCGTCATGCCCTATTACCAAATTCTGTTGGAAACCCACGAAATCATCACCGTCAACGGGACGTTCGTCGAAAGCTTTGACGGATCGGCAATATTGGACAGGCCATCGTTTCTGGACGGTTCGGTCTTGGCTGATCTGCCGCCAGAACTGCGACCACGCGGTGTGGGGCTCGCGGCGGCCGTTTTGCAGGGTTACGAAGCATTGACGCTGACGGGCGTCACAATCGGCTAGTCTTCATCAGGCGCGGCTTCGTCACCCTCAAAGAAGGGTGTCATTTGCGCGACGATAACAGAGTTTTCATCCAAGGCGCGCTGCATCAGTTCGCGTTCTTCGTCGGCGATGTCGTGACCTTCGGCAATGCGTTCATCCAAAGTGCCATAACCAGATACATCCAATGGCGCGACGTCCGCCTGTTTCAGGATCGCAACGGTTTCACGAACAGCCTCGGCCTCATCGATACCAGAGGCATAGATCATCAGGGCGGCACCGGTGCTGTCTTTGGGCAGCCCGTCGCCTTCTTTACGGCCAACCTCGACCAGCAGGGTGTAGACCTGTTGGCGGGACGGCTTTTTGGGTTTGGATTTATCTGTCATAAAAGGGCCGTACCTTGCAGCAAATGCCACGTCAACGGCGCGTCGGCATTGACGAAAGGTGGCCGTCGGCACAGAGTCGCTAGAGTTTGGGGGAACTTTCATGAAATTCTTACGCGGCTTGGCGGCACTTCTCTGTTTTTTCGGCGTTTTCCCGGCATATGCCCAAGACGACACCTTATCGTTTGCCACCGTAGAGCGCCTTCCGTTCGCGGTTCAGGACGAAGAAGTTCACACCGGTTTCAGTCTTGAATTGATGCGTGCCATTGCCGATCAGCTGGGGCGCGATGTCGAGTTCGAGTTTTATGACAACTTTCCAGCGATGCTGTCGTCGCTTGACGAAGGGCTGCATGACGGTGCGATTGCCAATATTTCTATCACCGCAGAGCGTGAAATGTTTCTGGATTTTTCGCAGCCGATCTTTGAAGGCGGCATCGGGGTGTTGCTTGTAGAAGACAGCGGCAGCGGATCATTTTTGTCAGCACTCTGGACCCGAGAAATCTTTGTCGCGGTCGTCGCAGCCTTGGCGTTGTTGTTCGGCAGCGGCATTCTGATGTGGATTCTGGAACGTCGCGCACAAGCCTACTTTGACAGAAAGGGCGCGGACGCCTTTTTCCATTCGTTCTGGTGGTCCCTGAATCTGGTTGTCAACGGCGGGTTTGAAGAACGGGTGCCACAGACCAGACTGGGCCGGATTTTTGCGATCATGCTGGTCGTATCTAGCCTGTTTCTGGTGTCGATTTTTGTCGCGACGATCACGTCAACGATGACGGTTGAGGCGCTTCAGGATAACGTAGATTCGATCAACGATCTCGAAGGGCGACGGATTGGAACCATTGCTGAGTCGACCTCGGCAGAGTTCCTGTTGACGAGGGATCTATCTTATATCGGCTTTGAATCGCCCGATACCATGTTCGGGGCACTCGAGGCGGGCCAGCTTGATGCAGTCGTGTTTGATGCGCCGATCCTGTCGTATTATTCGAATGCGACCCGCGAACCCGCGACGCGTTTGTTGCCGCGCATATACCGCAGCGAGAATTACGGGATCGCTTTGCCGCCTGACAGCGTGTTGGGAGAGGACATCAACCAGTCCCTGCTGCGGCTGCGCGAAGACGGGACCTACCGCGACTTGGTTATCAAGTGGTTCGGAAATGCGAACCGCTAGGGCGTTTCATCTTCGTTAAAACGGGATTTTGCTGCCCAAAGGGACGAGAATATCAGCACCGCCTGGGTCGGGATGAACCCGACGGCAAGGAGTGCCACGATGGTGGCCCAGACCGGAAAGTTGAAGGTTTCGGTGAGCGATTGAAACGGGCGGAAGAGCAACACAAACGCCAGCACGAGGCAGGCGGCGTCGAACGCCACAGGCCCCCACGCCGCGCCCCAGCTTGGGCGCACGCCCGCCGCGATGCGCCGTTTGGCGAGGGTGCGCGACAGGATCATTCGCAGCGGCTGTACGTCCGCGCGGCCCCGCGCGACAGGACGGCGAGGCCGTCATATGTGGAATAAATCATCATGCGTTCTGCCCAGACTTCACCTTCGCCGCTGCAAACAGCATCAAACAGCGTACCCTCTGGCATGTCGCGCAGGGCTGTCGGGTTGGCCAGTTTGCAAGACGATTCAATGAAGAATATCTGGTTGTCGCTGATCTGGATAGAACCGTCATTGTATTGGGTCCGATCGCAGCCTGAAACGGGGTCGGACCCTTGCCAATAATAGCTCCCGTCATAGCCTTCAGCGAAGGCGGGCGTGGCAAGAAGGGCTAAGGCAAGGGTCAGACGCATGGTATCAGTCCCGCAACAGCTCGTTGATGCCGGTCTTGGAGCGGGTCTTTTCGTCAACGGTTTTGACGATCACGGCACAGTACAGATTGATGCCGTTTTTGGATGGCATAGAACCCGCGACGACCACGGAATAGGGTGGCACTTCGCCGTAGAAGACTTCGCCGGTTTCGCGGTTCACAATCTTGGTGGACTGGCCGATGAACACGCCCATGCCCAGCACGGAGCCTTTGCGGACGATGCAGCCTTCGACGACTTCGGACCGTGCGCCGATGAAACAGTTGTCTTCAATGATGGTCGGGCCGGCCTGCATGGGTTCCAGCACGCCGCCGATGCCGACGCCGCCGGACAGGTGGACATTCTTGCCGATCTGCGCGCAGCTGCCGACCGTGGCCCAGCCGTCGACCATCGTGCCTTCGTCCACATAGGCGCCGAGGTTCACAAAGGACGGCATCAGCACCACCCCTTTTCCGATAAAGGCCGACCGCCGCACGATGCTGCCCGGGACAGC
>ERZ651776.2088-NODE-2088-length-22437-cov-4.800179_pt1 | contig 22437 bp, 18 predicted proteins | sample MGYA00514761_ERZ651776 | MGnify/ENA metagenome assembly ERZ651776 | reverse complement strand
AACCATTGTCAACGACAAGAGCAGCAACGTCTTCGTCAGCCATGATATTAATAGATTTTTAAAGCGGTTTAAAACTGAGGGGAGGGGGTTGAAAGTTAGTTGGATCCTTGGTGAAAATGGCCCATCGCGTTCGCGCTTATGGTGGGGTTAATTGAACAATAAAATATCGTTCAGGCGCCATAAATGCCATAGGGAATGCATTGATGAAGGTTTAATTTGCTTGCATTATTATCCTTACCTTTTAGTTTTTCACTCAGCCGAGCACGTGCTCCGAACGTGCTGGTGCTGAGCTTTTTCATTTATTAGTGAAGTTCTCATATCTTTATAAGACACTGTTTGGTCAAAATGATTAAAAAAGCCACCATACTTGCCCCTTTTGTGGTATTCACAGCCACTGCACAACATGATCCCACATGTGGCTTTTTTAACAACTTGACAATGGCTGATATGGCTGATGGAGACAACAAGTTTCTGACCCTCGATAAGGACAACAACTTGTTCCTTTCTCAGAACGACCCTAAATGGACTGCTATGTCAATAGTCGAAACCTCTACATGTACCGCACTAATCGACTTCTCTCAGTCTGATAAGCCGGATGTCCCGCCAGTCCCATTACTTCTTGAGATTGATCAGACCAGCCTGGGTGAAATTAAGTTGATCTTTACGGATCCCAGTGGGACTCTTAACCCTTCTCCGACATATCCACTCAATGTGTGGACTTCTGTGCCGCCCATGAGCATGCTAGACGACTGCCCTACCTTTAATGCTGAATCGACCTTCCATGACTTTCATGATGGAGACGACAAACTTGTCTCCTATGATCCTGAAAATGGGAGTTTCAAACTAGGACAAACTGACGTCGACGTGCCTTGGAGTTTGACGACGAATATGGACCCGGAAGGGTGCACTGCTATGGTGGATTTCAAGTCGAGTGGGAAGGCAGATTTCCCCCCTGTTCCTCTTCTTGCCACCCTGTTTGTCAGCAGTGGGAATTCGCAAATTGAGCATATCATGGTGCAATTTACGGATCCCTCAGGTACCATTGCAGACCCTGACTACCCTCTGAATGTTTGGCAACTTGTTTGAGGACGTGGCAACAAGATCACAACAACAACAGCGACAGTGGCAGCAGTTGGACAACGTCAACGGCAGTAGTAAAAAGTGGAAAAGTGTCTTGCATTTTTGTTTTGTGTTTTAAAATATTCTATTTTTTACAATTAAGAAGTCTAGGGACGGTGTTTCTGGGAGGGGGGGGAGTAAAAAAAATTGTGTGAGAAAATTTTGCGATCAGAATCTCCCAGAGTGTGTCCGCACAGACAAAAACCGGAACGCTCTCCCTTTAGAGTGACGCCTAGACCCCTCTTTTAGCGCGCTTTGACAGCGCGCAGGGCGAGGAATCGTTTTGCTATAGCATATGTTTGGAAGCCTTTCGCCAGTAGGTGATTTTATTTGGCAACGGGCCTAGTAATAATATGCGATTCACGCTTCTCTTTCTTTGTGTCCCTTTCTCATACCATTTTTTGACACACCCTCTTCCTCTTCAACCAACTCCTTCACTCACCGAAACTGAAATCAATCAATCAACAGCTCCGCAGCTTTATTCTTAATATTTTCTGGTACAGTAATCTGCAGCGCTGTTGCGACTTCACACAATTCTTGTGCAAAGTAATGCCCGATGAACTCCCCACCCTCAATGCATGAGTCCAAGTTCATGTTCATGAAGACGCTTCCATTGTAGCTCAAAATACCGACCTGTGGTACTAGATTATTGAAAAACATCTGCACTTCTTTCACGACTTCGCCACCGAATGCAACTGCGCCTTGAGGGCCAGGAACATTACTGAAGATGCAGCTGTGCCTACTAATGCCGTCGAAGACGGTCTGTTTTGCCACACTGACAGGGAGCTTTGGCGGTATCGTCTGCTGGACCCACAGTTGAACCACTGGAAGAGGAGAGCTCTTGAAGACGTTCATGTTGCCGTGTACGTAACGAATCCTCTCGATACTATCCTCGATGCCGACTCCGAAGTCACTGCTGATGAACACCCACTTGTTCCTCAAGACCTTGGTCTTGTCATCAGTGTCATCGTTAGGCCTTGGGAATGCAACAGGCATTAGCGCGCGGCACTGGATGGGCTTCTTCTTCTTCCCCTTCTTCTCTGTAACGTCACAATTTTGCGCCTTGTTGAGTCTTCTAATGGCACCTCCAAGACAGGCAAACATGACGTCATTCAAACTGACATTCGCCTCAGATTTGAGACTCTTGATGAAGCTCAGTGGCATGGACTCAAACTTGACAAGCTTTCTGTTCCAGGTGTACGTCATTTTCTTGTTAAAATGCTTACTGAAAGCAGTATTGTCGTCATACTTGCTCGCTGGGAGTGCCAGAACAACGAAGAAGTAGTATATACATTTGAAGAAGTTGCCAATGGACCGCAAGAAGCCCCCCTTTCGTTTGAACTTGTCGCTCATCTTGGCAGGAATGATGGACGGAATCTTTGTGACACCGTCTTCGCAGGTGAGGACCTGTTCCATCAAGTTGACTAGGCTGAGACCGTCTCCTATCCAGTGGTCCACACGAACAATAACAGCGCTTTCACCGTTGCTATTCACAATGCGAACAAACTCCCACCATGGCAAATTTTCTTTTCGGCAGCTAGTGCACATACCATCCTCGATCGCCTGGTGGAGCTCGTCGTTGTTTTTGACCGAAACACTCCTGATCATATCAACTGGCTTGGCATCCACAAGCTGCACCTTCCAATCGTTCTTCCCATCACTCCCTACAGGTATCCCGCTGCATCGCTCGTAGGTCAACAGGCGGGCGGCAAGTGGGATCAGGGCCTCAACACTTGGGCATTTGTCGAAGTAAGCTGCTGCATTTATGGTCGGTTCGCACATGTTCGTCTGATCAGGATAGGCTCCAAATGCCATGGCAGCCGAATTGTATGACAACCTCCGCCCAAAACGGGGCTTTGGAGGATCATCAATCAATGATTCGTCCATATCAGAGCTTTTTGATTTTGTTAAACCCATCACTAAGTGATAAGAAGGGCGACTTTCACGAGGCAGAGAAAGCAAATCACTGAGTTCTTCAATACCCTAAGAAAGGTCATGACTGAAAAATAACCAGCAGCAATGCGTTTTTCATCATCATTCAATACTCCGCAACGTGAATAAAATTCAACAACCTAATTATGGAACACGACGACAACAGCTCCGGCAACTCCCGTGTCCCACTCCCTTTACATCTCAGCTCTTTTGGATATGCCCCTTCTTTCTCTGTGAACGAGGCTCGAGATCTTATTGACGGGGGGAATCTTGGATTATCATCCTCGGCATCCACACCAGATATCCAACTCTCCTTTACCCCATCTTCTCCTCTCAGGTTTCGGGAGCTGAAGCGTATTGATGACCTCAACAAGGAAACAAGAAATAGGCAAAATCAGGACGCCTTCTACCACCTTCATAACATCAAGGCTCGTAAGTTGGCGGAAGCAAAGCAAAAGCAAAACCTTCGCCTCAGCAGCAGCCTCTCCTCCGCTGGCGCTGCCTTCCTTGGCGCAGGTGTAGGCACAGGCACAGGCACAGCTAGCAGCGGCCACAACAACACAAAACATAACAACAGCAACCGCGACTTCAATAACGACAGCTTTTTTACCAGTATAAACAACAACGATAACGAGAAGCGGGACGACCTTCGTGTTACTAATGTGCTCCCTCCCCCCTTTAAACCCGCCGTGACACATTACCAGCATAAACCTTCATTCCGTGTGAGCTCTGTATTAGGCTCCTCAGTCTACAAGAATGAGGAGACGCACAGGAGACTCGTTGTACCGCCTTGGATGGCAATTGCAAATGCTACGAGGTGCGGTGCGACAGGGGGGGAGATGGAGGCCTTTGATTTTGAATATGATCCTACCAATCGGATTGAGGGGGAGCGGCCTTATGATGGCGACGAGGCTGAAGAAGAAGAAGAGGACCGGCCAATGTCTCCTCCCTCATCACCCTTTCAACCTAAGCTTCCGAAAAACACGGCTATATACCTCCATGGTGAAAAAGCTCAGGCCTCAGTGTCTATCCAAAAGAGTTGGCGCGGTTTCATTTCTCGCGTGCGAATTTGGCGTTTCGGAGGGAAAGGTACCCACCACATGGCCACAAAAATCCAGCGGCGTTATCGGGGAGTTTTAGGAAGGAGAAAAGCGGCGAATAGGTGGCTGGAGAGGGACGAAGAAAAGGCTAACGCGATGATCGCCTTGTATTGGGGTTTCAAGGGGAGGAAGATTGCAAGGGTAAGGAGGGTGGAGATCTGGGCAAATTCGGCGAGCATGATTCAAAGGAACTATAGGGGGAGGCTTGGAAAGAAGATGTTCGCCATTCACAAGGAGAGAGTAATGAATAAGAAGGCGGCTTTTTTGCAGCGTTGCTATAGGGGGAGCCGGGGAAGGGTGAAAACAACCCTTTACAGGAAGAGGCTCAGTGATGGGAGGGAGAAGATGGAAAGGATATTAAAGTTGCATGGCAACAACGAATTGTGGGAGAATATTTTTGACAAAGACGGAGACGGGGAAGAGGACGAATCTCCACCCGAAGATGAACTTTTAGACGCCGCGTTGACCTTGCTTTGTGTGCAGCAAGACTACGAGAATGCAAGATTGTATGTCAGGGATGCATTGAGATTTTACCCCGAGTCGCCAAGAGCGCTCATCATATACGCGACAATCCTTCACATTGTCTGGGATGCCTACGGATTTTTGAAGGTACCGCGCCCCGACATTCTCAATGAGGCTTTGGAGATCACCCAGAAGGTGTGGGAGCTGGATCCAAAGAGGGAGTGCTTTCGAGAATACGAGGTGGAGTACTTTCAGAACGCTAGAAGGATGAGACCATTTGACCCAAGGAGATTATGCAACTACGCAGTCATGCTGCACGTTGCGTACGGTAGCTTCGATACATCCAAGGAGGAAAGGGACCTTCTGCCTGTGATTTGGTCGTGCAACAAGCGGGCGGATAATTTGTTCAAACGTAGCATCGAACTCGACGACAGCTGTAAGTATCCCCAAGTTCGATCAATAGCCAAGGCTTTCCGTGCACTTTACAAGGCTAAGAGGGTAGTATGCACACAGAAACCGAAGGGATTCCCCATTGGGGAGAAAGGGAAAAAGATTATGTTCAACTTGACCATATACAAATGCATCGATCAAGATGGGACGGATTTGGACCGTCGGGAGAAGCTTGTCTGTCACGCTGTAGAAAAGCCATTGAAGAAGACAATTGTGGCTGGCGGGTCAAGCGAAGCGGTCGGGGAAGGAGCAAAAGAAGAAGGGAAAACAGAAATGAATCAAGAAACTGGTCAGAGAAAGACTTTGCTGCTGAAGAGTGCTGTGCAGAAGCAGGTCATAACCCACGTGTTGAAAAAAGACGCTCTCAAAGTGGAGCAGAAGTTCGACATAAAGGAGAAACGCAAGGTAAAAAAAGCAGAAAATGAAAAGAAGCAGACGCAGAGTGAGATCGAGCGCTACCGAGCCCACGTTAGGCTTCTAAATTTGAAGACGAATACGGTCGCTCGAGACTTCGTCGTTCACGAGGAGGAGTGGAGGGCGCTACTAGGGGCCGCAGTGGCACAGGAGAAAAGAGGGGGGAGGCCTGCGACAATGGTCGACGAAGACGCTAGGAAGGACCCAATGAAGGTTGTTGCGGAGTACATTTCTGGAAGACTATGCATTAGAAGTGTCTATGATAGTATAGAGGAGGAGAGACAGCGGGTGCTGGTCTTGCCAGAAATACAGGGAATGCGAGATTTGGCTGTAGCCGAAATGATCGAAGATAACGCGGCGAGGAGGCTACAAAGGATTTTTAGGGGGTTCCAAGGGCGGGCCCAGATACGAAGGATGATTTTCAGGTTCAAGATGAAAGAAAAGAGCGAAGATAAGGTGGCAGAGACCAGGCACTTGATGGCTCTGCGCCGTCAGAAGAGGGCACTGTGCTGTTGTCTTGTGCAAGCAAGGATCAAAGGTATGCTCTGGCGGCGTAGACTTGCCAGAATGCGGGGAGCGAGCACCGTGATCCAGACAGCTTGGAGAGGATTCAGTTGTAGAATGAGGCTGAGAGAGGCTGAGAGGAAAGAGAAGGAGGGGGCAAGGGTAGATGTGGTCTACAAGAGGGGGAGAGTGGTCAGTGGAATACACGTATTTTTGGAGGTCAAGAGGTGTGGCTTGTCGTTCAAGTTCATTGGGAGAAGTGAAGTTCACATGGAGACCTTCTTTGGTTATGTTTACAGGGAGGACTGCTTAAAGTTAATCGAGCGGCACAATGAGAAGGTTAGAAGAGAGGTGGAAAGACTCAAGGCCTTAGAGGGAGCGGAATTCGACAAAACATATGCTGGATATGATCGGAGGAAGGAAACGGATGAAGTTAAGCAGATTCACGACATGCAGGCGTTACTCAACCGAGACAAAAAAACTGAAGCACTGAAAAAAGAAGAAGATGACAAGCTGAAGGAAATCAAAGAATGGCAATACGAAAGGATTTTGGGATTGCTGCTAGACGGATTGGCGTTGGTCGATCCTATCAAGAGCAGCAGCAACGAAATACAGAGGATCGAGGGGAGCAAAGTATTTATTGTCGAGATCAATTTAGGCAGCAGCGCCCACGGCCATGGAATTCTCGTCTTTGATGGGCAGAAGCGGTACCTTAGGGATCAGAAAAAGACCTTCATGAAGTATCACAAGGAGCTGAAGGGACGCCAGAACAAGCAGAAGGCATTGGGCATTGCGGTCGATACATGGTGATAGTGAAATGAAATGGTTGTTGGTTGTTCGTGTACAATTACCTGTAAGAAATAGAGTGTTTATTGTGCTACTTCCTAGTCAACTTCATTTATCTGTCTTACTTGTTTGTTATTGCATCCATATGTCAATGTTGTCTTTCTAGTACGCTCTACCTAACTGCCACCTGAAAAAAATGGGAGAGTCAGAAAAGGTCACCTATCACGGAGCGGTTATCCGTGAACCCTGCACGCTTTAATTGTCGCTGGTGTGTCTTTACGGAATCCGGGTCGAGATTTCCTCCGTGCCAATTCGAATACTTGGCGCCAGAAGGCGACATTGCACCCCGTCCTTCCACAACTTTCTTGGTTGTCTTGTCAAACACAAAAGTGGTCTTGGATTTTCTAGGCGATGGTGTTGACGATGCCAACTCCTCATCTTCACCGTTCTCGTCTTTTCCGCGGTTCGCACCGATCGATGCTTTCTTCCCCTTACCCCCCACCATCTTCAAATAACCCAAATTACCTCTACCCTTCTCCATCAACTTTTCAGCTTCAAGAGAACCAGGAGTGCATGATCGACCCTCTTCAAAGGACACTCGAAGCTGCGAGAGTAGGGTTTTTTGACAATTCGGCGGCGGTAGTCGTCGGATCGATCGACTGAGATTCCGGTAGAGTGAAAGGGGCATCGGTCTGCTGATTTAGGAGGAAAAGGGAGTGGCAGGGAGGGGAAAAGGAGAATGCTGGCAGAGGGAGGGTTGTTTAAGGAAGTAAGAGCGAAAAAACTGGGATGGCTAGTGCTTACAGACCCAAAGAAGTCGAACGAAGATAGAAGGAGACAAATATTAACGGCTTTGGTGCTCTTCTTCCTCAATTTGATATCGTCTTTCCTCTCTCATGCTCCACAATCTGGGCCTGCGTTCCCCTATACATTTTCACAACAAAAAAGCGTACGTCACTCGCTGACTTGACGCCATCATGCTCCGTACAGCTTCTCGTCCTCTATCACGGATAGCCTCTGTGACCTCCTCCCTCGCTTCGCGATCTGCTCGACCAAACACTTTGACCCAGAAAAGGAACATGACAGTAGTACCTGGCTCCGTTCTCAAGTCTTGGTACAACATGTGAGTTTTGTTTTGCTGTGACTGTGCGCATTTTGTCTCAGGATGTTCTCACAACGACCCTTGCTGAGGAAACTTCTTGGTCGTCAAACAACACTGCTAACAACCACACTCTCACTGACAACCCGCTTCAACTCGCTCTTTCTGATAATTTCACAGGGTGGGCAAGAATAACATTACTTACATGGCCTTCCTCGCCGTTGGAATTGTTGTGTCTGAGGGAGTGTTTGGAACTGTGACTGATGGGATCTGGAGCGCAGCGAACCAGGGGAAGCTCTACGACTCTGTTGACTGGAGCCGGTTTGAAGAGGAGGAAGAGGAGGAGGAAGAGGACGAGGAGTGAATTGGGATTAGAGGATGAATTTAATTGCCGTGAAAAACGTAATGAGGGGATTTGCTACTGAAAAATTGTTTGTTCAAAGTGGGAACATGACAGTTTGTCTCCTCTCATCAAAATTTGCATTTTTCCCCTTTCTTTTTATTCACATAATTATTAAACTACCGCTCATTCCTTCTGCTCCTCAGCAGACATTATCGTATCATAGTGGACGTACAGCTTGTTGAAAAGCCAGAGGGAAAGTCTTGTGGCAGTCTCCACAGGGAGGACCTTTTGAGCAACCTTTACAAAGGGCTGAAGCTTCTCAGTCGTCGCAATGACGGTCTGCGTTTTCTCCTTCGTCTCTCTCAAGCTGCTACCGGCTTTCACCAGGTGGGGAGTGAGCGCAGCATCAGTGGAGCTCAAAGCTGGAGCAATCAAGGTGTCCACTGCAATGAGGTCCTTGGGAAGCGACTCATTGATTTTTGACGTCAAATTTAAGCACTTATTTGCCGTTGTCTAAGGGACAGAAATTCGAGCAATCCGTCGTTAGATATACGTCGAGAAGGGTTAACCTGTTGGCGATCTTTCATCTATGACTCACCTCAGCAAAATTCCCCAACTTGGTTATGAAAGGGTGGGATCGTTTTACACACACATAAGAGTTCTTCACGAAGGAATACGTCTTACCCAGGATCTCCAGGTTCATCATGTTCTCTTTATCTTCAGCTGGGTCCATCTCAGTGGAAGGGGGGGTAGTTTCTGGGTCACAAGAAGTGGGTGGTAATTTATTTCTCTGGGACCTTTTACCTCGTCCGCGCTTAAATGTTTTCTTCTGGTAGGCCTGAGCCTCGCGATCAGTCATATTGGAACTCTGAAAGTCGAAAGACATGATTGATTCTAGACTATTGAGCAATTTTGAGAAACACAGAATTTTTGTGGTTTGAATGGTTCAGAAGCCTCAAAGGAACATTTACCGTATTTGAGCCTCATCCCCAGCCTCTTATACATCTTTTTGGCCTTATAAAATAATTTTCAGCGACAATGTCTAAGGTCGCCACGCCATTGACCCCCTCCAAGATCGGTATTATCCGCCACGTAAACACTCCCAGGATACTGGTGGAATACCTCAAGGACGGCAAGGTGTTTAACAGAAACATCGAACTGAGGAAGGTAAATGTCAGCGAGAGTGTGGAGAAGATGGCTCGCGTGTTGGTGAAGAAGCATTCAGATCTGTTAGAAAGGGTCGAGTTCGGTCAAGTTGTCAAAATTGTGAAGATACTTTTGGAGAAAAAGGAAGTGGAAAAAGATTCAAAGAAGGAAGTGGAGAAGGTCGCTGACAAGAGGGCGGAGAAAGAAGTAGAGAAGGAGAAGACGGTTGCAACGGTGAAACCTGTGGGACAAACCCCTCTGTCGCCATCAAGTTTCTTCAAGGAACCGGCAGTTGCTGTGGCTTCTTCAACCATCGCTTTGAAACCAACCACAAGCGGACAAATGAACTACGAAAGCGACGAGTACAGCTCGGATGACAGTTTTGAGGATGGTAAGTGCGATGATTTTTTGACATTTTTGTTTGTTTCTTTTTGAATTGGGAGTAAGCTGAAACTAACACAATTTGATGCAGATGAGACCCCAGAAGTGGACAGCATAAAAACAGAGACCGACGAAGACACAGAGAAAGAGGACGGACCAGCTACACGTCAATCAACGATCAATCAAACAACCCTAATCAAACCACCAAAGGATATCAAGGCAATTGAACAGTCGAACAATAACAAGCTTGACTCACTGTTAAATGCCCGACGTGGAAGTGCCACTCAAGCCCAGTCGCAGTCACAGGCGAATACGGCAACGAAAAAGACGCCGATTGTAACACAAAAGCCGACAGATGAAAAGACTAAGAAATACCTTTCCTCGTTTGGGGATCTCAATAAAGTTAGCGAGGATGAACTCTCCTTGGCTAAAGAGAAAATGAACGACGCCTTTGAGAAAAATAGAGCCAAGCCGGGGGATAATGACTATGTTTGGGATAAGCGAGCAGAGTTTGAAGAGGGGGACGAAGAGAGCAGCTGGGATTGACTTCAAAAAACACAGTACAGCAAGTAACGTTTGAAGTTTGAAGAGGAGTAGAATTAAAATTGGCCAAAAACTTTATTTAGCCCAACATTCTTTTGTTCTGCTGTGACATTAGAAAACCCATAGCAGGAACCAAACCAAAGATGAAAAAAAAAAGAGCATAATAGGTAATATTCTAAAGCCTTTTTAGTTGTCGAAACTCGGAACTTCGGAAAAAAACCCACGAAAAGAGGCCGTTTGTAAATGAGCCCAAATGGACCAGCGAGGTTTTAATTATCTTGACGACCTCATACGGAAGGACAAAATAGTGATTGCATCCTACCTGTGACAATTCCAATCAAAAAATCTCTGTCAACCCCCTCAGCCAAGCTCAACACTCTTTTCCCTGCTTCTCTTTTCAACTCCCCTCAACTCCCCACCCATTATTCACCCCAACACCTCCTCACCCCGACATGAACAAATATGAAGTCCTCGGAATTGTCGGCGAGGGTGCTTATGGTGTGGTTCTCAAGTGTCGCAACCGTACTGACTCCTCTGTTGTCGCAATAAAAAAATTCAAGGAGTCTGAGGATTCCTCTGATGTACGCAAGACAACCCTACGAGAGGTGAAGATCCTACGGCTGCTCGGAAAAGAAGGGGGATGCAAGGGTGTAGTAGAGTTGCGCGAAGCCTTCCGGAGGAAGGGTAAACTCTATTTAGTCTTTGAGTATGTGGAGAAAAATCTTCTCGAAGTGCTGGAAGACAATCCCAATGGCCTCAGCCCCCCCCTCGTGCAGTCCTATATCTACCAGCTTTGCCTCGCTCTGCGATGGTGCCACCAAAACTCTGTTATTCACCGCGACATCAAACCCGAAAACCTCCTCATCAGCCCTCACACCAGCACTCTCAAGCTATGCGATTTCGGATTTGCCAGGACCGTGGGATCGGGGAGGAACCTCACAGATTATGTCGCAACGCGATGGTATCGAGCTCCCGAGTTATTACTCGGCTCTACAGACTACACAATGTCAGTTGATGTTTGGGCGATTGGTTGCATCATGGGAGAGCTCGTTGATGGGCAACCTATGTTCCCAGGGGAAAGTGAAATTGATCAGCTGTACATAATTCAGAAGGTGTTGGGGCCGATGACGCCCGAGCAGAACGATTTGTTCCTTCGGAATCCAAGATTTGCAGGATTGAAATTCCCGGACATGAGTCGCCCGGAGACGTTGCAAAAGAAGTTTGTGGGGCTTGTAAGTAAGCGGGCTTTGAATTTCGTGAGGAGCATTATGCAGATGGACACGGCTGATCGCATGACCTGCCAAGAGTGCTGCCAGCACAACTACTTCGAGGGGGTCAATTGGAGAGACGAGCCGTGGACTGGTGCACCAGTGGAGCAGAAGATGTCGCAAAAAATGCCGCACATGAATGAACAGCAACAGCAACAGCAACAGCAGATACAACATCGTCACCAGCAGCATGAGATGCTGGGTTCAGATCTTATACAAAATCCCCATCCACCAACCAATGTCAAGGGCAGTAATGCTGGTAATTCACGATTCAGGGGTCAAGCGAATACCCACTACCAGCAAAGGGAAGTGACACCTCCAATAGATTTAAATTTAAACAATAATATCAAAAAGATGGGCGGTCAGCTCGGAGGCATTGGGCTACCGCCGAACGAAGACGGGAGGAAGAGCAGGAAGGAGAAAAAACGGCGCGAGAAGCAGCAACATCATCATCAACAACAACAACAACAACAGCAACAGCAACAGCAACAGCAACAGCAACAGCAACATCAACAACAGCAGTTGATGATGCCAATATCCGGGCATCAGGAGGATTATTATGATGGGGGAGTCAATCAGCAGCAGATGTCCGGCTTCAATTTTGCAGGTGGCAACAAGTACGGTGGGGGAGAAGATTATGAGATGGAGAATTCGCCGAGAGGTTTCGGAGGAGGAGGAGCAGCAGCAGCAGGAGGAGGAGGAGGATTAATGGGCGATAATTCTAAGAACCAAATTCCACCCTTCAAAAAGAAGACCAAAAAGTCTGACGCTGAGAAGAGAAGACAGAGGGAAGAAAAAGAGAGAGAGCGCGAAAGGGAAAGGCAGAGAGAGAATGAGATCCGTGCTTTCCGAAACTTCTCTTCCACGCTCCCCGACACAATCATGGACAGGAGCAGGGTATCGAGAGGAAGCATGAACCACAACGACTTTGGGGATTTCAGTGGCACTCCGAGGGGGGCTGTAGGGGGACAGCTCGAGGCACTACATCATGCACCCCAGCCAAACATCCAGAAAGACAATTTCAGTTTTGGCACAGCTACGCAAAAAATAGGCCTTTTACCTCCCAGCAAATTACGCCTGTGAGTCCACCAAGTTTCGATATGTTGCTATGAATGTTGAAAATAAAATAAGTTCGCTAAATACGTGCCTTCTTTTAAGAAGCTGCTAAACACTACTAAGGTGGGGTTAAGCTTATTCCGTTGCTATATAAATTTGCTGCCTCAACGGCATACCATCGCTTTTGCCATTGCACTTGTGAGGCAGTCATGCTGAAAGTTATCCCACAGATGACAGGCGGTGGGGAATCGGTAAGGAGGAGGGGAGGCGGGCTGGAGAAGGAGGAAGGGAGAGGTTCAATATCGAATAATTTCATCTGTTCATTTACCTCGCCCAAGCGGCGTGAAAAGAGCGAGTTTTCTTCGTCACTTGAACCGAGGGTGAACTTCTCGCCAGTATGCTCTGGTTCACATAAAATGCAGCTGATATTTTTTTCGATCTCTCTGACGACGGCCACATACCGATAAATTCCCTGGACGTAGTTCACGAACTTAATGTCTCTCAGAATTCTGTTCTTATCAGTGCTACCGTCGTTACCATTGTCCTCGTTATCAAACTTTTCATTTACTTCCAAGAAAAAATTGGTCGCAACGTCGATCTCTTTGCTAACAAAATCGAAAGCTTTCTTCCAGACTTTCATTTTCATGCCGCCTTTGGCTTCCCGCCTCAAAATAAGCGTTCGTATTGCCTCGCTACGCAAGGAGACAGCCATATTAGGGTCCAAAGTAAAACTATCACGTGGAGAAACGAGAGAGCCAAATTTTGCATCGAATCGCTCCAGCACATCATCGATTCGGTTGATATTGTAGTTTTTGTCAATGTCCTCGATGCTTCCGACGTTCATAATTTCCCGGCGAATCTTTTTAATGGTTAGATGATTTGCCATCGCGTTTTTGTCTAAAAGCATCGTTCGTAGTCCTTCAACATCTTCCTCTGTCATCAAATTCTTCTTTACATCATCAATGCGCTGCCTCAATTCCATCGCGACCTCAAATCGGTCCTCCATTGCCGCCTCGGCTTTCTCTTGTTGAAGCTTTTTGATTTGCGCCTCAGAGGATTCCAGAGATTGCAGCCTGGCAGCTTCAGAGAAGAATTCGTTACGAATTAAGCAATCAAGGAGTGCGGCATTAGTTGCAATGTCGTCGGGAGAGGAGGGGTGGTTGGTGAGTGAAATTGGCACGTCACCATTGTTATCCATCGGATTTAGCAAAGGTGGTGTCTCAGGAGGAGCCAAAGAACCAAAAGGATCGTCGAAAGTTGGCGGTGCCGAAGACGGCGGTGCCGAAGACGGCGGTGCTGAAATTGGCGCATCTGAAAGCGAAGCTTCTGAAGGTGGTGCTTCTGATGAGCACCTTTCTTCCTTGACAACCGCCGCCTCCCCGAAGTCACCGAAACTATCCTCCTGAGTCTCCAGGGCACCTGTCGTCGCCATCGCTGTGACGGAGGTCGCAGTTTCTCCAAAGTCTCCAAAATCCTCCTCTACATCTTCTGATGATGACGTCTTCGACGTTGGGGCTGGCGGGGGCGCAGAAATAGGTGCAGGGACAACATCTCCAAAATCTCCAAATTCGTCTTCTATCTCTTCAGTCGGCTCTGTATTCACTTCTCCAAAATCACCAAAAGCGTCAGTAGCCGTCTCTGTCTTCGCCTCTCCAAAATCCCCGAAGTCTTTCACTTCCACTGCAGGCACAGTCATCGTTGCCCCTCCAAAGTCTCCAAAGTCATCCTCCCCTACAGCAGCCGGTGCAGTCATCATGGCCGGTTCTGTCATTGCTGGCATACTAAGCGTCGCTGTTTCTGTCGTCGTAATTGTCGTTGCCTCCCCGAAATCGCCAAAACTGTCGTCATTAACAGTACCATTCTCGGGTATGGTCAACGGCGGAATCACCACCCCTCCCCCTAATTCTTCCAAATTAATACCTGAGTTGTTCCTTAGCTTGCCTTGTTTGTCTTCATTAGGGTCGATAGGGGGCGGGGGAGGGGCAGAGGTAGGGGCTAGTGCTACCAAAGGGGGGTCTAAGACCGCGCTGCTTGTTTCCTCCTGCATGGTAGCAGTATCCGTGTTTACAGTATTAGCTACCTCTCCCCCATCTTTCCCTTCCTCGAAATCACCGAACTCCTCCTCTATTGCAGCTACATCAGCTTCGGCCAAGTCGTCAAAAACACTCAAACGATTCGCACCACCATTTTCCTCCATCATTATTGGTCCTGCCATCAAATTTGACATCCCATTAGTATTAGTGGCTCCCTTTTGGGTAGTATCCTCTAAGTCCTTAAGAGGGGTGGCCTTTTTCTCTTCCTCCTTCGTACTAAGAGAAAAAGTCAACGGGTCGTCAACACCGCCTAACATTGACGTGATGTCGATTCCGCTTGAAGTTTGGGTGTTGAGTGGGGTAGATGATCTTGCCTCCTCTATTTGCGGCTTTGTTATTGTTGTTTGTTGTGGCGGCACAGGGGTTGGAAGTGTCGGCGCATCCATTGAAGGTGTTGTTATCGTTATCGTTATCGTTGGCACTGGAGATGGTGCTTTCACCTCCTCGAAATCACCAAAATCATCATTATCATTATCATTATCAGCATCAGTGGTAGTCGGTGTCGTTGGTGTTGGTGTCGTTGGTGTTGGTGTTGAGACAGAAATTGGCTCGGGAACACTTATGGGCGCGTCTACAATATCGTCTCCAATGCTACCAAATGCATCGCATACGCTTGAAACACCAGGGGCCAGCGCAGGTGGCGGAGTTGGAAGTTTCACCTCCTCGAAATCGCCAAAATCATCACCAACGGAAATGGAGGTGGTGGTCGCAGGAGCGGAATTCGTTGTTGGTAGTGGCGCGCTCGAGACTGACTGCATCAAGGGCGCTGGAATAGTAGCCGGCGTCGGTTTTGCCGTTGACGCTGGAGCTGGTGTAAGCGCTGGTGCAGGTGCATCAAACCTAGGAAATCCAGTTATCACCACCCCTGCAGTTGAATTCAGTGCCATTAAGCTGGCCTCCGAAGCAGCTCCGGCTTGCAGGATGCCTACTAATCGGAGCATTCCATAAAACTGAGACCTCCACTTTAGAGAGCCTTCGTGCGCGGGGTCAACAACGCTCCAAATTTGGCGTAGTTTATCGCGGGGGAGGTTGGAGCGGGAGAGGAAAGGTACCGCCAGGGAACCTGGCACAAAAATCTCGTTGCCAGGAGGGAGTGGGGCCGTCAAAGGAAATGCTGTAGCGAGAAGGCGATTGAAGTAGGCGAGGTCCGCCTGGGACGGTGCATAAGGGGGAGGGGATTGCATGGCAGAGCCAGGTGGGGGAATGGCGTTTCAGAACGTCAGGAATAATCTTCCTAGATAAATCGAAGAGAGAGAATAAGGCTGTCGGCCGCACGCCTAGGAAAGGGTGCACTTTTGCTGTTTGTCGCCTTATTTCGTTCAGAGGATACTGGGTTTCCTCATCATTAAAAAAAAACCCCAGTCTCGCGTAGTTTTAAGTTTTAGCGCCTCTTTCTACTCCTCAGGGTCCACCAAGGACTTGATTGATCGGAAAACCAACAAAATTATTTTGGAAAACTCTTCTTTGTGCATTGCCTCTCTTGTCTCCCTCATTTTCGCTCCCGGAAATGTCTGCTCTTGCGAGCACCTCTGCATCTTCATCCGCTCTGCACGGTTGTGTTAAGAGCAAGATATTGGATAGCATCCTACTACCCGCTTCGCAGAAATCACCGGGTTGGTTGATAATGCTTGTCGATGACAGGAGCATGAGGATTGTGAATGCAGCAGTGGGAATGTATGACATCATGGAACGCCGTGTTACCACCGTTGAGCAAATCAGCCGCAAAAGGCAGCCCCTCCCGGAGCTTGACGCTGTGTATTTTGTCTCTGCCACGGACGCTACCATTGATCAAATTATTGCTGACTACTCCAATGCCAAGAAACCAACTTACAACAATGCTCACCTATTCTTTACGACTCCGGTTACGGACGCCCAGCTCGACCGTATCAAGAAGTGCAAGAAGTTAATTGCTCGCGTTAAAACGTTCCAGGAGGTGAATTTGGACTTTTTGACCAAAGAAACCAACGCGTTCCACTTTGACCTTGGCGTGGGAAGCTTTTCTGAGATTGTGAACCGTCCAGTGGGCAGCAACGCCCACGTTGTAATCGCGAAGAAGCTCGTCACTGTCTGCTGCACATTAAACGAATACCCGCACATTCGGTACAAGGCCGGCAGTGCGATGTGCGAGGATATCGCTCGGAGCTTTCACGACCAGATGAATGAATTTGTTGCCAAGAGCCCCAATTGGTGGTACAACGGTGGTCAGGGCCATACGGATAGGGACAGGGGGGTAATGTTACTTGTGGACCGCTGCGACGATCCGTTGACACCGTTGGTCCACGAGCTCACCTACGCTGCCATGGTCAACGATTTGCTTCCCATCGAGGGGGAGAAAATCACCTATGAGATGGAGAATAACAGCGGTAAAAAGGAAAAGCGAGACGTGCTGCTGAATGACAACGACGCTCTCTGGAAGGACATTAAGGGGCAGCACATTGCAGACGTCATCGACAACTTATCTAATACCATTAGGGATTTGATGAGCAACAACGCCGGGGCGAGCGCATTGACTGAAAATAGCGGCGCTTCTTTGAGTTTGAGCGAGATGACCAGCGCGTTGAAGCAGTACCCCGAGTTTCGCGAAACGATGGCGAAGGTGGGGCAGCACATGTATATTGCTCACGAGTGCATGTCGGAGTTCAACAAGCAGGGTTTGTTGGAGCTGTGTGAGCTGGAGCAGACGATGGCTACTGGGGTGGATGCAGAGGGTAAGGCGCCAAAGGCAAAAAAACTCATGGACGATCTGATCGACGTCATGGTGGGATTATCTAAAGATCAGGCCGTCAGGCTCATAATGATATACATTATAAGCCAGCAGGGAATCAAGGAAGAAGATCGAAAAAATCTTTTCAGCGCTGCCGGCCTCAGTGAAGAGGAAAAGAACGCCATCCTGAACCTTGAGAAGATCGGTGTGACGCTCGCGCAGGCGAAGGCGCCCTCACGCTCTTTCACATCTCTTTTCCGTTCTGCGAAGCTCAAAGCGACAGGGACCAATGCTAAAGACAGCAAGTACGCCATCAGCCGTTACGTGTGCAATTTGAAGGGAGTGCTTGAGGAATTGACCAAGGATAAGCTCAGCATCGACGACTATCCATCAATTCTGCCCCTTCCTGTCGGGAGCACTAATGTTGCCGGCAGTGCGAGGAGCGTGAGGAGGGACAAGGCCAACACAAAGTGGGGCAACAGCAGAAGTACCCCCAAATTCACCGGAGGGAGGAACATTGTATTCGTCGCTGGGGGAATCTGTCACAGTGAGATGAGAAGCTGCGAGGAGGTGATGGCAGAGAGTGGCAAGGAGATTGTCTACGGAAGCACCCACATCTTGAAGCCGCGAGAGTTTTTGGACTCAGTCAAAGGGTTATGATGGTGCGGACTGGAGAATGTGCGGTGATGACCCGAGGAGAGGAATGTTAAATTTGAAATTTTTTTAACTTGTTTGGCTGCAAAATTGTTGTCAAATTTGTGGTTGTAGTTGTAATCACCGTTTGTAATCACCGTTATTACACCTGTTCCTGCGTTTCATGTTCCTGCGTTTCAAGCTCGTCGACTACTCTCATCACTCCCTCCACGTCACCCAATCGGATACAATCGATGCATTGCTTAATTATCTTCCTATTTCCCGTCTGTAATGTCACGTCAATGCGGGCTCCGTCAACAAACATTATGAACGACGGAACCACGGTTATACCAAGCTCCTTTAGAAGCGATTTGGCCTTCCCCTTTCCCCCTATCTTTCCGTAAACCACACTGTCATTCAACTTCGTACCCTCCCTCGCCCATCGTTTATAATCCACATCGATTTTTGCGCATAGCTTACAGAAAGACGCTGAACAGAATATGATAGCGGACAATCCAGGGGAGGCGATTGAATCCTTCATATCAACGATTGTTGCTATGCTTGTTATCGGCGAGATATTTGACGGAGAGGGGGAGGCAGTTCGAGTAGAGAGGTCTTTGAGATTTTTCTACAAATTATAGAGAGGCGAGGGCGAGTGAGTGAGTTACTGTTAGTTAGAGGTTGTCAGCGAGACAAAAGAAAAATATGAAATAGAAACAGCTGGCGAGCAAAATGTTGAAGGAAGAAAACAATGAAGCACTCACGTCTCTTTCTTCCTCCTCCACTTCTTCCTCCTCATCATCCTCATCCTCATCGTCATCTTCATTGAAACCCTCGCGAATCATATAACCCCAAACTTGACCGGAGCTTGACCTCGGCCACCTCACTCTCTCCCAAAAGCCCTCAAGACCATTATTTCCGTCAAGGACAGTCAATTGTCTTCCCGTTAATTCCGTAGATAGGCGCTCCATAAAGTCGACAAAACCATTAGAAATTGTAACGTCTGCTTCCTCTTTTCCTTCCTTTTCAGAGATCCCCCCTTCGAGAGATTTAATTGCCGCGGTGGCCCCGAGGAAACCGTATTGTGAGAGGGCTGCCCCCCGGCCGCCAACAACATTGATGGTTGATGTGATTTTCGAGGAGGAGGGGGAGAGCTCGCTTATCTCTGCAACTTCCAAGCCGCTCGTTACCAAGTCGAAAATTATCGTGTCTGGGTACGGACTGGACCAATAATCGTCCGGATCGAAGTTGGATTGAAGACCGAGGTGTGTTATCGAAGAGAATTCAGAGGAAATTTCGGACAATACGAGGGAAATATACCTTCCAATGTCGCTTTTGAGTCCTCCAATAATGAGAACTCTCGGCAAAGGTTGCGGAGAAGGAGAAGGAGACCGACGAAGCGCTTTCAGCGGGGGACAAACGCCACAATAAATTGCAAGGAGGATTGCAAGTGTCTGTGGGTTGGTCTTTCTCACGCCCTCTATATCCACGGATAGCACATTTGACTCATCTCTTCGCCGCTGAGAGCAATAACGTTTTCGAATAGATCGACTCAGTGGGCCAGTCAATATTATCCTTTGTGTATTCTGTGTATTCTGTGTATTCTCTCCACTCGCAGTAGAGAAGGACGCTCGCAAAGGGGACCAATAACGTTTTCGAATAGATCGACTCAGTGGGCCAGTCAATATTATCCTTTGTGTATTCTGTGTATTCTCTCCACTCACAGTAGAGAAGGACGCGGACTGCAAAGGGGATACCAAACCTTGAAGTGAAGACGACAATTGCGAAAACAGAAATAAGACGAAGCACGTGGCTTTTCGGAACATCTATCCTCAATAGCTTACCCAGAAATATTGTTAAATACAGGTACAGGATAATTATCGTCGACACAATCACGAAGAAGAAAAATATTTCGTGCCGCAGCATCCCTCCTCTCACCATCAAATTGGTTGCAGCACTTCGCTTACCAGATCTGTACAGTTTTTTGAGACTCCTCATACTCTGAGTGTTTTACGGAAGGAACTGAATCCTCCCCTCCGGCAAATCTCTGCCCATCCTCATCGCTAAAATGGCTTTTCTTATCGTAACTCTCCTCCTCTGCCTTGTTGAAAACGGATCGGGATTTCACCATGTAACACACCGTCAGGCCTTACCGCTGGTGCGCACGGGGCGGCCGCAGACAACAAGTGTTACTTTTATGCCACGGACACAAGGAGATGATATCATGATTAGTCACTTCACCTCTCTTTCCCTCTCGCAGGGGGACGAGGGGGATGGTTTCGATTTGAAACAGCTAGCGGGGATTCGGGGCGCAGATACTACGAAGGACATATGGGCAATTCGCCTCCAGTTGACCAAGCCAGTGACATGGATTCCCTTAATCTGGGGTTGTATGTGTGGAGCTGCAGCTTCGGGCAACTATCACTGGATCTGGAACCCGTTTGACCCCAACGATCGCGATATAATGTTGGGATTAACAGACGCATCCAAAGGTTTGGGAGCGATGATCCTTGCCGGTCCATTCTTGACGGGGTTCACCCAGACAATCAACGATTGGTATGATCGGGATATTGATGCCATTAACGAGCCCAACAGACCGATACCCTCTGGCGCGATATCAGAGGGAGAGGTAATCTTTCAGATTTTCTTTCTCTTATTCGGTGGATTGGGACTAGCGTATGGACTGGATGCATGGAGCGGACACGAATTCCCGACAGTATTGGCCCTGAGTGTTTTTGGTTCTTTCATTAGCTACATTTACAGCGCACCTCCCCTCAAGCTGAAAAAGAACTGGGTTGGCAGCTTTGCACTCGGATGCTCCTACATTAGCTTGCCGTGGTGGTGCGGCCAGGCCGTCTTTGGACAGCTCGATAGGCCAGTGTATTGGATATTGCCTGTCCTTTACTCTGCTGCTGGATTCGGCATTGCAATTGTCAATGACTTCAAAAGTATCGAGGGGGATAAGGAAATGGGCCTGGAGAGTTTGCCAGTGTGAGTACAAGGCAAGGAAAGAGAGTATTTTTTTTCGTTCGTAAAATTCTTGCATGCGGCAAAGCGGCGCGATTATTTGCGTTGTCTAACACCTGTACTTCACTGTAGTGTATTTGGAGTAGAAAAGGCGAGCTACATTTGTGCAGGGTGCATCTCCATTACACAGCTCGCTGTTGCGGCATATCTGGCAGCGATTGGGGAGGGGTTATACGCAAAAATATTGCTTGGTTTGCTCTTGCCGCAGGTCTATTTACTTGCTACACTGCTATTGAAGGACCCCATAAATAACGACGTCAAGTTTCAGGGTGCCAGCCAGCCATTTCTGGTGTTTGGAATTCTAGCAACAGCTCTGGCTGTTGGCCACCACGCATGGTGAATGTATGTTTGTCGACGAATGAAGTAAGAAGTAAGAAAAGGAGGAGGAGGTTGGTTTTTAAGACCGCCGTCACGTCGCCGTCTTCTTTAAAACTACATTTGTTATTTACATTCCTGGCAGACGTCGTTCAAAGTTTTTGCTATTCTCTCTCGCAAAAAGTTGCGCCGGTCAGGGTGCTAGCTCATGGGATGGACCCCGCCGAGGGGGGGGGGGGGGGGGGGGGGGGGGGGGCGCGCGGGGGGGGGGGGGGGGGGGGGGGTGGATTTTCCGTCGACGTGCAAGGACTGAAACTCGATTTGCACATTGAGAAACGCGTTCCGGAGGGAGTCGCCGATGCCCTCATCGCGTGCGACGTCGACCAAAGGCACGGCGGAAGAAAAAAGAATAAAAAAGGTGGCAAAGACGTGTGCTTCGTTCGTGGCAGGCAAATTCGTTCGTATTTTTTATATTTTTTGTGGGTTACGGTTCCACGATCCGTTCAGTTCCGTCTCGTATCGTCATGTATCGTATTGTCACGTATCGTATCGTATCGTCACGTATCGTATCGTCACGTATCGTATCGTATCGTATCGCCCTTCGTTCTACTTGCGGTGGTGCTCGTGTGTGTGTGTGTGTGTGTGTGTGTGTGTGTGTTGTTTTCACTTTGGGTTCCTGTAGTTCCAGTCGTCCACCGCATCGTCGAGCTTCTTCATGAGGTTATCGCTCTCCTCAATGAGGTCGTCGAACGCGAACGTGAGGTTGTCCTTGGGCCTCTTCTGCGCGTCGTTCGTCATGACCTTCAGGTCCAGCCTGTTGACCAGGGGGTGGGGCATGATGTACCCCGCGAACCTAACCTCCTTGTCCCGTAGGAGCTGCATGCGTAGGAGGTTACCGAGGGTGTGGTCCTCCTTGTTGAAAGTGAACGTACCCGTGTTCTCGGTCTTGCTGTCGGGGGCGTAGGTCACCTTCGACTCCCCCGGGGAGAGCACGTATGACAAGCTCCTCTCGGGGACGTTCATTTAGGAGTGGAGGGGGTAGGGAGGGGACGGGGGCGGGGC
>ERZ651776.2087-NODE-2087-length-22439-cov-3.646364_pt1 | contig 22439 bp, 15 predicted proteins | sample MGYA00514761_ERZ651776 | MGnify/ENA metagenome assembly ERZ651776 | reverse complement strand
GTCCAGGACGATCATAGCGGGCAGTCCTATCTACGATCCTTGACGGAATAATAGACCAACACGAGGATGGACCAGAGCACGAAGATAAACATCGCCACCAGAGCCAGCAGCATGAACCGCTGGGGATATTGCGCGCGCTGTGCCAATGTCGGTTGTACATGAGCCGCCAGATACCGCGTCTGTCGCCGTGCCTCGGCTTGGGCCGCATCGAACGATGCCAGCGTCGCAGTATAGGCACTTTGGGCAAATTCACGATCCGCGGCGAGCCGTTCGAATTCCCCCACCAGATCGGCAAAACCTGTGCCGCCCTCTATGCCGATGCCCATTTTGCGGCGTTCTTCGGCGATGCGATCCTGGATCACCCGCACCCGTAATTCCGCTTGCCCGATACGCGGATCGCCTGATTGAGTGGTTTCACTCAGTAGGTCCACTTCGATCAAAGCGTCAGCCAGTTGCGCCTGCAAATTGCCCAACAGCCCCGACTGGTTTTGCAAATCAGCGGAGGGGTCTACAATCTGGTTGCGGTTGCGGTAATCGGTCACGGCGGTGCGCGCCTCGATAAGGCGCTGCTCGGCCACCTCAAGCTCTGCGCGGGCATAGCCGATCGCATCATCGCGAGCGATGTCGCTCAGCGCGTTGATCATCGCAGAGCTTTCGTCAAAAATTGCCTGTGTGATGGCATTGGCATCCTCGGCCTGAAAGGCCAGCACCCGCACTTCGATCAAACCGGTACCACTGTCATAAAAAATCCTGACCTTGCGGTCCCAATGATCAAGCAAGTCTTCGATTGTGCCGTCCGGATCATACCCGAAATACGGGTCTTCTTCGTAGGGAATGGACCACATAGCAGCCAGATCTATTCGGTCGTCAATGTCAGCGACAAGTTTCTGACTTTGGATGAATTCATAAAGAATATCTGCGTCCGTCGAGGACGAGCTGCCCACTGCGGACAGACCCGTCAGGAGGTCAAGGCCCGAACCACCTTCTTCGCGGCGCACGGAAAATCCGACCGTTGAGGCATATTGATCCACCGCGCGGTCATAAAGATACCAACCGGCAACGCCGACCGGTGCAAGCACGTGCAGCAGGAAACTAATGATAACCCCCCAATGGCGGCCTCGCATGCGCGCAGGCCCCGCCGGCGTCGAGCGTATGTTTTCCGGTGTATAGAGGGGGGGCGCATTTGGAGCGGCGGGGCGCGGCTTTGCATTTGGTCCCGCCAATGGTCCGGCATTGGGTCCGGGTTTTGGTCCGGCATTGGGGCCAGCGTTGGCGGGCTTTGGCCCCTGCCCCGCAGCGCCGGCCGGTTTGGCTGCCGGTTTAGGGCCCGCGTTTTGTGGACCTGCGTTTTTAGCAACGGCCGTTTCGAGGGGTGTTTGCGCAGCCGGTTTCGGCCCGTCTTTTGGTACAACTTTCGGCTCAGGGGCTGCGTCTGCGGCCTTCTGGAAGAGGTTTTTATCAGGAGAGCCGTCCGAAGATTTCGTCACGCGCTATCTTTCTGGTCATTGAATTTACTGCTAAACTGCTAGACCGAGGCGCGCTGAATTACCAGTCTAAACCCTTGGGCAGCCCGGTGAGAGCGGATCACTGGCTATCATCTGCGGTGCGCAGTAATGTGGCCAAACACCGCCCCGCCCTTTTACCCCCAGGACCCCAGCATGAGCCAGATCAGGCCCGCACAGATTCCGAAACAAACCCGCCGCCGGTTTGCCAGCCTGCGCACGATCTCGGCTTTGGTGATGCGCGAAATGGCCACATCTTACGGGCGCTCGCCGGGGGGGTATATCTGGGCTGTCGTCGAACCAGCCGCCGGGATTGCGCTGTTGTCGGCGATTTTTGCGCTGGGGTTCAGAAATCCTGCAATCGGCACCAATTTTGCGATTTTCTACGCCACGGGACTGGTGCCGTTTTTGATGTTTTCCGATTTATCAGGCAAAGTGGCGATGGGGCTGCTGTTTTCCAAACCCTTGCTGTCTTACCCGGCGGTGACGTTTCTGGATGCTCTTTTGGGGCGCTTCATTGTAAATCTGTTGACCCAGATCATGGTCAGCTATGTGGTCTTTGCCGGAATTCTGATTATGTTTGAAACCCGCACCATCCCACAGGTCTCCGGCATTGCGCTTGCGGTACTGATGGCGGCGACGCTGTCGCTTGGGGTGGGGATGATGAATGCGGTTTTGTTCACGGCCTTCCCCATCTGGCAGCGCGTCTGGTCCATCCTGACACGGCCTTTATTGTTGATATCAGGGGTGATTTTTATCTTTGACAACATCCCGCAGCCCTACAGCGATTACCTGTGGTGGAACCCGCTTATTCATGTGGTGGGCCAAATGCGCGACAGTTTTTATCCCACCTATGACGGCAGCTATATTTCCCATGCCTACCTGTTTGGCGTCAGCCTGATCATGATGCTGTTCGGGCTGATCTTTTTGCGGCGCTATCACCGCGATATTCTGGATTTCTAGGCCGTTTGTCCGGTCAGACGCGCCACGACCTGTTGCGGCTTGTCGACCCAGTCCAAGGGCAAAACACCGCCCCGAGCGCCCTGCTGCACCGCACGGTTCACGGCCTCCGCCTGCGCGCCCAGATCAAAGCACCAGACCGGCAACCCCGTCGCAAGACATTCTTGCGTGGTGTAACTGAATGTCTCGGGGCAGATCGACGGGATCAGCCAACAGCTGATTTTATAGGACCGTGTCAGGTCTTCGATGTCCGATAGGGAATAGTCGCCATGGATGATCGCATTCGGGCCGGGGACATACGTCGGGTCAATATTGCCGATCAGCACCAATCCGTCTTTGTCCACATGGGCGCCCAGTGCTTCAAGAACAGGAGCACCTTTGGGTAAGCCGATGTTGCCCAGCACACCGATGACTGGTGCGCTGTCTTTCGGCGTAGGGACGCGGGCAGGAAGCTTGCCCATGGTATGTGCCACCACGGTGGGCGTGACATCCGGATAAGCCGCCTTTACGTGGGCGGCCCCGTCATTTGAAAACACACGCACTTCGTTTGCGGCGCGCAATAAATCGCCCCATGCCGCGCGCCAATCGGCCAGCTTGACCTGTGTGCCGTCGGGGCGGCGCGTTTCATGGGCCGCAGAGCGCGCAGCGCTGTCAGGCACGCCTTCAAAACGCTCCCGTGAACTCAGCAGGTTGAACGACGGGCTGATCGGGAAAAAGTCATGAAACAGCACTTCAAGGCTGTCCTGCCCGTCGCGTTTCAGATCCAGCAGGAAGCCGGGCAAGGCCACGGGATCAGGATCACCCACACCGTTGGAATAGACCAGATGCAGGACCTGCGCCGGTGCCAGCAAACGCTTAACGAACGCAAAGTCATCGGTGCCACCCGTGGTCACACCCACAGGTGTGTGGACCTCTAGCTGAAAGCGGCGCGTGCCACCCATGCGCATAATGACCGCCACATCCGCGCGATCCTTACCACCTGCTGCCACGTCTTCGGCAATGCGCCGTTGCAGATAATGCTCTGCCCCGCCGCCCATGTCATGGGCCATATAAACCGGCAGCGCATGTCCCTGCCCGCCTGTACGTGCCGCAACCCACGCCAGCGCCAGCGCCAGTCGCGGCGTGTGGAGTGGATCGTGGCGCACGAAGCCCTGTACATCCGCGTCATAGGTTTCATAACGGTCGGCCACGATTCTGGATGCGGCAGCGATACTTTTCAGCTTTTCCTCGTTGCCAAAACTTTGACCGCCGCGGTGTTCCACATAAAGCCCCGCCAGCCCGAGATGGCGACCACCATCCGCGCGCACCTTCTGGCACCAGTCGACTTCTTCGCCGTAGCCGCGCCCGAAGGCGGTGTCGAATTGCGGATGACGGCGCAGATAATCAATATGCATCGCCATGCAGAAACCGACGCCTGTGGGGGCCTCGACGATGCTGGCATTTCCGTCAAAGGTGGCTGCGGTGCGGTCCATCAGATCGGCCTCACCGGGGGCGAGTGCGACGGGGACACACATCACGGGCGCGCCAAAAATTTCCGCGTCATTGGACATCGGCGTGACGCTGGCTGCATTTGGCTGCGTCAACAACGGATGGATCAGGCGCGACGCCCACCCCGCCGGCACCAAGGCATCCGAGTTCAACAAGACCACCGGGTTGCCGCGTTCCAGTGCGATCTTGAAGCCACTGTTCACCGATCCGATAAAGCCGCGGTTCTCAGGGTTCTCGATCAGGGTTACGCGGCCCGGAGTCTCGGCGTTAAGGCCCGCCACCCGCTCCGCCAGCCAGGGGCGTACGGCGCTATCGGTCGAACAATCCTCGATCACCACCAGATGCCACTCCAGATCGGTATGTTGCACCACGCGATGCAGACACTCTTTCACCAGATCAAAGGCATTATAGACCGGTAGAATAATGGTGATAGGCGTGACCTTCGGGTCTGCGTTCGGCCCTGTTTCAAGGGACGGTGCACTGTTCAACAACGACGAATCCAGTGCGCCGGAAGGTGCGGCAGCACTTGTGTGGAACCCAAAACGCTGCTTGAGGCGCTGGCGCAGATCCAGCTTGCGGACCGGATCACGGCAGAGCTTATAATGCACCATCAGTGGCACAGAAAAAAGGATGCGCGCCAGAAAAGACCACACATGGCGGCGGCGCACCTTGCGCACTTTGTCCGCCTGAAAGCCCGGAATGGAATACACCTGTGTATCGCCGTTGATGTTCAACGCCAGCGCCGCGGGGCCCACACGGTAGGGCAGACTGATCGCGAACCCGGGACGTGGCGTGCGCAAGTCCTGATGCATCTGCATCACATCGTCGCGCTGCATGTCCGGCCGCGTTTCCGCCTGCTGCCCGTTTTGTGACAACAACACCCGCCCTGCATCAGCCCAGCCTTCCAGCACCAGACGTCCATCGCGTATTTCAACGCGATCGACTTGTCCGGCATAGGTGCCGTCCGCCCGCAAGAGAGGCATACCCTGCCCCGTCATGCGGGTCTTTTGATCTGCATAAAGGGCAAAAATCTGGCGGAGTCGTCTAATCATTTGTGGCGCGTCCCTGTCACAACCAGCCTGCTATCGGGGCTGTATCGGTCTGTCTAATGGGGGTGTGTCAGCAAATCCGACAGATGCTTTCCATAGTCGTTTTTGCCAAACAATTTCGCCCGTTCAGCAAGCGCGTCGGCGGTGATCCAGCCTTTTTCGTAGGCGATCTCATCGGGGCTTCCGGTCTGCATGCCTTGACGTTTTTGCAAGGTGCGCACGAAATTGCCCGCATCCAGCAGGCTGCCATGGGTGCCCGTATCCAGCCACGCATAGCCACGCCCCATGCGCTTCACGTTCAACAGACCCTCGTTCAGGTACATTTCCAGCAGAGAGGTGATTTCAAGTTCCCCGCGCGGGGACGGTTTCACGGTGGCGGCGCGTTTGGGCGCATCACCGTCCAGAAAGTAAAGCCCTGTAACCGCATAACTTGACGGCGGCACTTCGGGTTTCTCGATGATTTCTTTTGCTTTGCCAGCCTCGTCAAACCCGACCACACCGTAGCGTTCGGGATCGGCCACGTGATAGCCGAACACCGTGCCGCCACTGACCTGTTGGTCAGCATCATGCAGCAGTTCCGGCAGACCATGACCAAAGAAGATATTATCGCCCAGAACCATCGCAGAGGGCGCGCCGTCCAGAAAATCCTCGGCCAGCACATAGGCCTGCGCAAGGCCGTCCGGGCTGGGCTGTTCGATATAGGTCAGGTTCAGACCCCACTGGCTGCCATCCCCCAAAATGCGGATGAACTGCTCTTGGTCGGTGGGGGTGGTGATGATCGCGATGTCCTGGATGCCGGCCAGCATCAAAACGCTAAGCGGGTAATAAACCATTGGTTTATCATACAGCGGCAGAAGCTGTTTTGAGAGACCAACGGTGATCGGATAAAGCCGTGTGCCCGACCCACCAGCAAGGATAATACCTTTACGTTTCATTTTAAAATCCTGTTTCCGGGGCTGCGGCATGCGGATGCGCGGCCCCTATAAATGGTATGATGCGCTGATTGCCACAAGTGGAACACAATCTCAAGGTGACCACGGGCCCCTCCCTGAACGATCACGAAAACCGTTGCATCCAGTCGGAGGGTCCATATTTTTGCTTGAAAAAAGGCAAATCTTTTGCCCGCACTTTTGCCCGCACTTTCCGAATAATATCGACGCACTCCGGACCAGGCAGGGTGGTGAAATCCGGGACGTCTCCCTCACGCTTGCGCATCCTTGAGCTGCGCGAGCACATCCCGCAGCCCGTCGCGCCAGTCAGGGCGCACGATACCAAAGGCCGCCTCAAGGCTGCTGCAATCCATCCGCGAATTGGGCGGGCGGACAGCAGGTGTAGGGTAATCGGATGTGGGGATATCAGTGACGGTTACAGCCAAATCCGCTTGCTTGAATATCTCGCGGGCAAAATCGGCCCAGCTGACATCCGGCGTGCCGGAGAGGTGGTAGACACCCGATGTGCCGTGCCCTGCAACGAAACTCCGCGCCATAGCAATCAAGGCTTCGGCAATGGCGCGTGCCGGTGTTGGCCCGCCGATCTGGTCACCAACGACAGTCAGCGCATCACGGGTCTGCGCCAGCCGCAGCATCGTTTTTACAAAGTTCGCACCATGTGCCGAGAACACCCATGAGGTGCGCAAAATGGTGTGCTCGCCCCCCACCGCCGCGATGCGCTGCTCGCCGTCCAGTTTGCTGGCTCCGTAGACACCTAAAGGTGCGGTTGCATCATCGCTGCGCCACGGGGTCGTGCCCTGCCCGTCAAAAACATAATCCGTAGAGATGTGAAGAAACGGCAGCCCTGCGTCTTTGCAGGCCTGCGCCATCGCGCCCGGGGTCGTGCCGTTGATCGCATGGGCCAAAACAGGCTCTGTTTCGGCCTTATCGACCGCCGTATAGGCTGCCGCATTGATCACCACATCAACATCGCCTGCATGGGCCGCAATCGCGGCGACACAGGCGGCACCATCACCTAGATCCGCCGCTTCGCGATCCAGTGCCGTCAACCTGATATCACCCGCGTCCTGAACCACACGGGCCAGATCGCAAGCCACCTGCCCCGTTTTACCAAACATCAAAATTCGCATCGCATCACCCCGATCAAAGGCAATACTGCCCAGTTCAGAACATTATGCGACAGATCACAGAAAGATCAAAGGCTTGGCGTATCAAGCGGTTGCAAAACCTGCACCGCATCCGCCATGCTGAGCGCCCCTGTCCCCGGAGCCTCGGTGGGCACCTTGAGGCACAGAGACCCCTCTTCGCCCGCTATTGTCGACACTTCAAGACGGGCCGATTGAACCATCCTGAAACCGATGCCCGCAAACCAGACCCGTTGGTTGTCCCCCGTGTCAGGTGCACCGCTGTAACCACCCGGCCGGTTGGTCTGGTTCGGAAGCCAGAATATCTGGACAGCTGCCGTGCCGGGGGCAAAGTTACTGCTCAGGTCTGCGCCGGACAGATCGATGCCGCCAATATGGTTGGTGCAGCTATACCATCTGTCTGTTTGGGGCAGAGCCAATGGCCCGAAAAACGAATATTTGTCTGCACTTTTGGATGCATTCGCGATGGCTGTGCCTGCGGGCCAGGCGCCATTCAGATCGTCAGGATTGCCCAATGACGCCGGAAACGGCTGGTTGAGTGTGATCACATGGGTCGTCTTATTCACGCCCGCCAGATCAAACAGATCCTCTTCCACGTAACGGCTATAATAATCATAGGCGCGGCCTTGATTGTCTTTGTAGCCAAAAACGATCACTCCACGCCGCGCCGCAGGGCTTGATGTGTTGTTCCAACCCGATGCATCAACCAACTGGATTTGCGTATCGCCGGGTTGCAGCGGCGCGGCCAGCGTTGTCAGGCTGTCGGTCGTCCCCTCGCGGTAACGCATATGCATGTTTGGTGAAATTTCGAGCCCGTCGCGATCCAGACACACCAGCCCCATGTAATGATCATGACGTTCCCCATTCGCAAACGCGCTCCAATCCCCTGCGACGCTCTCCTGGCGGACATAACAGTCCAATCGGTAAATCCGGTTCGGATCCACAGGCACCGGGTCCGGCAGGGTAACACGGCCGGGATAGTACCCGGTGTAAACAAGGGATGCCGGCACGTTAGGTGTCGTAACACTGTCCCACGTCATGTTGGCTGGTGTGTTGATCGCAACCCCAAGTCCACCCAAACCGTTGCGCACCAAGGTCGCGTCATAGTTCTGTACCTCGGCCAACGTCATGAGGCTCGTTGGCTCCGTTTGCGGGGCAATTGCTGCAAAGGCACCCTGGGGGAATGTAACGGCGCCATCCGCGCTGTCGATCTGCAAGCCTGTGGAAAAGGCACTGCCGTCCGGGCTGACCTTGATCTCGAAATCATCACTGCCGGTCGTGCCCATTTCAGCCCGTCCGCCCCAGTTTGTCTGAAACAGCAGACTTGCAGTGTCCGTTGCCATCGCTTTGTTCACCTTGATCTGGTGACCAGCCCCCTCATGGGTAAACAGCGACGCGGGTGACGACACCGCAAGGCGGTTGTTGGTATCACCACCGGTGTTGATGCCCACGATATCGCCCACATCGCCAAATCCGGGCACGACGACCCAATCCGTGCCATCAAAAATCCGCAGGGCGTTGATGTCCTTGACCCATGCGATCCAGCCATCAATCGGCGGTAAAAAGGTCCAAGCGGACCCGTCATAGACCGTGACAGCGCCGTCCTGACCGACCCACGCACCAAGGGCCACGGGGCCGACGATATAACGGTCCCCAAGGGCTGGCGCAGCAGGCGGGGAAGACACATCAGCAGAGACCACAGACAGCTGCGCCACCGCGTCAAGAATGCGCATCCCCTCGTTGTGGGTGACGTGTTTTTGCGCCTGCGCGGGCTGGATATAGGGCAGGGCGAGAATGGGCGAATTTTGCGACATGGAACCTCCGAGGGATGATCCCCAGACGGTGCACTTATGAGGTTAGCAAAGGGTTAGCCCACCGCTCGGCGAAGGCGCAACACCCTTTAAAATAGACTCTAACATCCAATATAGACTCTATAATTTCAAAGTAACCCGTGGATTACCGCCTGATGCCATGCTGCGGGTAACCCGTGGGTTACGCAGGTTATCGATGCTTTAGCGCGTCCTGAAATGCCTTGATCGCGCGGGTCAGGTCAGCCTTGTCGATGGCGCTGTAGTCCGTCTTGTCAGACAGGATCAAACGACCCTTGCGCGTCTCGACCTTAGTCGTTCCAACGGTCATGGTTGGTGTGGGCTTTACGGCGGGTTTAGCGGGCTTGGCCGCCTGCGCCACATAGGCGCTCAATGCTGCATTCTGGGCCTCGGGAGTCCGGGCCTTTTGCAGGGCATCCCGCAAGTCTTCGGACGCCACGCCACCACCCTTGCGGACCACATCAACACCCAGGTTGCGCGAGACCGCTTTGGGGAATTTCAGGTCAGGACCGTAGACCTTCATCAGCACCACAAAGCTTTTGACGTAAGACCGCTTCATCTTATGCAGGGAACCATACAGCCGCGCCACGAGGTCTTCGGGTTCCGCCCCGGCGATCCCACCGTCCCGCGCCGCAGAAATCGCCACCATAGCCATCTCTGCAAAACTTAAATCTTCTCGGATGACGTTTTCTTCGACCATGTCGACGTAACGTGCCAAACGATCGTCTTCGCCCGCAGCCTCAATGCGCGCCATGATGCTGCCAAAGGCCCCAGCATCGCCGGTTTCTGCCAAAAGCTGGGACAAGGCCGTGAACCGCCGCCAGCCCTTTTTGATCTGAAACCCGCCGCGCGTATCGCGGTAAAGTTCCACCGGTTCACGTTGCCCGCGCGCGCGGATTGACGCCTTCAGCTCTTCCATTTCGTCGGACGCCGCCACCCCGTCAAGGTCAAGCCGGTCGCGCGGCAAATCGTCGGTGCTGATCTGATCCAGCGGCACCCGCTGCAAAACCAGACCATCGTCGCGCGCAGCTGCATAGGCTTTGGCGTCCACTGAATTCTGGCGGCGTTGTTCAGCCAGGGCATCGGTGCTGTCTTGCAGGCTGCCCGCCGTTTCGCGCACAGCGGCCCCCATAGGTCCGACGGTACGGGTGCGCTTGGTGGTCGGTGGAACGGCATCAATCGGGCCGAACCCGAATTTATTATCGCGGCTCATTTGGTGTCCTTCCCTGCTTCGCGGTCCCATGCGGCCAGTACGGTCTGTTTGAACTCATTGTAGGCGCGGTCAAAACTCTGGCGTGCGCGCTTCCATGTCTCGCGGGTCATATGGCGATAATCCTGTTCATAGACCGACATCTGGAAACGACCCGATTGTTCGACGGCGCGCGTCATCTCGATCGGGTTTTCACACACGTCGTCACCGAACACGTTGCGGAACGCCTGCATCATCGCCTCGTGCAGGGGGTTGTGGGTCTCAAATCGGGTCATCACCAACCGTATGTCGTGAAATTCTTTTGGAAGCGTAAGGCCTGCGTCCGTTGCAAGGCCCGAAAACCCGTCTGCGATATCCGCCAAGGCATCGCCCAACTGCCCAAGGAACGAGGTCGTGCTGTCGTATTCCCAATACCCCGGCCCCGACGGCACATACAAAATATCCGCCGCAAAGGCCGCATTCAGAGACTGATAGCCAATCGCGGGCGGGCAGTCGAAGATGATGATGTCATATTGATCCTCGGGCAACTCTTCGAGGTAGCGCGACACGCAGCCAAAGAACGTCCACGCCTTATGCAACGCGCGGTACTGGGCGGAGGCGAATTCCACGAACGCCGCATTGGCGCAGGACGGAATGATGTCGATACTGGGCCAACAGGTTGGCTGGATGAAATCCTGAAACCGCTGTGCGCCGATGGATTGCACGTCTTGCGGCAGCTGCGCGGCGGTGGGGTAGGGGCAGTCGGCAGGATCATCATAGCCATCCGCGATTCGATCCGCCTCGCGGCACAGATCGCGGCACATGATGCCCCAGACGGTCTGCCAGTCGTTCACCTCATGCAGGCCCATGGAATGGGTCAGGGTCGCCTGCGGGTCAAAATCGATACACAACACGCGGTAGCCATCCAGCGCCGCCGCATGGGCCAGATGCTGGGCGACGACGGTTTTACCAACGCCCCCCTTAAAGTTGCTGACAGCGACCCGCATGGCGCGCCCTTTGGGGCGGTGTGGCAACAGGTTTTTGCCGCGAAACCGCAGGCGGCGGCGCAACTCATTGATTTCCTGCAAGGAAAACCAGCGCTGACGGCCGTCATCCTCGACCTCGCCTTGGGGCAGGGACGGATCATCGGCCAGCTTTTTGCGCAAGGTATCTGCCGGAATGTCGAACATGAACTGGCTGATTTCCCAAATGGAAAACGGCCGCAGGGCCTTCACTTCGGAGGGGGAAAAGGTTGCCCGCCGCACAGCCGATTGCTGCACGAGGGACGTTTCGTTCATCTGTTGAAGGTCGGAGTGATCCCGCATGTTGCCTGTCCTGTCTTACCGCTCACTGGTCGCGTTATTCCGACCTGTGCTAGGAATAGCAGGATTTTTTTCAGGCGGGTAGCCCCTCTCCGTTATGCCTTGCCCAAACGTGCGCCAACACCGTCACGGTTTTGCAGGGCACGCCACCAGTCTTCGTTGTCCAGATACCATTGCACGGTCAGTTCCAGACCCTGTTCCAGCGTAACGGATGGGCGCCAGCCCAATTCAGTTGCAATCCGCGTTGGGTCGATCGCATAGCGCAAATCGTGGCCCGGGCGGTCGGTGACATAGGTGATCTGGTCGGCGTACTTCGTATCTTTCGGGCGTTTGCCGTCCAGAATCCCGCAAATCATCTGCACAAGGTCGATATTGCGCGCCTCGTTTTCGCCGCCAATGTTGTAAGAGCGGTTCAATTCACCCTTTTGCAACACAGTCAGCAGCGCATCGGCGTGATCTTCCACATAAAGCCAGTCGCGCACGTTCAACCCTTCGCCGTAAACGGGGATGGGTTCACCCGCCAAAGCGCGCAGGATCACCACAGGCACCAGCTTTTCGGGGAAATGGAACGGGCCGTAGTTGTTGGAACAGTTGGTCATCACCACAGGCAAGCCGTAGGTTTCAGCCCAGGCCCGCACCAGATGGTCCGACGCCGCCTTGGACGCAGAATACGGCGAGCGGGGATCATACGGCGTGGTTTCGGTGAACTGGCCGGTTTCACCAAGCGAGCCGAACACCTCGTCGGTGGAAATATGATGGAACCGGAACCCGTCAAACCTGTCGCGGCCCATCCAATAGGCGCGGGCGGCTTCGAGCATCTGGTAGGTGCCGGTGATGTTGGTCTCGATAAAATCACCTGGTCCGTCGATTGAGCGATCCACATGGGATTCCGCGGCCAGATGCATCACCGCGTCGGGCTGATGCCGGGCAAACACGCGATCAAGTTCGGCGCGATCACGGATGTCGACCTTTTCAAAGGCGTAGTTGGGGCTGTCAGAAACGCTCGCCACGTTATCAAGACAGGCCGCATAGGTCAGCGCATCAAGGTTCACAACGCTGTTGCCTGCCGCAATCGCATGGCGCACGACAGCGGATCCGATAAAGCCGGCGCCGCCGGTGACGAGAATTTTCATAAGCTGGCTCACTTTTTCAGGTTCAATCTTCAAAGGTAAAATAAACAGGCAGGTCCGACAGAAGAGGGGCTGCAACATCCTTGTCGCTCAGCACCGCATCTTTGGCTTCGACGCCCCAATCGACGTTCAAAGCGGGATCGTTCCAACGGATGCCGGCATCGCAATCGGGCGCATAGTAATCCGTGCATTTATAAACGATTTCGGTGTCCGGTTGCAGGGTTACGAACCCATGGGCAAACCCCTTTGGCACAAGCAACTGACGACCGTTTTCAGCCGTAAGTTCCACCGCGACGGATTGCCCGAACGTGGGTGAGCCATGACGGATATCCACGGCGACATCCAAAAGCGCGCCGCGTCCGCACCGCACCAGTTTGTCTTGCGCATGGGGGGGCGTCTGGAAATGCAGCCCGCGCACAGTGCCGACCTTGGCGGACAGGGAATGGTTGTCCTGTACAAAGTCCAGATCCAGCCCATGTTCTGCCATGACCTTGCGTGACCAGCTTTCGGAGAAAAACCCGCGGTGATCACCAAAGCGGGCAGGGGTGACGATCACGACGCCGGACAGGGCAGTGTATTCAATCTTCACAGGACGGCTCTTCCATTTGTCTAAATGTGGATTCGTTTACCAAGGGGCTGCGCCGGAGTCACCCGCTCTATTGCCCCGCCCAATCATCACTTTATTGATCGCGTCCACGGCGCTTTTGCACCCACCCCAAAAACGCCTTGTCGGGGGTACGCAGGGGTTTTCGCCCATTGCGATGCCAGAACTGAAGCCAGTCGGCCTGCAGGGCATAGACATCTGCACCAGGGGCGAGGGCCCGGGCCTGTGTCAGGGTATCAGGGCTCAGGTGCGGAACCTCAAAGGGCTCCAGAACCACCGCACGCTGGGTAACGAACAGCATGTCCTCGCTGTCCAGCCGCAGATCGTAATCGGGGATATTACCCGACGCAATAATATCGCGCAGCATCGCACGAAACACCCGTCGCGGACTGTTTGATCCGGATTTTTTCAACAACACCTCTAACGAGATCCGCCATTCTGCCTGCCGTCCGCAATGCTTGCGCGCGAGCTCATAGAGGCGCCGTTCCAACGGGCGGCGCAGATTGAAATAAGCACGGTTCAGGGTCAGCACAGATTTGGAGAGGGCTGCACGATACAGCCATTCACTCAAGGTGACGCAGACCCGGATCATCCGCCCCCCGCCACGTTTGCCGACCGGCGTCTGGCGCACGATTTCCCAGCTTTCGATCAGGCCAAAGCCACGTGTCGTTTCCAACCCGTCCGTGGTGATGTTGGTCGTGATGCGGGTGCCTGCAAGACGTTCAAAGGCGTCGCGCAATCGCCGGTAGGCATCGCCGGATGTTTCGCGCCCCGTGGCCAACAACAAATCATGGGCCGTCAGATGCAATGTGCGCGACACCGGCCTTTCGGCATTCAGCGCCGCCATAATCTGGCTGATGCAGTAGATCAGCACATCCTTGTCATGGATCGTGGCGCGTCCTTTGACCGAAGGCACCACCTCAATCGCGGACCCTTTGTGCTCATAGCTGAGGATGGACCGGTCGGGACGGGTGGAGAGCGAAAACAGCGGATGTTCCATGCTCGCCAGATCATCCTTGGGCAGAGCCCCCCAGAAATCACACACGAAGAAATCGGGCGTCTGTGCGCCCTGGCCTTGTGGCACCATGCCTGTGGATGTGTTCATATCTGCGCTCGCCTGTCCGCACCACGACCGCCGGCTGTCCCGATCTGTCTTCGTGGTTTCACTGACACCCAATCTAGAGAGCCGTCCGAACGGCGTCTATCACACACCACTGCTGTATCGTGGTTTCAGAGTCGGCACTTCGGGGGATCAGAGTCACCCTATCGTGGTTTCAGAGTCGCATGATTATAAAGAGACTTAGCAAACCCACTGAAATCACAATGAAATTCTGAGGTCCGAAATCTTATCAACCGCCATAACTACTAAATAACTCAATTTAACCAAACACCTGAACCGGATTTTCAATCTCGGCGTCCCACAACAAGCCAACAGGACAAAATGACATCTATTTTTTTCTTAAAATATAAGGTTTTTCTATCAATGATACCTAATTTCGCTTATATTCTCATTTTATAGGTACATAGATATAAAAAGGTATTTTTCATGGCCGCTCTGACACATGCCGACCTCACCGAAATTGCTGGAAACGGGACGGCTGCCCCCCTTCGGGCACCTTTGCGAAAAACATCCAGTTGGGAAATAACGACGTTTCTTCTGCCCATGTCGATCGGACACTTTCGACGGGTCTTGCGTGAAAATGCCGATTTACCGCAAGGAACAATAGACGGCGATCCCGCATCCCCCAATGCGGTCCGCTGGTTCAGCTTTGAACAGGTAGAACAGCTCCGCCGGTTTTTTCACGCTCAGGGTCGCAAACCATCAGCTGAAAAACCAGACACGGCGCCTTTGATTACCTTGATGCACCCCTATGGACGGGCCGGAAAAACCACCGGGATTTTGCATCTGGCCCACGGGGCTGCATTGAGCGGTCTTCGCGTGCTGGTGATCGATGCCGATCCGGCGGGGGACATCAGTCGCATTCTCGCGCCGGATTCTGATCCTGGCTTGGGAGTTTTGCCATTGATTGCCCGATCATTCGGCGGACATCTGTTACGGGCCAACCAGTTGCGTCTGGATCAGGGTCAGACACCCCAGCCGATGGAGGATGCGATTTCGCGCGCCTTGGGGCTGAGCGCGCAGGATGTCATCCAACCCAGCCGCCAACCCAACATTGATCTGATCGCCGCACCCCGCGCGTTGGCATTGGCGGATATGAAACTGGGGGATTGGCAGGGCAGCGCCCGCACATGGCAACCCTGGCGTGCTGTGTACAATGTCATCCAGCGCGATGGTCTGGCAGACACCTATGATGTGATTTTTTGCGACACGGGGGCGGGGGCAGGGCCGTTGGCGCTGGCCATGGCCGCCTCTTCGGATGTTCTGGTGATGCCGGTTCCCTTGGGTGACCCGCGGGCAGAACAGTCTGTCACGGCCGGATTACACACGCTGGCGGATGCGTTTCAGGACATACAAACCCGCGAAAACAGAACCGCCCGCGCCCTTGGGCAGGCGGGATTGAACCTGTCCTGGCGTGGGATGCATTTGTTGCTCACCGGAGAGGATACCCACACCCGGGCAGCCGCAGCCCGATTGCGTGCGCGGTTCGGCACGGCCGTTTTGCCCGACGCCGTGCCAGAAGTGCCAATGGTGCGCAGCGGTGCGGTGCCACAGTTTTACGACATTATGCCCCGTGATCTTGCGCGGGCTACCTATACCCCGCTGCGTCAAGGTATGGATACGTGCTGGCGGGGGTTTTTGACCCACGGTCTTTTAAGCGCGTGATCACGTGGCAAAACAGGTGTGACGGGAAAACATAATATTACCTTAATCCCCCCGCAATTTCCTCCTCGTGCATTGGATAGGTCCGGTCTCCAACAACCTTGAGTCATCTGGAGACCTGCCATGTGTGCGATTTGCGCCGAACTTGACCCGTTTGCCCTCACCGATCTCTCTTTGGTGATGCATGTCGATCCCGTCATTGCCCTCAGGGATGACGCCGAGCAGGATGGGGAGCCGTCCGCCAATAGGGATGTCTTCACGAGCGGTGAAGACGTCGAAACCATGAATGGAACCAGCGGCGATGACAGCTTCGTCGGCGCGCTCGTTTATAAGAATACGATCGACGGTGGCGGCGGCGTCGACACGCTTGATCTGTCCGCCAGCACAACGAATTACGCGACAACGAACGACTTCGTTCTGGATATCGATCGGGGTGTGTCGATCAACAACGGTATCAGCTTCATAGATGGCAGTTACAGCAACCTTGAGAACGTCATCAGCTTTTCTTACGTCGCGATCGAAATCATCGGCAATGCTTCCGACAACGTACTGACCTCGTCCAACTACGACGACACAATTCGCGGTGAGGATGGCAATGACATGCTGTTTGGGCGTGACGGTGCCGACGTGCTGTTCGGTGATGAGGGCCATGACACCTTGTATGGTGGCGAGGGCGTCGACTCGCTATATGGCGGAAACGGTGACGATGTATTGATCGTGCAAGACAGCACCGACACCGACCATTTCTACGGCGGCAACGGGATCGATATAGCTGATTTCAGCGCGGTAACCGGGGCTGATATGGTGTTCAACTCTGGCAGCCAGAACTATGCCTTCTCTGACGGGGGGGCAACATTTACCTGGAGCTCGATGGAAGGTGTGTTGGCGGGCTCCGGCAATGACCTCATCGTTGGACCGGATGCAATGTATCTGACGATTGATGGTGGCGCAGGTGTCGACACGCTGGACGTCTCTTCGAGCTACGTCAACGTTTCTGCGCTTGGTGGTTTTGTGATGGACATTGATATCGGCTTTTCGGTGGATGGCGGGTCTTCCTTCATTTACGGCGCATACAGCAATCTGGAGAATATCACCAGTTTCGACAAGGTCGCGATCGTATTGATCGGCAACGACGAAGACAACGTTCTGACCGCATCGATCTACAGCGATATCATTCGTGGTGAAAACGGCGATGACGCGCTTTATGGCCGGGAAGGCAACGATACGCTTTACGGTGACGGCGGCAACGATACCCTCGTAGGGGGCGCCGATAATGATGACCTGAACGGCGGCGGTGGCAATGACCGGCTGGATGGCAGCGGCGGCAACGATGAGCTGATTGGCGGCACCGGCAAGGATGAACTGATCGGCGGCGGTGGCAATGACACCTTGTTTGGGGGCGATGGCAACGACACCGTGCGTGGTGGTGTGGGCGCGGATTCCATGGCCGGTGGCACGGGTCTGGACACGCTGTCCTACACGTCGGACACGGCGGGAGTGACCATCAACCTGTCGGCCAATACGGCCACGGGCGGCAATGCTACGGGCGACACGATTGCCAGCTTTGAGTCCGTCAAGGGCGGCGCGGGCAACAACACCCTGATCGGGACGATCAGCGATAACGCCATCATCAGCCGTGGCGGCAACGACAGCCTGTATGGTCTGGACGGCGATGACCGGATTGCGGGCGGCGGCGGCGACGATTTGTTGCGCGGCGATGGCGGTGCGGATACGCTTAACGGTGGCGGCGGCACGGACACCTTGTCCTACGGCACCGACACTGCGGGTGTGAACGTCGACATCGGCCTGAACACCGCCACGGGTGGCGATGCGACGGGCGACATCATCGACCGCTTCGAGAACGTCACCGGCGGGTCGGGCAACGACATTCTGAAGGGCACCGGTGGCGACAATGTCATCAATGGTGGCGACGGTGCGGACCGTCTGTCTGGCCGCACGGGTGCTGACGAGTTGATCGGCGGCGCGGGCACGGACACGCTCAACGGTGGTGAGGGTAACGATATCCTGACCGGCGGCGGTGCGGCGGATGTGTTCATCTTCTCTGGTCCGGGTGACGATGACACGATCACCGATTTCCAGGTCGGCATCGATACGCTGAAGATCTACGGTCTGACCTCTGCGGATGTTAGCTTCTCCAACGCAGGCGGCGGCGATACGCTCATCACGTTGACAGGTGGCGACACGATCCTGGTGGAAAACACCACGATCGCACAGCTCAACACCTTCAGCGATTTCGATTTCGTGTAGGTTTAGCGTATATTCAAGACCCAGAAGGCCCCTTCCGAAGGGGCCTTTTTTGTGGCTCCTAAAGGGGCAGGAGTAGGGATGACCTTACCTTCAGCCCTATTGACTCCTCGGCCTTCCTTAAGGTTAACTCATTGTTAATAACTTTGGGGGGTGTCTGTTTTTGGGCATTGCCGTTCTATATTTCAATTTGGGGTCCAATTTTTAGGGACCAACCGTTGTGACTACTTCACCGCTTTTAGGTGTGCAATTTTAGGACGACTTTGGCTCACTATTTTTAGGCCGCCCTCCATCTGTAAATTTTTTTGATGGAGATATAATAATGCCCCTTACACCAGAAACATGGCTCACAGAATTTACTGCAAACAGCACCACAACCAGCACTCAAAACGAACCGCGGATCACGCAGTTGTCCAACGGCAATGTGCTGATCGCCTGGACCTCCTACAACGACACTGGTGCGGGCAGCCCTGCGGGCTCCGATATCATCGGCCAGCTGTATGATGCCTTTGGCAATGCCATCGGCGGTGAGACCCGGCTGAATGGATTTCAGCTCGACGATGAACGCGACTTTGACATTGCCGCCACCAGCGCTGGCGGTTTTGTGGTGGTCTATGAAGACGACAGCGGTGACGACACAAACCAGACTATCATGGCTACCGAATGGACCTCCACCCTGACCGGGCTGGGCTCAATCACCGCCACCCGCACCATCGCCACCTCACCGGATACGGGTGACATCGTGCGCACCCCGACGGTGACTGCGGGCAGTGATGGCAGCTATACCGTGGGGTACGAACATTTCGACAGTTCCGCGACCGACAATGACGTGCGGTTCGTTAATGTCTCCAACACAGGCGTGGTTGGCGCCGAAACAATTGCCATGTCAGGCAACTCCTCAAGCAGCGCCTCGGTGGACAGCGCACGGCTGACCAATGGCAATGTGGTCTTTGTCATGGACGACCACGGTGCGGACAACGGCATCACCTACCGGGTCATGAACCCAGCCACCGGTGGCTCGATCACCGGCTCCACGTTCGTGGCCGACACCAACACCAACGGTGACGACGATCGGGCGGCCTCGGTTGTGGCGCTGACCGGCGGCGGCTTTGTCGTGGCCTGGGAGAATATCGACACCGACACGGACATCCAGATGCAGCGCTACAACAGCGCGGGCGTTGCACAGGGTGGCATCATCGACGTCGACACCGGTGAAGGCACGGATAGCAATAATGAAATCGAAATGGTCGCTTTGGCTGACGGTGGATTCTTGGTGCTTTGGGACGACGACGACAACGGCAGTGATACGTTGGCCGGGCGCGCGCAGCGCTACAGCTCTACGGGCGCTGCGGTGGGCAGCGAGATCGTCTTTGACAGCAACAATGCCAACCACACCGAAGCAGTGCTTCTGGATGACGGGCGCGTTCAGCTGGTCTGGGCCGATGGCGAAATCAGATCGCTGATTCTGGATGTCCGCGACAACGCCAACACGGCGCTGGGGTCATCGGGCCTGCAAACCGGCACCATCGGCAATGACACCTTCACGGCGGCCTTTTCGGCCACTGTGGTCAATGCTTGGACGGGCAGTGACACCGTCACAGCCAATGGTATCGTCAAAGAATATTATTTGGGGCTTGGCAACGACAGGATGAACGTGGCCAGCGTGATTAATACCGATGAGTATTACGGTGGCAATGGCATCGATACCATCGACTGGAGCGGTTCTGGCGAAACCGGTATCACGATTGATCTTGCCGCTGGAACCGCGACAGATGGAACCAACACCGAGACGATGGAAGGCTTTGAGTACGCGATTGGTACCGCAGGCGGTGACACCATCACCGGGACGACAGGGACCAACGCCCTCTATGGCGGCGATGGAGCCGATTCCCTTTATGGCGGTGGCGGTACAGATTATCTTTATGGCGGTACGGGGGCTGACCGTTTGTATGGCGGTACGGGCAGCAACTATATGTACGGTAGCGATGGCAACGACATTGGTTACGGTGGCACTGGCTATAACTATTTTAGCGGCGGCAGCGGTAACGATGTTTTCTATGGTGGTACCGGCGGCGAAGCTGTTTATGGCGGTGCCGACAATGACGCTTTGTATAGCGGCGGTGGTAATGACACGGTTTATGGCGATGCCGGGATTGACACGCTTTATACCGGCGCAGGCGATGATACCGGTTACGGCGGCGCGGGCAATGATACCCTTTGGGGGGATAGCGGCACGGATGCCCTTTATGGTGGCGATGACGATGACCTGTTCTACGTAACCACAGGTGCGGCCAGCTCAGCGACTCTCTCCGGGGATGCCGGAACCGACACGGTAAACTTGCTTTATGGCGGTAGCGACGGTTGGACAGTGGATGCGTCCGGTGTCGGGCTATATGGTGGTGCAACATCCCATACCTTCACCATGAGCTCGATCGAAAACTTTGTAGGTTCCAACGGCAATGACGTCCTGAACGAAGGTATTTTAAACAGCATTGATGGTGGGGCCGGCGACGATATCATCATCACCAACGGCGGCGCATCTCTGTTAGACTCCTTCTTTGGTGGGGCAGGTGTTGATACGCTTGACGACAGTGCGTCCACAACCGGCCGCACCTTGGACTTGGCAACAGGTGCGTACTCTTCTCATGGTGGAGCGTTCCAATTTGAAAATGCCATCATGGGGTCGGGCAACGATAGCGTTGCGGGTACGTCTGATACCAACGTGATCAGCGGCAACGGCGGCATCGACAGCATTTCCGGCTTTGGCGGGATCGACACTCTCACCGGCGGTGGTGGTGCTGACTTTGTCAACGGTGGCGGCGGCAACGACAGCCTGAACGGTGGCGGCGGCAACGATTTGATCGTTGGTGGTGGCGGCAATGATACGCTGATCGGTGGCTCTGGCATTGATACGCTGCGTGGCAGCGTCGGGGCGGATAGCCTCAATGGTGGTTCGGGCATCGACATGCTGTCCTACTCTTCTGACTCGGTCGGTGTGTCGGTTGATTTGTCGACCAACATAGTGTCGGGCGGCGAAGCCACAGGCGACACGATTGTCAACTTTGAGAACGTCACAGGCGGCTCTGGCGCCGATGTGCTCATCGGGGATGACAACGACAACGCCCTGATTGGCGGCGGCGGGAATGACAATATCTCCGGTGGCCTTGGCGATGATCGGCTTGTTGGCGGCGACGGGGACGACAAAATCCGTGGCGGCGAAGGTGGTGACCGCCTGCGCGGTGGTACAGGCGATGACACGTTGCTGTACACAACCGACACGGTGGGCGTTTCGATCGACCTGCAGACCAACACGGCCTCTGGTGGCGAAGCGACGGGCGACGACATCGGTGCCTTTGAAAACGTCTTTGGCGGCGGCGGCAACGATGTGTTGTATGGCACCGGTGGTGACAACGAGCTTAAGGGCAACGCGGGCAACGACAACCTTGTCGGGCGCAACGGCAATGATGTGCTGATCGGCGGCGGCGGTGACGATACCCTGCGCGGCGGTGGCGACAACGATACCCTGACGGGCTCAGGCGGTTCGGACACGTTCGAATTCCTGGCGGGCGGTGATGACGATGTGATCACCGATTTCCAGGTCGGGTCGGACACGTTGAGGATGATCGGTTTCACATCTGCGGATGTGTCGTTTTCCAACGCAGGTGGTGGCGATACGCTGATCACACTGACGTCGGGCGACACGATCCTGGTGGAAAACACCACAATCGCGCAGCTCAACTCCTTCAGCGATTTCGATTTCGTGTAAAACAGCCGCATTTGCGACTAAGTCAAAGGCATCCCTCAGGGGGTGCCTTTTTCGTTACCTTAGGCACAATACCGCTTTCCAACGCCCGTCACCATTTTCTTGAATTGGTGTTTCACAATATGACGCTGTCCAACTTCTGTTCTGCCAAGAGCTTTTTCAGCTTGCCGTTCGCATGTTTCAATGCCCGCAGCCGTTTCGCATCAGACGGCTCCATGCCGCCGACAAACATCAGCAATCTTCTCGCTAGTCTCCTGTTCCTTGATAATCGAAATGATCTGTTCGCCGTAAATCGTGCCTTATTTTGTCTGTCCTTTTGTGCTCTGCTCCTCTTTTTTCCGCCATAGATAGTGTGCTTTTAGGTTGGTTATTTTTGGTTAAGGCAATTTAGTTAAGTATCTATATTAATTAAGGTATTTAAAAATAATCCAAATATAAGTACAAAAATAATGCTCATAGAT